>Ga0207644_10000466_pt1 | contig 26232 bp, 22 predicted proteins | sample KBSS73metaG_FD_184326 | JGI IMG/M metagenome (GOLD analysis project Ga0207644, IMG submission 184326) | Switchgrass rhizosphere microbial communities from Kellogg Biological Station, Michigan, USA - KBS S7-3 metaG (SPAdes) (version 2) | ecosystem: Host-associated > Plants > Roots > Rhizosphere... | reverse complement strand
TGGTGGCGGCGGCATCGTGCGCCGCCTTGGCCTCCAGCCGCGCCCGCTTGAGCTCCGCGCGCGCGGCGGTCGTGCACGCGCTCCGCTCTTCGCCGGCCTTGGCGCGACACTCTGCGCGCGCCTTCCGGTAGCGGTCCGCGCTGTCCTGCTGGGCGGCGCGAAAGTCGCGGTCGGCCGGGCTGCCGCCGACGCGAGCCGTCGTCACCGGCTTGCTCGGGTCGGCGGGCGGCTGCGCCTCGGCAGCGAGCGCCGATGCAGACGCCAGCGTGGCGCCGAGAACGGCCGAGGCCAGGGCAGCGAGATGTCTTTTCATGGCTGTTTCCTGCAGTCGGGTTCGGCATCGTAGCGTTCGCGCCGAGCCCTCGCAGCGAGTGCAGACACTGCGCCGCGACGGTCACTGCAGCTCGACGCCCGCCTTCTTCACGAGCTTGGCGTAGCGCGCCATTTCGCTGCGGAAGAACGGCATCGCCCTGTCGGCCGGGCCGATCGAGATGACGTTGCCCTGCTTGGCCATCGCCTCGACGACCGCGGGGTCGGCGAATGCCGTCTCGAGCGCGGCGTGGACGCGCTGGAGCTCGGCCGCCGGCAGGCCCTTCGGCGCGATCACGCCGAACCAGGCGTCGATCGTGTAGCTGGGCAGGCCCTGCTCGACGAACGTCGGGATCTCCGGCGCGGCGGCGACGCGCTGCGCGGTGGCAACGCCGATCGCACGCAGCGCGCCCGACTTCAGGTGCGGTTGAACGCTCGGCAGCGCGGCGGTCGCGAAGTCGACCTGGCCGCCGATCAGGTCGGTCAGCATCGGCCCGACTCCCTTGTACGGGATGTGACGCGCCTTGACGCCGGCCTCGTCGAGGAACATCTCGGTGGCAAGGTGCAGGATCGTGCCATTGCCGCCCGAGGCGAAATTCATCTCGCCGCCTCGCGCCTTGAGCAACGCGATCAGCTCCTTCGAATTCGCCGCCGGCACCTTGGCATTGACGACGAGAACGACCGGGGTGTAGCCGACGACCGCGATCGGCGTGAAGTCGCCCGGCATGTCGAACGGAAGCGACTTGTAGACGCTCGGGAAGATGACGACGTTGTTCGACACCACGCCGAGCGAGTAGCCGTCGGCCGGCGCGCGCGCCAGCGCCTGCAGGCCGACGATCCCGCCCGCGCCCGGCTGGTTGTCGATGACGAGCGGATGGCCGAGCGCCTTGCTCAGCGCCGCCTGCGCGGCGCGGACGATGGCGTCGACTCCCGAGCCGGTGGCGTTGGGCAGGATGATCCGGACGACCTTGTCGCTCTGCGCGAAGGCGGGCAGGGCGAAGGCGGCGGCGAGGCCGACGATCAGCTCGCGGCGGGTCGGCGATGACAACTTCATTCGTGCGTCTCCTGTTCGTCGGGCAGCTTCATGCGTGCGCCTCGTGTCTGTCAAGCGACGACCGTTCAGGCGACGAGCGCCCGCGCCTTCAGGTCGTCGATCTCGGCCGGCGCATAGCCGAGGCCGCGCAGCAGCTCGTCGGTGTGCTCGCCGAAGCGCGGCGGCTGCAGCCGGACGCCGAGGCGATGGCCGGCGAGCGTGATCGGAAAGAGCGTCGTCTTCACGGCCTGCCCGGCGCGCTCGCCGTCCGGCAGGACGATGTCGGCGAGCCCGCCGGTGGCCTCCAGGTGCGGATCGTCGTAGAGGTCCTCGGGCCGATTGATCGGCGCGAACGGCAGCCCCGCCTTCTCGAAGCGCGCCGCCAGCTCGGCGGCGCTGCGGTCGGCCAGGCGCTCCCTCAGGGTCGCGAGCAGCCGGGGCCGCTGCCTGACTCGATCGTTGTTCGTCGCCAGCGTCGGGTCGGCCTTCAGGTCGGCGAAGCCGAGCATGTCGCAAAGCGTCGCGAACTGCGCGTCGCTGACGGCGGCGAGAAAGATCTGCTCGCCGTCCTTTACCGTGAACACGTCGTACACCGCCCACGGGTTGTCGCGCGCCGGCATCGGCTGCGGATGACGGCCGGTCATCGCGTACTGCAGCATGTGCTGGCCCATCAGGAAGACGTTGTTCTCGAACAGCGCGCTCTGCACCTCCATGCCGCGGCCGGTGATGCCGCGCTGGACCAGCGCGCCGAGCGCGCCGATGGCGCCGAACAGGCCGCCCATGATGTCGTTGACGCTGGTGCCGGCGCGCAGCGGGTCGCCCGGGCGGCCGGTCATGTAGGCCAGCCCGCCCATCATCTGCACCACCTCGTCGAGCGCCGGGCGGTGATCGTAGGGGCCGGGCAGGAAGCCCTTGTGGCTGACGTAGATCAGGCGCGAGTTCGCCGCCGCCAGGCTCGCGTAGTCGAGCTCGAACTTCTTCAGCGCGCCCGGCTTGAAGTTCTCGGCGACGACGTCGGCGCTGGCCGCGAGCCGGCGCGCGACGGCGGCGCCTTCGGGCCGCTTGAGATCGATGCCGATGCTCTTCTTGTTGCGGTTGAACATCGGGAAGAAGCCGGCGCCGGCGCCGAGCAGGCGGCGCGTCCCTTCGCCCTCGATCGGCTCGATCTTGACGACCTCGGCGCCGAGGTCGGCAAGCACCATGCCGCAGGTCGGGCCCATCACCATGTGGGTGAGCTCGACGACGCGCAGGCCGGCGAGCGGCTGCGGCGCCGGCGTCGTCTCGGGCGCGGTCATGCGGCGTCCTTCATCGTCCTCGGCAGCCCGGCGCGCCAGATGTTGCCGTGCAGGCTTTCGCCGGCGAGCCACGTCGCGACGCGAGTACGCAGCGCGATCAGGGCATCGAAGTCGAGGCCGGTCGCGACGCCCATGCTGGCGAACAGATACGCGACGTCCTCGGTCGCGACGTTGCCGCTCGCGCCCGGCGCATGCGGGCAGCCGCCGATTCCGCCCAGGCAGGCATCGAACCGGCGCACGCCGGTCTGCCATGCCGCGTAGACGTTGGCCAGGCCGAGGCCGCGGGTGTCGTGGAAATGGCCGCACGCGAGCCGGTCGCCGGCGACCGTGAAGCAGCGCTCGAAGAGGCGCGTCACCTGCAGCGGATCGGCGTAGCCGACGGTGTCGGCGAGCCCGACCCGGTCGGCGCCGGCGTCGAGAACGGACTCGACAAGACGAAGCACCTCGGACTCGTCGACGCGGCCCTGGATCGTGCAGCCGAACGCCGTGCTGATGCCGACCTCGAGCAGGCATCGCGAAGCGCTCGCGTCGCGCAGCGCGCGGATTCGCGCGATCTCGGCGACGACCTCGTCGGGCGTCCTGCGCAGGTTGGCCAGGCTGTGCGCGCGGCTCGCCGAGAGCGGCAGCAGCATCGCATCGGCGCCGCTGTCGAGCGCCGCCTGCGCGCCCTTCTGGTTCGGCACCAGCACCGAGGTCACGAGGCCCGGCAGCTCACGCGCCGCGGCGACGAGCTCGGCGGTATCGGCGAGCTGCGGCAGCAGCCGCGCCGGAACGAACGAGCCGACCTCGATCTCGCGCAGGCCCGCCGCGTGGGCGGCGCGCAGCCACTCGAGCTTGTCGGTCGTCGGCACCGTGCGGGCGATGCTCTGCAGGCCGTCGCGCAGGCCGACCTCGCGCACCGTGACCGGGAGCGCCGTGTTCATGGGATTACTGTACCGGCGTGAAGCGCTGCAGCCGCTTGCCGGTGTCGACTTCGGCGGTGTAGATGTTGCCCTTCGAGTCGATCGCGATGTTGTGGACCCAGTGGAACTGCCCGGCCATCCGGCCGTTGCGGCCGAACGTCGACACCTCGGCGCCGGTCTCGCGCAGCAGGACGTGGACTTGGTTGTTGGCGCCGTCGGCGACGTACATGTAGGTCTGGCCCGGATCGCGCGAGAGCACCATGTCCCAGACCGAGCCGATCAGGCGCGTCTGCCTGGCGAGGAAGAACTCGCGCACGAACTCGCCCGACTTGCGAAAGACCTGGATCCGGTTGTTCTCGCGATCGCAGACATAGACGAGACCGTCGTTGGCGAGGCGGACGCAGTGCACGGGGCTTCCGAACTGCTTCGACGGCGGCGCCGCGGGGTCGTAAGTCGTCTTGGCGTCGTCCGGCCTGCTTCCATAGGCGCCCCAGTGGCGCTTGTACGCGCCGGTGGTCGCATCGAAGACGATGACGCGCCGGTTGCCGTAGCCGTCGGCGACATACAGCTCGTTGGCCGCCGCGTCGACCTCCATGTGCGCGGGCTTGCCGAGCAGCGTCGTTTCGTTGCTGCCACCGGTCTGGCCCGCCTTGCCGATCTGCAGCAGGAACTTGCCGTCACCGCTGAACTTGAGGATCTGGTGATCGAGGTCGTGGTTGCCGGCGATCCAGACGTTGCCCTGCGGGTCGATGTGGATGCCGTGCTCGCGCTTGGGAAAGTCGTAGCCGCTGCCGGGCATTCCCCACGAGCGCAGCACGTTGCCCCCGGCATCGAACTCGACGACCGACGGCGCCGGCACGCAGCACGCGGCGCGCGGCGGATCGAAGGAGGCGGCGCGCTCGTCGTCGGTGAAGCTGCCGGGCCGATGGATGATCCAGACGTGATCGCGATCGTCGACGGCGACGCCGGCGACCGCGCCGAACTGCCAGTTGCCCGGGAGGTCCTTCGGCCAGTACGGATCGACCGCATAGCGCGTCGCGGCGCGCGAGGTGCCGACGGCGGTCGACGAGCACGCCGTCAGCTGCAGCGACAGCGCGGCGCACAGCAGCAGCGCCGGAACGTGCCAGCGCAGGGGCGCCAGCATCGACAAGGCGTCTGCACGTCGAGAGATTTCAAACATGATGTCGCTTTCAACGAGTGGGACCGCGCCGGGGCGCGCTGGCCGAGGGGCTGCGCGCAATGTTGACACGCCCGGCGTCGGATGCGCCGAACTCAGACTGGCTCCCCGCCCAGCGCCGCACCGCGGCCGCCAGCTGCGCGGCGCGGACCGGCTTGGTCATGTAGTCGTCCATTCCCGACTCGAGGCACCGCTCGCGGTCGCCGGCGAGCGCATCGGCGGTCAGCGCGACGATCGGCGTCCGCGCCCCGCCGCTCTCGACGTCGCCGCGGATCCGGCGCGTCGCCTCGAAGCCGTCCATCACCGGCATGTGGCAGTCCATGAAGATGAGGTCGTAGTGCTGGTGCGCCGCCGCGCTGCACGCGGCATCGCCGGTGCTGACGATGTCGACGCGGCAGCCCATGCTCTCGAGCATTCCGGCGACGACCATCTGGTTCACGGTGTCGTCCTCGGCGAGAAGGATCCGCGCCGGCGGCACGGCGTCGGCCTGCGGCGCCGGCTGAACGGGGACGGGCTCGGCGCCGCGCTTCAGGCTCAGCTCGAACCAGAACGTCGATCCCTCGTCGATCTGGCTGTCGACGCCGACGCGGCCGCCCATGAGCTCGGCGAGCTCCTTGACGATCGCCAGGCCGAGGCCGCTCCCGCCATGGCGGCGCGTGCTCGACGAATCGACCTGAGTGAACGCGTCGAACACCGAATCGAACTGGTCGTCGGGAATCCCGATGCCGGTGTCGCGCACCTCGAAGCGCAGCGAGACGTCGTCTTCCGACGCCGCGACGACGATGACATCGAGCACGACGCAGCCACGGTCGGTGAACTTGACCGCGTTGTGGAGCAGGTTGATGAGCACCTGGCGCAGGCGGATCGGATCGCCCTCGAGCCGATCGGGCAGCCGCCCCGACACCGCGAAGCTCAGCGTGACGGGCTTGTCGCGCGCCGTCGTCGCCATCAGGTCGACGGCCTCGCGGACGAGCTCGCGCAGGTCGAAGGTCGTCGTCTGCAGCGTGAGCTTGCTCGCCTCGATCCGCGACAGGTCGAGGACGTCGTCGATCAGGGCGAGGAGCGCCGTCGCCGACTGGTTGGCGGTGTCGGCGAGACGTCGCTGCCGCGGATCGAGCGCCGTGTCGAGGAGCAGCTCGGTGGCGCCGAGAACGCCGTTCATCGGCGTGCGGATCTCGTGGCTGATCGTGGCCAGGAACTGCGCCTTGGCGACGTTGGCCTGCTCGGCGCGCCGCCCAGCCTCCTCGAGGTCGCGCGCCTGGGCCTCGAGCGCGGCCTTCTGCCGCTCGAGGCTGTCGACCAGCTCGCGCGCGGTGTGCATCGCCTGGCTCATCCGGCTGCGCAGGCGCTCGGAGACCATGCCGGCGAACGCGAGGTACATGCCGAGCAGGTACATCGTCGCGGCGATCGTCAGCCGGTCGCTCCAGTGCGCATCGGCAGGCCGCCACGCCCAGACCCAGCACGAGTAGGCGAGGTAGGAGGCGAGCAGCACGTGGTTGAAGTAGGTCGCACGGCGAAACCCGTAGCCGACTTGGTCGGCGACCCGAACCAGCAGCAGGCAGGCGAAGAACAGGTGCGCCTGCTCGAGATGGCGCAGGTTCGGCAGCCAGACCAGGATGTCGAGGTGGAGGAACAGCAGGCCGAGATCGAGCCGGCCGGTGAGGCCGTAGAACGCGCTCAGTACCCACCAGCTCGCGGCGGCGTAGCCGAGATTGAGGCCGACGAGGAGCTCGAGGTGGCGCCAGTCGGGCGCGACACCCAGGCGAACGTCCTGCAGGAAGGCGATGACGCACAGGATCGCGAAGCCGGCGGCTCGCACCGTCGGAATCTGGACCGTGTGGAGCCGGCGCGCGCTCGCCGCGCGTCGCCCGGCGAGGACGTCGGCATCGAGCGTGAAGCTTGCGTCGCTGTCGAGCGCCGATCCGGAGGCGGGCGCCTGGGGGGGTGCAATCATCTGGAAGCGGCCATTCTGGGCGCCGCCGGCGACGAGCGCATCTGTAAGGTCTGCCAGTCATCGCGCCGGGGCACGGGCATGCCCGTTGCTCGGAGTCTCGCCGCCTCCCGCGAGCAAGGAGCTTCGCCACGACCCGCTGCGAGAAAACGCCGTGATCCCGCCCTTCATGTTCGCGACGGGGATCGAGAACAGCTACCCGACGATCGACGGCGGGGCGTTTCGGGTCGACGAGATGGACAAGTGCGGCCACTACGAGAAGTGGCGCACGGATTTCGACTGCGTCCAGGACCTCGGCGTTGGCGTGCTGCGCTACGGCCCGCCGCTGCACCGCACCTGGCTCGGGCCCGGTCGCTACGACTGGGAATTCGCCGACAGGACCTTCGGCGAGCTGCTCCGCCGCGACATCACGCCGATGGCCGACCTGTGCCACTTCGGCGTTCCCGACTGGGTCGGCAACTTCCAGAACCCGGACTTCCCCGCCCTGTTCGCCGACTACGCGCGCGCGTTCGCGCAGCGCTTCCGCTGGGTCCAGCTCTACACGCCGGTCAACGAGATGTTCGTCTGCGCGACGTTCTCAGGCTCCTACGGCTGGTGGAACGAGCAGCTGCGCACCGACCGCGGCTTCGTCACCGCGCTCAAGCACCTCGTCAAGGCCAACGTGCTGGCGATGCAGGCGATCCTCGAGGTCTGCCCGAACGCGATCTTCATCCAGAGCGAATCGTCGGAGTACTTCCACGCCGACAGCCCAGATGCGATCAAGGCGGCCGAGATCGCCAATTCGAAGCGCTTCCTCTCGCTCGACCTCAACTACGGCAAGCGCGTCGATTCCGAGATGTACGAGTACCTGCTCGACAACGGCATGACCCGCGACGACTACCACTTCTTCCTCGCCAACCGGGTCAAGCAGCACTGCGTGATGGGCAACGACTACTACGTCAGCAACGAGCACCGCGTCTTCGCCGACGGCAGCATGACCGCCGCCGGCGAGGTGTTCGGCTACGACGGCATCACCTGGCAGTACTACGACCGCTACCGCCTGCCGGTGATGCACACCGAGACCAACCTGTGCCAGGGCGCGCAGGGCGACGAGGCGGTGTTCTGGCTCTGGAAGGAATGGGCCAACGTCCTGCGCGTCCGCAACGACGGCGTCCCGGTGGTCGGCTTCACCTGGTACTCGCTCACCGACCAGGTCGACTGGGACTGCGCGCTGCGCGAGAACAACGGCCGCGTCAATCCGCTCGGCCTCTACGACCTCGACCGGCGCATCCGTCCGGTCGGCGAGGCCTACCGGAAGATCGTCAGCGAGTGGGGCGGCGTGCTGCCGACGCAGAGCGTCAGCCTGCGCGTGCCGATCTTCTCGCCGAGCGAGCAGGAGGCCGCGTTCGAGCACGCGCTGCACGAGCAGCAGCGGCCGGCGCCGTCCGGCGAGACGACCGACACGTCGAACACCGAGGGCGGCGGCCCTCGCTAGCCGCCGAGGAGAAGGCGATGCGATTCCAGGACAAGGTGGTGATCGTCACCGGGGCGGGCAGCGGCATCGGCCTCGCGACCGCGCTGCGCTTTGGCGCCGAGGGCGCGCGCGTCGTGATCGCCGAGTTCGACGAAGCGAAAGGCAAGGAGGCCGAAGCGCAGCTGCGAAGTTGCGGTGCCGACGCGATCGCGCTGCGCTGCGACGTCGCCAGCGAAACCGACGCGACCCGCGTCGTCGACGCCGCGTTCGAGCACTGGGGTCGCCTCGACGTGATCGTCAACAACGCGGGGGTGATGATCTTCAAGCCGATCGAGGCGCACAGCGAGCCGGATCTGCTCGGCGTCCTGCGCGTCGACCTGCTGGGCGCGTTCTGGTTCATCAAGCAGGCGTTCCTGCGCTGCCCGCCCGGCGCCTCGATCGTCAACGTCTCGAGCATCCACGCCGTCGAGACGACGCCGCTGGTCGCGGCCTACGCGGCGGCGAAGGCGGCGCTGCTCTCGCTCACGCGCTCCGCGGCGATCGAGGGCCGGCCGAAGGGAATCCGCGTCAATGCGATCCTGCCGGGCGCGATCGAGACGGCGATGCTGCGCGACAACCCGGGCGTGAAGTCGGGCGCCGAGCAGCTGACCGCGGGCGACGTCGGCGCGCCGGGCGACGTCGCCAAGGCGATCGCCTTCCTGGCGTCCGACGACGCCGCGTTCGTCACCGGCGCCGAGCTGCGAGTCGACGGCGGACGCCTGGCCAAGCTCTGAGTGGATCGCCGCGCCGAACCGCCCTGACCGCGGGCAGCAACCCCGGACGGGTCGTGCTGCCCGCGAATAGCACGATCAGCCTGTCCAAAGCGTTCTTCGCCGTTTAGACGTCAGCGGCGGCTGCCGTCATGGCTGTCGTAATCGTCCTCGCGATCACGGTGGTGATGCCGGCCCATGCAGCGCGGCAGCGGGGTCGAAGCAGGCAGGCCTGCCGGGGGCGCGGGCACGCCGTGGGCAATGCCATTGGCGTAGAGCCGCTGCTGCTCCGCGTCGCCGTCGATCGAAATTGTTTAAGCCACGGAGTCGAGCGAGGCTCATTGAGCGAAGTGGCTGCCTTTCTTCATTGCCGCGAAGCACGTGCGAGCGAATGCCTCGCAGGCGGGAGAAAGGGTCCGGCCGCGCTTCTTCACCCAGGCGACTGGTCGAACGAACGATGGATCGTCGATGGGCCGCGAAAGAAGGTTCGGGAACGCATGCCTCTCGCGAGCCGAGCCGGGAAGGATGGTGATGCCGAGACCGGTGTGAACCATTGCGACGGCAGTCATCATGTAAGTCGCCTCGCAGGCGATCAGCGGTGCGTGCCCATGGCGTCGAAACGCCGCCTCGACGACGGCCCGGACGCTGGTCGCCGAGTCGGTCAGCACGAGTGTCATATCGGCGATGTCGGCGATCTTGATACGGCGTCTGCGAGCCAGCGGATGGTTGGCGGGAAAGACGACGCAGAGACGGTCCTTGTCACGGAACAGCACCTCCAGATCGTCGGTCGGGATCTGCCCGCCGGTCAGGCCCATGTCGACCTCGCCCGCGCGGACCAGCGAGACCACTTGACTTGCCACGGCGTCGCGGACGACGAAATTGATGCCCGGCTGGTCGCGCCGACAACCCTCGATGACGACCGGCAGAAGACTCGCGGCGAAGGATGGCAGGCACGCGATTCGCACCGTGCCGCGTCGGCCTGCGCTTTGCTCATGGGTGTCGGCGACCAGCGCGTCCAAGTCGGTCAGGGTGCGCTCGAAGAGAGGAACCAACTCGCGTCCTACCCGAGTCAACGAGACCGATCTGCTCGTGCGGTCGAGCAGGCGCACCCGCAACGCCTCTTCCAGGTTTCGAATCTGCACCGTCAATGCGGGCTGAGACACGTGAAGGGTGGTCGCGGCGCGGGTGAAGCTTCCGAGCTCGGCGACCGAGAGGAATGCGCGGACGTTGCGCAGGTTGAGATCCATAACGGCAAAGATATTACTGCGATCCGATCATTTCAATTGTCATATCTCCGTCCGCTTCATATCGTCCGCTCCTAGAAGGTGTCAAGACGCTCAGGAAGCGCTCGGCACCAGTCATGCGAGCCGATGCGAGTTCGCAGCCATCAAGGACAGGAGACCAAATGAAGACCACCCGCAACTCCGCCGCTGTCGGCCTCGTGATGACCTTGGCCCTCGCGGGGTGCGGGGGCAGTGACGACAATGCCGCGACGACACCGACGGGGCAAATCGCGACCATCCAGGTGCTGTCGACACGTCCCGACATCGTCTCGGCCGGCGACGCGCTTGTTGAGATCAAGTCTCCCGCCGGCGCGGACGTCACCAAGCTCAAGGTCGACGTGGACGGAGTTGATGTGACGAGTCAGTTCGCGGTGCGGCCCGACGGCCGCTACTACGGGTTGGTCACTGGATTGAAGGTCGGCAAGAACGTCCTGCGCGCAGCCGAGGCCGGAACGAAGGGTGCCGTGCTGGAGATCACCAACTATCCGAAGGGCGGACCGGTCATCTCGGGCGCGCAGGTGGGGTCCTGGGTCTGCACAACCAAGGTGGCTGCACCGACCGCCACCAATCCCGACCTCGGTAACCCGCTCGATGCTCAGTGCAACATCGCGGCCCCTGTGTATCGGTATCAGTACCGCACCCTGGCCGGAGCTTTCGCCACGTACGATCCCGCCAACCCGCCCGCGGCAGCTTTGATCGCGTCGACGACCACCGATCAGGGCAATACGGTTCCCTACATCGTCAGGATCGAGCGCGGGGTCATCAACCGCGGCAAATACGACCTGGCGTATCTCGCCAACCCGACGACTCCCACGCAGTCTTGGAAGCCCTGGGACAGCACGCCGAACTGGAACCACAAGCTGTTCTGGAAATTCGGATCGGGGTGCGAGTACGGGCGCACGCAAGGTAATCCCGGCAACGTCGTCGACCACGACGCCCTCAGCCGCGGCTTCCTTGTCGCCTCGTCGGAGATGACGCAATACGGGTCGCATTGCAATGACGTCACATCCGCCGAGACGGTCATCATGATCAAGGAGCACATCGCCGAGCAGTACGGAAGAATCCGGTTCACGATGTCGGACGGCGGCTCCGGAGGCGCGCATCAGCAAAACCTCCATTCGTCCAACTACCCCGGGCTCATCCAGGGCATGTTGCCGACGCAGACGTTCCAGGATACGTGGACGCCCGGGCGCGAATTCGCCGACTGCGGGTTGCTGAAGCGCTTTTACGACCTGCAGGCGGGAACGGCAGGAAGCTATACGAATCCCGAGAAGGCGGCGATCAACGGCCATCGTTGGGAGCAGGTGTGCGAGGGGCCGGCGAGCATCAACATGGCAAGCCGAACGCCTTACTACATGGACCCAACCGTCGGCGATGCGGGATGCGGCGGTCAACCGACGACCTGGTCGCTGACGAACCTGACCGGTATCCGGTGCACGCTGCAGGACTTCAACATCGCGATCTTCGGCGCGCGCGATGCGACGGGATACGCCAAGACCCCTCAAGACAACGTCGGCATCCAATACGGCTACAACGCGGTCAACCAGGGAAAGATCAGCGCCGAGAAGTTCGTGACGTTGAACGAGCAGGTCGGCGGATACGACATCAATGCGCGGTGGCAGCCCAATCGCATGCAGGCGGACGCGGGGGCTGTCGAGCTGACCCACAAGTCTGGCCGAGTCACGCATGGCAAGTACTTGGGAGACGTGGCGATCATCGACCGGCGCGACTTCAACATCACGGAAGAACACTACGACTTCCGAACCTGGGTCATTCGCAATCGCCTGCTGAAGGAGAACGGCGACTATTCGAATCAGGTCATCTGGCGGTACAAGTCGACGCCGCCGGCGCTGGCTGCCCGCGCTTTCGAGACCCTGAACCAATGGCTGATGAATGTCGAGACCGACACCAGCAACACGACGCTGCACCAGAAGATCGTCGCGAACAGGCCTGCTGCCGCCGTCGATTCATGCTGGCGCGCCGACCTGGCCGTCTGGAGCACCGACGTGGCCTACTGCAACCTGTCGGCAAACCCGAGCACCGCCGCGACGATCACCGGTACGGGCGCGACCGCGGTACCGAGTCCCACCATCGACGAATGGCCTGTCTATAGAGACACGCGCGTCGCGTCGGGGGAGCCGCTCGCGAGCGACGTCATGAAGTGCCAGCTCAAGCCGCTCGTGAGGGCCGATTTCTTTGTCAGCTTCACCGACACCCAGTGGAGTCGTCTGCAGGCTGTCTTCCCGAACGGCGTATGCGACTACGGCAAGCCGGGAGTGGGACAGGTCGCGCCGCAGCCCTGGCAGACCTTCGTCGACGGGCCCGGCGGGCGGCCGCTCGGCACCGCCCCGGTTTCGCATCCGGAGTAGGGGCCGAAAGCCGGAGACTGCGCGAGCAGGTTTCCGCCGGCGGAGAATGCGTCGCCTTCGTTCGAGACCTGGGTGCCTATGCGAACAATCAGGTTGGGGTCGGGTGCCGGTTACTCCGGGGACCGCATCGAGCCCGCGGTCGAGCTCGCCGAGAGGGGCGGCATCGACTATCTCGTGTTCGAGTGCCTCGCGGAACGAACGATCGGATTGGCGCAGCAAGCCAAACGAGTCGACCCGAACAGCGGCTTCGACCCTTTCCTGGAAGCCCGGATGCGGGCCGTATTGCCGACCGCAGCGCGCCTGGGCATCCGCATCGTCTCCAACATGGGTGCAGCGAATGCGCCCGGCGCGGCTCGCCGAACGGCCGCGATCGCCGCGGAGCTGGGACTGAAGCTGACGATCGCGGCTGTTTGCGGCGACGATGTCCTGAGCCAGGTTCTCGACGGCGACTATCGCTTCGAAGAGACGCACACGCCCGTTCGTGACCTGCGCGACCGCATCGTCTCGGCGAACGCATACCTCGGCATCGGCCCGATTTGCGCCGCGCTGCGAACCAACGCCGACGTGGTTCTCACCGGCCGGGCCGCCGACCCTGCCCTCTTCATGGCTCCGATCTTCCACGAATTCGGCTGGGCGATGGACGACTGGGTGCGGCTCGGCCAAGGGACGGTCGTCGGGCACCTGTTGGAATGCGCGGGTCAGATCACCGGGGGTTACTTTGCGGACCCCGGCTACAAGCACGTGCCTGATCTTGCGCGGCTCGGCTTTCCGATCGCCGAGGTCAGTGAAGACGGCGAGCTCGTCATCACCAAGGTGGCTGGGTCGGGCGGGACGGTGAGCGCCGCGACCTGCAAGGAGCAACTCCTCTACGAGATTCACGATCCGCGGCGCTATCTCCAACCCGATGTCGTCGCCGATTTCTCGCAGGTCCGCATCGAGGAAGTGGGCGCCGATCGCGTCAAGGTCAGCGGCGGGCGCGGATCGCCGCCGTCGGGAACCCTCAAGGTGTCGGTCGGCTACGTCGACGGCTACGTCGGCGAAGGGCAGATCTCGTACGGTGGCCCCGGCGCCCTCGGCCGGGCACGCTTGGCCCTGGAGATCGTCCGCGATCGTCTGGCGCTCACGGGAGTTCGCATGAGCGAGTCCCGTTTCGACATCATCGGCCTGAACTCGCTGCACGGATCGCGCTTGTCGCCGCACGAATCGGAGCCGTATGAGGTGCGGGTCCGCGTCACTGGCAGGACCGATTCGCTTGCCGAGGCCGCGCGAATCGGCAACGAAGTAGAGACGCTCTACACGAATGGGCCGGCGGGCGGTGGAGGTGTTTCGAGGCATGCGCGCGAAGTCGTCGCCGTGCAGTCGGTGTTGCTTCCCAGCGAGCTGGTGAAGACGTCCGTCGAGACGGTCGAGGCCTGACATGAAGCTGCGCGAAATCGCCCACTCGCGAACCGGCGACAAGGGCGACACGTCGAACATCTCCGTCATCGCGTACGACGATCGCCACTACGAGCATCTGCGCCGCACGGTCACCGCCGAGAAGGTCAAGGCGCACTTCGCCGAGCTGGTCAGAGGCGAAGTGGTCCGCTACGAGCTGCCGATGATCGGTGCTCTGAACTTCGTGCTCGGCCACACGCTGGGCGGCGGCGTCACCCGCTCTCTCGCCCTCGACGCCCACGGCAAGTCGCTCAGCTCGGCGCTGCTCGACCTCGAGGTCCCCGATCCCGATCCGTCGCGGTGACCGCACGGTCTGCCGCTGCCCTGCTCCCTCACGCGACTTCATCAACCAAAGGACATTTCATGGAGACATCCCACCCCCCATCGGCACACCGCTCGCGTCGTCGTGTGCTGACCGCCGCCCTCGGCGTCGTCGTCGCCGCGTGCGCCGGAACCGCGCTCGCGCAGGCCTACCCGACCAAGCCGATCACCTTCATCGTCCCGTTCGCGGCAGGCAGCGCCACCGACCAGCTCGCGCGCGCGCTCGGCAACTCGATCACGCAGGAGACCAAGCAGGCGGTCATCGTCGACAACAAGGCAGGCGCCAGCGGCATGCTCGCCGCGCAGGCCGCGGCGCGCGCGCCCGCCGATGGCTACACGGTGCTGATCACGACCAACACGACGCACGCCGCCAACGAGCACCTGTACAAGAAGCTCTCCTACGACCCGGTCAAGGACTTCGTTCCCGTGACCGGCCTGGGCAAGGGCGGACAGGTCCTGGTGGTGCGGACCGACGCGCCCTACAAGAGCGTCGCCGACCTCGTCGCCAAGGCGAAGGCCGAGCCCGGCAAGCTGTCGTTCGGCAGCGGCAGCTCGTCGAGCCGAGTCGCCGGCGAGATGTTCAAGCAGCTGAGCGGCACCAACATCCTGCACGTTCCCTACAAGAGCAACCCGCAGGCGGTCACCGACCTGCTCGGCGGCCAGATCGACTTCATGATCACCGACACCGCGACCGGCGTGCCGCAGATCAAGGGCGGCAAGCTGAAGGCGCTCGGCGTGTCGACGACCCGCCGCAATCCGCTCCTGCCCGAGGTGCCGACAATCGACGAGGCCGGCGTCAAGGGCTACGACATGGGCTACTGGTTCGCCGCGTATGTGCCGGCGGGAACTCCCGCGCCGGTGGTCGCCCGCCTGCACGAGCTGCTCGTGACCGGAACCAGGAGCAGCACCGCCAAGTCGTTCTTCGAAAGCACCGGGTCCGATCCGTGGACGACGACGCCCGACGAGCTCGGCAAGTTCCAGGCCTCGGAAGCCCAGAAGTGGGGGCGGGTCATCAAGGCGGCGGGGATCGAGCCGGAATAGCGGACCCGCGCCTCGGCGCGAGCTGCGCCGCCTCCGTCTCAAGTCGCGTAAGCGCGACCGGGCTGCGCGGCGCCGCCGCGCCCTGCTTGACTCGCCGGGTCCTGTTCGCCGCGGCCGCCCGCTTCGCACGTGACGAAGACGTGACCTTGCGTTGAGGGTGGCGTGAAGCAGCATCGCCACAGTCGCTCCCGGCGCCGCGAACGCCGCGGCAATCGAGTCGCCCGACCGTCGACGCGCAGCAGGAAATCTGCCGCGGCGTCGCCGAGATCGGCGAGCATCGGGTCCAACGGGAGCCCCCATGACCACTGACGTCCACCCCGCCTCCAGGCCCTCGAAGCGACGCCGATCGGCGGGCAGCGCCGCCGATCGAGCGTCGTCGTCCGGGAAGGCGACGGCGAAGACGAAGCCTTCGCTGCCCGGCCAGGTCGTCCTCGTCCTGCAGGGCGGCGGCGCGCTCGGCGCCTACCAGGTCGGCGTGTACCAGGCGCTGCACGAGGCCGGCATCGAGCCCGACTGGGTGATCGGCACCTCGATCGGCGCGATCAACGCGGCGCTGATCTGCGGCAACGAGCCCGCGCATCGGCTCGACCGGTTGAACGGATTCTGGGACCAGGTCGAGCAGAAGGGCTTCGGCCCGAGCCCGCTCGATCCGTTCGGCATCGCCGCGATGCTCGGCACGATGAGCACCGTGCTGCGCGGCATCCCCTCGTTCTTCACCCCCAACCTGTTCGCGCTGCGCGGCACGAAGGCGGAGACGGTCGTCGAGAACGCGTCGTACTACAGCACCGCGCCGCTGCGCGAGACGCTGGACGAGCTGATCGACTGGAAGTACCTGTGCGACTGCAGGACGCGCCTGACGGTCGGCGCGGTCAACGTCTGCACCGGACAGATGCGCTACTTCGACACTCGCGAGGAGCCTCTCTCGGTCGACCACGTGATGGCCTCGGGGGCGCTGCCGCCGGCGTTCGGCGCGGTGCGAATCGAAGGCGAGCCGTACTGGGACGGCGGCATCTACTCGAACACGCCGATCGAGGCGGTGCTCGACGACAAGCCGCGCCGCGATTCGCTGATCTTCGCGGTCAACGTCTGGCACCAGAAGGCCGACGAGCCGAGCTCGATCTGGCAGGTGATGGCGCGCACCAAGGACATCCAGTTCGCGAGCCGCGCCGACAGCCACATCGCGCGCCAGAAGCAGATCCACCACCTGCGCCACATCATCCGCGAGCTCGGCAAGCAGGTGCCGGCCGCCAGGCGAGAGGACGCCGCGGTGAAGGAGCTGACGTCGTGGGGCTGCGGCACGCAGATGCACGTCGCCCATCTGCTCGCGCCGCGCCTGGACAGCGAGGACCACACCAAGGACATCGACTTCACCCCCGCCGGAATCAGCGCCCGGCGCGAGGCCGGCCATGCCGACACGATGCGAATGATCGAGCGCGCGCCGTGGCAGGCGCCTTGCGATCCGATCGAGGGCGTGATCGAGCACGTCTGAGGCCGACCCACGCCACGAAGCTCGCCTGATCGCGGGCAGGCAGCTCGCCGGCCGTGCGCCCGGTTCCCGCGCAGCTCGAGGCGCGGCTGCGTCGATCACATCGGCGGAGCGAACCCGTTTCGACCGACGACCGCGCGCGTCGCCACGGCCTGTCCGTCGCGGACCTGCTGGGTGACGATCACCTTGGCGCCCGGGATCATCAGCGACCTGTCGACGGGCTTGACGGTCACGATCGGAACACCGTTCGGAACCCGGATCGTCTTCTCGCCGTCCTTGTAGCGCAACGTCATGGTCCTGTCGTTCGCGCCCGGCTTGATCGCCGTGATCGTGGCGTTGGTCATCGTCGAGCCCGGCTGCAGGTCCCACGGTCGATGGCCCTCGCCCGTGCCGCGCGCCTCCTCCGGAAAGACGTGCACTTCGACCGCGGACAGCGATCCGTCCGGCCCCGGCACCGCCGTCGTTCCGACGAACGTGCCCGACTGGATCGCCGCGGGATCGACGGGGACGACCTCGTTCACCGCGAAGTCGTCCGCATAGCCGAGCGCGACGATCCGGCCGTCGGCGGTCCTGACGTGGAGCGACTTGGCGTCGGCGTGCTCGATCGTGCCGCGCAGCCGGGTCGAAGGCGGCGTTCCTTGTGCAAAGGCGCACGATGCGATCGCGACGCCCAGGGCCAACAGGACTCTTCTTTTCACGACGGCTCCTTCATTCAGGCGGGTTGCGCCGAGGTCGGCCGCGCACGAGTGCGCCGCATCGCGTCGAGGCTCCAGGCCCCTCCCCCCGCGGCGGCGAGAAACAGGAAGATGAAGCAATAAAGCACCGCCGCGTCGCCCCGGTTCAGCAGCGGGAAGAGGAAGTTGGTCGGCGACGCATGCGCCGCGAAGTAGGCGATGGCCATCTCGCCGGAGAGAACGAAAGCGGTCGGACGCACGAACAGACCGACGACGACGAGAGCGCCGCCGATCAATTCGAGGAGTCCTGCGAGGCCGATCATCGACATGAGCGACACGTGCCCCGAGCCGGCGGCGGCCGGAAATCCGAGAAGCTTCGCGCTGCCGTGAAGCAGGAACAGGTAGCCGGTGACGATGCGCAGCGCGGCGAGCGCTCTCGGCGCCCAGAGTTCGGGAGAAAAGTTGCGGTTCGGCACGGGCTCCTCGGCAAGAATCAAAGAGTCGGGATTCTCGGCAGTTCGCTCACCCCTGCCGGCCGCACGGACTTGCGCGCAGACTTCGCGCGAGCCCGCAACCATGACTGGAGATTGCAATGGACAGGACCGCCGTTCAGCAGACCCTCAACCGGATCCTCGAGCTCGAGCTGGCCGGGGTGGTGCGCTATACGCACTACGCCCTCATGGTGTACGGCTACAACCGCATCCCGATCGTCTCGTGGCTGGAGGCCCAGGCGACGGAAAGCCTGGCGCACGCTCGCCAGGCGGGCGAGCTCGTGACATGGCTCGGCGGCCACCCTTCGCTCTCGCTCGGGCCGCTTCTCGAATCGCACCGTCACGACATCGGCGACATCCTGCGCGAGTCGCTGCATCACGAGGCGGAGACGCTGAAGGCGTACGAAGAGCTCCTCGCTCTGGCCCGGGACAACAACGTTCGCCTCGAGGAATACGCCCGGGACATGATCGCCGCGGAGATGGCGCATCAGGACGAAGTCGACAAGATGCTGCGCAAGCCGGGGCAGACGGAGGCGTTCTCGACTCCGTAAGCCCGAGGGGCCCGGGCTTCGGGCTGCTCCGCGAAGCAGATCAGCTCAGGGCGACGGCTTCGGCAGGGAGCGTGACGCGGGGCTTCGGCCGGCGAGAAGCGCGAACGCTCGCGCCCACGGGCTCGGCTCGACAAAGCCCTCGCCGCAGTCGTCGCCGACGCTGGTCGACGCGACCTCGCCGACCGCATCGAGAAGCGACTGGCTGAAGCGCTGGGTCTCGGCGAACCCGAGCGTGCTCTTGACCGCCAGGTTCGGATCGCGCGCCACGCCGGAGCGCGTCAGGACGAACTTGTCGAAGTACTGCGTCTGCGCGATGAGCGGGATTTTCTGCGCGTCGAGGTAGCTGCGCAGCGCGTCGTCCTTGAACGGAAACGGCATGCCGGGCCAGAACGGATTGAAGAGGCCGTCCCAGTGGTTCGGCACATAGGTCTTCGGATGAATCACCGGAACGACCATCTGCGCGACGGGAGCGCCGCCGGTCGCGATCCAGGCGTCGACCTGCGTCAGCCCCGCGTCCTTCATCGCCGCGGCGAGATTGCCGAGCGGCGAGCCGAAGCTGACGCCGTCGACGACGATGTCCTTGTCGAGGTCGAACGCGCTCGCCGAGTTGTTGACGAAGAACGAGAGCTGACCCTCGGGCGAATCGACGGTGAAGAGGAACGCCCGGTTGCCGCCGCCGTTGGGGTAGTCCTCGCCGACGCCGGCGCGCAGTCCGCCCGTGGCGTCGGGCACCGGCGGGCGGTACAGCTCGCGCCCGAAGTGCTGGATCGGATTGGTGTTGTCGCCGCTGTGGTTCCAGCGCACGACGCGCATGGTGATGCCGTCGCCGAGAACGAATTTCTCGCCGCCGCTGACGATCCGGCAGGCGTCGCCCGTGACGCCCTGCGCGTTCGCCTGCAAGCAGGCCGAAAGGCTGCCGATCATCGGTGCGCCGGTCAGGCGCGACCACGCCGGCGTGTCCCAGCTGTGGTCCCAGTGGGCGTGGCCGGCGAGCAGCAGGTCGAGCCTGTCGGTGCCGAGCACGGCGTTCCTCACCTTCGTGATCGCCGGCAGGTCGACGCCGTAGGGACCCTTGGTGTAGGTGTACAGGTCCTTCGGGAACACCGCGGACGGCGTGAACAGGCTCTCGGGAACCCGCGTGATGTAGCCGTCCATGACGATCCGCTTGTCGCCGATCTTGAAGTACCAGTTCGCGATCGACATCCACGTCATCTCGACGCTCGGCGGCGCGGCCAGGGCCGGAGCCGCGCAGGCGGCGGAGAGTGCCAGCAGGGTCAGGCCGGCGAGCTTCTTGTTCATGGCGGCTCCTTGTGTTGAAGGCGACGAGCAGGCTACTGCGGCGCTCCGCGCGAGTGTCATAGGGTTCAACCTAGCGGCAGCCTCGTCGCCGTCCGCGTCTGCGGAGCTCACATCGGCGGCACGAGCCCGTCCTTGCCGACCAACGCACGCACCGCGACCGCCTTGCCTTCGCGGACCTGCGACGTGACGAGCACCTTCGCGCCCGGAACGATCATTCCCTTGTGGCCCGGGCTGAAGGTCACGATCGGAACGTTCTCCGGCACGGTCACCGTCTTCTCGCCATCCTTGTAGCGCAGCTTCATGCTTCGACCCTGGGGCACGGCCGTGACCTCGGCGACGGTCGCGTTGGTCATCGTGCTGCCGGGCTGCAGGTCCCACGGCACGTGGCCCTCGCCCGTCCCGCGCGCCGCCTCCGGGAAGACGAGCACTTCGAGCGCCGTCAGCGCGCCGTCGGCGGCAGGCATCGCGGCCGTTCCGATGTAGCTGCCGGGCTTGATCGCGGCGGGCTCGATCGGCACGACTTCGCTCACGCTGAAGTTCTCGGCGATCGGCAACGAGTGACTCTGCCCGCTGCGCTCGGCGATCACCAGGGTGGCGCCGTCGAAGGACGTGACGGTGCCGCGAAGACGCTGCGAGGCGGTCTGGGCGAACGCGACGGTCGCGCTCAGCGCGAGCAGGCAGATGACTGAAGCCTTTTTCATGGTCTGCGATGACTCCGTGCAAAGTGACGGCGAATGGTAGGCACGAAACGCGCGGGCACGAAACGCGGACCCTCCTGGCCCGATGGTCGGACGCTCAGCGCGGCAGGCCGAGGCCGCGCTGGGCGATGAGGCTGCGCTGGATCTCGTTGGTGCCGATGCTGATGACCCACATCAGCGAATGGCGCAGCCCCTGCTCGTAGCGGCCGTTGCGAAGCGCGCCCGGTGCGCCCTGCGACAGCGCGGCGCGCGGGCCGAGGATCTCCAGCGCAGCCTCGCCGAAGCGCTCCATCAGCTCACCCGAGAAGACCTTGCTGATCGCGCCGACCTCGGGCGGCGTCGTCCCGCCGGTCGCCAGCTCGGCGCAATGGATCATCAGCCTGCGACCGACCTCGATCTCGGCCGCGAGCGCGGCGATGCGATCTCGCACGACGGCGTCGTCGCGCAGCGCTCCCGCTGCCGTCTGCGCCTCGCGGACATCGCGGCGGAGCAGATCGAACGCGTGCGCCACCTTGAGCACGATCCCGCCGCCGACCAGGCCGCGCTCGTTGGCGAGGGCGTCGGTGAGCACCTTCCAGCCGCCGTTCAACGGCCCGACCAGGGCATCCGCGGGAATGCGGACATCATCGTAGAAGATGTTGGCAAAGCTGCCGTCGTACATCGTCGCCGCCGGCTTGACCGAGATGCCGGGCGTGTCCATCGGCACGATGAACATGCTGATCCCGGCGTGCGCCGGCTTCGCCTCGCGGTCGGTGCGCGCGGCGAGGAACATGTACTTGCCCCAGTACGTCGTCGTCCAGATCTTCTGCCCGTTGATGACCCAGTGGTCGCCGTGCTCGTCGCGCACGCGGACCGCGCTCGTCCTGAGCGACGCCAGGTCGGAGCCGGCTTCGGGCTCGCTGTAGCCCATGCCGTGCATCGCCTCGCCGCGCAGGATCTCGGGGAGATAGCGCGCCTGCTGCTGGGGCGTGCCGAACATCATCAGCGCGTTGGCCTGGACGGCCGCGCCGATCCGCGGCGCCTCGGCGCGCTCCATCACTTCCATGAACGCGAGCTGCTCGATCGGCGTCCGCGCCTGGCCGCCGAACTCGCGCGGCCAGCCGAGGCCGAGCCAGCCGGTCGTGCCGAGATCGCGCGCGAACGAGGCGTCGAATTCGCGCTGGTGGAAGTCCTGCGCGTCGAACGCGGCCTTGCGCGAGCCGGCCCAGTGCTCGGCGAGCCAGGCCCGAACCTCGTCGCGAAAGGCGTTGCCCTCTGGGCCGAGGTCGTATTCCGGCAAGGTGGCGTCGGCGGAGTCGAGCAGGTGTGATGCGAGCTCGCGTCGCGCCGCCGCCGCGCCGCCGAACGCGAGCGCGTCGAGGTGGGCGCGACGGAAGTGTCGCGGCGCCTCGTGCTCCTCCGCATAGCCGATCGCGCCGAACGCGTGCTGCGTCTCGAGCGCGACCTGGCGCAGCGCCGGCGCGCCGAACGCGACCGCCGCGGCCGCGAAGTAGCGCCATTCGGGCACGCCGAGATCGAAGGCTTCGGCGGCGTGCGCGAGCGTCAGGCGAACGCCTTCGAGGGCGATGAGGTTGTCGGCGAGCTTGTGCTGGATCGCCTGGAAGCGGCCGATCGGCTGGCCGAACTGGCGCCGCTCCTTGGCGTACTCGACCACCATCTCGAACGCGCGTCGGGCGGCGCCGTGACCGCGCGCGATCGCGGCAACGCGGGCGATGCGCAGCAGATCGTCGATCGCACCGTCAGCCAAGGCGACGAACGCCGCCGGCGCTTCGCTCAGCGTGATCTCGCCGAGGCCGTCGGCGCCGAGCCCGCGAGTTGCCGTGACGCGGGCCGCGTCGCCGGCGAGGTCGACGATCGCCAGGCCCCGCGTTTCGCCGTCGGCTGCAAGCCCGTGCATCGCACGCGTCGTCGCGACGACGAGATGCGTGGCCGCCGGCGCTGCATCGACGAAGCGAACCGTGCCGCTGGCGCGCTCGCCGCTCCAGGCGACCGCTCCAGCGCCGGCGCTGGGGTCGGCCGCCGCGAAGCTCCAGCAGACCCGCGCGGCGCCGGAATGAAGTCGATCGAGGAGCGCCGCGCCGGGAGCGGCCGACCCTCGGCCTTCGCTCAATGCCGTGTTGGCGAGGAACGCGCCGAGGAAAGGCGCCGGGCAGGCGGCACGGCCAAGCTCTTCCATCACGATGGTCGCTTCGCGCAGCCCGCCTTCGCTCGGGTCGCTGCCGAGGCCGGCGACGCCCTGCTCGACGAGCCGCGCCCAGCCCGCCACGAGGGCGCCGCGGTCGCGACCTCGCTCGATCGCTTCGGCCGCCGGCCAGTTCATCTCCAGAAAGCCGCGCATCGAGTCGCGCAGCATCGTCCGTTCCTCGGCGCCCGGCAGGGACCCCGCGTCGACACCGGACCGAGCGATCATGCGGGGCTCTTGCCGAACGCGCCCTTCGCGCGCAGCGCGTCGATCGATGCCGCGTCGAGCTCGAGCGCTTCGCGCAGCACCTCGTCGGTGTGCTCGCCGAGCTCGGCGACGAAGGGACGCGCCGCCACCGGCGTCGCCGAAAGGCGATACGGAACGTTCGCGACCTTGTAGGTCTCGTCGCCGTCGCCAAGCTCGACGAAGAGGCCGCGCTCGGCGCACTGCGGATCGGCCATCGCCTCGGCGACGCTGCGGTAGCGAGAGCAGGGAACGCCGGCGCGCATGAAGACCTGCTCGCATTCGGCGCCCGTGCGAGTGCACGTCCAGCGCTCGATCAGCGCGAGCAGCGCCGGCCAGTTCGCCTCCTTCGTCGCCATCGTCGCGAAGCGCGGATCGGTCTTTCCTTCGGGATAGCCGATCGTGTCGAACAGGACCTCGAGGTTCCTCTGCGTCACCGCCGCGACCATCACGTAGCCGTCGCTGGCGCGCACCGGCTCGTAGACCTGGCGCGGCCGCTCGGGCGGGAACTGAGCCGCCTGGATCTCGTAGATCAGCATGCCGAGGACCGAGTCCATCAGCGAGACGTCGATGTGCTGTCCCTTGTCGCTCTTCTCGCGCTCGTAGAGGGCGAGCTGGATCGCGCCGAAGGCGTACGACGCGCCCATCACGTCGGCGATGAAGATGCCGTTGTTGGCGGGCCGGTCGCTGCCGCGCTGGTAGAGGTTGTAGGCGACCTCGTATCCCGAGGCTGCGTGGATCACCGGCGCGTAGGCCGGGGCCGAGGCCATCGGCCCGGTCTGGCCGAAGCCGGAGATCGAGGCGTAGACGAGGCGTGGGTTGGTCCGCGACACGGTGTCGTAGTCGAGGCCGAGGCGCTTCATCACGCCGGGGCGAAAGTTCTCGACCACGACGTCGGCCCTGGCGACGAGCTCGCGCGCCAGCCGCTTGCCGTCCTCGGTCTGGAGGTCGAGGACGACGCTCCTCTTGCCGCAGTTCATCGACGCGTAGTAGGTGCTCATCCCGCCGCGCTGCGGCGGGCGCTGGCGCACGACGTCGCCGTCGGGGGGCTCGACCTTGACGACGTCGGCGCCGGCGTCGGCGAGCATGCGCGTGCACATCGGCCCCGACATGACGATGGTGAAGTCGACCACGCGCAAGCCGGCGAGCGGCGCGCCCCGGCCCGCGCCCGGGGGTGACGGCGCCGCGCTCATCCGGCGAACACGGGCTTGCGCCGCTCCTTGAACGCCTTGGTCGCCTCGCGGTGATCGGCGGTCTCGAAGGTCACCTGCTCGAGCGCCATCGACGCCTCGAGCAGATGATTGACGCGGTCCTTGACGATCTGGTTGATCGAGAGCTTGGTCCAGCGGATCGCCCAGGTCGGGCCGTGCGCGAGCTCGAGGGCGATCTTGCGCGCCTCGGCGAGCACCTCGGCCGCGGGCAGGCAGTGGTTGACGAGGCCGATGCGCTCGGCCTCGCGGCCCTTCAGAAGCGTGCCGCGCATCAGGAACTCCTTCGCCTTGGCGACGCCGACGAGGAGCGGCCAGACGACCGTGCCGCCGTCGCCGGCGACCAGTCCGACCTTGTTGACGTGGCTGTCGCCGATTCGCGCGTCCTCCGACATCACCGTGATGTCGCACAGCAGCGCGACCGTCGCCGCCAGGCCGACGCAGTCGCCGTTGATGGCGCAGACGATCGGCTTGTCGAGCTCGAGCAGCCGGGTGACGATGCGCCGACTGATCATCGGATCGTGCACCTCGCCCTCCTCGAGGACGTCGCCGCCGGGCCGCTCGGACATCGCCTTGACGTCGCCGCCGACGCTGAAGATCGGCCCGGCGCCGGTGACGAGGACGGCGCTCACCGCCATGTCGTCGGCGAGGTCGTCCCAGATCGTGCGCAGCTCGCGGATCAGGCGCTGGTTGATCGCGTTGCGCGCCTCGGGGCGGTTGAGGGTGACGGTCGCGACCTTGTCGGCGACCTCGATCCTGAGGTCCTGGTATCGCTCGTAGCGGGAGGGCATGGCGGGTCCTTTTCGGTGAATGGGAGGCGCTCAGTCGGCGCGGATGTTGTTGTCGCGGATCACGGGCGACCAGCGCGCGATCTCGTCGGCCGTCATCTGGCCGACCTTCTGCGGCGTCGCCGTCTTGGGGATCACGCCGAAGCTCGCGAACTTCTGCTGCACGTCGGCGATCTGCAGCGTCTTGCCGATCGCGTCGTTGAGCTTCGCGACGACTTCGGCGGGCATCCCGGCCGGGCCGATGATCGCGAACCAGCTCTCGGCCGCGTAGCCCGGATAGACCGACGCGATCGTCGGCGTTCCCGGCTCGAGCGGCGATGGCTCGGGCGACGTCACGGCGAGCAGCTTCAAGCGCTTGTTGGCGATGAACTCGTTCATCGCCGCCGAAGGCGTCGTGATGAGGAGCTGCACCTCGTTCGAGATGACGGCGGTCGTCGTCGGCGCCTGGCCCTTGTACGGGACGTGGGTCATCTTCAGCCCCGCCTTGTTGGCGAAGAGCTCGGTCGCGAGCTGGCCGAACGAGCCGATTCCCGCCGACGCGTAGGCGACCGGGTTCTTCTTGGCGTACTCGACGAAGCCGCGCAGGTCGCTGACCGGCAGCGCCGCCGGAACGACGGCGACCATCGGCGCGCTCGAGACCAGCGCGATCGGCGTGAAGTCCTTCGCGCCGTCGTAGTTGGCGTCCTTCGACACGAACGGCGTCACCGCGAGGTTGCCGTTGTTGACGAAGAAGAGCGTGTAGCCGTCGGGCTTCGAGCGGATCACCTCGCGCGCGGCGAGGACGCCCGACGCGCCGGGCTTGTTGTCGATGATCACGGGCTGCCCGAGCGCCTTCTGCAGCGGCTCCTGCATGACGCGCGCCATGTTGTCGGTCGAGCCGCCGGCCGCGTACGGAACGACGATGCGGATCGGCTTGTCGGGGAACGTTTGCGAGGCGGCAAGGCCGGAGAAGGCCAGCGCAGCGGCGCCGAGCGCACCGGCCAGCCCGGCCCGAAGGGTTCGTTCTTCCATCGATGTCTCCTGTGGTTTGAAGTTCAGGCCTGCAGCAGGTGGCGAGCGATCACGACGCGCTGGATCTGGTTCGTGCCCTCGAAGATCTGCGCCAGCTTGGCGTCGCGCATCATTCTTTCGACCGGATAGTCGCGGGTGTAGCCGTAGCCGCCGAAGATCTGCACCGCGTCGGTCGTCACCTTCATCGCCATGTCGCTGGCGACGCACTTGGCCATGCTGGCGAGGACGTTGAGGCGGTCCCAGTCGCCGGCGTCGCCGGCGCGCGCGCATTCGTAGACGAGCGC
>Ga0207644_10000465_pt1 | contig 26250 bp, 25 predicted proteins | sample KBSS73metaG_FD_184326 | JGI IMG/M metagenome (GOLD analysis project Ga0207644, IMG submission 184326) | Switchgrass rhizosphere microbial communities from Kellogg Biological Station, Michigan, USA - KBS S7-3 metaG (SPAdes) (version 2) | ecosystem: Host-associated > Plants > Roots > Rhizosphere... | reverse complement strand
CCGCGCGAATGAACCCCCGCTCGAAGTCGGTGTGAATTTCGCCGGCCGCCTGCGGCGCCTTGGCGCCCCTGTTCACGGTCCAGGCGCGCGCTTCCTTGGGACCGGCGGTGAAGAATGTGATGAGGCCGAGGAGCTCGTAGCCCGCCTGGATCATGCGATTAAGGCCAGTCTCGTGCAATCCAAGGTCCGCGAGGAACGCTTCGCGCTCGTCACTCGGCAGCGTCGCGATTTCTGCCTCGATCGCGGCAGAAATGACGACTGCCTTGGCGTTATCTGCAGCAGCTTTCTCGAACACGCGCTGCGACAGCCCATTCCCTGTCGCAGCGTCACCCTCCTCGACGTTGCACACGTAAAGGACGGGCTTCGCGGTTAGCAGTTGCGCTCGCTCGAGCGCTTTTTGTTCCTCGACGTCTTTCGGCTGGGTCAGCCGCGCGGGCTTCGATGCGCGCAAGAGATCGAGCGCCTGGCTGAGGACCGACGCTTCGATCTTCGCCTCCTTGTCGCCCTGCTGCGCCTTCTTGACGAGGTTGGGCACGCGGCGCTCGAGGCTGTCGAGGTCCGCGAGCATCAGCTCGGTTTCGACCGTCTCGGCATCGGCGATGGGGTCGACGCGGCCCTCGACGTGAGTGACGTCTCCCCCCTCGAAGCAGCGCAGGACGTGGACGATGGCATCAACCTCGCGGATGTTGGCAAGGAACTGGTTTCCGAGCCCTTCGCCCTGGCTCGCGCCGCGGACCAGACCTGCAATATCGACGAACTCGATCTGGGTCTCGATTTCCTGCGCCGAGCTCGCGATCCTTGCGATGGTGTCGAGCCGCTCGTCGGGAACCGCGACGCGGCCGACGTTGGGCTCGATCGTGCAGAAGGGGTAGTTCGCCGCCTGTGCCGCGGCCGTCTCGGTCAAAGCGTTGAAAAGTGTCGATTTACCAACGTTCGGCAGCCCAACGATGCCGCAGCGGAAGCCCATTGCATGTCCTTGAATTTAGGGGGTTGAGGCCCCTTAGCCGCCCTTGTCGAGCCTTGCCAAGAAGCGACGTATCTCGGCGGGGCTGCGAAGCGTGATCCGCGTGCCCCCGAACCGCGCGAGCTTCGCGTCCGTGCGCTTGCGGGCGCTCTTTGGGAATGTCGCGACGTAGACCATGAATTCGAGGTTGAACTGCTCCGGGCACCCTTCGGCCATGTCGGGGCGCGAGCCGCTGTAGTTGCCGTCGATGATCCAGCGATCGCGGCCGACGATCTCGGCGACTTGATCTTGCCTCGTCGCGCGGCGGCTCGACCCACCCCGCGCGCCAATGCTTCTGGTCGAGGTGAACGAGCGGCAAGCCGGTGTGCCGCCCAAGCTCTGCCGCAAGCGTCGACCTGCCCGAACCGGGCCAACCGATCACGAGGACGCGCTGCAAGGGTTAAGCGAAGTTGAAACTAACGGAGAGGCGCTCGCCGCGGCCCGAACCAGGAAGCACTTCATGACGCAGCCAGCTTTCCCAGAGCAGCAACAGACCCGGGCGCGGCTCGACGGTGACGAACAAATCATCGCGCGGAGGCGCAGCCATCATGAGGGGCAGGCGCGGATCCTCGAACCGGATGGCGCCGGAGCCCTTCGGCACCTCGACGTAGAGCGTGCCGGAGATGATGCTGTTCGGATGGATGTGCGCGCTGTGATGGCCCGATCCCCGCAGAAGGTTCACCCACAGGCTGTCGAGCCTCGGCTTGCGCTCGAGGTTGAACGCGCAGTCCTTCGCGAAGCTTGCGGCGTGGCGAGTCACGAGCTTGGCCAATTCGGCAAGGGATGGATCGCGACGCGTCAGATCGCCGAGTGACGCGTAGCTCGTGTAGCCGGCGTATCGATGCTCCCGCGACCAGCGAATGCCGGCTTCATCCTCCCGCGCGAAAGATCGGATCGAATGGGCCAGATCATCTCGCAGATCATTGTTGCCAAGCTCGGCCTCATAGAGATGCGTGACGAACAACGAACGGACTGGCATCCACGCGATGTGCGTCGGCAAGGTCGGTCGCGCAAGAGCGTGGACAGGTCCGCGCGGAATGCTAGCTTCCGCCAACTTTCCGGGAGGGTCTTCATGCGCCGCCGTTTGTCAGCGTTCTCGCTCTGCTTTGCCGCGGCCGCGGCACTTGCCGCGCCAGCGCTCGCCGCACCCGCGGCCGTGGCCGTCAGTCGAGTGGACAAGCCGCTTCTCGACGTGAAGCCGAACTTGAAGAGTGGCAAGATCATCGCGCACTTCCCAAGTCCCGGCGCGGACGGCGTCGCCGCACGATATATTTACCTGACGCAGCTGGAGACGGGCCTCGGCTCCGCGCAGATCCTGCTCGACAAGGCAACACCCGGGCGGAGCCGCATCATCGTCTTCCGCCGCATCGGCAAGAAAGTCGTTGCCGAGATCGAGAATCCCAAATTCGTCGCCCGGAACGGAACGGCTGATGAGCAGCAGGGCGTGCGTCAGGCGTTCCCGACCTCGACAATCTGGATGGGCGACGTCGTCGAGACGAAGCCGGACGGTTCGTTCACCGTCGATCTCGCAACCTTCCTTGCGCGCGACGATTTGGATGCGGCGACGATCATAAAAAAAGGCGGTGGCGGCGACTTCAAATACGTGCCGGAGCTCAGCGCAGCCGACCCGAACTTCGTGAAACTGTTCCCGAAGAACGCCGAGTTTGCTGCGAAGCTCACGTTCCGCGCCGACGAGCCGACGGCGGAGGTCGCGAACATCATCCCGGACAACCGCACCCTCACGCTTACCCTGCGCCATTCGCTCATCGCGCTGCCGGAACCGGGCTTTGTTTCACGCCGCGACCCTTTTGGTTATTCGTTCGGCGAGCAGCAGCTCGACTTCTCCGCGCCGCTTGGCGCCGAAATCGTCAGCGATCTCGCGACCCGTTTCCGTCTGGAGAAGGTCGATCCGTCGGCGGCGCGTTCGCCGGTCAAGAAACCGATCGTCTTTTACATCGACCGCGGCGCGCCAGAACCGATCCGTGGCGCGCTTCGCGAGGGCGTGAGCTGGTGGAACGCGGCATTCGACGCCGCTGGTTTCGTCGATGCATTTCGGGCCGAAATCCTGCCCGAGGGAGCGGACCCGCTCGACGTTCGCTACAATGTCGTGAACTGGGTCAATCGCGCGACGCGCGGCTGGTCCTACGGATCGCCGATCGACGACCCACGGACCGGCGAGATCATCAAGGGATCGGTGCTGCTTGGGTCGCTGCGCGCGCGCCAGGACATGATCATCTTCCAGGCGCTTGTCGGGGCTGGCCTGACCGGAACGGGCGATCCGAACGATCCGATCACGGCGACGCTCGCTCGCATCAGGCAGCTCGGAGCGCATGAGGTCGGCCACGCCATCGGCCTTCAGCACAATTTCGCCGGCAGTACGCAGGGCCGCTACTCGGTGATGGATTACCCCGGGCCGCGCGTGACGCTCGAGAACGGCGTTCCATCGCTCAAGGATGCGTACGGCGTCGGCGTCGGCCCATGGGATAAATGGGTCATCAATTGGCTCTACGGTGCGCGCACGGACGCCGAGGCTGCGCCGATCGTCGCCGAGGCCCGACGCCAGGGCCTTCGCTTCGTCGCCGACAATGACTCGCGCCCGGTTGCTTCCGCCAATCCCCAAGGCTCGCTGTGGGACGATGCTGCCGATCCGGTTGCCGAGCTCCGGCGGATGATGAATGTCCGGCGGATCGCGGTCGCCCGCTTCGGGCATTCGTCCATTCCGGGCGCGCAGTCGCTTGCAAGTCTCAGGCGGGCTTTCGTGCCGATCTGGCTTCTCGACCGCTATCAGGTCGAAGCCGCGGCAAAGACGGTCGGCGGCGTGGATTTCCCCTATGCGCTAAACGGTGAGGGCTCGACGGCGTCGCCGGCGCCGGCGGCTGCGCAATGGGCCGCGGTTTACGCGCTTCTCGACACTCTGGCTCCTGCGGAACTCACCGTTCCGCCCTCGCTGCTGCCGCTGCTCTCCGGTGGGTTCGGCGGCAATTCGGACCGGCAGCAGGACATCGAGATCATCCCGACGGCCGGCGGCCCGGTGTTCGACCCCTTGAAGGCAACTGAGGTGGGCGCGGTGCAGACGCTGAACGCATTGCTCGCGCCCGAGCGGCTCAACCGGCTCGAAGCGCAGCACGCCGCCGATGCTGGCATCCCTTCGCCCGCGCAGTTCATCGAGCTCCTGCTCGAACGGACACTTGGCCAGTCAGGAAACGACGTGGGCCGCCGCGTTGCGACCACCACGGTCCTGTCCGTCGCGAGGCTGCAACGCGATTCAGCATTGTCACCGACGATCGCGTTGCAATTGTCGGGAAGGCTGGACCGACTGGCTGACGAGCTGCAGCGAAATCGTGGAGGAGAAGCCGACTGGGCGAGGGGGCTGGCCGCATTGCTCAAGGACCGCGAGGCTCTCGACAAGGCCATTGCAGACCCGGCGCGGCTGCCACGCGTACCGCCAGGAATGCCGATCGGAATGGACGAGGCACTTTAGCCACGGCCATGACTCTTATCTAAAGTCCTGATATCCGGGCGAATGGGCCTGGATGGCGGACATATTCGTCTCCTACGCGCGGCCGGACGAGCCGCGAGCGGAACGCGTAGCGGAAGCGCTGCGCGCCGAAGGTTATGAGGTCTGGCGCGACGACGAGCTGCCCGCCCATCGTGCTTACGCCGAAGTCATAGAGGAGCGGCTCGGGACAGCCGACGCGGTGGTCGTCCTGTGGTCGGCCGACGCCGCGAAGTCCCAATGGGTGAGGGCTGAAGCCGATGCCGCCCGTTCAGCTGCAAAGCTGGTACAGGCAACCGTCGACGGAACCGTTCCGCCGATGCCCTTCAACCAAATTCAGTGCGCCGATCTCAGCAGCTGGAGCTCTGGCGACTGCGGCGGCTGGCGCAAGCTCGTTACCAGCGTCGCAGCACTCGCCGGCAATCCGGCTGCACCGGTCAGAACGACGAAACGCGAGGCGGGGGCGGAGGCGCGGCTCCTGGTTTGCGTGCTGCCGTTTGCGAACATGAGCGGCGAGGCGGAGCAGGAGTATTTCAGCGACGGCATCAGCGAGGACATCACAACCGACCTCTCAAAGGTGTCGGCGCTGGCGGTCACCGCCCGCAACACCGCGTTCACCTTCAAGGGTAAGTCGGTGAATGTCTGCGACGTGGCGGCCAAACTCGGCGTCAGTCACGTCCTTGAAGGCAGTGTCCGCAAGGCAGGCAACAGGGTCCGCATTACCGCCCAGCTGATCGACGGCAGCAGCGGGGAGCATGTCTGGGCCGAACGCTACGATCGCGATCTTACCGACATCTTCGCCATCCAGGACGAGATCAGCCAGGCGATCGTGGACGCGCTCAAGGTCAGGCTGCTGCCGCAAGAGAAGCAAGCCATCGAAGCGAGGGGCACGAGCAATGCGGAGGCCTACAACCTCTACCTGATGGCCCGCCAATATTGGATCGACGGTGACTTCGGTGAGAGCGGGCGGGAGCGTCGAGTGATCCGGATTTGCGAGCGCGCAACACGGGTCGATCCCAATTATGCGCAGGCCTGGGCGCTCATGGGCCTTGCACAAGCCAACTTGCGTTCGGCCTATACCGGAAACGAGGACATGGACGATGGCCTCGCGGCGGCGAACACCGCCTTGTCCATCGACGACACAATCGCCGAGGCGCACCTGCCAAGGGCGTGGCATTTCGCGATGGCGGGCCGGACGGAGGATGCCGAAGAGGAATTGGAGATCGCGCTGAGGATGAACCCTCAGTCCTGGGAAGCCAACAAGGAAGCCGCGCGCATCTACTATCGTCACGGGAAGCTCGAGCCGGCAACCGTCCACCTCGAAAAGGCAACCGCTCTGGCGGAAACGGACTTCCATAGTCGCGGGATGTTGTCCGCGCTCTACCTTGCCCAGGGACAATTGGAGCGGGCGCGGGAATGCGCCGCGAAGATGATCGACCATGTCCAGGGCGCGCTCGCGCGAGATCCGGACAATGGCGCTGCACTCGCTTACGGGGCGCTGAGCTTCGCTGCGCTCGGCGATATCGATCGGGCGCGCGACTGGATCGACCGCGCCCTGCTGCTCGATCCTGACAATATGTACATGCGGTACAATCTCGCCTGGCCAGTGCTCGCTTTCTTCGAGGACAGGGAAGAGGCGCTGTGGCTCCTTGAACCGGCTTTGGCGAAGGGCGGCAGAACGCTGATCAGTCTTGCCCTCGCGGACCGGAACCTCGATCCCTTGCGAGACGATCCGCGATTCCAGCACATGCTGAGCGCCGCGGGAGCACGAATTGGAGCGCCCGCTGCTGAGGTCAGTCCTGCTGAAGCCTCAGTGCAACTTCACTCATGAATCTCGGATCATCGCCGTCGGCGAGCCATTCGGATTCGGCAGCGATCGCAGCCAGCATATCCGACAGGGGCTCCATTTCCACCTTGGCGTAATTTCCCAGCACATGCGGAGTGACGAGATCCTTGCGACCTGGACCCGGGTGACCGATTCCGATCCGGACACGGCGGAAGTCGGCGCCGAGGCTCGCATCGATGGAGCGCAGGCCATTGTGGCCGGCAAGGCCCCCGCCGACCCGAACCTTCACCTTGAAGGGTGCAAGATCGAGTTCATCGTGAAACACGGTGAGCGCGTCCGTGTCGAGGTTGTAGAAGCGCAGCGCCTGCTGAACCGCGTCGCCGCTGTCGTTCATGAAGGTCTGCGGCTTTAAGAGAAGGACGCGGTGCCGGCCGATTCGACCTTCGGCGGTCAGGCTGCGGAACTTCTTCGACCAGGGCGAGAAGCCGTGGACTTCGGCAATGATGTCGGTGGCCATGAAGCCGACATTGTGCCGGTGGAGCGCATATTTCGCTCCCGGATTTCCAAGGCCGACCCAGAGTTGCATCGCGCTCACCTAGCGTGAGCATTGCTCAAAAAGAAACCGCCCATCCTTTCGGATGAGCGGCTCCTCGTGCTTTTGAGAACAGAGAAAGCGGCTTACTCGCCAGCTTCCTCGCTCGAAGTCTCGCCGGTTTCGCCTTCCTCGGCACCGCCCTCGACGGTCGGAACCTCGCCGGCAGCCGCAGCTTCTTCCTCTTCGGACTTCATCGCCGACGGCGCGACGATCGTCGCGACCGTGAAGTCTTCGTCCGTGTTCGCCGGGGTCACGCCGCTGGGCAGCTTGACCTCGCCGATGTGGATCGAATCGCCGATCTCCAGGCCATCGAGCGGCACGTGGATCTCGTTCGGGATGTGGGCCGCGTCGCAGACCAGCTCGAGCTCGTGAACGACGACGTTCAAGACGCCGCCGCGCTTCAGGCCCGGCGAGGCCTCCTCATTGTCGAAGCGCATCGGCACGGCAACCGTGACCTTGGTGTGCTCGCCGATGCGGAGAAAGTCGACATGGACCGGACGGCTCGTCACGGGGTGGAAATCGACCGCCTTCGGCAATGTGCGGTGCGCCTTGCCGGAAAAGTCGATCATCACGACCGAGTTCATGAAGTGACCGGTTGAAAGCATCTTTGAGAGAAGCTTCTCCTCGACATGAATCGAAAGAGGCTCCTTCTTTTCGCCGTAAACCACGGCAGGTACCCGGCCTTCGCGGCGCAGTGCACGGGAGGCTCCCTTGCCAGCCCGGTCGCGCGCCTCGGCGGGCAGCGTCAGCTGTTCGCTCATTTGGCTATGCTCCGTTTGCGTTAATCGCCCCGCGCCACGCCTCCAGGGATGACCATGGCCGGGGAAGCGGTGCCCCTAGTGCGGGACCGCTGGAAAAGCAAGTTCAAGCGATCAGTTGACCCGCTGGGAAGGGAGCCCGCGCTCGGCAAGGCGGACGAGTACGCTGTCCTGCCCGGCAAGATGGCCGGCCCCCACGGCGACGAATACCGTTCCTGGCGTCTGCATGCGCGCCCGGATCCAGTCCGCCCAACGCTCGTTCCGCTCGGTGAACATCATCCGGTACGTATCTGGCGAAGCAGTCCGCAGCTGCTCCAGCATTCGGACGAACACGCTCTGGTCGCCACGTTTCCACGCCGCCTGCATCTCCGCCATTGCCTTCGAAAGGCTCTCCATGGGCGGCGCAGCCATACCCGGTGCAGCTGTCCGGGGCAGAGGAGGCGTTTCCGCAGGCATCCGGTTGAACATGTCGAGCTGCAGCTGGAGCGTTTCCAATCCCTCGACCGTCTTTCCCTCAGCCTCCGCGGCGTGCCGAAGGACCATGTCGGCGCCGTTATCGACCTGCATGCCCTGGGCACGTCCGGCGTTGATGGCCATGCGCGTTGTCGCGAGGAAGGACGCCGATGGCGTCATCGTGGGTCCCCTGAAGCTCGTCCTTGGGGCCATCGTCGGGTGCTCGGGGATCACGGTTTCGAGGATCAGTTCGTTCGATTGTTCGAAGGCATCCTTCACGCGCTCGCCAAACCATTGCGCCCGCCCGTCGAGCGCATGGAAGGTGCCGAAGATGTAGACGGTCGTATCGGCATCCCGAACGACAAACATGGCGGGTTCCGCGGGCGGCGGTTCAGGTCTCGTCTCCACGGGCGCGTTTGTCGGCATTGCAGCGGTCAGCGCGGCAGCGACGAGCAAGTTCACCATTCATCACCCTCCCAAGGCGAATGGCGCTGGTTCGAACGATGCGGGACGGCCGATGCGAGCAATGCCCGCCGAGGGCGGCGAGAGCCAATACCGCCTGGCCAGTCCGTGCATCAGACCCCCCAGCCCGATACATGGAGAGAATGCTCATCATCTGATTAAGAAATGTCTAGCGAAATCCGTGAAAACGTGAACTTTTCTCGGTGGATATCCGCAGGTTGGCGGGATCGCCGACCCTATTGCAGCCGCCGAACCTTGTAGCCGCTCTTCTTGAGCATCTCGACGACCGAGTCCTTTCCGGCAAGATGGCCGGCGCCCACCGCCACCAGCACCGCGCCCGGCTGGCCGAGACGCTGCTCGATCCACTTGCTCCAGTTGGCGTTCCGCTGATGGATCAATGCCTGCTGCAGCGCCGGTGACGTCGACAGGTCGCGGTCGAATGTTTTCGCGATCCCGTTGACGTCGCCGCTCGACCAGGCCTTGAGCATGCCGCCGAACTCTTCGTCCATCGACTTATTTTCTTCGATCGCACCTTCCAGCAGGTTGCGCTGGGCAGGCTCTGGAAGCTTGTCAAAGAAACTCAGCTGCTCGAGATTGCTCTCGAGTTCACCGACCGATTTTCCCTGCGCTGCGAAATCCTTGCGGAGGACTCCTTCAACTCCGCCTGAAAGCCCGAGCTCCCGAAACTTGGTGCCGAGCAGTATGAAGGCAGCGGCCCAGGTTTCCATCTTGTCGAGTGCCTGGGGCGGAAGCCCGCTCTTCTTGATCGCTATCGCGAGCGCGGGGCGCTTCGCGGCCGGTACGCGCTGCATCAACGGCGGCAGGTTCGGCGTGTTGAAGGCGAGGCTTGCCATTGCGGACATGAGCTTGGTCGGGTCCTTGTCGTCGACGATTGTCTCGACGACGAGCTGCTGCGAGCCTGCGACCGCCTGGTCGATCCGCGCCGTCCGCCACTGAAGATCGCCCGGAAGCAGGTGAATGGTCCCGAACAGGTAGATCGTGGTGTCCGCGTCGGACACTTCCCACAGCGCAGGCTTGGCAGGCTGCGGCGCGCGCGCTTCCACTGCAGCGCTGCCAAGGAGCAGCGAGAGACCGAGTGCGGCACCAACCCGGCGCAGGAACCATTTCAGCATCAATTCAAACCCTCCCAACGCGCCGTTCGCATGTCGCGCTAGCCACGACAAGCTGAACCCCGACTTGCCCCTTGCCGAAGCATCCGCCAAAGCCGCGCCGATGAATTTGCACGGGGCATTCGCTTGAGCCTGAGCTTCCAGGACCTGATCCTCACGCTCCACCGCTACTGGGGCGCGCAAGGATGCGTGGTCCTTCAGCCGTATGACATGGAGATGGGGGCCGGGACTTTCCACCCGGCGACGGTCCTTCGTGCGCTTGGCCCCGAAGCCTGGAAGGCAGCCTACGTCCAGCCCTGCCGCCGTCCGACCGATGGCCGCTACGGCGAGAACCCGAACCGTCTCGGCCACTATTATCAGTACCAGGTCGTGCTGAAGCCCAGTCCCGACAACCTCCAGGATCTCTACCTCGGGAGCCTCGTCGAGATCGGCATCGACCCGTTGAAGCATGACATCCGGTTCGTCGAGGACGATTGGGAAAGCCCGACGCTGGGCGCCTGGGGCCTCGGATGGGAAGTCTGGTGCGACGGGATGGAAGTAACCCAGTTCACCTATTTCCAGCAGGTGGGAGGCTTCGAGTGCCGTCCCGTAACTGGCGAGCTCACCTACGGGCTCGAGCGCCTGGCAATGTACATCCAGGGTGTCGACAATGTCTTCGACCTCAGGTTCAACGAGGCGGGCGTGACTTATGGCGACGTCTTTCTCGAGAACGAGCGTGAGATGTCCGCCTATAATTTCGAGGTTGCCGATACGAACGCGCTGTTCGACCTCTTCCGCAAGGCCGCGGCCGAGTGCGAGCGCTGCCTCGACGCGAGGTTGCCGATCCCGGCCTATGAGCAGGCGATCAAGGCGAGCCACGTCTTCAATACGTTGCAGGCACGTGGAGTGATCAGCGTGGCGGAACGCCAGGCCTATATCGGCCGGGTCCGCGATCTCGCGAAAGGCGCCTGCGGGGCGTGGATCGAGGCGAAAGGCTACGCAGCCTGATGGCCGATTTCCTGCTTGAGCTATTGTCCGAGGAAATCCCCGCGCGCATGCAGGCGCGCGCGCGCAATGACCTTGCGCGGCTGTTCGCCGAGTGCACCGGCGAGGGGGGTCTTGAGACCGGTGCAATCGACACTTTCTCGACGCCGCGTCGACTTGTCCTCATCGCTCGCGACGTTGCCGCCGCGAGCAAGGCAAGCCGCGAGGAACTGAAAGGTCCGCGATCCTCCGCGCCGCCGGCTGCGCTGGAAGGTTTTCTGCGCAAGACCGGCCTCCTCCGCGAGCAACTCGAGGAACGCGACGGGGTCTATTTCGCGGTGATCGAGCGGGCAGGGCGGCCTGCCGCGGAAATCCTGTCGGACACGGTCAAGCGCATCGTCACCGACTTTCCCTGGCCCAAGTCCATGCGGTGGGCTTCTGGAAGCATGCGCTGGGTGCGCCCGTTGCACGGCATCGTCGCCATCTTCGGCGAGGAAATAGTGGACGCCGAGATTGGCGGTGTGACGTCCGGCGCAACGACCTTCGGGCACCGCTTCCATCACCCCGGTCCGATCACGATCGGGGGCGTTGCAGATTATATCGAGAAGCTGCGCGCCTGCCATGTCATCGTCGACCAGGAGGAGCGTGAGCGGATCGTTCGCGAGGGTGCTGCGCAGGCCGCCGCAGGGGCAGGCTTCGCCTTGCTGTCCGACGAGGGCCTGGTGGTGGAAAATGCCGGGCTGACCGAATGGCCCGTTCCCTTGATCGGAAGATTCGATGCCGAGTTCCTGGACGTGCCGCGCGAGGTGATCGTGCTCACCATGCGGACGAACCAGAAATATTTCGCCTGCGCGAACGATGAGGGATTGCTTGCCCCGGCCTTCGTCTGCGTCGCAAACATTGCCGCGAACGACCAAGGTCAGGCGATCGCAGAAGGTAACCACCGCGTGCTCGCTGCACGGCTCTCGGATGCGCGTTTCTTCTGGGAGCAGGACCTCAAGGTCCCGCTCGAAGAGCGGGCGGGAAAGCTTGGCGGTATCGTCTTCCACGAAAAGCTCGGAACGATCGCCGACAAGGTCGAACGTGTCGCAAGGCTTGCCCGCTGGCTCGCCGAGAGCGGCGTCGTGAAGGCGAACGCCGATCAGGTCGAACGTGCCGCTCGCCTCGCGAAGGCCGATCTCGTGACCGGCATGGTCGGGGAGTTCCCGGAACTTCAGGGTGTCATCGGCGGCTATCTTGCCGAGGCGCAGGGAGAGCCACGGGTAGTCGCCGACGCGATCCGCGATCATTACAGGCCCGCCGGGCAGGGCGATGAGGTGCCGACGGCACCGGTCAGCGTCGCCGTGGCGCTGGCCGACAAGCTCGATACGATATGCGCCTTCTTCAGCGTCGATCTCAAGCCGACAGGCTCAAAAGACCCTTTTGCGCTTCGCCGCGCAGCGATCGCTTCGATCGAGATCATTGTTCGCAACGGGCTTCGCATTGGTCTTAACGAGGCGATGCGCGGTGCTCTTGCAAATCGTGCTGCACAATCTGAAGATCCCGCCGCGATCCATCGTCTCGACGGCAATGCGACCGAGCTACTCGACTTCTTCGCTGACCGCCTGAAGGTCCAGCAGCGTGATGCCGGGGTTCGCCACGATCTGATCGATTCCGTGTTTGCTCTTGGTGGCGAGGACGACCTTGTTCGCCTGCTGGCTCGCGTGGCGGCGCTGCAGAATTTCGTCGAGACCGACGATGGAACTGATCTTCTGACTGCGTACAAGCGTGCCGCGAACATCCTCAAGAAGGAGAGTTGGACCGGGCCGGTGGTGATGAGCTCTTCGGCGGCGGAGGGGATCCCGCAGACAGCCGAGGAAGACCCGCTGGTTCTGGTCGACGATCCAATCCTCAAGGATGCGGTTGCGGAGATGGCCTCTGGCACGGCTGGGGCCGACCTGCCTCAGGAGAGGAAGCTGATCCTCGCGCTCGACGCGGCCGAGCCGAAGGCCTCGGCGGCGGTAGGGAACGAGAATTTCACGGGCGCGATGGCAGCGCTCGCTACGCTGCGCGGGCCGATCGACGACTTCTTCGACCACGTGACTGTGAACGATCCCGATCCTGCCACGCGGGAGCGGCGCCTCAACCTGCTGATGCGGTTCAGGGACGCCGTCAACGGCGTCGCCGACTTCTCCCGTATCGAAGGCTAGAGCGGCCGCTCGTCAGCCGGGCTTCTCGCTGCGGCGCTCCGCAGGCTGTCTCGCTCGCGCCATTCCTTTTCACGGTCGGCGTGTAACTTCTCGAGTTCGCGGCGACGGTCGACCTCGCTGGTGTAACGGGTTTTCCATTTGCGCCGGCCGCCGGCGGTCAGAAACACGCCAATCAGTACTCCGAGCAGGAATACGAGCGCGCAGATCGCCCACAGGTTCGGGTCGGTCGTGATATTCATCTCGCTTCCTCAACGACAATGGAACTGCGGCGACTACGCGTGAGCGAGCCGCCGCGTTCCCATCGATCGCCGGAAGGAGCCCGGCCTGCCGTTTATTTGCCGTGCAGGAAGCTGTCGTTGATCGAGCAGCTGGCAGGGCCGAGGATGACCACGAACAGCGTCGGCAGAATGAACAGGATCAGCGGCACGGTCATGATCGCCGGGAGGCGGGCCGCCTTTTCCTCCGCGCGCATCATGCGCTGGTGGCGGAACTCGGCCGAGAGCACGCGAAGGGCCGAAGCGAGTGGCGTGCCGTATTTTTCGGTCTGGATCATGGTCGTGACAACGCCGCGAACCGCCTCGAGGTCGACGCGCTGGGCGAGGTTCTCGAAGGCATTCCGGCGCTCGTTGAGGAAGCCGAGCTCGATCGCCGTGAGACCGAATTCGTCGCCGAGTTCGGGGTAGGCCTTGCCGAGTTCCCTCGCGACGCGATGGAAGGCAGCGTCGACCGTGAGGCCGGCTTCGGCGCAGATGACGAGGAGGTCGAGCGCGTCGGGAAGACCCTTGCGGATCGCGTTGCTGCGCTTCTGGACCTTGTTCTTCAGCCAGACGTCGGGCGCTTTGTAGCTTCCGACGAGGACGCCGGCGACGGTCATGTAGCGCCGGAAGCCACCCCATTCGGGCCAGTGGTTCATGCCGTAGATAAGCACGACAGCGCCGATGCCGAGGAAGACCGGCAGCAGGAAGCGCGCAAGGATGATGAAGAAGGCGAGGTCCTTGGTTCGGATACCGGCCTGCATCAGGCGGATCTGCGTCTTCTGGACCTGGTCGCCCTGAAGCATCTTCAGCTGCGAGAGCAGCTGCCGGACATTGTCGGCGGCCTGGTTGCGGTTGCGCAAGCCCCTGCGCTTGTTGGTCGAGGCGACGATGCCCGCCTTCAGCTGCTCGCGGCGCTCGTTGAGCGCTTTGACCCGGCGAGCCATGGGGTCCTTCACCGTCGTTGCCGCGTAGATGGCGAGCAGCACCGCGAAAGTTGCAACGGCACTCAGGATCGTCGCGATCCAGATGACGTCGAAGCCCAGGATATGGGGACTTGAAGGGGGCGAGGCCTGCATGGTCTGAATTGCTCCCTTAGATCTCGAAATTGACCATCTTGGCCATGATCAGGGCGCCGATGCCCATCCAAATCATGCCGCCGACGCCGGCGACCATCAGGCGTTCGTCGGTGAAGAAGCCGCCCATGTACCGGGGGTTGATCATCCACACGAGCGTGAACACCACGAAGGGCAGCGAGCCGACAATGTAGGCCGAGGCCTTTGATTCCGAGCTCATGGCGCGGATCTTGAGCTTCATCTGGGCCCGCTTCCTCAGCACGTCGGAGAGGTTAGACAGGGTCTCGGCAAGGTTGCCGCCGGTTTCGCGCTGGATCGCGAGCGTGATGACGAAGAACTGGAACTCGGGCGTGCCGAGGCGGTCCGCTGTCTCTTGGAGCGCGGCCTCCATCGTCCGTCCGATCTTCATCTTGTCGACCACCATGCGAAACTCGACACCGACAGGACCCGAGATCTCGCCTGCAACAACGGTCAGGGTCTCGGTGATGGGAAGGCCCGATCGAAGCCCGCGAACCATCAGCTCGATGGCGTCGGGAAAGTTCGAGTTGAACTGGTTCAGCCGCTTCTTGATCATCCGTCCGATCGCGAAGTGCGGGCCACCGATGCCGAAGAAGAGACCGAGCAGGAGCGACAGCGCCACCGGTGCGCCGCGCACCATGAGGCCGACCATGACGAGCGAGATCACGCCGATGCAGACCATCGCATATTTGCCAAGACTGATGTCCTTGCCAGTCTGCTCGAGCCGCTTGCGCAGCAGGGCCGGCTTCGGGATCAGCGTCGAGGCGTAGCTCTCGATCTTGTTCGCGCGGTCCGCGAACAGCTTTCGGATCTGGGCCTGAGCGTTACCCGCTATGACGTCGCCGTGGCGCTCTTTGATGAGCTCCACGCGGCGCTTGAGGTTCTTCGAGGCCGAGGGGCCGCGCACCGCCATGAAGGCGAGGAGCACGGCACCGACGCCGCCGATCATGAGTAGCCACAAGAGCATACCAGCCTTCGCCTCTCACTTGCTTCGCCCTTGGCCCCGAGGGGCCTCAAGCACACAATGCTTACGCAGCCTTGTCCTTGGGCTTTGCGAGCATCGATTTCAGGTTGTCGACCAGCGACTTGCCGCCGGCCTTCGCCGCCGCCTCCGGCGCCGTGCCTTCCTCGCTGGCGTGGTTCAGGACCATGCCCGCGAGCGTATTGAAGGGCGCGGCGAGCTTGCCGGTCGCGACTTCTGCCATCGGCTTGCCGAGCTTGGCGGCCTGGGCTGCGACCTTCGCTTCGAACGGGAAAACGATGTCGACTGGACGCTCGATCGACTGCTCGAAGTCCTTGCGGCTGATCTCGAGCGCACCGCCCGAGGGCACGCCGTTCGCAATCACCACGACTTTCGTCTGCGGCGCGTTCGACTTCAGCCATGCAAGAACCCGGATCGTGTCGCGGGTGCCGGCGAGCGTCAGCTCGGCGACGACGACGGCGACATGCGCGTCGTGCACCAGGTGCGGATACTGGATCAGCATGTGCCGCGGCAGGTCGAGCACAGTCGACTCGAACGCGTTGCGCATCTCTTCCTGAAGCTGGAAGAACGCGGTTCCGTCGGTCACCAGCGGCTGGTGGATCGGCGCTTCGGCGGAAAGGACGGACAGGCGCTCGTTCGCGCGAACCATGGCGCGCTCGATGAACAGGCCGTCGATTCGGCTCGGATTTTCGATCGCGTCGGTGAGGCCGCGGCCGGGCTCGAGGTCCAGTGCCAGCGCGCCAGTGCCGAAGTGCACGTCGAGGTCGAGCAGCGCGGTCGAGCGACGCGACTTCTCGCCGAACAACCAGGCAAGCGACGTTGCGATCGTCGATGCGCCGACGCCGCCACGGACGCCGATCACCGCCGCCATTACGTGCGGCTTGTCGGCCTGCGCTTCGCCGCGCGGACCCGACAGGATCATCTGCGCGTGTGCAAAGGCATCACGCAGCTGGTCGACCGTGAAGGGCTTCAGCAGGTAGTCGTGGATGCCGCTCGCGACGAGGTCGCGGTACAGGCGGACGTCGTTGACGGTGCCGGCAGCGATGACGATCGTGCCGGGCTCGCAGACTTCCGCCAGGGCGTTGATGTCGTTGAGCGGATCGGCTGACTCGCTAAGATCCACGAACAGGATGTTCGGGCTCGCCGAGACCGAGAGCGACTGGACGGCGTTGCGAAGACCACCCTTGTTGACCTTCTCAGGCGACCAGCCGTGCTCGACCGCCACCGGGCGCAACATGTCGGCGGTCGCATCGTCGCATACGAAGGCGGTAAATGGATCGCGCAAACCCGCGCGTGCCTGGAACGGAGCGTTCATCATCAATTCCCCTTCGGGCTGACTGCCTGGAGGCCGTTCGAGCCGGTCGGCGTCTTCGAGCGATAGAGGTCGACGGCCTTTGCCGCGGCCCGCACGTCTGTCACCGAGCCGCCTTCGCGACCGTGCAGCAGGTCTTCCGGATTGGCGATCATCGCGGCGAGATTCGAATTTACCGCGCAGCCGTAATTGGACATCGTCTTGTTATTCCAATCGGGCTGGGACGGGACGCTCCAGTTCGGGCAACCGGGGACGTCCGCACGGCGACGGGCGACCACGACGCGGACCGAACCGGCCTGGACGACCCCGGCGGTGACGGGTGCACCCGGCGAGACCATCAGGCCATAACGGCCGGCAACCGCGGCGATCTGGGCGCGAGCTGCAGGCGAGTAGCCGCCGTCAACGTAGACCGTGTCACCGTAACCGAGCCCCAGTCCCTGGAACCAGCCGTTCAGCCGGTCCGCTTCGCCGGGGGCGAGCGTGCCGCCAGGAGCAGCAGCGTCGAACACATAATCGGCGCTGGTCACGACCGGCACGTTGACTGCCGGCAGCCCCGCCGCCGGAACGTCCGGACCGGTCGCTGTCTGGCAGCCGGCCAGGGCAGAGCCGAGAGCGATGAGGAGAAATTTCGAGCGCATCGTCGATTCCTTCCTGAAAGGGCCGCGGATCACCGGCGGAATCCCGGAGCGGGAGCGCCGCCGGCCGGCGCAGCCGGGGCGGCAAGGGCTGTCGGCGCGTGGTCGCCGCTGCGACCGGTGAAGGTCTGTCCGCCGAGGTCGCGCACGATGTCGTTCGGCGTGCGGTAACCGTCGATCGGCGTCGCGAGCTGCGTCGAGGAGGGACGAACCAGATATGGCGTCACGATGACCACCATCTCGGTTTCCTGCCGCTGGAACTTGGTCGAGCGGAACAGCGCGCCGAGGATCGGCATGTCCCCGAGAACGGGGGTCTTGTCGACGCTGTTGTTCGCCGTGTTCTGCAGCAGTCCGGCAATCATGAACGACTGGCCCGAGCCGAGCTCGACGGTCGTCTCCGCGCGCCTGGTGATCAGCGCCGGCACCCTGAAGTTGCTCATGGTGACCGCGCCTGAATCCGACAACTGGCTGACCTCGGGCCGGACGCGCATCGAGATGCGGCCGTCACCAAGCACGATCGGCGTGAAGGCGAGACCCACGCCATATTGCTTGTACTCGATCGTGATGGCGTTGTTGGCGCCGCCCTGCGAGACCGGGATCGGGAACTCGCCGCCGGCCAGGAAGCTTGCCGTCTCGCCCGAAAGGGCGGTCAGGCTCGGCTCTGCAAGAATGGTGGCAAGGCCGTCGTTCGCTGCGATGTCCAGCGTGCCGAGGATGTCGAGGCCAAGGAGATGGCCGAACCCGGCAAGCGTCGTTGCAGTATTCGACACGTTGAACGTTGCGCTTCCGGGGGAAGTGATCGTTCCCGGATTGCCGCGACCGATCCCGAAGTTGAACCCGCCCGTGAAGTCACGCGACAGGAGGTTCATTCCCCACGATTTCAGCAGCGTGCGGTTCACTTCGGCGATGCGGACCTTCAGCATCACCTGTAGGGGCGTCGCGGTCTTCAGCCGGTTGACGGGCATGATGTCGAGAACATCGCCCTCTTTCTTGCCCGGATTGAGCAGCGCAAGGACCAGCGACTGGGCCTGCGCGGCATCCTCCGGATTGGCGACGGTGCCGTTCATGACCGCGAGCTGGCCGACGCTCGTAATTGTGATGTTCGAGTCCGGCATCGCGGCGTGAAGCACCTCGTTCACATCGGCGAGGTTCTGCGCGACGCGGACGTTGGTGGCATAGACGACACGACCGCTCTTCGAGGTTGCGTAGATCGTCGTTTCGCCCTGGCTCTTACCGAAGAGGTAGAGCTGGGTCGGCGAGCGAACCTGAACGTCGGCGACGGCATCATTGGCAACGAAGATGTCGGACATCGGCTCGGACAGGCGAATGAGTGTGCCGGTGCCCTTGCTGATGTTGACCGTCTCGGCCGGCTTGGCGGAAGTGGGCGCGGCAACCGCGGGAGCTGCGGCGCCCACTGTGCCGAGCGCCATTGCCAGCGCGGCCATTGCAGTGCCGAGGCGAGCTCGGCTGGTGATGGCTTGAGTCTTCATTTTAGCGAGCTCCCACCGGAACAACGGTGACACTATTGCCTCGTGCGACGCGGACGACCGGACCGACGGGCATCGCCGACGCCGGCGCAGCAGCGCCGCCTGACGAACTTGCGGCCGGCGCCGTGGTTTTTGCGGGGACCGTGCGGCGCTGGAAGCGCGACACGTCGCCGCCCGTCGAGAAGGTCGTGTTGCTGTCGATCGGCCGGTTGGCCATCGCCTGCAGCATCTGCTTCTCCTGGTCCGGCGAGGTGCCGGCCGGGACCTTGATGTCGCCCGAGGCGATCGCACGCTCAACTTCCGACGTGTTGTCGGCGATCGAGCGAAGCGACAGCGACAGCGACCCCAGGCTCTGGGCGACCGCGATCTTCTCGGCGATTTTGGGCGTGACCTCGAGCGTGACGTTGGCGAACACACGCACCTGCGTCTTGCCCTCGTCGTCCTTGTCGGAGATCCGCTGGTCGGTCGCGAGGACACGCAGGTTGCGGATGATCGTCTCGGAAACCTTGAGGGGCGGACCGTCGCCACCGCCGTCGACCTGCTGCGTCAGCACGAGGTCGATATGATCGCCTGGGAAGACGAAGCCGGCGACGCCTGAGTTGACGTTCACTGGCACCGTGATGGCACGCATGCCGGCGCCGAGAGCCGCGGCAAGGAAGCCGCGGTCCTGGGGACCGACGAGCGAGCCCTTGGTGACGGGCTGGCCGGCCGTGATCGGATAGCGAACGACGGTTCCGAGCAGCTTCTTGGGATCGCCGTCAGGCTGGCCTTCGACGTAGTACGCCGCCTGCATGAGCTCCTTGGGCCAGGGCTGGAAGGTGAAGCTGTCGGCATCGATGATCGTGCCGACCGGCAGCGCCTTCTTGGCAACCAGCACCTTCGGGCCGAGTGGCACGGGAGCCGCAGCAGCCTGCTGCGTCCCGGCACCGGCGAACATGTTCTTGGCCATAACCGCAGTAATCACCGCTATGACCAGCGCTCCTACGAGCAGCGCGAGCTTCTTCACATCCATGGCGAAATCGCCTCCCCCTTGCGGGCCCCTTGAACAGCCTCACACATCAGACAAATTGGTTAAGAAACCGTTGGGTGAGAATCGGCGCGAGCACCAAAAGGGCCCCCGATGCGATTGCCACCCCGTATGGAATTTTCGGACGTCCCTCAGCGCGGCGCGCGCGATGGAAGACGAGAATGCCCAAAGTGAGCACGCCGCCGGCGATTGCCATCCACATGAGAAACCTGACGGTGTCCGCCGGCGTGAACCACAGCGCGCACGCCGCTGCGAGCTTGACGTCGCCCCCGCCCATCATCCCGGCGTAGAAAGCCGCGGCGAGAAGGCCGAAGACGATGCCGCCCGCGGCAAGCTGGATCGCGATCCCGGGCCACGGGTTCATTGCAACCGACAGCCAGTAGACAGGCGCGCCCAATGCAACGGTTGCATTCAACCGGTTGGAAATGGTGAAGGTCCGCACGTCGATGACCGCCGCCGCGATTAAAATCGCGGTAAGCGCCAACAGCAGCAGATCGGTTAACCCCCCGTTGAACATGACTACACCCCTAGACGCAGGGGCTTTCCAATTCGTAACCAGCGAAAAAAATGACTGATTTTGATGTAATTATCGTCGGCGGCGGGATCGCCGGAGCAAGCCTCGGGGCGGAAGTCGCCGCCGGGCGCCGCACGCTTATCATCGAAGCCGAGACCGATTGCGGCTATCATTCGACGGGCCGGTCAGCGGCATTTTACCTCGAGAGCTATGGCGGCGCCGAAGTCGCTCAGCTGAGCAGGGCTTCGCACGATTTCCTGGAAAAACCGCCGTCGGATTTCTCGGAGCGCGGCTTTCTTCGCGCCCGCGGCGATCTTCACGTCACCCGCGACGACCTGCCCGAGCTTCCGCCCGCAGTGGAAAGCCGGATTGTCGAGCGTCCTGAACTCGAACGGATCATCCCGGGGATCAGGCCGGAGTGGAAGCGAGCCTTGCTCGAACCGGGCTGCGCCGACATCGACGTTGCGGCGCTCCATTCGGCTTATCTCGGCAAATTCAGACGCAGAGGCGGCACCGTGCGGTGCGGTGCGCGGCTCACCAGCGCATCGCCGCGACTCGGCGGCTGGCTCGTGCAGCTGGAGGACGGTTCGACCCTCTCCTCGTCGATCCTCGTTGATGCCGCGGGCGCGTGGGCCGACCAGGTCGCCGCAGCCTGCGGCATCAGCCCACTCGAAATCGCCCCCAAACGCAGGACAATGGTGCAGCTTCGCGTCGGAAAGTCCGGCCTGAGGGACCTCCCGCTGGTCGACGATGCGAGGGGAACATTCTACTTCAAAGGGGAAGGCGACCGGACTGTCTGGCTCAGCCCCCATGACGAAATCGAGAGCGATCCCTGTGACGCGGCGCCCGAGGAAATCGACATCGCAACGGCAATCGATCGCTTCGAGAGCGTAGTCGACTGGCCCGTCGAGCGAGTTGAACGCAGCTGGGCCGGCCTCAGGAGCTTCGCCCCCGACCGGCTTCCAGTCTACGGATTTGACGCCGGGGCCCCGGGTTTCTTCTGGTGCGCAGGACAGGGCGGCTTCGGAATCCAGACGTCGCCCGCGGCCGCGAAAATGGCAGCGGCGCAGCTGCTCGACGAAGCGCCGGACCCGATGGTTGCGCATATCGATGCGTCGATTTTCTCGCCGCGGCGGTTCAGCGCCTGACTGAAAATGGATGGGGAGGCGCGGGTCACGCCTCCCCTCACCAACTATCCAACAGGGGAACGAGAGAGTCGGTGACGGCGCTATTTAGTCCTGTCGGCTAGCCGTCAAAAGTGAACTTTATTTCACAGACGGTGGTGCCGCCGCTGGTCGTCGGCCGCCGCGCAGGCCAGCGCATCGACACGGTCGTTCTCCGGATGGCCGCTATGACCCTTCACCCAGTGCCACTCGACCTGGTGCGGCGCGCTCGCGTCGATCAGCTCCTGCCACAGCTCGGCATTCTTGACCGGTTTTTTGTCAGAAGTGCGCCAGCCGTTGCGCTTCCAATTGTGCACCCAGCGGGTGATTCCGTCGCGAACGTAGATGCTGTCGGTGTGCAGCTGGACCCGGCACGGCCGCTTGAGCGCCTCGAGCCCCCTGATCGCCGCCAGCAATTCCATCCGATTGTTGGTCGTGAGAGCCTCACCACCGGAGAGCTCAAGCTCCCTGTCGCCCATGCGCAGAAGCACTCCCCAGCCGCCCGGGCCGGGGTTTCCGCGGCACGCGCCGTCGGTGAACATCTCGACTTCAGGCGGCTCGGTCAGAAAGAAGCTCGCGCGGCAATTTGAAGACCATGCGCTCGGGCGTGTGGTCAGCGACTTCCTCGGTCACGTGGAAGCGTGAGCCAAGTGCATCGAGGACCTCGCGCACGAGAACCTCCGGGGCCGACGCGCCGGCCGTAATCCCGACCGTCCGTGGCTGGCCAAGCCAGTCCCAGTCGATGTCGGCGGCACGCTCGATGAGCCGGGCAGGAACGCCCATCCGTTCGGCCACCTCCGCAAGGCGAAGCGAATTGCTGCTGTTCGGGGCCCCAATGACGAGCATTCGATCACAGTCCCCCGCGATGGCTTTCACGGCGGCCTGGCGATTGGAGGTTGCGTAGCAAATATCCTCGCTGCGCGGCGCACGGATGTCCGGGAAACGCGCTTTCAGCGCGCTAACGATTGCAGCGGTGTCGTCGACCGACAGGGTCGTTTGTGTGAGGAACGCAAGGCTCGCTGCATCGGGAATTTCGATGGTCCGCGCTTCCTCGACGGTTTCGACCAGGGTGATCGATCCCTCGGGCACCTGGCCGAATGTTCCGATAACTTCGGGGTGCCCGTCATGCCCAATGAACAGGATATGCCGGCCTTCTTCGATCAGCCGCTCCGCCTGGCGGTGAACCTTCGATACCAGCGGGCACGTGGCGTCGACGTAGGTTAGGGCGCGGTTCTGTGCGGCGGCAGGCACGGACTTGGGCACTCCGTGAGCCGAGAATACAACGGGCCTGTCATCGGGTACCTCGTCGAGGTCGTCGACGAAGATCGCCCCCAGACCGCGAAGCCTGTCCACGACGAAGCGGTTGTGGACGATCTCATGCCGGACATAAACCGGCGCGCCAAAGCGCTCGAGCGCCAGCTCGACGATCTGGATTGCGCGATCGACGCCGGCACAAAAGCCGCGCGGAGCGGCGATGAGGACGCGAAGGGGAGGAAATTCAGCCACGGTGCAGGCCATGTAAGGCATCGCTTGCAGCCATAGAAGGGCCTTCCTATGAACGCGGGCCTGCATATCGCTTGAGGAATTCTCCGACGTGAAGCTTCGCCTTACCGCCCTGCTTGCCCTGACCCTGCTCGGCGCGTGCCGGCATAGCGGCGACCTGACCGACGAGAATGGGGGCGGCGTCTATGCCGTCCGCACCTCGTGCCCGATCGCCGGAATCCCGACCGGAACCGGCGATATCACGCTCTTCAACCCGCAAAGCAGCACCGACTCTGCAGCAATCGACGTGACTGCGACCATCACCCAGCTGCGCGCGACTTGCCAGGAAGGCACCAGCGACACCGTTTCGACGGTGACCTTTACGGTTACCGCCCTTCGCCGCGACGCGGGCGCCGCGCGCCAAGTGATTCTGCCCTATTTCGACGTCGCACTGCGCGGCGGCTCGACAATTTCAGCAAAGCAGATTGGTGCAGTGGCACTCAACTTTCCCGCCGGCAGCCAGCATGCCATGACGCGGGCCCAGGCGAGCATCCGCGTCAATCGCTCCGAAGCGACGCTGCCGGCAAATGTTCGCGCCATCCTGACGCGGCCGCGCAAGGCCGGACAGGCTGATGCAGCCGTCGATCCGATGGCCGATCCTGCGGTCCGCACTGCTGTCGCCAACGCGACGTTCGAGCATCTGGTCGGCTTCCAGCTCACGCAGGACCAGCTGAAGTACAACGCAACCCGTTAGGTTTTCACCGAAAGCCGCGTTGACTTGGATGGTCGGCGCGGCCAAGGCAGCCGCGTCACCGGAAGTCACGCTTCCGGAAGGCCGCACGGGAGAGTGTGGCGCCAAGGGAAACCGCGGCCCACCGCCGAAGGAGCAACCGCCCCCGGAATCTCTCAGGCACCAAGGACCGTGCCGGCCTGACAGTCTGGAAAGTGCTCCGATCGGAGCCGCCGAAGGGGCAAAGCTCTCAGGCGCAAAGACAGACGGGGGCGGCAGCCGGGGCACTCGGGAGAGCTGCGCCGACAGTCGCACCCTTTGGCGGAGCGCTTGGAAATGAGCAGGGAAGTCCACAACGGCCCGACAGACGAGACGCAGGCGCGAGGTACGCCCTACAGCGGGGATCCGGAAGGCGGACAAGGGACGAAGCCCGAGCAGCTGGACAAGCTTCCGCTCGACGCCTGGCATCGCTCCCGGGGCGGACGCATGGTGCCGTTCGCCGGCTACGAAATGCCGGTGCAGTATGAAGGCATCATGGCCGAGCATCTCTGGACGCGGGAGAATGCCGGCCTCTTCGATGTCAGCCACATGGGTCAGCTCCTGATCCACGGCAGGAATGTCGACGCAGCGCTCGAGACATTGATGCCCGGCGACTTCAAGGCCGCAGCGGACATGAAGCCCAAATATTCGCTTCTGCTCGATGACGACGGCGGAATCATCGACGATCTCATGGCAACGCGCCGCGGCGAAGACTTCTATGTCGTCGTCAACGGCGCGACGAAGCATGGGGATATCGCCGCGATGGAGAAGCGGCTGCCCGGCGGGGTGGTCATCGACTACATGAAGGAGCAGGCGTTGCTTGCGCTTCAGGGCCCGAAGGCCGCCGAGGTCCTCGAAACCATCATTCCCGGCGTTGGCGAACTGAACTTCATGCTGGGCGGACCGTTCCAGTGGCAGGGTCGCAGCCTGTGGATCAGCCGCTCAGGTTACACGGGCGAGGACGGGTTCGAGATTTCCGTGCCCGCGAACGCCGTCGCCGATCTCGCCGACGCAATCTGTGCGCACGAGCTTGCGCGGCCCATCGGGCTAGGCGCTCGTGATTCGCTCCGCCTCGAGGCGGGCCTACCGCTCTACGGTCACGATCTCGATCTTGGCACGACTCCGGTCATGGCCGGCCTCACCTTCGCCATCAACAAGCGGCGGCGCGCCGAAGGCGGCTTTGCCGGCGCCATGCGCATTCTTGCCGAGCTGGAGAACGGCGCCCCGCAAAAGCGAGTCGGTTTCGAAATCGAGGGCCGTCAGCCGGTCCGTGAAGGTGCGCTAGTTCTCGATCCCGAAGGCAACGAGGTGGGCAGGATCACCAGCGGCGGCTTTTCGCCTTCGCTGCAACGCCCGATTGCCATGGGCTATGTGGCAAGCCATCTGGCCGAGCCGGGAACGACGCTGAAGCTCGAGCAGCGCGCCAAGCTGTTCGAGGCTCGCGTTACCGCAATGCCCTTCGTTCCACATCGTTATCACCGCAAGGGAGCCGCCTGATGCCGACCTATTTCACCAGGGAACACGAATGGATAAGGGTCGAGGGCGACACCGCGACCGTCGGCATCTCCAACCACGCCCAGGAGCAGCTCGGAGACATCGTTTTTGCCGAAGTGCCTGAACCGGGCCGTCGTGTTGCCAAGGGGCAGGAAGCTGCCGTCGTCGAATCGGTGAAGGCTGCTTCCGACGTTTACGCGCCGGTGTCGGGCGAAGTGATCGAGGGCAATCAGGCGGTCGCCGACGACCCCGCGCTGGTCAACAGCGACCCGGAAGGTGGAGGCTGGTTCTTCAAGGTCAGGCTCGACAATCCCTCAGAGCTCGACGGGCTGATGGACGAAGCGGCTTACCGGGATTGGGTCCAGACGCTTTGAACGCGGCGATCGCCTCGACCAGCAAGTGGGATGCCGCCGATTATGCTTGCGTCGGCGGCTTCGTCGCCGAGCTTGGCGGGGCCGCGCTCGACCTCCTCGACCCGCAGCCGGGCGAGCGAATCCTGGACGTCGGGTGTGGCGAGGGGACGCTGACAAGGAAGATCGTCGAGCGCGGCGCGACCGTGCTCGGAATCGACAACTCACCCGAGATGATCGCCGCGGCGCGCGCCAAAGGGATCGACAGCGTGCTGATGGACGCCGCGAACATCCCGTTCACGTCCGAGTTCGACGCCGCATTCTCCAATGCGACGCTCCACTGGGTGCTCGACAAGGAGCAGGCGGCGCGGGCAGTCTTCCGGGCGCTGAGGGCCGGCGGCCGCTTCGCAGGCGAAATGGGCGGCGAGGGCAACCTCAGGAAACTCCGTGAGGCTCTCGACGAGGAACTGATCATCCGCGGTTACGCGCCGCCGGTCGAGGCCGGCAACTGGTATGCCTCGCCGGAAGAGTTCGCGGCGATCTACGAGGCGGCCGGGTTCCGCGAAGTCGATGCGCGGCTGATCGAACGACCGACCGCTATCGAGCATGGCGTCGCCCAATGGGTCACGACTTTCCGCCGGGGCTGGCTCGACCGTGCCGAGGTCCCCGATGGCGAACGCGCCGACATCGGCGCTGCCGTTGCCGATCGCGTCGGCTCCAACGTTGCCGATTATGTCCGACTTCGCTTCATCATGAGGAAGCCAAACTGATGCGTTACTTGCCGCTGAGCGACGCCGACCGCAGCGAGATGCTGCGCGTCATCGGCGCCGCCTCGATCGACGAACTTTTTCG
>Ga0207644_10000462_pt1 | contig 26318 bp, 26 predicted proteins | sample KBSS73metaG_FD_184326 | JGI IMG/M metagenome (GOLD analysis project Ga0207644, IMG submission 184326) | Switchgrass rhizosphere microbial communities from Kellogg Biological Station, Michigan, USA - KBS S7-3 metaG (SPAdes) (version 2) | ecosystem: Host-associated > Plants > Roots > Rhizosphere... | reverse complement strand
GCCACTGGGGCGCGGGCGCCGCTGACGCGGATGTGGCGGTCGAGACCGCTCGCGCCACCGAGTCACGCGCCGATGCGGCGGCCCGGACCGATCCTTGCGCCGATGCAGACGTCGTTGCCGACACTGCCGTTGGCGACGAGCGCAACGGCTTCGCCGGCCACCTCGGCTGGCACGAGGCGCTGTTCGCGCTCGAAGGCCTCGACGTCGCCGCCGCGCTGCGCGTCTTCGACGCCTATCTCGACTCGACCCGGCTCGAGATCACGCTGCAGCGGGTCGACGCCGCATCGCTGCTCTGGCGCCTGCATCTGCTCGGCGCCGACGTCGGCGATCGCTGGCACGCGCTGGTCGCCGGCTGGCGCCTGGACGCGGCGGCGGCGGGCCGCTCGGTCTTCAACGACGTCCACGCGACGATGGCGTTGATCGGCGCCGGCGAGATGGCGCGGGCGCGCGAATGGGTCGCGCTCTGCCGCGCCGAGGCCGAGCGCCACGGCGGCTGGAACCGCGAGGTCTCGCGCGACGTCGGCGCCGCCTTGATGGCGGGCTTGCTCGCGTTCGGTGACGCGAATCCCGGTGCGGCCGCCGCGGCGATCGCGCCGCTGCGCGACCGCCTCGCGCGGATCGGCGGCAGCCACGCGCAGCGCGACGTCGTCGAGCAGACGCTCCTCGCCGCGGCGGCACGCGGCGCGGACCGGTCCGCGGGCCGGGCGCTGCTCGCCGCACGCGTGCGCGCCAGGCCGGCCACGCCGCTCGGCGAATGGTGGGCGCGGGCGTTGCGCTGAGGTCGGCGGCGGCGGTCGCTGCGACGACCACATGTGCTGTTCATCGAAGAACCGCGACGACCACGAAACCCGTCACACGAACGGCGCTTTCAGCTTCTCGGTCGCCAGCGCCCGCTGCACCGCCGGTCGAGCGAGCATGCGTTCGAGCCACGGCGCGACGTTCGGCAGGCTGCGCGCCGGGCGAGCAAAGCCGCGCGTCCAGCGGCAGAGCACGAAGAGGTAGGGATCGACGACGCTGTACGCATCGCCGAGAAACCAGCGCCCGCGGCGGCGCGCGAGCTCGGCGTCGATCTGGTCGAGCATCGCGCCGATCTTCGTCTCGGCGTGCGCCTTGACGACTGCGGCGCCGTCGGCGCCATCGGCCCATCGCTCGGGATAAAAGTACAGGATGAGCGCGGCCTGCAAGGTGCTCGTGCACCACGCGAGCCACTTGTAGGCGCGCGCACGCTCGGCCGTGCCGACGGCAGGCAGGAGGGCGGCGCCGGGGCGGGTGTCGGCCAGGTGCATGGAGATCGCGGCGGTCTCGTAGAGAACGAGCGGCGCGCCGTCGCCATCGCGAATGGCGTCGTCGACGAGCACCGGGATCAGCCCGTTCGGATTGAGCGCGAGGTAAGCGGGCGCCTTGTGCGCGGCCTGGTCGCGGTCGACGTACTCGAGCATGAACGGCGCGCCGATTTCCTCGAGCACCAGGTGGACGATGAGGCTCGCGTTGCCGGGGAAGTAGTGAAGCTGCAGCATCTCGGTGAGCGCCATGTCGACAGGGCGCGATTCTCGCCGCTGCGGCGCTCGGGGATGGATGCAACTCCAGTCGGGGAACTCCGGGGCCGCGGCGTCCACGGCGTCGGAGCAGACTCCCCTTTCCGCGCCGCGGAGAGAGATCGTCGCTCGTCTCGACGAACCGGAGGAACCGAATGATCACCTTTGTCCGTACCGGCGCCATCGCGCCCGGAAAGGCTCCCGGTGCGATCGCTTTCGCACAGAAGATCGTCGCCTACTGGAAGGACAACTACGACCGCGAGATCGAGATCCTTCGCCCGGTCGCGGGCAACCCGAACCGGATCAGCTTCGTCGGCCGCTACAAGGACCTTGCCGAGTTCGACGCGTCGGCCATCCGCAGCATGACCGACGCCAAGTACATGGAATTGGTGGCCACGGCCGCCGACCTGTTTATCGCGGGCTCGATCCGCGACGAGATCTGGCGCCGCATGTAGCCGACGGCCGCCGGCGACCCGCGCGCGTGAGGGCGGCGTGCACACCTTCCTTACGACAGAGGATGCCCGGCCGGCCGCCGGCGGGAACAATCGCTCGTCACCGGCGGCGGTCGATGCCGCGCCGGCCCCCACAAGAAGGTGACCGCCGTGATCCGTCGACATGCACTCGCATCCCTGATCGCCGCCCAGGCGCTCTGGCCGGTGCTTCGCGCGCGCGCGGCAGAGCCGACGCGGATCGGCCTGTTGTCGTTCGGCAGCGCGCCCGGGGGCGCCAATCCCGACCCGAGCTGGGGCTTCGTCGAGGGGCTGCTCGACCTCGGCTACGTCGAGGGCCGCAATCTCCTCATCGAGGCGCGCTACGCCGACGGCCAGCCGCAGCGGCTGGCGGCGCTGGCGGCCGAGCTGGCACACCTGAGCCCGGCAGTCATCGTCGCCGGTGGTCCGGCCAGCGTCCACGCGGCGCGGATGGCGACGACGACGGTACCGATCGTCGCGATCGGCGTCGTCGACCCCGTCGGGCAGGGCTGGGCGCAAAGCCTGGCGCACCCGGGCGGCAACCTGACCGGCCTCACCGTCACTTTCCCCGAGCTCGGCCCGAAGCTGCTCGAGGTGCTGAAGGAAGCGCGGCCGGGGCTCGCCCGCATCGCCGTGCTGAGGTCGACGGCCGAGCTCGGCCCGCACGACGCCAGCCCGGTCCTGGTGAGCGGCGCGCGCGCGCTCGGCCTCGACCTGCAGTGGCTCGACGTCGCCGACGCATCAGACCTCGAGCCCGCCGTCGAGCGCGCGGCGCAGGGCCGCGCCCAGGGGCTGTACGCGCCGGCGACCAATCTCATCGTCGCGAACCGGCGCCGCATCGCCGAGCTGGCGCAGCGCGCCCGCCTGCCGGCGATCAGCGAATTTCCGCTGATGGCGCAGGCCGGCTTCGTGCTGAGCTACGGCACCGACCTGGCGGCGCTGGCGCGGCGCGGCGCGAGCTTCGTCGACAAGATCGTCAAGGGCGCGCGGCCCGGCGACCTGCCGATCGAGCTGCCGTCGAAGTTCGAGCTGGTCGCCAATCTCGGCGCCGCGCGCGCGATCGGCCTGACGCTGCCCGCGGTGACGCTGCGGCGAGCCGATCGCCTGATCGCCTGATTGCCTAGCTTCGGTCGACGCGTGCGGGATCGTTCACGCGCGGCGGCGCGCGCTCATGCCCCGCTCGTTGCGGGCTCCTCGACGCGCTCGAGATAGCTCTGGAAGACGCCGACGTGGACGTACGCCGGGTCGGCCGAGCTCGGCCAGAGATCGGTGCTGCTGAAGCGCACGTCGTAGGTCGGCTCGTCGGCCGCATCGACGCCGTGCGCGTGCGCGTCGGGGAACGGATACGCCGGCGACTCGCCGACGACGACGCCGGTCTTGCCGCGGATGTACGCCGGCATCCGAACGTGGCCGGGAACGTGGTCGGCGCGGGCGCGAACGCGATCGCCGGGGCGGAAGCGCTCGCGCTCCGGCGCGTTCGAGCGGCCGTTCGCGCTCGCCAGCGCGAGCGGGAACTCGCCGCGCGCGCGCCGCTCGAGCTCGTCGCGAGTGACCAGGCCCTTCTCGACACACAGCGTCGCCAGGCTCGTCAGCGAGCGCTCGTAGTAGCTCGCCGACAGGTAGTGGCGCGGCTCCATCCGCTCGATCGCGTGGCGGTACTCGTCCATGTTGAAGACGCCGAGCCTGACCGCGAGCGAGTAGAGCGCGTTGACGCGCTTCTCCCACGCCGCGTGGAACGCCGGCGCGTCGACCGTATGGCGCACCGGGCCGAAGCCCTGCTTGCCGCCGAGATCGTGAATGCCATCCATCGCCAGGGTCCGGTTGCGATCGCTAGAGGCGGGCGACGCCGATCATCGCGTCGCGGCTAACGATCGCCGCGAGCTCGTCCTCGCTCCAGCCGGCGCTGTGCGCGGGCCGCATCGGCAGCACCATGTAGCGCGTGTCGGCGGTCGTGTCCCAGACGCGGATCTCGACGTCGGCGGGCAGGTCGAGCCCCATCTCCTTCAGCACCGTTCGCGACTCGCGGACGACGCGGGCGCGGTACTCGAGGTCCTTGTACCAGTCCGGCGGCAGGCCGATGATCGTGAACGCGGTGCACGAGCAGAGCGTGCAGCAGATGACGTTGTGAACCGCCGGCGTGTTCTCGAGGACGACGAGATGGCGATGGTGGCGCGGCATCTCGAAGCCGAGCTCGGCGACCGCCGCCTTGCCGTCGGCGAGCAGGCGGGAACGAAACGCCGGATCGGTCCACGCCCGGGCGACGACGCGGGCGCCGTTCTCCGGCACCCACTTCTCCTCGACGAGGTGGGCGGCCTGGACGATGAACTCGCCCGGCGCCATGCCGTGGTCGTCGAGCACCGACTCGATCGCGGCGACGCGTTGCTCGATTGGTGCGACGGGTGCCACGCGTGCGACAGGTGCGACAGGGCCGGGTGAGCGTGTCGGATCCGACATGGTCCGCCGAGTATAGGAACCGCGCCGCTCCCGGGCGAGCCCCGGGGCGCGGCCCGGCCCCTTCGTGTCACAGTGGCAGGACGGCCGCGGACACGGCGGCCGCAAGGCAAGTCAGCAAGGAGTTTCCGTGATCGAACGCCACCTCGACATCGCAACCACCGACGGCGCGATGAACAGCTTCGTCGTCCACCCCGAGGAGGGCGGCCCGTTCCCGGTCGTCCTCTTCTACATGGACGCGCCCGGCAAGCGCGAGGAACTGCACGACATGGCGCGGCGTCTCGCCGCCGTCGGCTACCTCGTCGTCCTGCCCAACCTCTACTACCGGCGCGTGCGCGAGTACTTCCTGAAGGAACGCACCGAGCCGGCGATGGCCGAGATGTTCGCGCACATGGCGACGCTCGACCGCGCGATGACGGCGATCGACACGCGGGCGATGCTCGCCTTCGTCGATGCCGACCGCGCCGCCGACGGCCGGCGCCTCGGTGCCGTCGGCTACTGCATGGGCGGCCCGATCGTGATGTGGGCGGCGGCCGACTTCCCCGATCGCATCGCTTGCATCGCCTCGATCCACGGCGCCAACATGGCGACCGAGAAGCCCGACTCGCCGCACCGGATGGCGCCGAAGATCCATTGCGAGAGCTACTTCGCGTGCGCCGAGATCGACAAGTGGGCGCCGCCCGCCGACATCGACAAGCTCGCCGCAGCGCTGCGCGATGCCGCAACGCAGCACCGGATCGAGTGGTACCCCGGCGTCGAGCACGGCTTCGTCTTCCCGCAGCGCGTCGGGGTCTACGACCGCGCCGCGGCCGAGCGTCACTGGGAGCGCCTGTTCGCTCTCTTCGATCGCACCTTGCGGCGGACGCGGTCCTTACCGCTCGCGCGCACGGGTCCTCTGCCATGAACGCGGTTGCTTCGCCATGACTTCATGCCCATCGAACGACGACAACGCGATCCCCGACGTCAGGGCGGTGCGCGCCGAGCGCGAAGTGCTGACGCGTCAGCGCCTGCCGTACTTCGTCGGCATCTCGGGCGAAACGGTCGGCGCGCGCGGGCTGTCGATGCACCTCGTCGTCATCCCGCCCGGCGCCAAGGCCGATCCGCACTCGCACCGCGGCTACGAGACCGCCATCTACGTGCTCGAGGGGAGGGTCGAGACACGCTACGGCGCTTGCCTCGAATCGAGCATCGTCAGCGAAGCCGGCGACTTCCTCTTCATCCCGCCGGGCATTCCGCACGAGGCGATCAACCTGAGCGCGACCGAGCCGGCGCGCGCCATCGTCTCGCGCAACGATCCCGCAGAGCAGGACAACGTCGTCCCCTACGACGCCACGCCGCGCTAAAAAGGGACTCCGAAGGAGTCCGCCCCTCCCTCTCGGAGGGAGGGGAGCGAAGCGGGGAGGGAGCAGCCCTGTCAGCGGCCGGCAACGCCGGCCTCAGCCTGAGGTGACCCTGCGGCTCACCGCAGGCTCACGGTCGCGCGCTTCCACGCCGGGTCCTGCCAGCGCTGAAAGGCGCCGAGCGACGACGCATCGCCCGACTGGCGCTCGGTGCCGAGGCCGTCGAGCCGGACCAGCTCGAAGCTGCGCTTGTAGCGCCCTTCGCCGCGCGCCTCGCGCGCGACCAGCATCTGCTGGCCGCCCGGAACCCAGCCTGCGAACTCGGCGAAACCGATTCCGGGCGCCGTCGTCGCCGGCGGCAGCACGTCGACGCTCCAGCCGTCGCTGCGCTTGCGGAAGACCCACAGCTCGCGCCACGCGTCCATGGGCTGCACCGCGAGTGCGAGCGCATTGGATTCGCGGTTGCGCGTCGCCGACGCGAGCCAGACGATTCCGTACGTGCAGCGGCGCGCCAGCGGAGCGCTCGCGTCGTGCTTGGCGTCGACGAGAAGGACGCATGTCTGTCCGGGCTCGCCGGGCGCGGTCGCGAGCGACACCGAGCCGGCACCGAGGCGCGGCGCGGTCGTCGAATCGGCAGCCCAGCGCGACGCGTTGACGCGGATCGCGGCGTCGTTCAACGCGGCCTGATCGTCGTCGGTGAGCTCGCCCTTGTCGATGGCGGCGAGCTCGTCGAGGGCGCGCTCGGCGGCGCCGGCGGCGGTCGCCTCGGTGTCGACGGCACCGCCCTGGCGCGCACGCCGATAGGCGATTGCGCTCCACAGGCCGGCGCGCCGCATCGCGACGCGGTTCTTCACATAACCCGGCAGCTTGCCCGTGTCGACGCGATCGAGGACGGCGACGCGCCACTCGTCGAGCGCGGCGCGATCGCGAACGCCGAGCGCCGGGTCGACACACTCCGGACGCGTCAGCGCGAGAACGGCGCGCGCCTGCTGCATCGGCTCGGCGACGCGCGCGAGGACGCGACGAAACGCATCGCCGTCGTAGCAGATCTGCATCCGGCCGTCGCGCTCGAAGCTCGCGAAGCGGACGCCGTAGCGCGTCGCCACCTCGAGGTGGGCGACCAGCGCGGCCTCGGCCGCCTTGTTCGGCGCGTTGGCGGCCGAGATGCGCTGGGCGAGCCGGTCGGCGAACGTGCCGAGGGCGTCGAACGCCTCGACGCCGGCGCTGCTGCGCAGCGCGTCGGCCGACGCGGCTTCCAGGTAGGCGGCGGTGAGGCCGATGCCGAGCGCCTCGCTGCCCGCCGATTCGCGCGTGAAGCCGACCAGCGCGAGCAGGCCCGGCGCCTCCGCCGCGCCGAGGCGGCTGCGATGGACCTGGCTGGCGCGGACGAAGCCGCCGCGCTCGCGGACGTGGTCCCAGACCTGGAGGTAGTCGAGCCGCTCCCCGCGCACCTCGAGCGCCTCGCCCTGCCAGAGCACGGCGAGCTGCGGCGCCGAATCGCGCGGCGCGGCGCGCAGCGACGTCTGGTCGCGCAGGACGATCGCGGTGACCGCCGAGCTCGTCGCGCTTGTTGCCCTCGTCGCGCTCGTCGCGCTTGCCGGCGCCATCGCGATCGTCGCCGGCGCCGCGCCGGCGGCCGTCGCCAGCGCGGCGGCGAGCGCCGCGATCAGCACCGTGACTCCCGTGCGGACGACGTCGCGCATCGTGCAGCGGGCGCGGCTCACGGGGCCTCCCTGGCGTCGTCGGCGGCGGCGTGCTGCTCGGCGTCGCCGGCCGCGCTCGCCATCGCGTTGCGCTTGCCGCTGCCGAGCAGGCCGGCGCCGATGAAGCTGCCGTCGGTTCCCGGCGTGGCGATGATCACCTGCACCTTGTCGGAGAGCTTGTCGGCCATCGTCTTCTGGATCAGCAGCGGATGGCGGGTGATGAGCGCGCCCTCGCGGCCCATCTGCTCGGCGTTCGACTTGCCGACCTTGTCCATCCGGTAGACCTCGGCGTCGGCGAGCTTCTGGCGCGCCTCGGCCTCGCCGCTCGCCTCGATCCGGCGTGCTTGAGCGCTGCCCTCGGCGGCCTTGATGCGGCTCACCTTCTCGGCCTCGGCCTCGAGCTGGCGCTGCTCGATCTGGCGCTGCTTGAACGGCAGCACGTGCTTCATCGCCTCCTCCTGGCCCTTGGCGGCGATGATCTGCTCGCGCGCCGCGGCCTCGGCGCCGATCTCGCGGCGGACCTTCTCCGACTGCGCCGTCAGCTCGGTCTCCCGGACCTGCTTCTCCTTGAGGTCGAGCGTGTACTTCATCTTCTCGCCGGCGAGCTCCTCGGCGAGCAGGCTCTCCATGCCGCGCCGGTAGTCGGCGGGCAGGTCGATCTTGCCGATCTGCACGTGGCGCAGGACGACGCCGTCGGCGGCGAGGCGCGGCTTCAGCTCGTTCTCGACCGCGGCCTGGATCTCGCTGCGCTTGGTCGAGAAGATCTCGCGCACCGTGTAGCGGGCGAAGACCTTGTAGATCACGCCTTGCGCGGCCGGCTCGACGATCTCGCCGCCGACGTTGTCGGGCAGGCTCTTGGCGAGCGCGGCGACCTTGAGCGGATCGATCGCGTAGCGCACCGTGAGGTCGGCGCCGAGCGAGAGGCCCTCGACCGACTGCAGCGGCGCCGGCCCGTCAGCGCGGCTCATCTGCGCCGCGCGCCAGCTCTGGTCGCGCAGCGAGAAGACGCGCATCTGCTGCAGGCCGGGCAGGACGAAGACGCTGCCTTCGTTCCACTCGCTGACGCTGCCGGTCAGATGATTGATTCGGACGCCGACCTCGCCGCGACCGACGCCCTGCACGGGAGGATGGGTGACGAGCGCGACCGCCGACACGACGGCGATCGCGACGATCGTGATCGGCACCGCCGATCGGCGCAGGTCGAAGCCGCCGCGGTTGCCGACGACGGCGGTTTCGAAGCGGCTTTCGTAGTCGTCGGCACCGGCGCTCGTCGTGCGGGCGCCGCGGCGCGCGAGCCGCGCGCGGATCGAATCGAACCAGGCCATGAAACGCTGCTGCCACATGATTCCATCTCCTCATCGCGGCATGAGCGCCGCGGTGAGAGCACTGTCGCGAACGCGAGCGCAGCGGCGATGAAGGAAAGGAGAAGCCGCCGTGGCAGGGCGGTGAAGGCGCACCGCTCGTGCCGCCGCGAGCGCCGTCCGTCGCCTCAGCGGCGTGCGCCGCGCGCGGCGGCGATGCAGTCGAGCAGCACCTGCATGTCGCCGACCTGGTTGGCGAGCAGGAGGACGAGGCGCGCGTCGAGGTCGGCGCTTTCACTGTCGGAAAGGCCTTCGTGCGCCGCGACCCAGGCCTCGTAGAAACCGTCGGGGTCGGGGATCTGGAGATCGGTCTTCATGGCGCGGGCTCGATCGGCATGCGGAGATCGGTCTTCACAGCGGGCCGCGCGCCATGCGGAGGTCGGTCTTCATGACGTGGGCTCGAGCGACAAGGCGCGGCGCAACGTCGACTCGATCGCCGCCGGAGTCGCCGGATCGATCCGCGCGGCGACGTACGCGTCGGGTCGAACGAGGATGACGCTGCCGGCGCCGGCGCCGAGATGGCGCGCGAGCGCGCTGTTCGGGTCGAGCGCGCGGATGGCAATCGGCAGCCGCGCACCGATGTCGTCGTTCAGCGCCTGCGCCTCCTCGGCGCTCGCGCCGACCCAGAGGCCGATGAAGCGCGTGCCTTCGGCGAGCAGGCGCACGACGCTCGTGCCGTCGACGGCGACGTTCTGCAGCGATCGCGCGCCGCTCGGCGCCCACGGCGACGGCGGATAGTCGTTGGGCTGCGCCATGCGACCGGTGTTGGCGAGCCGGCGCGCGAACTCGTGGCGGCGCGCGAGATCGACGACGGCGCGCCGCATGCGGTGCTCGGCGGCGCTGCGCGGCGCGAGGAAGCGCGCGGTGCGGCTGGTGATGCGCAGGTTCTCGACCGCGGCGGCATGGCGCTCGTGCTGATAGCTGTCGACGAGCGACTCGCCGGCCTCGCCGCTCAGGACGAGAGCGAGCTTCCAGCCGAGGTTGGCGGCGTCCTGGATGCCGTTGTTGCCGCCGCGCGCGCCGAACGGGCAGACGACGTGCGCGGCGTCGCCGATGAAGATCGTCCGGCCGACCCGGAAGGTGTCGAGCAGGTGGTCGCGGTACTGATACGGGCCGATCCAGACGAACTCGAACTCGACGTCGGCGCCGAGCTGCTCGCGCAGGCGCGCTCCCGCGACCTCGGGGCGGCTGATCGAGTCCGGGTCGGCGTGCTCGTCCATCTGGTAGTCGAGACGCCAGACCGCGTCGGCCATCAGGTGCTGCCAGACGCCGCGGCCTTCGTTGAACGGCGCATCGATCCAGGTCCAGCGCTCGACCGCGAACGGCTTCTTGAAGCGGACGTCGCTGATGCACCAGCGGTCGGTGTGCCGCGACGCGTGCGCCGGAAGGCCGAGCTCGTCGCGGATCCTGCTGTTCGCGCCGGTCGCGTCGACGAACCACTCGGCCTCGAGCGAATAGCGGCCGGCGGGCGTCTCGACGTCGATCGCCGCGCCGTCGCTGCCGTGCTCGACATGGAGCACCTTGGTCTTCCAGCGGATCGCCCCCGGCGCGAGCTCGCCGATCCGCTCGACCAGGAACCACTCGAGGTAGAACTGCTGCAGGTTGATGAACGGCGGCTGCTCCGAGAGGCTCTCGTCCTTCAGGTTGAACGAATAGATCTCGTCGGCGCCCGAGAACGTCCGCCCGACCGACCAGGTGATTCCCTTCGCGCGGATCCGCTCGTAGATGCCGAGCCGGTCGAAGATCTCGAGGCTCTTCTGCGCGTAGCAGATGCCGCGCGACGACGCGCCGCGAACGCCGACGGTGTCGTCCTCGTCGAGGACGACGACGGCGATGCCGCGCAACGCCAGGTCGCACGCCAGCGTCAGGCCGGCGAGCCCACCGCCGGCGATGACGACCGGATGGCGGCGGCGCTCGCCCGTCGCGAGCTCGGGCGGAACGACGAACGGCCAGCTCGGCAGCTCGTACGCCGGCGCGAATTTCCAGACCTCGGCGGTGCTCGTCATGCCTTGACGCTGCGTTGCCGGCGGGGGCTCGCTTGCGCCTGGGTCAAGCGACTCGCCGTGCTCATGAGAGCGTTATAGCGCCCGCGCGAACGCCGCGATCTCGTCGGCGACCCGCTCCTGCAGGTCGAGCCGACCCGCGAGGTAGTGATCGCCGCCGACGATGTCGACGTTCCTGATGCGATCGCCGCCGGCGCCGAGCCACGCATCGCGGGTGCTCGGGAACGTGCTCTGGTCGGCGGTGTAGGTGAGGAGCAGCGCCGGCACCGACGTCCGGGCAAGGTTCTCGGGGCCGCCGGCGCGCGACGCCGACGACCACTGCGAGAGGAACGCGGTGAGCGAGGTCGTCCTTCCCATCGCGTTGGCGCTGTAGTTGGCGGCGCGCGCATCGCCCCAGACGCTGCCCGGCCGGCGGTCGTTGCGATCGAGGCTGAGGTCGAGGCAGCGCGGGTCGGCGTGCGTGCGATGGACGACGAAGGCCTCGTCGCGCGGTGCGCCCGGCGTCGAGCGAAGCTCGGCCAGGCGGGCTCGGACCCGCGTCTCGATGCGGTCGCGGCGCGCGCGTTGCGCGGCGAGGAAGCGGGCAAGGAACTCGCTCTCGAAGCGAGGCGCCGAATCGGAGCCATCGGCCCAGTTGCTGGTCGCGTAGAGGTCGAGCGCAGGATCGGCCGCGAGGGCGTCGTTCTCGTCGACGACCGAAGGATCGATCCAGCGCAGCAGGAGGTGCGAGCGCCCCTCGTGCGCCGCGCACAGGGCGATGCCGTCGACCGGCGGCAGGTCGGCGGCGACGAGGTGCGTCGGGTCGCCGTCGACCATCGTCTCGGCGCTGAAGCGCTCGGCCTCGGCCTGGTAATAAGCGGCGAGCGCGGCGCCGCCCGAGTTGCCGACGAGGACGACGCGCTCGCAGCCGAGCTCGTCACGCATGAATTTCACGCCGGCGCCGAGGTCCTGCAGGACGCGCTCCATGAGCAGCACCGTGTCGTTGCCGACGTAGCGCGAGTTGAGGCCGAGGCAGGTGACGCCGCGCTCGGCGAGCGGCGCGATCAGGTAGTGGCCCATGAAGTTGCTGGCCGGATGCATGACGATCGCGCCGATGCGTCCGCCAGCGCTGCCCGCCGCGTGCGGCGCGATCTCGTAGGCGCCGTAGATGCGCGGCCGCAGCATCTGCAAGCCGGACTGGCTCTCCATCGCCGCGCCCGGCTTGACGTCGATGACGGCGAGACGCCGCTCGCGCTCAGGCATCCATCGCACCCCAGTCGGAGACTTCGCTCGCCGCCTTGGAATCGGCGGAACTCGCGGAATCTGCACCGATCGCACCGGCGGCCCGCACGGAGACGGCCTGGTCCGAGCCCGTCCCTCCGCCGCGGCGAGCCGCCTTCTCGCGCGTCCACGACTCGACCGCCGCGTGCGCTTCCCGCGCGTGGCGCGCCGTCGTCTCGGCGCTCGCCGTCGGCACCGTCAGCTCGAGCCGGATCCCGTTGGGATCGAAGAAATAGATCGACTCGATGACGTGATGGTCGGTGATCCCGAGCACCTCGACTCCCGCCGCCTCGAGGCGCGCCTTCGCCGCGCGCAGGGCGTCGATCGAGTCGACGCGAAGCGCGATGTGGTTGACCCACGACGGCGTGTTGGGCGACGGCTCTGCGGCGGTGTCGTCGCCGAGGTCGAAGAAGGCGAGGTGCGAGCCGTCGGCCATGCGGAAGAAGACATGGACGTAAGGACAGCGCTCGCCCGTGCTCGGGACGACGTCGGAGCGGATCACGTGGACGAGGGGCAGGCCGAGCAGGTCTTCGTAGAACGCGCGCGTCTCCTCGCAGTCGCGACAGCGATGGGCGTAGTGGTGCAGGCCGCGGATCGGGACGAAGGGTTCGCTCATGGTCGTACGCCGCGCGCGAAAACCGGCGGCGACAACGAATCTACTCCAGGCTCTAACATCTTCGCGATGAAACCCACCGTCCGCATCCCCGGAATGCGCCTTCTGCATTCGCCCGGGCCGACCCGCGTCCCGGACGAAGTCGTCAACGCCATGGCGCGCCAGCCGGTCGACCTCGCCGACGCGCGCCTGCCGCTGCTGATCGCCGCCTGCGAGTCGGGGATGAAGGCGCTGCTGCAGACCGATCGCGCCGAAGTCTTCTTCTACGCCGCCAACGGCCACGGCGGCTGGGAAGCGGTCATCGCCAACCTGGTCGCCCCTGGCGCCTCGGTGCTCGTTCCGGCACCGGCCATTTCTCGGACGGCTGGGCCGAGCAGGTCGCGGCGTTCGGCGGAACCGCGGTGCGGACGGCGTACCGCGAGGGCTTCCCGATCGACGCGGCCGCGGTCGAGGCGGCGCTGCGCGACGACGCCGCTCATCGCATCGGCGCGGTCTTCGTCGTCCAGACCGATACCGCGAGCGGAACGACGTGCGACCTCGCGGCGATCCGCGCCGCGATCGACGCTGCGCGCCATCCCGCGCTCTTCGTCGTCGACGTCGTCGCCTCGCTCGCCGCGGCGCCGTTCGCGATGGACGCGCTCGGCGTCGACGTCGCCATCGGCGCGTCGCAGAAGGGGCTGATGGTTCACCCCGGCCTGGCGTTCGTCGCCGCCAACGAGCGCGCGCTCGCGTTCGCGCGCGCCAACCTGACGCCGCGTTTCTACTGGGACTGGGAGCGGCGGCGCAGCGACCTCTCGTACCGCAAGTTCTGCGGAACGCCGCCGCTCGCCCACCTCGCCGGGCTCGAGGCCGCGCTCGGACTGATCGCCGCCGAAGGCCTCGCCGAGGTCCAGGCGCGTCACGCGCGTCTCGCGCGCGCGGTGCATGCTGCGGCGACGTGCTGGTCGGCGACCGGCGCGCTGCGCCTCTTCACGCAGGTGCCGGAGGCGCGCTCGGTGTCGGTGACAGCGATCGAGGTCTCGCCGGGGATCGATCCGGAAGCGCTGCGCTCGGTCGCGCGCGAGTGCTTCCAGGTCGCGATCGCCGGCGGCCTCGGCCCGCTGCACGGCCGCGTCTTTCGCATCGGCCACCTCGGCGACATGAACGAGGCGATGATCCTCGGCTGCCTCGCGGGGGTCGAGGCGGCGATGCAGGCGCAGGGGATCGCGTTCGGGCGCCACGGCGTCGACGCCGCGGTGAGGGCGCTGGTCGACGGCGCCGGCTGAGCGCAGACGCCGCTCGGCGCAAGCGCGACGCGGCGACACGATCCCGACGCGAACCTGCCGCTAGACGAACTCGAACGGCTGCTGCAGCCGCGCCGTCCGCACGATCGACGCGAACTGCGACTCGAACATCTCGCTTCCCGAGACGCCGATCGCCGGCTGCTCCTTCCGCATCGTCAGCAGCGATCCGTCGCGGCCGCGCGCGACGACTTCGGCCACCGCGACCTTCAGCGCAGGCGACGCGACGAGGCGGGCCTGGCAGCGGTCGAGCCCGACGGTCGCGAGGGCGCAGGTGATCATCGTGTTGACGTTGCGAGGAAAGAGCGCGGCGATGGCTCGCGCCGGCCCGTCGTAAACCACGGTGTCCGCGTCGGCGCGGAGCGTCGCCGGGTCGATCCCCGACTCGCTGAAGTCGATGTTCGCCGGATTCTTGAAGAAGCTGATCGTCACCTCCTGCCACGCGTGACGCCATTCGCGCAGGCTGTCGAGGCCCATCAACGCGCCGTGCGGAATCGCGAGCGTCGTTCCGGCGTCGCGCGCGCGCGCGACGAGGCGCTCGCGCAGCGCGTCGTCGGCGAGCGCCGTCACCGAGAGCGGCAGGTAGTCCGCGACGCCGAGGATCTGCTCGCCCCAGCGCCGGGTGTACGCCGGATGCGCCATCTCGACGACGAGGTCGGGCGCGAAGCGGGGCAGCTCGGCGATGTCGCCCAGTCGCAGCGGCGCGGGAATAGCTGCCAGCGCGGCCGCCGATCGGTTGTGCACGAAGGCCACGTCGAGCCCGAGCGACCGCTCGTCGACGATGCGCCGGTAGACCCGGCTGCCGATCGAGCCGAAGCCGATCAGGCCGACGCGCCGACGCGGCGCCGGCCGCGCCGGGCTCACTGCGGCACCCAGCCCGACGCGCGAACGACCGGCTCCCAATAAGCGGTGCCGGCGCGAACGAGCTTGCCGAGATCGTCGGCGCTGCCGAACGCGGGCTCGAAGACGATCTTCGTCATCCGCTCGCGAACGTCGGCGCGCGCCAGCGCGCGGCCGAGCGCCGCGTTGATGCGCTGGATCTCGGCCGGCGGCGTGCCGGCGGGAGCGAACATGCCGAGCCAGTATTCCCAGTCGATGCGATAGCCCTGCTCGGCGAAGGTCGGAACGTCGGGAAGCGCGGCCGACCGCTTCGGTCCGAGCACGGCGACGACGCGGACCTTGCCGGCGAGATGCGGCTCGACGAAGTCGCCGAGCGCCGTCGTCCCGGAGGCGAGCTGGCCGCCCATCATCTCCTGCAGCATCGGCGCCGAGCCGCGGTACGGCACCGACGTCAGCGTCGCCTTCGACTGCTGGCCGAGCAGGTGGACGAGGAACTGCGGGATGCTTCCCGGTGCCGGCACGCCGACATTCGCCTGGGCCGGATTGGCGCGCGCCCAGGCGAAGTATTCGTCGAGCGTTCGTACGTTGATGGCGCTCGAGACCGCGAGCCCGCCCGGGTAGCGCGCCACCTGCGCCACCGGCGCGAAGTCGACCAGCGGCTGAAAGCCCGGCGTCCTGATCGTGATCGGCAGCATCACCATGGTGTGGTCGGGGCTGAGGAGGAGCGTCCTGCCGTCGGGCGCGGCCTGCTTGAGCGCCTGCGCGGCGAGCTGGCCGCCGGCGCCGGGCTTGCTGTCGACGATCACCGGCGCGCCGAGATCGTCCTTGAGGTGCTCCGCCAGGACGCGGGCGACGAGATCGATCGTCCCGCCGGCGGGAAAGCCGACCAGGATCCGGATCGTCGATCCCTGGGCGCGAGCCGGCATGGTGGGCGCGAGGAGCAACGCAGCGCAGAGCACCGGGCCGAAGAGCAGCGCCATGCCGCGCGAGCGCGACCGAAGAGTGTTCGAAGCCATCGTCGGTTCTCCTGGAGCGCGTCGTCGCTCGAACGGCGCGGTGGTCAGCGCACAGGGCGCAGCGATCAGCGCATGTTGCCCGTGTGGCCGAGCGAGTAGCGGCCCGGCTGCGGCCAGACCGTGAGGCCGTGCGGCTCCTTGCCGACCCGGATGATCTTCACCGCGCCGCTGGTCGTGTCGAATGCGTAGACGACGTTGTCGTATCGGCCCGACAGCCACAGCCACTTGCCATCGGCGCTGACGTTGCCCATGTCGGGGCTGCCGCCGCCCGGAATCGGCCACGTGACGTCGACCTTCCCGGTCGCGAAATCGAGCACCGAAACGCTGCCCATTCCCTTCTCGGCGCCGTGGATCTTGTTCGAACCGCGGTTGGTGACGTAGAGCTTGGTGCCGTCGCGACTCGGGTAGAGGCCGTGCGTCCCCTTGCCGGTCTTGATGAAGCCGGTCTCCTTGAAGCTCGCGCCGTCGACGACGAAGACGCCGTCGGCCATCATGTCGGCGACGTAGAACGTGCTGCCGTCGGGCGAGACGCGGATGTCCTGCGGCATCTTGCCGGTCGACAGCTTCAGGTAGCCGAGCACCTTACGCCCGACCATGTCGATCTTGACCAGCATGCCGCCGAACTCGCACGTGAAGATCGCGTAGCGGCCGTCGATCGAGAAGTCGGCGTGGTTGATTCCCTTGCAGTCGGGCGTCGGCAGCGACGACTTCAGCGCCATCGTCTGCGGGTCGCGAAAGTCGAGCCGCTTGTAAGCCTCGGCGACGACGATCGCCTCCTTGCCGTCGGGAGTGAAGTACATGTTGTACGGGTCGTCGACGGCGATCGCCTTGCCCGGCTTGCCGGTCTTCGGGTCGATCGGCGTCAGGCTGCCCTTGGTGGTGTTCTCGGCGTTGTTGGCGACCCAGAGCGTCTTCAGGTCCCACGAAGGAACGACGTGCTGCGGATTGAGACCGACGCGGAACTTGTCGATCACTGTGAACGTCGCCGGGTCGATGACGTAGACGTCGTTCGTCTGCAGGTTCGGCACGTAGACGCGCGGCAGCGCGTCGCGCACCGCCTCGCTCAGCTTGCCGGCGCCGGCGTCGCCATACAGGTTGGCACGGTCGGTCACGCGTGCCATGCCGGGAACGGTGTCGATCGCCGCCGACGAGGCTGCGGACGCCACGGGCGTGGCACGCATCGCGGCGGCTGGCGCGGAAGAGGCGAGCGGCGCAGCGCGCGCCACTGACGACGCCGGTGCCGGTTGCGCACCGCAGTCGAAGGCGACGAGGGCCAAGGTGGCGACGCAGGCGGGACGCAAGAGAAACGAAGTCGGCTTCAAGCAAAAAGCTCCGGAAAGTTCACACACTCACAACGCCGTTCGCGGCGCAGCGACGACACGCCGTCACCGACGCGCGACCTCGCGCTGGATCGCATCGCGCGTGCGCGCGACGATCAGGTCGATGCCGACCCGGCCGGCGGCCGCGCTGGCACGGCGCGGATCGCCGTGCACGCCGTTCGCCAGGCCGAGCGCGCTGCCGTCGTGCAGGAGCGCCGAGCGGACGAGCTGCTCGTCGACGGCGAGCGACAGCGAGGTGTCGGCGGCGCCCGCGTGCGTGCCGATCTCGGCGTCGCTGAAGCCTTGCTGGCGCAAGGCCTGCGCGAAGTCGCGATCGGCGGCCTGGTAGTACTCGCCGATCGCGTGCACGCGGACGGGAGACGATGCCCACTCGCGGTCGAGCTTGGCGGCGACCTTGGCGAGGCTCGTCTGGTAGCCGCCGTGATCGCCGATCAGGACGATGTCGCGGAAGCCCGCACGGCGAAAGCTTCGCGCGGCACCCTCGAGCGTCGCCTCGAACGCGCTTTCGGGAATGCTGATCGTTCCCGCGAAGCGCATGTGGCCGGCCGGCGGATCGATCGCGCCCTCGGGGACGTACGCGATCACCGGCGCGACGAGCGCGTTGCCGAGGCTCGCGGCGATTCGCGCCGCGAGCGCGCGGGCGCGGACGTTGTGCTTGCCGAGGACCATGTGCGGCCCGCTCTGCTCGGTGCCGCCGACGGGGACGATCACCGTCGTCCAGCCGGTTTTGATCGCGTCGCGCAGCTCGGTCCAGGTGAGCTCGTCGACCAGCAGGCTCACCGGCGTCGGCGCGGCGGCGACCCCGGTCGCCGCGGCGGCGAGGAGCACGGCACAGAGGCCGCGGCGAAGAAGGGACATGTGCCGATCTTACCGAGCCGGTTCGATGCGATTTGCGCGCGTCGGCCGGTCATTGCCAACGATGTCGCAGCGGCGACGGACATCGCAGGGACGTTGCCGAGCCGCGGGCGCCGACGCCGCGAACCGGCACGCCGCCTGCCCTGCATCGGCCATGAGCGCGCGTCAGCGTCGGCCAGCATCACCCGCACCGCGGCGCGGGCGAACCGTGGCGCTCGCGCTCAGCGTCTTGCTGCATGCGATGGTCCTCGCGGCGCTCGCCGTCCACCTCGTCGATGCCGCGCCGTCGGCGAGCGCGCGAGGCGTCCTCGTCCGCCTCGTCCTGCCGCCGGGGCGGCTCGTTCCCGCGCCCGAGGACGACGGCCCGCTGCCGCCGCGGACCGTCGTCTCGACCGGCGGCCGCATCCATCCGAGCGGGTGCCGGGGAACCGTCTACACCGGCATCGGCGCGACCGTGAACCGCGCCGGCTTCATCGTCGAGCTCGCCCCGGACGGGCCGGCGCAGCGTGCCGGGCTGCGGTCGGGCGATGCGATCCTCAACCTCGAGGACCTGCCGATCAACACCTATCCTGCCGGCCAGTCCGTCGGCCTGCGGCTTCTGCGCGAGGGCGCCGAGACCGGGGCCGTCGTTCGCATCGGCGCGATCTGCGACGAGCCCGAAGCGCCCATCGCCTGACGCCCGACTCCTGGCCCGGCGCATCTTCGCCGGGACCGCGACGGCAATCGAGCGGGCTCAGGCGGTCGCCTGCGCCACCGCGTGCTGCCATTGCTGCATCAGGCTCGCCGCGCGCGCGCGCGACATCGTCGGGTGGAACGTGCGCTCGACTTGCCACTGCGCGGCGAGCTCCTCGGTGCCCGACCAGACGCCGCACGCGAGGCCGGCGAGATACGCGGCGCCGAGCGCTGTCGTCTCGATCACCTTCGGCCGGATCACCGGGATGCCGAGCAGGTCGGCCTGGAACTGCATCAGCAGGTCATTGACCGACGCGCCGCCGTCGACGCGAAGCTCGGCGACCGGCGCGCCGCCGCCGGCGACGACGTCGCGGCTCATCGCCTCGAGCAGCGCCGCGCTCTGGAAGGCGATCGACTCGAGCGCGGCGCGGGCGATGTGGGCGATCGTCGATCCGCGCGTCAGGCCGACGATGGTGCCGCGCGCGTCGGGTTTCCAGTGCGGCGCGCCGAGGCCGGTGAACGCCGGCACGAACATCACGCCGCCGTTGTCGGGGACGCTCGCGGCGAGCTGCTGCACCTCGCTGCTCGCCTTGATCGCCTTCAGCCCGTCGCGCAGCCACTGGACGACGGCGCCGCCGATGAAGACGCTGCCCTCGCGGGCGAACTGCGCCTCTTGCGTCGGCTGCGCCGCGCTGGTCGCGATGAGGCCGTTCTCCGAGACCTCGAAGCGGCCACCGGTGTTCATCAGCATGAAGCAGCCGGTGCCGTAGGTGTTCTTGACCTGGCCGGGCCGAAAGCACGCCTGGCCGAAGAGCGCGCTCTGCTGGTCGCCGGCGGCACCGCCGATCGCGATCGGCGCGCCGAACAGGTCGGCCGTCGTGTGGCCGAAGACGTGGCTCGACGGGTTGACTTCGGGCAGCACCTCTCTCGGCACGTCGAGCAAGGCGAGCAGCTCGTCGCTCCAGGCGCCGCGCGGCACGTCGAAGAGCAGCGTCCGCGACGCGTTGCTCGGATCGGTGGCGTGGACCGCCGCCGATCGCGTCGGCGCCGACGCGCCGCCGGTGAGAAGCCACATCAGCCAGGTGTCGACCGTGCCGAAGGCGAGCTCGCCGCGATTCGCCGCGGCGCGCGCGCCGTCGACGTGGTCGAGCAGCCACGCCAGCTTGGTGCCGGAGAAGTAGGCATCGAGGACGAGGCCGGTGCGCTCGCGAAAGAGCGGCTCGAGGCCGCGCGCCTTCAACGCCTCGCACGCCGGCGCCGTGCGCCGGTCCTGCCAGACGATGGCGTTGCCGATCGGCGCGCCGGTGGCGCGGTTCCAGACGATCGTCGTCTCGCGCTGGTTGGTGATGCCGATCGCCGCGATGTCGGTGGCGGCGAGGCCGGCCCGGGCGATCGCCTCTCGCGCCGTCGCGAGCTGCGAGCTCCAGATCTCGAGCGGGTCGTGCTCGACCCAGCCGGGCTGCGGGTAGATCTGGTGGAACTCGCGCTGGGCCGCGGCGACGAGGCCGCCGCGCGCGTCGAACACGATCGCGCGCGAGCTCGACGTGCCCTGGTCGAGGGCGAGGACGTGGGCGGTGGCGTTCGGCATCGGTGTCTCGCGTGTTCGGGCCGATGCAAGAATAGTCGCGATGCCGTCGTCCGCCGCCGCCCGGACCCCGACCGCCCCGCGCGGCGAGGTCGACGTGCTCGTCGTCGGCGGCGGCGTCAATGGTGTCGGCATCGCCCGCGATCTCGCCGGCCGCGGCGCGAACGTCCTCCTGTGCGAGAAGGACGACCTCGCCGCGCACACGTCCGGCGCGTCGACCAAGCTCATCCACGGCGGCCTGCGCTACCTCGAGTACCGCGAGTTCTCGCTCGTGCGAAAGGCGCTCGCCGAGCGCGAGGTGCTGCTCAAGGGCGCGCCGCACATCATGTGGCCGCTGCGCTTCGTGATGCCGCACGACCGATCGATGCGGCCGGCATGGATGATCCGCCTCGGCCTCTTCCTCTACGACCATCTCGCCCGTCGCGAGGTGCTGCCGGGATCGCGCACGGTCGACCTGCGCGCGCACGCCGCCGGCGCTCCGCTCAAGCCCGAGTTCACCAGGGGTTTCGTCTATTCCGACGGCTGGGTCGACGACGCGCGGCTGGTGGCGCTCTGCGCCGTCGACGCCGCCGAGCACGGCGCGACGGTCCTGACACGAACCGCGTGCGTCGACGCGACGCGCGGCGCCGATCGCTGGCAGGCGCAGCTGCGCCACGACGACGGGACGACGCTGCATGTCGCCGCGAAGGCGCTGGTCAACGCCACCGGGCCGTGGGCGGCGGAGTTCCTGATGGCGCACGCGCACGCCGCGGATCGCGTCCACCTGCGCCTCGTCAAGGGCAGCCACATCGTCGTCGCCAGGCTGTTCGACCACGACCACGCCTATATCTTCCAGAACGCCGACGGCCGAATCATCTTCGCGATCCCGTACGAATCCGACTTCACGCTGATCGGCACCACCGACGTCGAGCACGCCGGCGCGATCGGCGACGCGCACGCCGACGGCGCCGAGATCGCCTATCTGTGCGAGCAGGCGAGCCGCTACTTCGCGAAGGCGGTGACGCCGGCGCAGGTCGTCTGGACCTACAGCGGCGTGCGGCCGCTCCTCGACGACGAGTCCGGCAACCCGGCGGCGGTGACGCGCGACTACCGGCTCGAGCTCGACCGCGACGGCGGAGCGCCGCTGCTCTCGGTGTGGGGCGGCAAGATCACGACCTTCCGCAAGCTCGCCGAGGAAGCGTCCGACCTGCTCGCGCCCTCGCTCGCCGACGTCGCGCTCGGCGACGCCTGGACGGCGGGCGCGCCGCTTCCCGGCGGCGACTTGCGCGAGTTCCTCGGCGCGAGCGCGCCGCCCGCCGCCGAGGTCGATGCAATCTTCGCGAGCTTCGTCGACGTGCTCGGCCGCCGCCATCCCGCGGTGGCGCCCCGGCTCGTCCGTCGCCTCGCGCGCTGCTACGGCACGCGAGCGGCGCGCGTCCTCGACGCCGGCCTCGGCGCAGAAGTCGCGCCCGGCGTCTTCGCCGGCGAGCTCGAGCATCTGCGCAGGGACGAATGGGCGCGAAGCGGCGACGACGTCCTGTGGCGCCGCACCAAGCTCGGCTTGCACCTCGACGCCGCGGGGCGCGACGCGGTCACGGCGTGGATGGCAGCGCGCGAGGAAGCCTTCGCGCCCAGCGAGCCTTAACGCAGCAGCGGCGCGTCGGGCAGCTCGTTGACGTCGTTGTCGCCGGGCTGCGCCGCGAAGTGGCGGACCAGGAGTGCATCGACGGCATCGATGGCACGGATCAGGCCGCCCTCGAAATCGCGCGCCTGAAACGCGCTCTGCATCGACTGCGCGATCGCCGCCCATTGCGTCGCCGGAACGTGCCGGTTCAGGCCGCGATCGGCGACGATCTCGATCGCGCGCTCGGCGAGCAGCAGGTAGACGAGGACGCCGTTGTTGCGCTCGGTGTCCCAGACGCCGAGCTTGCCGAACAGGGCGACGGCGCGGTCGCGCGGCGTCGCGCCGCGGCGGAGGTAGCTGATCGGCAGGCCCGCCTCGACGACGACGCGGATCTCGCCGCTGTGCCCCTTCTCGCTCGCGGCGACGCGCTCCTCGACCCGCATCAGCGCGTCGGCGCCGAGGAGGCGGCGCGCATCGTCCTCGTCGACGAGACGGTGCTTGAGCAGACGCGAGATCCAGTGCGCCATCACCACCGCCCCGACGCGCCGCCGCCGTCGAAGTTGCCGCCGCCGCCCGAGCCGAAGCCGCCGCTGCTGCCGCCGCCGAACCCGCCGCCTCCGAAGCCGCCGCCGCCACTCCAGATCACCGGCCCGGCGAAGCCGCCGCGCGAGCTGCCGGATCCCATCACGCCGACGAGAAAGAGCGCGACGAGCCCCGCGCCCGCGGCGATGAGCAGGCTCGCGGTCAGGAACCAGCCGATCGCGCCGACCGCGGCGCCGGTGCCGAGCGCGCCGAGCTTCCTGCCCATGACGCTGCTCAGGATGCGGCCGAGGATCGGCACGCCGACGAAGAGAAAGATCGCGATGTCCTGCCAGTCGAAGCCGAGCGCGCCGCCGCGCCGCGCGGGCGCGGTCCGGGCGCTCGCCGCGGGCAGCTTCTCGCCGGCGACGAGCGCGCCGAGGCGATCGACGGCGGCGTTCAGCCCGCCGGCGAAATCGCCGGCCTTGAAGGCGGGCACGATGGTTTCCTGGATGATTCGGTTCGCGGCGATATCCGGGATCGCTCCTTGCAGCGTCGCCGCGACGCGGATGTCGACGTCGCGGTCGTTCTTGGCGACCGTCAGCAGCAGGCCGTCGCCGACATCCTTTCGGCCGAGCTTCCAGCTCGTCGCGACGCGTTGCGCGTACGAGAAGACGTCCTCGGGGCGCGCAGTCGGCACGATCAGGATCACGATCTGCGCGCCGTACTTCGTCTCGATCCCGGCCAGCTTGGCGCTGAGCGCGTCGGCCTGCGCCGCGGTCAGCGTCGACGTCTGGTCGATGACGCGGCCGGTCAGCACCGGCACAGGAACGACGTCTTCGGCGAGCGCCGGCGCGAAGACGAGCGCCGCGAGAACGGCCGCCGCGGCGACGAAAGCGCGCATCGAGCGGCGCCGGATCAGCGCGACGCGGGCTTGTCGAAGCTCACCGGCGGCGGCACCGAGATCTGCGCCTCGTTGGCGACGGTAAAGCTCGGCTTGGCCTTGTAGCCGAAGATCATCGCCGTGAAGTTGGTCGGCACGCTGCGCACCTTGGTGTTGTACTGCTGCACGGCGGCGATGAACTTGTTTCTCGCGACGGTGATCCGGTTCTCGGTGCCTTCGAGCGTGACGCGCAGGTCCTGGAACGCCTGGTTCGCCTTCAGGTTCGGATAGTTCTCGGTGACGACGAGCAGCCGACTCAGCGCGCCGCTGAGCTCGCCCTGCGCCGCCTGGAACTTGGCGAACGCCTCGGGGTCGTTGACGAGCGCCGGCGTCGCCTGGATCGCGGTCGCCTTGGCGCGCGCCTCGATCACCTTGGTGAGCGTCTCCTGCTCGAAATTGGCCTCGCCCTTGACCGTGGCGACGATGTTCGGGATCAGGTCCGAGCGCCGCTGGTACTGGCTCAGCACCTCGGCCCACGCCGCCGTGACCTGCTCGTCGAGCGTCTGGAACTCGTTGTAGCCGCAGCCCGGCAAGCCGAGCAGCGATGCCGCCGCGAGAACCGCCAGGCCGAGGCGCCGCAGGAGCGGCAATTCGAGTCGAAGCATCGCGTTTCCTCCTCCGTGAAGCTTGACTATCCTACCGTGGGGGTCGGGCCTCGCCGCGGCGCGCCGAGGACTATGCTGTGTAGGTGAGCGCCGCGCGGTTCGCCCCTTCGTTCGTCATCCATGGCCCGAGCGAGCCACACGTTCCGCTGGTGCTCGACTCGCCGCACTCGGGCTTCGCGTTCCCCGCCGACTTCGGCTCGCGCCTGACCGAGTTCGACCTGCGCGAAGGCGAGGACTGCTTCGTCGACGAGCTCTATCTCCCGGCCGTCGAGCGCAGCGTCGGCCTGATCGCCGCGCTCGCGCCGCGCACCTACATCGACCTCAACCGGCACGCCGGCGACATCGACCTCGCGCTGATCGAAGGCGGCCGCTGGCCCGGCGAACTCGTGCCCAGCGGCAAGGCGCGGCTCGGCAAGGCGCTCGTCTGGCGCACCCTCGACGACGGCCGCGCGATCTACGACCGCAAGCTCTTGGTCGACGAGGTGCAGCGCCGGATCGACGTCTTTCACCGCCCGTACCACGACGCCGTTCGCGAGCGGATCGAGGCGACGCACGCGCGCTTCGGCCGCAGCTGGCACATCGACTGTCATTCGATGAACGCGGTCGGCGGCGTCCAGGGCGAAGGCGGCGCCGGCCGCGCGCGCCCCGACTTCGTCGTCGGCGATCGCGACGGAACGACATGCGACGCCGGCTTCACCGAATTCGTCCGCAGCGTCCTCGCCGGCATGGGCCACGACGTTCGCGTCAACGATCCGTACAAGGGCGTCGAGCTCATTCGCGCCTATTCGAATCCGGCGCGCGGCCGGATGAGCCTGCAGCTCGAGATCAACAAGCGGCTCTACATGGACGAGGCGGCGCGGACGAAGAGCGCCGGCTTCGAGCCGCTGCAGCGCCAGCTCGCCACGCTCGTCGACGCCGTCCTCGACTACGCCGCGAGCGAGCTCGCCGTGCTCGCGAAGCGATGAGCGCGCCCGCCGTCACCAGCAAGGCCGGCGCGCCGCACCGGGTCCAGCTCAAGCGCAGCGCCGGCTGGAAGATGCCGGCGAACACCGTCAAGGTCGACCGCACCACGCGCTGGGGCAACCCGTTCATGGTTGCCGAGTGCGGCAGCGTCGCCGTCGCCGTGGCGCAGCACGGGCGCTGGATGCGCGGCGAGATCGCGGCGCCGGGCGGCGTCGAGCCGCCTGCGCCGGAGACGCTGCGCGGCGCCCTGGCCGGCCGCAACCTCGCCTGCTGGTGCGCGCTCAACGGGCCGTGTCACGCCGACCTGCTGCTTGCCATCGCCAACGCAAGATAGCGGCGTTCCCCGACTGCATCGAGCGCCGGCCACGACGCGGCACCGACGAGAGCACGAGATCGCAGGCCGCGGCCGCCGACCTAGCTGTTCTTCTCGCGCCGCGGCAACGACAGCGTCGCCACCGCACCGCCCGCCGGCTGGTTCTTCAGCGTCGCGCGGCCGCGGTGCAGGTCGGCGATCTCCTTGACGAACGACAGGCCGAGCCCGGTGCTCTTCTTCGCCGTCGCCGGGCGCGCCAGCGAATAGAACTTCTCGAACACCTTGCCCTCGGCGAAGTCGGGGATTCCCGGCCCGCTGTCGCGAACGACGACGTCGCAGCTGCGCGCATGGGCGAGGACCTCGATCGTGACGCGGCCGCCGCGCGGCGAGAAGTCGAGCGCGTTGCCGACCAGGTTGGCGAGCGCGCGCTGGAGCAGGAACGCGTCGCCGGCGACGACCGGATCGTCCTCGCCGGGCAGCAGCTCGACGACGAGGCCGCGCGTGGCCGCCGTCGGCGCCGCGCTGGCCGCGACCTCCGCGGCGAGCGCGCGCAGCGCGACCGGCTCGGCACGGTCGAGGCTCCGCCGCGATTCGAGCGCGGTCAGCTCCATCATCCGGTCGACGAGCTCCTGGATGCGCTGCGTCTCGCGCGCGATGTTGGCGATGAAGCGCGCCCGGTCGGCGTCGGCCATCGGCTCCTGCAGCAGCTCGGCGGCGCCGCGGATCGCCGACAGCGGCCCCTTCACCTCGTGCGTCATCGTCTGCACGTAGTCGGCGACGTAGTTGCGTCCGGCGAGCGCATCGCGCATCTCGTCGTACGCGGCGCCGAACGCGCCGAGGGCGCGCCGGCCAAGGCGCGGCAGCGAGAAGCTGCGCTCGGCGCGGACGTAGCGGACGTAGTCGGCGATGACGCCGAACGGACGCACCAGCCAGACCGAGAGGATGACGACGAGGAGCAGCACCGCGACCACCGAGGTCGCGCCGAGCTCGAGCGTCTTCTTGCGCGCCGCCTCGACGTACTGGCCGAAGCTCTGCACCGGCTTGCCGA
>Ga0207644_10000461_pt1 | contig 26322 bp, 27 predicted proteins | sample KBSS73metaG_FD_184326 | JGI IMG/M metagenome (GOLD analysis project Ga0207644, IMG submission 184326) | Switchgrass rhizosphere microbial communities from Kellogg Biological Station, Michigan, USA - KBS S7-3 metaG (SPAdes) (version 2) | ecosystem: Host-associated > Plants > Roots > Rhizosphere... | reverse complement strand
ATGGCTCGCCGCAATGATCGCGCTCGCAAGCATCGCGCTCGTGGCGGTCTACCCCTTCATGAAGCGAATTACCTGGTGGCCTCAGGCGTGGCTCGGCCTGGTGTTTTCCTGGGGAGCGCTGGTCGCGTGGCCGGCAGTGACGGGCGAGATCGGACTACCTGCAATCATTTTGTGGCTCGGAACCATCGCCTGGGTGGTCGGCTATGACACGCTCTATGCGATCCAGGACAAGGAGGACGATGCGCTGGTCGGAGTCAAATCCTCAGCTCTTCGCCTCGGCGAAAAGGCGCCGACGGCGGTCGGGATACTCTACTTGTTCGCCGTGATCTTTTGGGCGACGGCCATCTGGCTGGTTCGGCCCGATTGGCTGGCTCTTCTCGCCTTGGTGCCCGCTGCACTTCATCTTGCCAATCAGGCGTTTAGTGCCGACCCTGCCGACGGGGAACTCGCTCTCAGGCTTTTTCGCTCAAATCGCAGCTGCGGTCTTCTTGTCTTCCTTGCGATGCTGGTCGTCGGGCTTTCTGCCCGCTAGTCGGCAGCTCATGTTATTTCCCGAAAACGCGCGCCGGCTTGTCGGATCGCTGGTCGATCGCAGCATTGGCGCGGGAGCGACAGCCGCCGATGCACTCTATGTCGGCGACCGGTCCTCCGGCGTTCAGGTGCGCCTGGGTGAGATCGAAAGCGTCAGTCGCTCCGAAGGCGAAGAGGTTGGTCTTCGAATCTTCGTCGGACATCAGTCGGCGACCGTCGCTTCATCCGACCTTTCCGACGAAGCCCTCGGAATACTCGTCGAACGCTGCCTTGCGATGGCCCGGGAGGCGCCCGAAGATGCGTTCGCGGGCCTCGCTCCAGCCGAGCTCCTGGAAATGGGCGAGCTCCCGAACCTCGATGGCAATGATCCGCGGGAGCCCGATCCGTCGGACCTCCGCGCGAGGGCGCTGGAAACGGAGCAGGCTGCCTTGGCCGTGGAAGGCGTCACCAATTCGAGCGGCGCCGGAGCTAGCGCCTCGGCATCGACGATCGCCCTTGCCACCTCCGGCGGCTTCTCCGGGGCTTATCAAAGCAGCGGGCACGGATGTTCGGCCGCGGTCATTGCGGGCGCGGGCTCGACCATGCAGCGCGATCATGCCTGGCACAGTGCACGCCATCTCGAGGACCTCGAAAATGCTCGGGAAATTGGCGCGTTGGCGGGCACAAGGGCGGTTGCAAGGCTAAACCCGAAGCGGCCGAAACCGGGCAGATACCCGGTGCTCTTCGATCCGCGTGTGTCGACGACCTTGCTTGGCCACTTTGCCGGCGCGATCAGCGGTTCGGCGATCGCTCGCAAGACCAGCTTCCTGCAGGACAAGCTCGGGTCGACCGTCTTCGGCTCCAATGTCACGATTATCGACGACCCACTAAGACGCCGCGGCCTTCGATCGCGCCCGTTCGATGGAGAGGGTGTCCGTGTCTCGCGACAGGAATTGGTATCGGCTGGGATCCTCAATCAATGGATCGCGGACAGCGCATCGGCCCGGCAGATTGGCATCCAGCCGACAGGCCACGCCTCGCGCGGCGTCGGCGGAGCGCCCGGTGCTGCGCCCAGCAACCTTCATCTCTCAGCGGGCCCGCGCAGCCGTCAAGACTTGCTTGGCGCCTTTCCTGAGGCCGTGCTGATCATCGAATTGATCGGCCAGGGAGTGAACCCGGTGACGGGCGATTACAGTCGCGGTGCCGTCGGCTTCATGGTTCGGAATGGGGAGATTGCCGAACCGGTCGCAGAGATCACGATCGCTTCAAACCTCATAGATATGTTTGCGACGCTCGAGCCTGGCTCGGACCTCGAGTTTCGGCACGGCATCGACGCGCCGACGATTCTGATTCCGGAAATGACGGTGGCTGCTGCCTGATTCAGGCGGGCTGAGTAATGCGGGGAAGCCCGAGGCGAGGGATCTCGATCTTGGGGCAACGATCCATCACGACCTTCAATCCGGCGGCTTCGGCCTTGGCGGCGGCCTCCTCGTTGATGACTCCGATCTGCATCCAGACCGCCTTGGCTCCGACGAAAATCGCCTGCTGGACAGCTTCGGCGGCGGCGTCCGGCCGCCGGAAGACGTCGACGATGTCGATCGGCACGCCAATCTGGGCGAGCTCGCGCCAGACGAATTCGCCGAGGATATGCTCGCCCGTGATCTGCGGATTGACCGGGATGACTCGATAGCCCCAGTCCTGCAGGAATTTCATTACACCGTAAGAGGGTCGGTTCGGCCGATCCGACGCTCCGACGACTGCGATCGTCCTCGCATTGGTCAGAAGATCGGCAATGTCTTCATCCCGGCTGAGCGGCATGACGGTCCTCTTTTGAAGGCTCAATGCGCCACGGCCTCCAATAGTTTCGCCGCAATCTCGCCGAATGGCTCCGCCTCGCTCATGCCTGAGGCAGCCGGAGGCGTCCCCGCGTCGGACGCTTCGCGAATCGCAAGCGACAGCGGCAGTCGGCCAAGGAACGGAACGCCCATTTCGGCCGCAGCCGTCTCGGCACCACCAATACCAAACGGATGCGACGCTTCGCCGCATGCCGGACAGAAATAGGTCGCCATATTCTCGATGATTCCGAGGACCGGGACGCTGGTCTTGTTGAAGAGATCCACGGCGCGCCGGGCATCGATCAGCGACAGGTCCTGCGGTGTCGAGACGATCACCGCCCCCGCCGGACGAGACCGCTGGATCAGCGACAGCTGCACGTCTCCCGTGCCGGGGGGCAGGTCGACCAGTAACAGCTCCGTGTCTCCCCAGTCAGCTTCGATGAGGTTGTTCAAGGCTCCTGTTGCCATCGGTCCCCGCCATGCAAGCGCATGGCCGGGCGAGACCAGCTGCCCCAGCGAAAGAAATCGAATGCCATGCGCTTCGACCGGAATGAGCTTCTCATTCTCGGCGGTCGGTTTCTCCTGCGTTCCGAGCAATGTCGGCTGCGAGGGGCCATAAACGTCGGCATCGATGAGTCCGACTTTCTTGCCCGCCTTCGCGAGCGCCACGGCCAGATTGGCCGCGACGGTCGATTTGCCGACGCCTCCCTTGCCGCTTCCAATGGCGATCAAGGTGCGCGCGGTTTGAGCCGCGGTCATCGCGATTCGTGCTTCACGTACACCGGGCATTGCCAGGGCTGCCTGGCGCAGTTCGTCCTCAAGGCTCTTCGCAGCATTTTGGCTGAGGCCCGAGGCGTCGACGATCAGAGTTGCAACCCCCGCCGACAGCTTGCGCGAGCGGATTCGTTCGTCGTGCGGCAGGCCAATCAGTGGGTCGGCGGGATGGTGCATGGCGGCGAGATAGGATGCCGCGCGCCGCTTGCCACTGTTTTTCACAGCGCGTCCCTCTATATTCCGCATCGATGAACATCATTTCTCGCTCGGGCAGGCGCATTCGCGGGCTGTTCACTGACACGAAGGGGCCTTGGGGCTCGAGCGGCAACGACGGCGGCGATCAGCCGCCCGGCGACCAGGGCGGCGGTCCGTGGAGCGAGCCGCCACGTCGCGGCCGCCGTCCGAGCATCGGCACGCCGAACGTGTCGGCCCTCGACGAATTGCTTCGACGGAGCCGCGCCCGTTTCGGAGGCGGAGGCGGGGGGCTACCGAGCCGCCCGGATCGATCCTTGATCCTTTGGGCCGTGATCGGTTTCGTCCTGATCTGGCTGATCTTCACCAGCACTCATTCCATTTCGCCGGGGCAGCGCGGTGTCGTTAGTCGCTTCGGCCGGTACAGCTACACGCTCGGGCCGGGGCTTGGCTGGACCCTGCCGTCACCCATCGAGCGGGTGAAGAAGATCGATGTCGAAAAGATCCAGTCCTTCGAGCTCGGCTCATCCAGTTCCGACGATCTGATGCTGACTGGCGACCAGAACCTGCTCGACCTCGCTTATTCGGTCCGCTGGAATATCCGCAGCCCCGAACTTTACCTCTTCCAGATGTCGCAGCCCGACGAAACGATCCGCGAGGTTGCGGAAAGCTCGATGCGGGCGGTCGTCAGCCAGGTCAGCCTCAATGACGCGATGGGCGACAGGCGCGCCGAGATCGAGACCCGCGTCCAGGAGAATATGCAGCGGATCCTCGATTCCTACCGTTCGGGAATCCAGGTCCAGGGGATCGCGATCAAGCAGGCCGATCCGCCCGATGCGGTCAATGACGCCTTCAAGCAGGTGACGGCTGCCCAGCAGGACGCACAGACCTACATCAACAACGCGAACGCTTATTCCTTGCAGCTAAGGCAGAAGGCGCAGGGCGAGGCGACCGCGTTCGACAAGGTCTATGAACAGTACAGGCTTGCTCCCGAGGTGACCCGTCGCCGAATGTATTATGAGACAATGGAGCAGGTGCTCTCTAAGGTCGACAAGACGATTGTGGAGGCTCCCGGGGTCACTCCGTACCTTCCGCTGCCCGAAGTGAAGAAGCAGCAGACGGAGCGCCAGCAATGACGGATTTCATCCGCAATCGACCGCTGCTGGCCGCAGTCCTCGGAGTCCTGGTCCTGCTGGTCGTTCTCGGCAGCTTCCCGATCATTCCTGAAACCAAGCAGGCGGTTGTCGTCCGGTTCGGCAAGCCGGTGAGGATCTACAATCAATACAAGGCGGGGCGTCCGATCGGTTCGGCCGGCGCCGGCATCAACTGGCGCATCCCGTTCTTCGAGCAGCTGGTGTGGATCGACAAGCGAGTCCAGGACGTGGACATGCAACGCCAGCAGGTCATCTCCACCGACCAGCGGCGCCTCGAGGTGGATGCGTTCGCCCGTTATCGGATCGTCGATCCGACGCTCATGTACATCCGAGCCGGAAACGAGGAGCAGCTAAGCGAACAGCTGAAGCCGATCCTTGGGTCTGAAGTTCGAAACGAGCTTGGACGGATCGAGTTTGCGTCCCTTCTGACACCAGAGCGGCAAGGGATCATGGACAGCGTCAAGAGTTCGCTGAACCGGATTGCGAGCCAATATGGCGTCCAGATCATGGACGTCCGGATCAAGCGGACCGACCTGCCCGACGGCGCGCCGCTAACCTCCGCATTCGACCGGATGCGCACCGCGCGTGAGCAGGAGGCGCGCTCGATCCGTGCCCAGGGCGCGAAGCAGGCGCAGATCATCCGCGCCGAGGCGGATGCAGAAGCTGCGCGAACTTATGCAGCGAGCTTTGGCAAGGACCCCGATTTCTACGATTTCTACCGTGCGATGCAGAGCTATCAGCAGACCTTCATCGGCGATGGACAGGAAAAAGTCGCACAGACCAACATCATTCTGTCGCCGCAGAACGACTATCTGAAGGAATTCAGTGGACGCGGGAAATAAGGGAGTTTCCTGAACCCCCATGCGTTCAAACGGCGTTAAGGCGGTGACGACATTACCGCTTTGCGTCCCACCCGAATTGATGGAGTATCGATGAGGTCGAAGGAGTCCGGAAAAGTGCGCTACGCCTATGGGGTCGCGATGGCCCTGCTGCTTGGGGGATCTGCCTTTTCCGCTTTGACGGGGCAGGCGGGCGCGCAGATCGCCCAGAATGCGCCTGGAACATCCGCGCTGGCGCCGAGGCCCGGCGCTCCAATGTCCTTCGCCGACCTGGTCGCCAAGCTACAGCCCGCGGTGGTGAATATTTCCACCAAGCAGCGAGTGCCGGTTAAGGCCCAGCAGGATCCGTTCGAGGAATTCTTCCGGCGGTTTGACCCAACGCAGCCGCAGGGCAACGACAATAGTGGCGGCGGCAGGAGCGGCGGAAGCGGCGGCGGAGCCCAGCCCCGTACTCGCGAAGCCGGATCGCTCGGCTCGGGCTTCATCATTTCGCCGGATGGCTACATCGTCACCAACAATCACCTGATCCAGGGCCTGACCGGTACCGGGACCGTCGATACGGTTACCGTCACCACGACTGATCGCCACGAATATCCAGCGCGGATCATTGGCCGCGACGAGACGTCCGACCTCGCCTTGCTCAAGATCGAGGGCCGGAGTCTCCCCTTCGTCCAATGGGGCGACAGCACCAAGGCTCGTGTCGGCGACTGGGTCATCGCCATCGGCGATCCCTATGGCGTCGGAAGCACGGTCACTGCCGGCATCATCTCGGCGCTGCACCGAGGCATAACCGGTGTTGGGGCCTACGACCGCTACATTCAGACCGATGCCGCCATCAACATGGGCAACAGCGGCGGCCCCATGTTCGACCTCAACGGCAATGTCATCGGAATCAACTCGGCCTTGATTTCACCAACCGGCGCTTCGGTCGGGATCGGGCTTGCCATCCCGGCGGAGGCAGCCAAGCCCGTCATCGATGCGCTGATGAAGGGCCAGCGTCCTTCGCGCGGTTATCTCGGAGTCAGCCTGCAGCCGGTTGATGAGGATCTCGCACCGGCCCTCGGAATTCCGAAGGACACGGGTGAGCTCGTCCGCTCGATCGTTCCCGGTACGCCGGGAGCGAAGGCCGGCCTCGTTCAGGGTGACGTGATCGTGAAGGTCAATGGCCAACAGGTCACGCCCGAGCAGACCGTCTCATATCTCGTTGCCAACACCCCCGTCGGTTCGCGTGTCCCCCTGGAGATCATCCGCGGCGGCAAGCGAGCAACCGTAACGGTTCAGGTGGCTGAGCGTCCGACCGAGGAGCAACTCGCCAGGATCTCGGGCGGAAACCCGGCCAATCCGGGCGATACGACGACCTCGCCGGCAACGCCCCAACGCGCCCTAGGCCTGTCGCTTGCTCCACTGACGCCGGAGCTGGGTCGGGCAGCCAACCTGCCGGCGACGGCGCGCGGCGTGATCATCACGTCGATCGATCCGAACTCCAACGCTGCCGAACAGGGATTGCAGCGGGGCGATCTGATCGTTTCGGTGAATAACCAGGCAGTGACCAATCCTGCCCAGGTGATCGCGGCCGTCGATGCTGCGCGCAAGGCGGGGCGCTCCAGCGTCCTTCTCCTGGTTCAGCGCGGATCGACTCCTGGCGTGTTCATCGGCATCGACATCACGGGCAAGTAGGCGCGGCCGGCCAATTGCCGGTCGCGGGCTTGGCTTCGAAGGCCGCTAGCCTGCTTGTTGGCTGTCGGCTTTGTTCGCCGGCGAACCAGCGAAGCCGCACTGCTTTTGCTCCATCGGGATCTGCTTGGTGATCCGCGTCGCATTCTGGGCGTAAGCCTCGGTCACCGAACCCTTGTTGACGGCTTTTCCACGCAGCGGGCTGACGCCTTCGCAGATGTGGAATACATGCGGCGAGGCTGATTTCTTGGCGCCGTTTTCCGGGGCGATCCAGTAAACGACGTCGAGGCCGTTCGGGTTGGCATCGCTCTTCGTCGCTTCGGCGACTGTGTTCGAATCCCGCGCGATGTCCTGAGCCTGTTGAGCGACTTCGGGGGAGCAATCCTTGGTCGGCTGCGCGGCTTTGATCTCGGCCGCGCACTTGTTCATGTCCTCCGTATATTGCTCGACCGAGGGCGGCTTGAAATCGACCCCGATCAAGGTCGCGCCCGCAGCGAGGACGACCCCGATGCCTCCCGCGATCTTCTTGTTCTTGGGATCCATGTCCTTGTCCATGAAGATCAGGACGATGAGCGGCAGGAACGCGATCACCGTGATGATCGCGCCTAGCTGGTTCTGGAAGAAGAACCGGGCCGGGTCGGCCCTGCTTGCCGGGTCGTGCTTGTTGGCAGCCTTCCACATCAGGCTGCCGGCGATTGCGAAAACCGCGATGACCACCAGAAGCCCGATCAGCAGCGGCAGGTTTCCATGGTCGAACTTGTGCTGTCGGAGCAGGACGACTCCAGCGATCTCGGTGCCGATAGCAACCACCCAGGAGATGGCGGCAAAAATGCGGAGGCGTGTCGCGGAAGACTTCTGTCCCTGCGTCGCTCGCCATTCCTTCGTGACGTCGACGTCGGTTGCACGATTGTCGTCGGACATGTCCGGATCCCCCAATCTCTGCACGAACGGAAAGCCTAACCTGCGTAAATGAACCCGTCCATCCCTCTGGGCGAGGCCGCAAAATTTGAGATTTCCGAAGCCGGGCGGCGCGCGGTAAAAGCGAGCTGGCTATGCAAGTTCCGATCGCCCTCCTCGTCGCGCTGGCGCCCGCTCCCTCGGTCGCCGGATTCTATCAAGCGCAGCAGATGGAGGTCGGGGCCGCTCTCGAACTGCAGAAAAACGGTCATTTCCGTTACCAGCTCGATTACGGGGCCGTCTCGGAACATGCAGAGGGTGATTGGTCGTTCGACGGCAAGTCGGTTCGTCTGACGACCAAGCCTGCGCCAAGGCAGCCCGCCTTTGAACTGGTCCGCGATGATCCCGCGCCCGTCGGCGAAATCGTGCTTACCGTGGAACCGCCCGGGTTCGGGGCGGACGGTTATCGTATCGATGCAATCGCAACCGATGCTGCGACGGGCGAGAAAGGCCGCGTAGCGACCGACGAGCGGGGCAAGGTAGAGGCGGGAAGCCATAAACTTTCAGCAATCGATCCGCTCGTCCCCGTCTACGGCAATGTCGGCGGCCATTTTCCGGTCAGCGCCACGCGCGGACACCGGCTTGTCTTGCGCTTCCATGCCAATGAAATTGGAACTGCAGCTTTCAACGGCGAATCGCTTGCGCTCACCCCTCGCGGACTGGTCCTGAATCGGTACGATACGGAGATTCGCTTTATGCGCGTTCGGCCTTAAGAAGGAGCGGGGAAGAGAGAATCTGTGGCGGATCCGAACTGTCAGGTGATCGAAGGGCTGGAGCGCGAGTGGCGCGATGCCCTGTGCCGCAAGGACATGGAGCGGCTACACGCGCTCGTTCACAAGGACTTCGTGCTGATCGGGACCCGCTCATCGGGACCGTTCATGATGACCCGGGACGATTGGCTCGACGCGATCCAGCGCCGCGAGGTCGATGCGATCGACGTCGAGGTTCAAGACGCCACGGTCGCAAAGGACGTCATGATCGGCACGGTGCACGCGCGCTGGCGCCTCAAATATCTCGGCCGCATCATCGAGGATTGCGTCGTCCTGACCGATGTTTGGGTCAAGGAAGACGGACGTTGGCAGGCGATCCGACGCCACTCGACGCCAGCGCCGCCCGGTGCATGCATCGATCTCAAGTCATAGGGGAGAATGGGATGGCAAGTCTGCAGGAGGCTCCAGCGAGCCTGCGCGCGGGGGAAAATATCAAGGAGCTGACGATCCGGGGGATCGTCCTCGGTGCCTTGATCACCGTCATTTTCACCGCTGCCAACGTCTATCTCGGCCTCAAGATCGGAATCACGTTTGCAACCTCGATCCCGGCCGCCGTGATTTCGATGGCCGTCCTTAAGGCCTTCCGCGATTCGACCATTCAGGAAAACAATATCGTCCAGACGATCGCCTCCGCCGCGGGCACGCTGTCGGCGATCATCTTCGTGCTGCCGGGCCTGATCATGGTCGGCTGGTGGACCGGTTTTCCTTACTGGCTTTCGGTGGCAGTGATCGGGATCGGCGGAATCCTAGGTGTCATGTATTCGGTACCGCTGCGGCGCGCGCTCGTGACCGGGACCGATCTTCCTTACCCCGAGGGCGTCGCCGCGGCCGAAGTGCTGAAAGTCGGATCAGGCGTAGGTGGAGCGGAGGAGAACCGGCGCGGGCTCATCCTGATCGGCGGATCCACGATCGTTTCCGCTCTCTTCTTCATCATCGCCAAGACCCGGCTCCTGACGGACACCGCCAAGCAGATCTTCCGCGTCGGGACCGGCGGATCCCAGATCTCGGCCAGCCTTTCGATGGCACTGATCGGCGTCGGCCACCTCGTCGGCGTTGCGGTCGGTGCAGCCATGGTGGTTGGCATGCTGATCACCTGGGTTTTCATCGTCCCGCACTGGACACAGGACGCGGCTTTCGCGGCGCAGTTCGGCGGCGATCTCGAAAAGCTCATCACAGGGGCCTTCAAGCAAAAGGCCCGGATGGTGGGCGCCGGCACGATCGGCGTCGCCGCCATCTGGACCCTCTTGAAGATCATCGGTCCGATCATCGCCGGCATTCGCTCCGCACTGATCGCCAATCGGGAGCGCAAGGCCGGCCGCGGTGCCGACCTTCCGCTCACGGAACGCGACATCCCAATCGGGATCGTCAGCGCCACCATCCTCCTGTCGATGATCCCGATCGGCCTGCTGCTTTATGCGTTCGGCAATACCGCGCCGATTGCCGCCGAGCCTTTCGTCACGATTGTGACCAGCATCGTCTACACGCTCATCGCCGGCGTCGTGATCGCTGCGGTTTGCGGCTACATGGCGGGCCTTATAGGCGCCTCGAACAGCCCGATTTCGGGCGTCGGCATCCTGTCTGTCCTCGGCATTTCGCTGATCCTGGTCGCGATCTACGGAAAGGTCGGCGGCGATGAGACCAAGGCGCTGGTCGCCTTCGCCCTGTTCGTGACTGCCATCATCTTCGGCGTCGCCACCATCTCCAACAACAATCTGCAGGACCTCAAGACCGGCCAATTGGTCGAAGCCACCCCGTGGCGTCAGCAGGTCGCACTGGTCCTCGGTGTCGTGTTCGGAGCCTTGGTCATTCCGCCGATCCTCGACCTCTTGAACACCGCCTTCAGCTTCGAGGGCGCGCCGGGGGCCAAGGCCACCGCGCTCGCCGCGCCTCAGGCGGCGATCATCTCGACCATCGCCCAGGGTGTTCTCGGCGGCAGCCTCGACTGGAGCCTGATCCGCGAGGGCGCGATCATCGGCGTGGTCGCGGTCATCGTCGACGAGGTGCTGAAGAAATCGTCGGGCAAGCGCCTCCACCTGCCCCCGCTGGCGATCGGCATGGGCATCTATCTTCCTCTCGAGGCGGACCTTTTGATCCCGCTCGGTGCCGTGCTCGGCTGGTTCTACAATCGCTGGGCATTTCAGTCGAAGAATCCCGCCTTCGCCGAACGCATGGGCACATTGATGGCAACCGGGTTGATCGTTGGCGAAAGCCTCATGGGTGTCGTCTACGCTGCGGCCGTTGCCGGCGCCGAGAAAGCTGGATCTGCGGACAGCGCCAACGTGCTTGCGCTGGTTGAGCCATATTCCTCGGTGATGATGGTCAGCCTGGCCGTCTTCGCTTTGGCCCTAACTGGATTGTATTTTTGGACGAAGTCGAGAGCCTCGAACGCGCCCGCACCGAATGACGATGCGGTCGTTCCGGAACCTTCCTACCGCTAGCCGAGGACGGCTCTTCGAAGCTGAGCGGGGCTGAGTGGCTCCGCGCCGCCTTCCGCAATTCGAACCAACTCAACGATCGCCCGATTGATTGGCGCATCACGCTGCAATTGTTCGGCAAGCTGCACCAGCTCTCCGTTCAGAAAGTCGATTTCGGTCTTGCGGCCGGCGGCCAGATCGTCGGCCATCGACGAGCGCGCTTTCTCGTCGATTTTCCACTTCTTGAGGAACATGTTGTTGAACAGCCAGTCCGGGGAATTGATGATCCGCGGCAGCACATACGGCGATATCGGCCCGACGGTCGCGGGCTTGATGTCCGCGCGTTTGAGCAGATTGAGCCCCTCTCGCATCGAAGCCGCGAATACCCGTCGATAATCGTGCCGCTTCAATTCGTCCCGAAGCGTCCGGCCGGATAGGGCATTTACCGCATTGTTCAGGTTGATGAGCAATTTGCCCCAGGCGAGGCCAAGCATGTCGTCGGAAAGCTTGACTGCTGCGGGACCGCTGGCGACCACTTCCGCCAGCGCTCGCGCTCCGGCTCGGCGCTCGGCATAAAGATCTCCGGCGACCCCTTTGTGGAAATGCCCATTTCCGGTGTAGGCCACATTGTAAGGGACCATTCCGCGCGCGATTTCGAACCGCCCAGCGAGTCCGCGCTCCAGGACATCGACATTACTCACGCCATTCTGGAAGCTGATGACCGTAGCTCCCGGAATGCCATGTTCGGCGATTTCCCTGGCTGCGGCCGCCGTATCACCGCTCTTGACGCAGAGTACGATGACTTGCGCTTCCTCAAGGGCTTCCGGGCCGCATCGAAAGTCGACGTCGCCGGGCGCAAGGTGCGCCTGCCAGCCGCTGTAATCGCTTAATGTCAAACCATGTGCGTCGACGTCTTTGGCAAGTTTTTGCCTGCCGATGAAGGTGACCCGGACCCCTGCGAAGGCCCACGCGCCGCCAATGAAACAGCCGACGGATCCCGCTCCAAGGATCGCGACTTTCGGCCCCCCCGCCATAATTATCCCCTTCCGCGATAAGGCTGCACGCCCTGGTCGGGAAGCCACAGGCCTTCTGGCGGCGCGCTGCTCTGCCAGAAGACGTCGATCGGTATTCCACCGCGCGGATACCAATATCCGCCGATGCGTAGCCATTTGGGCTTCATTTCGGCCACCAGTCTTTGGCCGATGCCCACCGTTACATCCTCGTGAAAGCCGCAGTGGTTCCGGAACGAGCCGAGGAACAGCTTCAGGCTCTTGCTTTCGACAATGGTCTCGGCCGGGGCGTAGTCGATGACCAGGTGGGCGAAATCGGGCTGTCCGGTGACAGGGCATAGCGAAGTGAATTCCGGTGCCGCGAAGCGGACGAGGTACAGCGTCCCGGGCCGCGGATTGGGCACATAGTCGAGCACGGCTTCATCGGGTGAAGCGGGCAGGGCGCTGGCCTGGCCGAGGTGACGCGTCTCCATCGAGGGAGCTTCTACGCGGCAGTCGCAGCTTCCGGCAACGCCCAGTCGATCGGCTTTCTGCCGTGAGCTTCAAGGAAAGCGTTGGCCTTGGAGAAATGGCGGCAGCCGAAGAATCCACTGTAAGCCGAAAGCGGCGAGGGATGCGGCGCCTTGAGCACGAAGTGTCGTTCGGTATCGACGAAGGCCGCCTTCTTCTGCGCATAGCTACCCCAGAGCATGAAGACGACCGGCTGCTTTCGAGCGTTCACTTCCGCGATGATCCGGTCCGTGAACCGCTCCCATCCGCGGTCGCGATGCGACGCGGCCTGGCCCATTTCCACGGTCAGGACGCTGTTCAACAGAAGTACGCCCTGTTTCGCCCAATGCTCCAGGAAGCCGTGACGTGCGGGTCGGATCCCCAGATCCGATTCCAGTTCCTTGTAGATGTTGACCAGGCTGGGCGGCGGCCGGACTCCGCTCGGCACTGAGAAGCAGAGCCCATGAGCCTGGCCCGGCCCATGGTAGGGATCCTGACCGAGAAGCACGACGCGAACCTCCTCCGGCGGAGTTAGGTCGAGCGCCCTGAACCAGTTCGATCCCTTGGGGAAAATGCTTTTGCCCTGCTGCTTCTCAGAGAGAAGGAAGCGCTTGAGCTCGGCCATGTAGGGTTGTGTGAATTCGTCCTGCAATGGCTGCAGCCAGCTCGGATGAAGCTTGATTTCGGCGGTCGTGTTTGCCGTCATTGCGAGCCTAGCCGAGCTTCCAGTTTTCCGCGTTGCTCGGGATTGCCACGGCCCTTTCTACGTCGCAATGACGGCCGAACATGGACTCGCTGGTTTCAACCGAATGGCTCGCGCAGCATCTCGGCGAGACTGACCTTGTCGTCGTGGATTCAAGCTGGTTCATGCCGGCAAGTGGTCGAAGCGGCCGGCAGGAATATATTGAGTCGCATATCCCTGGAGCACGGTTTCTCGACATTGACGAGATAAGCGACGGTTCCAATCCGGCTCCCCATGCGCTTCCAAGCGCCTCGGCCTTCGGAGAATCCATGGAGCGGCTCGGGATCGGTCGTTCCGACCGGATAATCGTCTATGACAACAGCCCGATCCATACCGCGGCTCGGGGCTGGTTCATGCTTCGACATTTTGGCGCGGAGCAGGTCGCCATCCTCGATGGCGGGTTCCAGAAATGGACTTCGGAAGGCCGACCGACAGAAAGCGGGGAAACGGCACCGCGAGAAGCGAAGTTCGACGCCGCCGCGCGCGACGAGATCATGACGAAGGAACAGCTGCTGGCTGGAGCGGGCATGCCATGGCTAGACGCCAGAGGGCGGCCGCGCTTCGAGGGCGCCGAGCCCGATCCGCGGCCCGGAGTTGCGCCCGGTCACGCTCCAGGCTCGCGCAACCTGCCCTTCGGCTCACTTTACCGTGAGGACGGCCGGCTGAAGCCGCTGGATGAGATTCGCCGGCTTTTCGACGAATCTGGAGTCGATCCGACTGAGCCTTTCGTCGCGAGTTGCGGGTCGGGGGTGACGGCGAACAGCCTGATCTTTGCCGCCCATCTTCTCGGAAACGACAGGACGCGCCTCTACGACGGAAGCTGGAGCGAATGGGGCGCGGACCCGGCGACCCCGAAAGTACTTGGCCCGGCTTAGTCCAGGATGATTCCGGCGACGTTCTGGAGCTCCCGCCGGATCTCGTCGACGAGAGCCTGACTGGCGGCCGCATTGGGCTCGCGGCCTTCATGCCGCTGACCGAGTAGCGCTTCAATGCCCGCGGCGGCGGTACCTATCAGCTGGCCGGAGCGACGGTCGAAATGACGCTGCCTGGCTTCGCCGGCACCGTCCCAAGCGGCCGAAATGTCGCCGTCGAACTCGGGCTCCGGGCCACCGCTGAAGCCGCCGTCGACCAGTCGCAGGGCATGGCGAACGCTGGCGAGCCGCGACACCGCCTCGGCATAAGCGATCGGCGTTTCCGGTTCATTTTGCGGAAGCAGGTGAAGCATCCGTCCGAGCTAGCCGGACAGCGCTAAGAAATTCTTAAGCCCCGCTCTTCTCGTCGACGTCGCGAAGGATCCATCCGCGCTGCGGAATCGTCTCGATGAACTCGGCGCCGCCACTGGCATTGCGGAGCTTCTTTCGGAGCTTCGAGATGAATACGTCGATGATCTTCGGCTGCGGCTGATCGTCGGCGCGCCGATAGAGATGCTTCAGCAGCATCGCCCGGGTCACGACATTGTTGCGCGCGAACGCGAGCAGCTCGAGCACGCGATATTCCATCTCGGTGATGCCGATGGGATGGCCGTCGATGCGGATCAAGCGCTGGACCTGGTCGACCGCCAGCCGGCCGCCGCAGAGGCTCTCCGGCATTTCGCTTCCCGTCGCCTTGAGGCTCGCGAGCAGCCGCGATGCGGCCTCTTCGCTGTCCTCCGGAGAAACGGTCCGCGGGCTTCCGATGATCGCCTGCTGGATGTCACCGAGCAACTTGTGCGCTTCCTCGACAAGGCGCGTGCCTTCCTCGAAGCGGCGGCGCGAACGGTCGAGCATCGACTCGATTTCGACCAGGCGCGCAGGGAGATTGGTCTCTGCCATTCTAGCGTTCTCGCCCCCTCTTACTGCCCCGGCTGGGCCGACGCGACATTGGTGCTGGCATTCCCAGCGGACAGAATCTGCAGCGTCGTCGGTCCCTTGTCGACGATGCGCGTATCGGGATCCCACACCTGGCTGCGAATGCCGACCTGCGCGAAGTTGCGTCCGGCGGCGTCGAGCATGCTCGTCTCGCCCGGGCTGCGCTGGGCAGGCCCGCCGAACAATGCGTCGATCGCCTGCTGCTGGGCTTCCGAGGGCGAAAGGCCGGTCGTCCCCGCAACGGGCGGGGCCAGGCTGAAATCGGGCGGAATGATCAGTGGCGCGTTGCGGGCAACGGCGAACTCGTCCGGAGTCCGCGCCTTGCTCTGGAAAGCTCCGCATCCGCTCGTTGTCACTGCGGCCGCCAGCACGAGAGCGGTCAAGGCTTTACGCATGTTCGATATTCTCCTCAGGGTCGCTGCCCTTTGTCTGTTCCTTACGGCTGAGAAACGCCCGCAGCAACAGGATCACGACGGCAATGCTAATCGCCGCGTCTCCGACATTGAAGATCAAAAAGGGCCGGAACTCGCCGAAATGCAGGTCGGCGAAGTCGACGACATAGCCGTGCAGGGTCCTGTCGAGGATGTTGCCGAGCGCACCGCCAAGGACCATGCCGAGTGCAATCTGGTCGATCCGGTTCTTCTCCCGGCCCATCCAGAAGGCGACTCCGATCGCGATGGTCGACGTCAGCGCGACCAGCATCCAGCGCCCGACTTCGGTGGTTGCGTTGAGCAGCCCCAGCGAGATGCCGTTGTTCTGCGTGTAGGTCAGCTGGAAGATGGGCAGCAGGTAGAGGTGATCGACCGCCTGGACCTGCAGCGGGCCGGTCACCACCCATTTCGTCAGCTGGTCCAGCCCGAAGACGGCCAGCGCGACCAGCAAGCCAAGACGCCGTTCAATCATTCACCACCTCATCGCAGCGGTCGCAGAGATCGCCGTCACTGTTCACCTCCGGCAGCAGCCGCCAGCAGCGCCCGCATTTATGCTTGTCGGTCTTCGCGACCTTCCAATCGCCTTGATGCACTGTCGAGGTGATGAACAGCTCTTGCAGCAGCTCGCGATCCTCGTTGCTCGGCACCCAGACCTCGGCCTCCAGGCTGGAGCCGACGATCTTGTCGCGACGCAGCGGCTCGATCCGCTCGGTGACTTCGGCGCGGAGGGCGCGAAGGCCATTCCAGCGTTCCTCATCCGCATCGACGGGCGGCACCACCGGCCATTCGAGCAAGTGCACGGATGCAGCGTCGCCATAACGCGTTCCCCATACCTCCTCGGTCGTGAAGACGAGCACCGGGGCAAGCCAGCGCACCAGCGACTGGAACAGGGTGTCCAGCAACGTTCGGTACGCTCGTCGCTTGGGCGAAGACGGCGCGTCGCAGTAAAGGCTGTCCTTGCGGATATCGAAATAGAAGGCGCTGAGGTCTTCGTTGCAGAAATCGGTCAGCGCACGGACGTAAGTGTTGAAGTCGAAGTCATCGACCGCATTGCGCAGCTTCTGGTCCAGCACCGCAGTCAGGTGCAGCATGTAGCGCTCGAGCTCGGGATAGGCCGAAACGTCGTCGAGCCGCTCTTCCTCGCTGAAGCCGTCGAGCGCGCCCAGAAGGTAGCGGAAGGTGTTGCGGAGCTTGCGATACTGGTCGGCGACCCCGGCCAGGATCTCCTTGCCGATGCGATGGTCCTCGGTGAAATCCACCGACAGCGCCCAAAGCCGGAGGATGTCGGCCCCATATTCCTTCATCAGATCGAGCGGATTGACCGTGTTCCCGAGGCTCTTGGACATTTTCATGCCCTTGGAATCCATCGTGAATCCGTGGGTCAGGACGGCATTGTAGGGCGCGCGCCCACGCGTTCCGCAGCTTTCGAGCAGCGACGACTGGAACCAGCCGCGATGCTGGTCAGAACCTTCGAGATAGAGGTCTGCCGGCCAGCGCTCCTCGGGCCAGTGCCCGCTCTCCAGGGTGAAGACGTGGGTGCAGCCGCTGTCGAACCAGACGTCGAGGATGTCGGTGACCATCTCGTAATCGTCGGGATTGCGGTTGCCGAGGAAATGCGCGGCATTGTCCGCGTCCCAGGCGTCGACGCCGTCACGCTTGAAGGCTTCGACGATGCGGTGATTGACCTCGCGGTCGACCAGCAGCTCGTTGGTTTTCCGGTCGACGAACACGGCGATCGGCACACCCCAGGCGCGCTGGCGGCTGAGGACCCAGTCGGGGCGCCCCTCGACCATCGAGCCAAGGCGGTTTCGGCCCTTTTCGGGAACGAAGCGGGTCGCCGCGATGGCGTTCACCGCCAGCTGCCGAAGGGTTGGCCGGTCGTCGTCCAGCGCCGGGTTGGCATCGCCGCCCTCATTTTCCCAGCGCTGCTCGGCGCGGGTCAGCGGCGACAGATGCGCCAGCGGTTTGTCCATCGCCACGAACCATTGCGGCGTGCATCGGTAGATGACCTTGGCCTTGGATCGCCACGAATGCGGGTAACTGTGCTGGAAGTCCGCGCTTGCGGCGAGCAGGGCGCCGGTGTCGCGCAGGTCCGAGCAGATCGGCCCGTCGGGCGCGTTGAACTTGGCGTTGATGACGGACCCTTGCCCGCCCAGCCACAGCCAGTCGGACCGGTAAAATCCGCCGGCGTCGACCGCGAACACCGGGTCGATGCCGTTCGCCTTGCACAGCTCGAAATCGTCCTCTCCATGGTCCGGCGCCATGTGGACGAGGCCGGTGCCCTGGTCGGTGGTGACGAAGCCGCCGGGGAGGAAGGGGCGGGGCTTTGCGAAGAACCCGCCGAGCTTGTGCATCGGGTGACGAACGATGGTTCCGGCTAGCTCGGAGCCCTGTAAATGCCGAACCGGCTGCAAATGGACGAGGTTGCTCCGTTCCTTCAGCGCGCCGACAAGCGGTTCGGCGCACAGGGCATGGAAGCCCTCTCCGGACAAAAGCACATATTCGACGTCTGGATTGTAGGCGATGCCCTGGTTGACCGGGATCGTCCACGGCGTGGTTGTCCACACGACCGCATGCGCGCCGACCAGCTCCGGGATCGGGCTTTCGACGATCTCGAACGCGACATCGATCTGCGTCGAGATGATGTCCTCATATTCGATTTCGGCTTCGGCCAGCGCGGTCTTCTCGACCGGCGACCACATCACCGGCTTGGCGCCGCGATAGAGCTGGCCCGTCTCGGCGAACTTGAACAGCTCGGAGACGATGGTCGCTTCTGCGCCCTTCGCCATCGTCAGGTACGGCTTGTCCCAGTCGGCGCTGATCCCGAGCCGCTTCAGCTGCTCACGCTGGGTGTCGACCCAATGCTGGGCATAGGCCCTGCACTCGGCTCGGAACTCCTTGACGGGGACCTCGTCCTTGCTGAGCTTCTTCTTGCGATATTCCTGCTCGACCGCCCATTCGATGGGAAGGCCGTGGCAGTCCCAGCCGGGCACGTAAGGCGCGTCCTTGCCGAGCAGGGTTTGCGTCCGGACGACCATGTCCTTCAGCGTGTGGTTCAGCGCGTGGCCGATGTGCATGTCGCCGTTGGCGTAGGGCGGGCCGTCGTGGAAGATGAACTTCTCGCGGCCGGCGCGCGCCTTGCGGATCTGCTGGTACAGGCCTTCGGACTCCCAGCGCGCGGCAATGCCCGGCTCCTTCTGCGGCAGGCCGGCCTTCATCGGAAAGTCGGTGCGCGGCAGGAAGACCGTCGAGCGGTAGTCGGTTTTCGTTGTTTCGGGGGCGTCAGCCATCAGGCGCGGGCTCTAGCGGTCACTCATCAGATTGCAAATTCACGGGCTTAGTCGAGGGCGAGCAGGTGTCGGGCCTTCGCCTCGTCCTCCTTCATATGGGCAATGAGCGCCGCAATGTCATCGAACTTCTTCTCGTCGCGGATGAAGGCGTGGAGCGCGACCTCGATCTGCCGGCCATAGAGGTCGCCGTCAAAGTCGAGGAGGTGCGTCTCCAGCAGCTCCTGGGGCGGTTCGAAGGTAGGTCGGATGCCGAGGCTGGCCACGCCGGGATGCTCGCTTCCATCGTCGAGCGTCGCGCGCACTGCGTAAATTCCGTAGCGCGGCCGCTGATAGTCGCCGAGCACGATGTTCGCGGTCGGATAGCCGAGTTCCCGTCCACGGCGGTCCCCGCTCTCGACAATGCCCTTGATCGCGAAGTCGCGGCTCATCAGCCTCGTCGCTGTGCCGGTGTCGCCGGCTTCGAGAGCCTCGCGGATTCGGCCGGAGGAGATGCGGAGGTCCCCCAGCAGCACCGGCGCGACCGCTTCGGCGACGATGCCATGCCCGGCACCGAGGCTTCTCAGCATCTCGACGTTGCCGCCACGCATCTTCCCGAAGGTGAAATCGTCGCCGGTGACGACGCCGGCCGCGCCGATGGTCTGGCCGAGTAGCTTGGTCACGAAGTCCTCGGCGCTGGTCGAACGAAGCTCATCGTTGAACTCGAAGACCAGCATCGCGTCCGCGCCCGCGTGGGCGAACAGGGCTTCGCGCTGATCGAGCGTGGTGAGGCGGAACGGCGGGACGTCCGGCTTAAAGAAGCGCACGGGATGCGGATCGAAAGTCGCGACAATCACCGGCCTCCGCTCGTGGAAGCCGCGCTGGATCGCGCGACCGACCACGGCCTGGTGGCCGAGGTGAAAGCCGTCGAAATTTCCGAGGGCGACGATGCTCCCCTTGAGGTCATTGGGGATGCCGCTGGTCAGGGTCAGTCGCTGCATTGGTCGCGGCTGTATCGACCAATTCAGTGGGTGGAAAGGTGACGCTTGAACAGGTGATACTCGTTCCAGGCCAGCGCCATTACGATGATGTCGATGACGCTGATGACGATCAGTCCGATGTCATGGGTGTAGGAGTAGCGGTAGAGCTGGTAGGCGATGAACGCCGTGAGCACGATGAAAGTCGCGTGATAGGACCAGCGCTTACGGAGCAGCAGGCCGGCGACGATGGCGCCGTTCACCACTCCGTGGCTGACGAGATAGAATGCGTAGAATTCATGCTCGGGCTTCGAGAAGCCATGGGCGAACTTCGCAACCCAGTCGCTGCTTCGGCTCGCCTCCCATAACCAATGGAGGATCATGTCGGTGCTGAAGAAATAGAGGGCGATGCCACCAGCCAGCTCGATCACAGCGTGCAGCCCCTTCAGCGCAACGCCGAGCAGGAACATCTGGTGCAGGCGACGCTGGAACATTGCCGGAAAACGATCTGGCAATGTAGGATTTCCCCTGCAACACCACTTCCAGCGAACTTGCGGTGATCCAGGCAGTTCCCGAAGGATCGACGGAACTTCGAAATTACCGCGCGTCACCGCGAAAATCAGTGAAGATACGCGTCCGGCCGGCTTGGACGGCGGACTAGCCTTGACTCATGTCGGTCGCTTTCTTATCTGACCCACATCCCGATCCACCGGTTCCCGGCGGCGCATTCGTGCGCGCGTCGGTTTTTCGTTTATCGGGACTTTCTAGCGACGAGATGGGGCGACAGGCGCCCCGTGGAGCTGAAGAAGGGTAACGAATGGCTCGTATTGCCGGGGTAAACATCCCCACCAACAAGCGCGTCGAAATCGCGCTGACCTACATTCACGGAATCGGCCGCACCACTGCCAAGAAGATCACCGAGCAGCTTGGAATCGGGCCCGAGAAGCGCGTCCAGGACCTCACCGACCAGGAGGTCCTGCACATTCGCGAGGCGATCGACAAGGACCATACGGTCGAGGGCGATCTTCGTCGCGAAACGGCAATGAACATCAAGCGGCTGATGGACCTCGCCTGCTACCGCGGGCTTCGCCATCGCAGGGGCCTACCGGTTCGCGGACAGCGCACGCACACCAACGCGCGCACCCGCAAGGGCAAGGCAAAGCCGATCGCGGGCAAGAAGAAGTAACTACTTCTTCGCCCCCACTCCGCAGCTTTTGAGATTGTAGGAATTCAGATGGCCCAGGCACCGCAGCGCATCCGCAGGAGGGAGCGCAAGAACATTACGGCCGGCGTCGCACACGTGAACGCCAGCTTCAACAACACCATGATCACAATCACCGACGCGCAGGGCAATGCGATTGCCTGGTCCAGCGCCGGAATGATGGGCTTCAAGGGAAGCCGCAAGTCGACACCTTACGCCGCGCAGGTCGCTGCCGAGGACGCGGGTCGCAAGGCGGCCGAGCACGGCGTCCGCACGCTCGAGGTCGAGGTCAAGGGACCCGGCTCGGGCCGCGAGAGCGCGCTCCGGGCCTTGCAGTCGGTTGGCTTCACCATCACCTCCATCCGCGACGTGACCCCGATCCCGCACAACGGCGTCCGTCCGTCGAAGAGGCGGCGCGTCTAAGCTTAGAGCCGCCGCTGCCGCGGAAGATCCCGCGGCAAATTTGAGTTTTATTTGGACGGGAGCAGGCCCGTCCTAGGGCAGGAAGACAAATGGCCGTCAACGCAAAGAACTGGCAGGAACTCAAGAAGCCCAACGCGCTCGAGAAGAAGCAGTCGGGCGGCGACAGCCGTCGTCGGGCGGCGTTCGTCGCCGAGCCGCTGGAGCGCGGGTTCGGAATGACTCTGGGCAACTCGCTGCGCCGGGTGCTCCTTTCGTCGCTCCAGGGCGCCGCGGTCACGTCGATCAAGATTGACGGCGTGCTCCACGAGTTCAGCAGCCTCGCGGGTGTCCGCGAGGACGTCACCGACATCGTGCTCAACGTGAAGCAGGTCGCGCTCAAGATGGAAGGCGAGGGACCGAAGCGGCTTCACCTCAGCGCCACGGGACCGGCCGAAGTGACTGCGGGAATGATCGCGACCAGCGGCGACATCGAAGTCACGAATCCCGAACTCGTCATCTGTCACCTCGACGAAGGCGCGACGCTCAACATGGAGCTGACCGTTGACATCGGTAAGGGTTACCAGCCGGCAGCCGCGAACCGCCCGGCGGACGCTCCGATCGGCCTCATTCCGGTCGACGCGCTGTACAGCCCGGTCCGGCAGGTCGCCTACAAGGTCGAGAATACGCGCGTCGGGCAGGAGCTCGACTACGACAAGCTGACCCTGACCATCGAGACCGACGGAACGGTGACCCCGGAAGATGCGCTCGCTTATTCGGCGCGGATCCTCCAGGACCAGCTGCAGCTATTCGTCCACTTCGACGAGAGCCAGGTGCGCATGGCGCCGTCGCCGATGATCGGCCAGGCGATGCCGATGGCGGAAGCGGCTCCGGCCGACACCAACCAGCTCAACCGCTACCTTCTGAAGAAGGTGGACGAACTCGAGCTGTCGGTCCGCAGCGCGAACTGCCTGAAGAACGACAATATCATCTACATTGGCGATCTTGTTCAGAAGACCGAGGCCGAGATGCTCCGCACGCCGAACTTCGGCCGCAAGAGCCTCAACGAGATCAAGGAAGTGCTCGCGTCCATGGGCCTTCGTCTCGGAATGGACATCCCCGGATGGCCGCCCGAGAATATCGAAGAGATGGCCAAGAAGCTCGAGCAGGAAATGCTCGGCTAAGGCCGAAAGCCTTCGGAGGAAAAGGGAAGGGTCGCTCCATCGGGGCGGCCCTTTTTCTTTGCGTCCGCACCGATTCAATCCGGCTTCACTCACGGGCGCATTAGCCGTGAACAGCCCCCCGGCCGGGCCGGACCGAGCTGGATTAGCCCGGAAAAGCCCAGCATCGTCCGCTACCTTGGGACTCACGTGGGGTAACGGGAACAGACATGGTCACTACGATCAAATCGCAGCCGAACCATTATGAGCGATTGGGGCTAGCGCCGACGGCCAGCGCTGCCGAGGTCGCACAGGCGTTTGCAAGGAAGATGTCCGCCCCCAGGGCGATGGGCGACGTCGCGCAACTGGGGATCGCCTATGCGACGCTTCGCGACCCCACGAGGCGTCAGGCCTATGATCTGTCGCTGGGCCTTACCACGGCGCCAGAGCCGAGCGCCGTGTCCGTTCCCATCGCCACGCCGCGCTGGTCGCCCTTCCTAATCCGGGCAGCGGCCAATGGCATGGAGCAAGCGGCAAAGGCCAAATCGCCGGCGGAGCCGCATGTCACGCCTTCGGAATCGGCGGCACAGCCGGAATTCCGTTCGCCCATCGGCCAATCGCTTCAGGAGTTGGCGAAGCCAGCTGCGAAACAGACTGCAGCTGCAACCTCTACCGAACCCAGTCTGGATCCGGAGCAGGATTTCCCTGCCATACGACGCTCATCGGCTGCGGGATCGCGCGAAAGCGAAGGCCGCAGCTTCGATTGGAAATATCCAGGCTTCGCGGTCGGCAGCCTGGTCCTGGTGGTTGGGCTTCTCGGTGGCTGGGCCGGAACCTCGGCCGGAAGCGATGCGGAGGCGACGCAGGCCGATCCCGCCCTGACCGTCCCTCTTCCGGAGGCGAAGGAGGCTGTCAGCATTGCACCTGGTTCGCCGGAAGTTGCGGACACGAAGGCCGATTTGCGCGTCGCACGGCATGAGACGCTCGCGGCCCGGACACCGCGCATCGCGTTGACCGAGCAACCGGTAAGCGAACGCCGCTCCAATAAGATGAGCGCAATGGACGCATCCGCCGATCCGCTGGCTCCCGACCCGGATTCGCCTGCGGAGATTGTCAGCGCCAGCATGCCCCTGCCGAGCAAGATCGTCGCCCGAACGATTGATCGGATCGGCTATTCCTGCGGAGAGGTCGCCTCAACGACCGCGGTCGATGCTGCGACGGGCGTGTACAAAGTGACCTGCAGCTCGGGACAATCCTATCAGGCAACTCCGGTCGGCGGTCGTTATCACTTCCGGCGAACCCGCTAGCTCACGCGGGGCAAAGGGCTTCCCTGAACTCTGCGTCTTCCAGCGTGCGGCCGGCGCCAAGCGCCACGCAACTAAGCGGTTTGTCTGCCACCCTGACTGGAAGGCCCGTTTCATCGGCGAGCACTCGATCGATGTTGCGGAGTAGCGATCCTCCGCCCGTCATCGTGATTCCCAGATCGATGACGTCGGCCGCAATCTCAGGCTGAGCATGCTCCAGCGCGGCCAGGACAATGTCGACAATGTAGCTGATCGGTTCCTGAAGTGCCTCCGCAATCTCCGCCTGGCTGACGCTGATTTCGCTCGGGCGGCCTGTCGCTATGTCGCTTCCGCAAATTGAGCCGAGGATATGGTCGCTTTCGGACGTGGCCCGAGCACTGCCGATTTCCTTCTTTATGCGCTCCGCGGTTGCCTGGCCAATGATCAGACCATGCTTCCTGCGCACGTATGAAATGATCGCGTCGTCGATCTTGTCCCCGCCCACCCGCGCGGAGGTGCTGTACATCAGGGACCTCAATGAAATGATTCCGACCTCGGTCGTGCCGCCGCCAATATCGACGACCATGGATCCGATAGGCTCGGTCACCGGAAGGCCGGCGCCGATCGCCGCGGCCATCGGTTCTTCGACAAGCCAAATGCCCCGGCCGCCGGCATTGAGTGCAGCTGCCCGAATGGCTCGGCGCTCGACCGACGTCGAACTGGACGGCACGCAGGCGACGATTTCCGGAGCGCGGGCCATTCGGGAATGGGGCCCGCGCGCCTTGTCGATGAAATATTTCATCATCGCTTCGGCGATCCTGAGGTCGCTGATCACGCCATCAGTGAGCGGCCTATAGGTCTGAATATTGTCGGTGGTCTTGCCGAGGAGGAGCTTGGCATCGCTCCCGACAGCGAGAATATGCTGGCTACCATCGATCGCCTCCAGCGCCACCACGGAGGGCTCATCGACGACGACGCCTTCTCCTGGCACGTAGACAAGCGTGTTCGCCGTCCCGAGATCGATCGCAAGATCGCGGGTTGTTGACCCGAAAAAGCTGAGTTCCATGACTGGCAGATCCCGGATGTTGCCTCGCGCCAACTTCGCGCGGACGCGGCTTTAAGGCATCCGGAATTCTGCCCATTTCTCAAGGAATTAGAATTGGCTCGCACCTAAGCAGGCACATTATGGCCAACGAGCATGCCGCTAGGAGGGCCCATGCTTGCCCGCGGTCTTACCAGCGACCCCTTCGACGAAATTCGCGAATGCACGAATTCGTTGGACCTCCGCCGCAGCAATGGGAGTGTCGAACGCGAGTCCGCAATGCTCGCCATCCAGCCAGACGACGATGCCTGCGGCCGAAACCTTTTCCGCCCTGAACGTCAGCTCTTCGCCCTCATCCGGAAAGCTTCGGCCCTTGAGCCGAGCACCGGTGCGGGAAAGATCCAACAGCTCCGCATTGTGATGAACGCCACTAGCCGAAATCACCGCAACCATCGGTGCCTCGGTCCGTGGGACCGCACGTCGGCCCCGCGTAGAATTGCCAAACTTCACCATTCCAGGCCCTTCGATGAAAAGGACCACGCCGAGGGCTGATTTACTGCCCGCAAGTTACCGCTCGGTTCAATATCGAGGTTAATGCGATTGGGCGATGAGCCTCACTTGCGCGAGGCGATCCAATTGTCCACTCGGCGCTCGAGCACTGGAAGCGGCTGCGAACCCTCACTGATGATGAGGTCGTCGAACCCCTTGATGTCGAACCCCGGCCCGAGCGCAGCTTCTGCCTTCCTGCGCAGCTCCATGATCTTCAGCATGCCGATCTTGTAGCCAGTCGCCTGGCCTGGAAGGGTGATGTAGCGCTGCACTTCCGACCGGGCATGGTCGGGCGACATGCGCGCCGTTTTCATGAGATAATCGACAGCCTGATCCTCGGTCCAGCCGTCTGCGTGAATGCCGGTATCGACCACCAGCCGAGCCGCGCGGAAAAGCTCAGCGTCGAGCCGCATGAAGTCGGCGGCAGCGTCTGGATAGGCCCCCATTTCCTTGCACAGCAGCTCGGCATAGAGTGCCCAGCCCTCGTTGAACGCGACATAGCCGCCCGCCCGCCGGAACTTCGGCGTCCCCGTCTGCCGCACCTGGATGTCGCCAGCCATCACGTGGCCGGGAATGCCTTCGTGGCACATCAGATCATTCACCGCCGCCGGGTCCTCGGTCTTGCCGAGAAGATGGACATAAACTCGGCCCGGCCGGACGCCGTCGGGGCTTGGACCGGCCGCGTGTGCGGCGCCGCCCGCGACCTCGCTGAACGACGGCTCGCGCACGACCTCGGCGCGATATTTAGGCAAGTTGTTGAAACGCTGCGGAAGCAGCTCGCGGTTGTGGGCCACCGCCGCGTTGGCG
>Ga0207644_10000460_pt1 | contig 26333 bp, 29 predicted proteins | sample KBSS73metaG_FD_184326 | JGI IMG/M metagenome (GOLD analysis project Ga0207644, IMG submission 184326) | Switchgrass rhizosphere microbial communities from Kellogg Biological Station, Michigan, USA - KBS S7-3 metaG (SPAdes) (version 2) | ecosystem: Host-associated > Plants > Roots > Rhizosphere... | reverse complement strand
GACCGGCGTCGTCACGCCGACCCTGGAGGCGCGGTGCATGGGACGGCTGGACTTTCGCCCCGACGCGGTCCGCGTCCCGGTGTTCGGCCTGGGATGCGCCGGCGGAGTGTCGGGCCTCGCCCTGGCGGCGCGCCTGGCGGCCGCGGAGCCGGGCTCGCGGGTGCTGTTCGTCTGTCTGGAGCTCTGCACCCTGTCGTTCCGCATGCGGGCGCCGTCGAAGGCCGATATCGTCGCCACTGCGCTTTTCGGCGACGGCGCGGCGGCCTGTGTGCTGAGAACCGGCGACGACGGCTTCGCCCAGGTGACGGGCGCGGCGGAACACACCTGGCCCGACAGCCTCGACGTCATGGGCTGGCGCGTGGACGACGACGGCCTGGGGGTGATCTTCGCCCAGTCGATCCCGGCGTTCGTACGCCGGCGGCTTCGTCCCGCGATGGAGGCGATGCTGGCCCGGCAGGGCCTTGCGGTGGAGGACGTGGACCGGTTTCTCTGTCATCCCGGCGGGGCCAAGGTGATCTCGGCGCTGGAGACGGCGCTGACACTGGGGCAGGGGGCGCTGGACCACGAGCGCGAGGTGCTGACCCGTTATGGCAATATGTCCGCGCCGACCGTGCTCTTCGTTCTCGACCGCGCCCGAAAGGCGGGTCTGCCGCGGCGGTCGGTCCTCACCGCCTTGGGTCCAGGCTTCACCGCCAGCTCCGCCGCACTGGCCGCGGCGTGAGGCTCTCGATCGTCGTTCTGGCGCTTGTGACGCTGCAGCGGCTGGGCGAGTTGGCCGTGGCGCGCCGCAACACGGCGCGGCTGCTGGCGAGGGGCGGGGTGGAGTGGAACGCCGGCCAACACCGCTTCTTCGTCGCGTTGCACGCGGCCTGGCTGGCCGGCTTGTGGGCGCTGGCCTGGGACCGCCCGGCCAAGCTGGCATGGCTGGCGGTCTTTGGCCTGCTTTTCGTCCTGCGCGTCTGGACCCTGGCGAGCTTGGGCGGACGTTGGACGACGCGGATCATCACGCTTACCGGTGAGCCGCTTGTGCGCCGCGGACCCTACCGCTGGATCGCGCACCCGAATTATCTGGTGGTGGCGGGCGAGGTCGCGGTTCTGCCGCTCATGTTCGGCCTGTGGACCTACGCCCTGGCGTTCAGCGTGCTCAACGCCGTGCTGCTGAGCGTCCGTATCCGCGCCGAGTCGGCCGCCCTTAAGGCGTCGCAGGCCTCAGCGGCCTAGGCGGGCCCCTCAACCCGCTGGAAACCCTGCGGCGTTTAGGGTCGCGCCATGATCCGCCGACGATTCCTTTGCGCTGCGCCCGCCCTGTTCGCCGGAATGCTTGTCGCCGCGCCGGCGTGCGCAGGCGAGGGCGCCGCCTCGCCCAAGCAGGTCGGACAGTATGTCGATCTCCAACCCGTGGGCCTGCCGGTGATCCTCGACGGCCAGGTGGTCAACTACGTCTTCGTCAATGTCCGCCTGAACCTCGCTCCGACCGCGGACACCTCGCGGTGGCGTGCGAAGGAGCCGTTCTTCCGCGACGCCCTGGTTCGCCTGGGCTCTCGCGCGAATCTCAACGTCCCCGGCGACGCCGAGAAGCTTGATGCGGCCAAGCTCGGCGCCGGGATGATGCTCGAGGCCGCAGCGATCGCCGGTCCGGGGGTGGTGCGCTCGGTCCAGGTGACGGCGCAGACCCCCAGCCACCGCGTCCGACGCCCCTCCTGAAGGTCATTTGAAGGGCTTTCGGCGCAGGACGTTGCAACCCCGGGCTTTCCTTGGCACTTTCCCGGCCGTCTGAAAGCCGGGGCGTCGTTTGAAGCCCCGAGCTGGGGAAAAACCGAGATCGGGATGACTGGCGGCCGATGGAACGGCGGCCGGGCCCGCTCTCCGCGCAATCGCAAAGGGGCGCTTTTATGAGTTCGACTTTGTTGCTGGTGATCGTAGCCGGCCTGTTGGCCGTGCTTTACGGCGCCGTGCAGAGCAGCGCGTTGCTGAAGGCTTCGGCCGGCAACGCGCGCATGCAGGAAATCGCCGCCGCTATCCAGGAGGGGGCGCAGGCCTATCTCCGGCGGCAATACACCACCATCGCCATCGTCGGCGTGGTGATCCTCGTCATCGTGGCCTTCCTGATCGGCCCGCTGTCGGCCGTCGGCTTCCTGATCGGCGCGGTCCTCTCGGGCCTGGCCGGCTACGCCGGGATGCTGATTTCGGTGCGGGCTAACGTGCGGACCGCGCAAGCGGCCTCCGAAGGTCTGGAGAAGGGCCTGTCCATGGCCTTCCGTTCGGGCGCGGTGACCGGGATGCTGGTGGCGGGCTTCGCCCTGCTCGGCGTCTCCACCTACTTCTGGGTGTTGACCGGTCCGCTGGCGCTCGATCCCACCAGCCGGGACGTCATCGACAGCCTGGTCTCTCTGGGCTTCGGCGCTTCGCTGATCTCCATCTTCGCCCGTCTTGGCGGCGGCATCTTCACCAAGGGCGCCGATGTCGGCGGCGACATGGTGGGCAAGGTCGAGGCCGGCATCCCCGAAGACGACCCCCGCAACGCGGCGACCATCGCCGACAACGTCGGCGACAACGTCGGCGACTGCGCCGGCATGGCTGCCGACCTGTTCGAGACCTATGCGGTCACCACCGTGGCCACCATGGTGCTGGCGGCGATCTTCTTCCGCGGCCAGGAAGTGGTCAGCTCGCTGATGCTGCTGCCGCTGACGATCTGCGGGGCCTGTATCATCACCTCGATCATCGGCACCTTCTTCGTGCGCCTGGGCAAGAGCCGCAACATCATGGGCGCGCTCTACCAGGGCCTGATCGTCACCGGCGTGCTGTCCTTGATCGCCCTCTACTTCGTCACCAAAAAGATGGTGCCGGAGGTGGTCGTGCCGAACGGCGACGCTCAAGGCTTTGACGGAACCGCCCTGTTCTGGTGTGGCGTCGTCGGCCTGGCGGTGACCGCGGCGATCGTGGTGATCACCGAGTTCTACACGGGCACGGGCTTCCGCCCGGTGAAGTCGGTGGCCAAGGCCTCGGTGTCGGGTCACGGCACCAACGTCATCCAGGGCCTCGCCATGTCGCTGGAAGCCACCGCCCTGCCGGCGCTGACGATCATCGTCGGCATCATCGTGGCCTATAACTTGGCGGGCCTGTTCGGCATCGCCATCGCCACCACGGCCATGCTGTCGCTGGCAGGTGTGATCGTCGCCCTCGACGCCTTCGGTCCGGTGACCGACAACGCCGGCGGCATCGCCGAGATGGCCGGTCTGCCCCCGGAAGTCCGCGTCTCCACCGACGCCCTGGACGCAGTCGGCAACACCACCAAGGCGGTGACCAAGGGCTACGCGATTGGTTCGGCGGGCCTCGGCGCCCTGGTGCTGTTCGCGGCCTACACCTCGGACCTGCGGTACTTCTCGGCCAACGCCGCGCCGGGCTCGTTCTTCTACGGGCTGGGCGAGATCCGCTTCGACCTGTCCAACCCGTACGTGGTCGTGGGCCTGCTGTTCGGCGGTCTGCTGCCGTTCCTGTTCGGCGGCCTTTCCATGACCGCCGTGGGCCGGGCGGCCGAGGCGGTGGTGGCCGAGGTGCGCCGCCAGTTCAAGGAGAACCCGGGCATCATGACCGGCGAGGTCAAGCCGGAGTACGGCCGGGCGGTGGACATCCTCACCCGCGCCGCCATCCGCGAGATGATCGTGCCGAGCCTGCTGCCCGTGGCCTCGCCCGTCGTGCTGTTCTTCGTGATCCGCGCCATCGCCGGCAAGGCCGACGCCTTCGCCAGCCTGGGCGCCATGCTGATGGGCGTGATCGTCACCGGCCTGTTCGTCGCCATCTCGATGACCTCGGGCGGCGGCGCGTGGGACAACGCCAAGAAGCTGATCGAAGAAGGTCACTTCGGCGGTAAGGGGTCCGACGCCCACAAGGCGGCGGTCACCGGCGACACCGTCGGCGACCCCTACAAGGACACCGCGGGCCCCGCGGTGAACCCGATGATCAAGATCACGAACATCGTGGCCCTGCTGCTTCTGGCGGTGCTGGCCAACGGCGTGATCCGCTGATCTTCAGCCCCGGCTGAAAAAGACGACGCCCCGGAGAGTGATCTCCGGGGCGTTTTCTTTTGCGTTTCTCGCCAGGGCGAGAGGGAGAGCGGCCGCCTAGCGGCGGTCGCCGGGGCGGCGGCCCGGTACGCCCTCGTCGTTCTGAGGCAGCATGCCGCCGTTGCCGAGCGTGCCGATGATCTGCTCGAGCACGCTCAGCTCGCGCCCACGCGTCGGGGTCTCGCGGCCGTTGAAGGCGATGACCCGGCCGTCCTTGAGGGTCAGGTTGTCGACGCTCTTCACCGCCTCGCTCTCCTTGTCGAAGGTGATGGCGGTGACGTTGCGCGAGACGATTTGCGGGCGACGGAAGGCGACGCGCGACTTCACCTGGTTCATGTAGAACCAGATGTTCGGGTCGAAGGTCGAGGTGGCCGAGGGCGTGCCGAGCTTGCCCCGCACCGTGGACTTTGTGTCCGTCCCCACCGACACGTCCTTGCGCGGGTCGGCGTCGATGGCCTGGAAGCCGGAATAGCTGGTCATGGGCGCGCAGGAGGCGCTGGCGAGGCAGCCGACGGTGGCGACGGCGAGTAGGGCGTTGCGGAACATGTGCTGGAAATCGAAGCCCTTGCTGGCGTGCAGGGCTTTGACCTATCGCTCGCCGCCCCTTAGTTCAATGCCGCCTTTAGTCCGGCGATCGGGCGAAATCGAGGCCTGGATGCTCAATCGACTGTTTCGGCGAGGCCCGGCGCGGGACGCGGGCGAGGCGATGTACGCCGCGCTCGTGAGCCAGGCGCGCAATGCGCGGCTCTATGAGGCGTTTGGCGCGCCCGACACCGTCGAGGGCCGCTTCGAGGTCTACACCCTGCATCTGGTGCTGCTGATCGACCGGCTGAACGCGGAGGGCGCGGGCTCGAAGCCGGTCTCGCAGGCGCTGTTCGACGCCTATGTGAAGGCGCTCGACGCCGCCCTGCGCGAGATGGGCGTCGGCGACCTGTCGGTCGGCAAGAAGATGCGCAAGCTGGGCGAGGCCCTTTATGGCCGCATGAAAAGCTACCAGGCTGCGTTCGAAGCCCTGCCGGACGAGACGCCGCTGGAGGACCTGATCCAGCGCACCGTCCATGCCGAGGCGGACGGGACGAAGGCGCCGGCGATGGCGGGCTACGCCCTGGCGCAACGGGCGCATCTGGCCGGCCAGCCGGCGCAGGCCCTGATGCGCGGCGAAATCGACTGGGTTGCGCCATGAACCGCGATTGGGGTCAGCCGATCCGCCTGCATGAACTGGCGCGCGGCGCCTTGCGCCTGCGGCTGGAGCCGGACGCCGCCGAGCGGTCGCGCATCGCTGTCGAGCTGGGACTGGAGAGCCTGCCGGCGCTTACGGCGGACGTCGACGTCCGCTCGTGGCTGGACGGCGTCGAGGTGTCCGGGCGCTTCCACGCCGTGGTGGAGCAGGTGTGTTCGCTCACGCTGGAGACGTTCCAGCAGCCGCTCGACGGAACGTTCGAGGTGCGCGCCGTGCCGGCCTCCAGCCCGAACGCGCCCGCCGCCGCCGCCGCCCACGAACTGGAGTTGGACGCCGAGGCGCCCGACCCGCCCGACGTGCTGCAGGGCGACGAGATCGATGTCGCCGGCTATGTCGTGGAGCATCTGGCGCTGGAGATCGATCCGTTTCCGCGCAAGCCCGGCGCGGCGTTCGATTTCGAACCGCCGCCTGATGTGGAATCGCCCTTCGCCGCCCTGGCGAAGCTGAAGGATCCCAAAGGGTGAGGGGGCGGAGTTCCCATCGCGGGAAGCGCAGCGTATTTTCAAGACGATTCCGCGATGCGCCTGCGGCATCCAGGACACTGCGTTGAGCCCGGCCCAATCTCTAAAACCGGTCCAACTCTACACACGGGCGTGCCCGGCGAGCGCCGCCGAAGCCGCGGCCTGCGAAGGATCTGAAGGTCGCCTTTGACCGAGCCACTGGTGATTTCGATCGACGCCATGGGCGGAGACCACGGGCCGTCCGTGGTGATTCCCGCCGTCGCCGCGGCCCTGGACGGCGTCCCGGGCGCCGTGCGCTTCCTGCTGCACGGGGACGAGGGCGCGATCGCCGCCGAGCTCGCCAAGCGCCCCGATCTCGCCGCCCGCAGCGAGCTGCGCCACGCCGAACGCGTGGTGGCGATGGACGAAAAGCCCGCCCAGGCGCTGCGGCGGGGCAAGGGCACCTCGATGTGGAACGCCGTGGAGGCCGTCCGCGACGGGGCGGCCCGGGCGGCGCTTTCGGCCGGCAACACCGGCGCCCTGATGGCGATCTCCAAGCTGATCCTGCGGATGAGCTCCGAACTTGAGCGTCCCGCCCTTGTCGCCAGCCTGCCCACGCCGCGGGGTTTCACGACCTTCCTGGACGTGGGCGCGAACGTCGATTGCGACGCCGAGCGCCTGGTGGATTTCGCGGTCATGGGCGAGGCCTTCCACCGCGCCGCCCGCGGCGTGCCGCGCCCGAGCGTCGGCCTGCTCAACGTCGGCTCGGAGGAGATGAAGGGCCACGAGGAGGTCCGAGAGGCCAATCGTCGGCTGCGCGAAGGCGGCTACGTGCCGAACTACCAGGGCTTCGTGGAGGGCGACGATCTCACCGGCGGGATCGTCGACGTGGTGGTCACCGACGGGTTCACCGGCAACGTGGCCCTCAAGGCGATGGAGGGCGCCGCCCGCTTCATCACCCAGGAGCTGCGCAACGCCCTGACCGGCGATTTCCGCAGCGCCATGGGCGCCGCCGTGGCGCGGCCCGCCCTGCGGCGTTTCCGCGACCGCCTGAGCCCACCGCCCGCGGCGCCCCTGCTGGGCCTGAAGGGCATGGTGCTGAAGTGCCATGGGGGCGCGGGCGTGCCCGAATATGCTCACGCTGTGCGCGTCGCCGCCGACCTCGCCCGGAGCGATTTCGCCGGCGAGATCGATCGAAACATGCGTCGGCGGCCGTCCGCTGTCGTCGAAACGGGCGCCGGCGCGGCCGAAGGAGCCATCGAGTGAGTGGTGTGAAGCGTAGCGTCGTCACCGGCGTCGGCAGCTACCTGCCCGAGCACATCGTCACCAACGACGACCTCGCTAAAGTGGTGGACACCTCGGACGCCTGGATCACCGAACGCACCGGAATCCGCCGTCGCCACAAGGCCGCGCCCGACCAGCCCGTCTCGGACCTGGCGACCGCGGCGGCCCGCAAGGCGTTGGAGGCGGCGGCCCGCCAGCCGGGCGACGTCGACCTCATCGTCGTGGCGACGACGACCCCGGACCTGACCTTTCCCGCCACCGCGACCATCGTGCAACGCAAGCTCGGCTGTCCGATCGGCCCGGCGTTCGACGTCCAGGCGGTCTGTTCGGGCTTCGTCTACGCTCTTTCGGTTGCCGACGGCTTCGTCGCCCGCGGCCGCGCCCGCTGCGCCTTGGTGATTGGGGCCGAGGAGATGACGCGGCTGATGGACTGGACCGATCGGGGCACCTGCGTGCTGTTCGGCGACGGCGCCGGCGCGGTCGTTCTGGAAGGCGGCGAGGGCGCCGGCGACACGACGGACCGGGGCCTGCTGGGCTTCGCCCTGATGGCCGACGGCGCGAAGCAGGACCTGCTGTACGTCGATGGCGGCGTATCGACGGACGGCAAGATCGGCCACCTGCGCATGCAGGGAAACCAGGTGTTCCGCCACGCGGTCGTGAACATCTCCGAGGCCATCATGAAAGCCGCCGCCGACGCGGGCGTCCAGGTGTCGGACGTGGACTGGTTCATCCCGCACCAGGCCAATCTGCGAATCCTTGAAGGCGTCGCCCGCCGGTTGGGCATCGACGAGGCCAAGGTGATCACGACAGTGCAGGACCACGCCAACACCTCGGCGGCTTCCATCCCGTTGGCGCTGGACGCCGCCGTGCGCGATGGACGCATCAAGAAGGGCGATCTGCTGCTGATGGAGGCCATGGGCGGGGGCCTGACCTGGGGCGCCTGCGTGGTGCGCTTCTGACGGCCCTTGAACGCCGTTCGCAAACTTGTCCTTGAAGTCTTTGACCTGTTGGGACAATCAATTGGACATGAACGTCATCGCCGTGGAGCGCCGTCTGAGCATGAAAGGCCAGACCGTCACCCGCGCCGACCTCTGCGAGGCGGTGCATGAGGAAGTCGGCCTCACGCGCCAGGATTGCAGCGAACTGGTGGAGCGCGTGCTGGAGCTCATCTCTCAGGCGTTGGAGCGCGGCGAGCAGGTGAAGCTCTCCGGCTTCGGCGTCTTCCAGGTGCGCGCCAAGAACGCGCGCATGGGCCGCAATCCCAAGACCGGCGAGCCGGCGGCCATAGATCCCAGGCGGGTGATCGGCTTCCGGGCGTCCCAGGTGATGAAGGCGCGGATCGATCGCGCCCTCTCACGACAGACCTGACGCGGCGAGGACCCGCGAGTCGCCGTGTCCAAGGGTCCCGAAGCCTTCCGGACCATATCTGAAGCGGCGGACGAGCTGCATGTTCCCCAGCATGTCCTGCGCTTCTGGGAGACCAAGTTCCCCTTCATCCGGCCGATGAAGCGGGCGGGCGGCCGGCGGTTCTACCGGCCGCACGACATCGCCATCCTCCAGGGCGTGCGGCGGCTGCTGCACGACGAGGGCTACACCATCAAGGGTGTCCAGCGGCTGCACCGCGAGCTTGGCGTCGGCCGCCTGGTCGCGGCCGGGCAGGGCGATGGCGTGCCGCCGCCCGGCGGTGAGCCTGACGAGCCATCCGCCAGAGGGCTGGGCGTGGCGATGCGGACCCGCCTGGAAGAGACCCTGCGCGACCTGGAGGGCGTCAAGGCGCGGCTCGACGCCCTGTTGAAGGGCTGAAGGGCTTTGTCTTGAGACGCGCCTTCGGGAAGCCGACGGCCTAGGGCTCGCCCCAAGCCGCCATCAAGGCCTCGAGCGAGCTGGTGAGCGTCAGCACGCTCTGGCCGCTGTCCACCACCAGGTTTTGTCCGGTGATGGCCTTGGCGAAATCAGACAGCAGGAACATCGCGGCCGAGGCGATGTCGACCGGCTCGACGTGTCGCTGCAACGGGAAGGTCTTGGCGATCTCGCGGATCTGATCGGCGAAGCCGCCGTCGATATGGCGCTTCGTCAGGACGGCGCCGGGCGTCACGCAATTGACCCGCACGCCATAACGGCCCCATTCCGAGGCGAGGGTCTCGGTGAACGACACCAGGGCCCGCTTGGCCGCGCCGTAGGCCGCGTGGAAGGGCGCCGAATGGAGGGCGCTGATCGAAGAGATGTTCACGATCGCGCCCGGCCTTCCGCCCTCGATCATGAGGGTGCCGGCCTCCCGGCAGATGGCGACCGCATAGTCGAAGTTGAGGGCGAACATCTCGCGAAATACGGCCTCGGGCGTGCGTCGGACGGGCAGCCATTGGCCGTTCTGCATGCCGCCGGCGATGTTCACCACGTAGTCCAGACGACCAATCTCGCGCGCCACGGTCGGAACGATTGAGGCGACCTGGGCGGAATCCCGCAGGTCGGCCGTCAGGCCCAGGCAGTCGCCGCCGGCGCTGTTCACATACTCGCGGACCTCCTCAACAAGCGCCTCGGTGCGGTCGACGGCGACAATCCGCGCGCCCGCTTCGACCAGAAGCTTCGTCGTCGCCGTGCCGACGCCTCCGCCGCCAGCGCCGCAAACCAGGGCCACCTTGTCCTCAAATCCCGGAAGTAGAATGCCGGCCATGATCTCTCGCTGCTCATGCGGAACCGCGCCGCGAAGGCCGCGACACGGGAGAGCATGCTCCGCCTTAGCGGTTGGCGTCACCCCGCTTCGTGTGCGGCGGCGATCCGACCCATTCCGAAATCATTCGAAGTCATTGATTTCACGATGGTCGGAGCGGCGGGATTCGAACCCACGACCCCTTGACCCCCAGTCAAGTGCGCTACCAGACTGCGCTACGCTCCGACGCCTCGCGGCGAGGCGGCCTTATAGGCGGGCGATCGTTGCGCCCGCAATCCCAAACCTCAGGCGCCCCGGTTCATCCAGCGGATCAGCGGCAGGATCGGTACGCCCCAGGCGACGCCCGCCGTCACGAAGAAGACCAGGCGGGCGGCCCAGTGATCGGGAACATGGTCGGCGAGGATCGCCACCAGGCCCACATAGGCGGCCAGGAAGCCCAGGACGCCGAACATGCCGATGAACTTGCGCGCGCGGGGGGACATGGCCCTCCTTAGCGGGCGCAGCGCGGCGGCGGAAGCATGGACGGCCCCGGCAATTCCGGCTAGCTGGCGGGCGCAGCACACGGATGAAGGACGCTGTCCGTCCGCATGACTTCTTTCCTGCGTTCCGACCGTTCGCGCGCCGTCGCGATCTGGTTGTTCGCCATCGCCGCCCTGGTGCTGGCGATGGTGGTCGTGGGCGGATCGACCCGCCTGACGGGTTCGGGCCTGTCGATCACCCAGTGGCGGCCGGTGACCGGGGTAGTCCCCCCCTTGAACGACGCCGCATGGCGCGAGGCCTTCGCTCGCTACCAGGCCATTCCCCAATACCAGGCGATCAACCACGGCATGACGCTTGACCAGTTCAAGGGCATCTACTGGTGGGAGTGGACGCACCGGCTGCTCGGCCGATTGACCGGTCTGGCCTTCCTCATTCCCCTGCTGGCGTTCGCCGTTCGCCGCCAGCTTCCGCGGCGCCTGCTGTGGCGGCTGGGCGGGCTGTTCGTGCTGGGCGGCCTGCAGGGCGTGGTGGGCTGGTGGATGGTGGCCAGCGGACTTTCCGAGCGCGTCTACGTCGCGCCCGAACGACTGATGGTTCACCTGGGCCTGGCCTTCGCCCTCCTGGCCGCGCTCGTCTGGACGGCGCTCGACGCCTGGGGCGGATGGGCCAGGCAGACGCTTCCGAGCCCGTGGGGAAGGCGGGCGCTCTGGCTCGTCGGCCTGATCTACGTCCAGGTGCTGCTGGGCGCCCTGGTGGCCGGTAACCACGCCGGCCTGGTCTACAATGACTGGCCACTGATGAACGGCCGCCTGATCCCCGAGGGTTACACCGGCGGCGGGTTCTGGGCGACGCTGGCTCACAGCCAGGGCGCGGTGCAGCTGCATCACCGGCTGATGGCCTACCTGATCGTGCTGGTGGCGCTGGCCTTTGGGGCGGCGGCGTGGCGCGCGCCTGAGCTGGCCCGTGACGCCAAGCGACTGGCGCTGGCGGTCGCTGGCGCCGTGCTGGCGCAGGCCGCGCTTGGGATCGCAACCTTGATGACGGTCGTGCCGATCGGCCTGGCTATCGCCCACCAGGTGCTGGCGGCGATCACCCTCTGCCTCGCCGTGGCCCTCGCCTGGCGGGCGCGGCGGCCCTGAAAAATATGCGGTATTGAGATACCGGATCAGTCAGTGCATTGATATTGTTTTATATTTGTAGGTCGACGTCGTTTCCTGATGCTTGACTTCCGGCTCGGCCCTGGGCATATGCGCGCCTCAACTTCGGGGCGCATGCGTCCCGATCAGCCTGACGGATCGTTCTCATGATGAAGACCACGGCTTCGCTGAAGCCCGCCGAGGTCGAGAAGAAGTGGATCGTGGTCGACGCCCAGGACGCCGTGGTCGGCCGCCTGGCGTCGTTCATCGCGCTGCGCCTTCGCGGCAAGCATCGGCCGGACTACACCCCGCACGTCGACTGCGGCGACTTCGTGGTCGTTGTGAACGCCGACAAGGTGAAGTTCACCGGCCGCAAGCTGCAGAACAAGATCTACTACTGGCACACTGGCCATCCGGGCGGAGTCAAGGAACGCACCGCGGACAAGATCCTCGGCGGACGCTTCCCCGAGCGCGTGCTCGAGAAGGCCGTCGAGCGCATGCTGCCCAAGGAAAGCCCGCTGGCCCGCAAGCAGATGACCCATCTGCGCATCTACGCCGGCGCCGAGCATCCGCACGCCGCCCAGAACCCCGAGAGCATCGCGTTCGCCGATCTGAACGCCAAGAACGTGCGGAGCGCGTGAGCATGTCCGAAACGCCGACCCAATCCACTGGCGAGGGCTTCGAAGCCCTCCGCGGTCTCGGAACCCAGGCGGCCGAAGAGGCTGTCGTTCGCGAACCGAAGATCGACGCCCAGGGCCGCGCCTACGCCACCGGCAAGCGCAAGAACGCGGTCGCCCGGGTGTGGATCAAGCCCGGCAAGGGCGCGATCACCATCAACGGCCGCGACCAGGAGCTCTATTTCGCCCGCCCGGTGCTGCGGATGATGATCGCCCAGCCCCTGGAGATCGCCGACCGTCTCGGCCAGTTCGACGTCATTGTCAGCGTCGAAGGCTCGGGCCTGTCCGGCCAGGCCGGCGCGGTGCGTCATGGCATCGCCAAGGCCCTGACCTACTACGAGCCGGGCCTGCGGCCCCTGCTGAAGCCGCATGGCTTCCTGACCCGCGACCCGCGCGTCGTGGAGCGGAAGAAGTACGGCAAGGCCAAGGCCCGCCGCAGCTTCCAGTTCTCGAAGCGCTGAGCCTTCGCAAGACATTGCGTTTGCAAGGGGCGCTTCGGGCAACCGGAGCGCCCTTTCTCTTTTGTCTTTGTCCTGCGGTTTCAGGAGACGGTTCATGGCCCAGACGGTCTTCATCGACGGCGAAGCCGGCACCACCGGCCTGCAGATCCGGCAGCGGCTGGAGACCCGCGGCGACCTCCAGATCGTTTCCATCGACCCCGCCCGGCGAAAGGACCCCGAGGCGCGCCGGGAGTTGCTGAACGGCGTCGACGCGGTCGTGCTGTGCCTGCCGGACGAGGCGGCCCGCGAGGCCGTGGCGATGATCGCCTCCGATCGCGTGCGGGTGGTGGACGCCTCCACCGCCCACCGGGTCGATCCGGACTGGGCCTACGGCTTCCCCGAGCTTTCCAAGGATCAGCGGGCGCTGATCCGCCAGTCGCGCCGGGTGGCCAATCCCGGCTGCTATCCGACGGGCTTCATCGCGCTTCTGCGCCCGCTGGTGGCGGCCGGCCTGGTGCCGGCGGATTTCCCCGTCACCGTCAACGCGGTCTCCGGCTATTCCGGGGGCGGGAAGGGGCTGATCCAGGAGTTCGAAGCCGCCCCGCCCGTCGGGACGGCCGACGCCTTCCGCGCCTATGGCCTGAACCTCGCCCACAAGCATCTTCCGGAGATGCAGGCCCACACGGGCCTCGCCAATCCGCCGCTGTTCGCCCCCTCGGTCGGCCGCTTCGCCCAGGGGATGATCGTCGACGTGCCGCTGCAGCTTTGGGCCATCGCCGGCAAACCCTCGGCGGGGGATATGCACGTGGAGCTGGCTGCGGCCTATGCCGGCGAGGCCTTCGTCGAAGTGGCGAGCGGCGCCGAATGCGCCCAGCTGCAGACGACGCGCGCCGGGGCCGGCGGCTATGTGGCGGCGCTCGATCCGGAGTCCATGAACGGCTCCAACCGCATGAAGCTGTTCGTCTTCGGCAGCGCCGACGGGCGGCAGGCGCGGCTGGTGGCCCTGCTGGACAACCTCGGCAAGGGCGCTTCGGGCGCGGCGGTGCAGAACCTCAACCTGATGTTGGGGCTGGAGGAAGCGACGGGGCTTTAGCGGGGGGCTTGCGCTCGCGAGCCGGACGGCCACCTATTTCGGCATGAGTCCTCATCGTCGCGCCTTCCTGTGCTCCGCCGCCGCCTTGGCGCTGGCGCCTGGCGGCGCCTTCGCCGCCGACCGCTATGCGGCCTCGCCCTGGCGCAAGCTGTCGGACGCCGATTGGAAGGGCCGGCTTTCGCCCGCCGCCTATCAGGTGCTGCGGCATGAGGCGACCGAGGCGCCGGGAACCAGTCCGCTTTTGAAGGAGCACCGCAAAGGGGTCTTCGCCTGCGCCGGATGCGGCCTGCCGCTGTTCAAGTCGGCCTGGAAGTTCGAGAGCGGGACAGGTTGGCCCAGCTTCTACACCGCCATCCGTGGCGCGCTCGTGACCAAGACCGACTACAAGCTGATTGCGCCGCGCACCGAATACCACTGCGCCCAGTGCCTGGGGCACCAAGGCCATGTCTTCAACGACGGCCCGCCTCCGACCGACCTGCGCTATTGCAACAACGGCGCAGCGCTGACCTTCGCAGCGGCCTAGCCCTTCAGGACTTGGCCTTCACGTACTCCCCCGGCGCCTCGCCAAGCACCGGCAGGGGGCCGGCGGCGGGGTCGCGCGCGGAAACCAGAGCGCCCGAGCGGGCCTTCAACCACTCGATCCAATCGGCCCACCATGAGCCGGGATGCTCCTGGGCGCCCGCCATCCATTCCTCGAAGGTCTCGGGCAGATCGGAGCTGGTCCAGTACTGGTACTTGCGAGCGGCCGGGTGGTTGATGACGCCTGCGATGTGGCCTGATCCGGCGAGGCGGAAGGTGACGGGGCCGCCGAACAGCTTGGCGCCCTTGTAGACCGAGCGTGCGGGCGCGATGTGATCCTCCTTCGCCGACTGCACATAGACGGGCGTCGTCACCGCCTTCAGGTCGAGCGTCAGGCCGTCGATGGTCAACTGGCCCTTGGCGAAGGCGTTCTCGACGTAGAACTTGCGCAGGTAGAAGAGGTGCAGGGCGCGCGGCATCCGCGTGGCGTCGGAGTTCCAGAACAGCAGGTCGAAGGGCTGGGGCTCCTTGCCCATCAGATAGTTGTTCACGAAGAACGACCAGATCAGGTCGTTCGAGCGCAGCATGTTGAAGGTCTCGGCCATGGCCTGGCCGGAGAGGACGCCGCCGCCTTCGTCCATCCGCCGCTCGAGCTGCTTCAGCCACCCCTCGTTGGTGAACAGCAACAGGTCGCCGGCCTCGGAGAAGTCCTGCTGGGCGGCGAAGAAGGTCGCCGAGGCGATCGGCGACACACCCTTGGCGGCCATGTGGGCGAGGCTCACGCCCAGCAGGGTGCCGCCGATGCAATAGCCGACGGTGTTGATCTTGCCGGCGCCGGTCTGGGCCAGCACCTGGGCGACAGCCTCATAGACGCCCTGGCGCATGTAATCCTCGAAGGTCTTGTCCGCGAGGGCCGCGTCGGGGTTCACCCACGAGGTCAGGAAGACGGTGATCCCTTGCTCGGTAAGCCAGCGGATCATCGAGTTCTCGGGTCGCAGGTCGAGGACGTAGTACTTGTTGATCCAGGGCGGAAAGATCAGCAGCGGGATCTCGTGGACCTGCTCGGTCGCCGGCGAGAACTGCAAGAGCTCGATCAGCTCGTTGCGGAACACCACCTTGCCGGGCGCCGTGGCCACGTTCACGCCCACCTCAAACCGTTCGTAGTCGGTTTGGGAGATGGCCAGGTCGCCGCGGCCCCGCCGCAGGTCGGCGGCGAAGTTCTCCATGCCCCGCGCCAGGCTCTCGCCGCCAGTCGCCAGCAGCTCCTTCAGCGCCACGGGATTGCTGGCCAGGAAGTTGCTCGGCGAGAAGGCGTCGGTGAGCATCTGCATGAAGAACTCGACGCGCCGCCGGTTCGTGGCGTCGACGCCCTCGACGCCTGCGATCAGCTCGTTCAGCCAGGTCGTCGTGAGCAGGTAGGACTGCTTGATGACATCGAACAGCGGATGCTCGTTCCACTCCGGCGCAGCGAAGCGCTTGTCGCCCCGCGCGGGGGCGGCGACCGCCTCCGCGGGTTCGCCGGCGAGACGGCGCGCGGTGCTGTGCCAGAGGTCCATGTAGCGGGTGAAAAGCTCGGCTTGGGCCCGTAGCAGGCGGTCCGGCTGGGCGGCCAGGCGGCCCACGACGTCGGACAGGGCCGGCGCCACGTTGAAGGGGTCAGGCGACAGGGCGGCGGGTCGGTCCGCCTGCTTGAGCGCCATTTCGGCGATGGCGCCCTGGGCGGTGACGGCGGCGCGCGCCAGGTTCGCCGACAGCCGCTCGAGCTGGGTCCGCTGCTCGTCGGTGAATTGGCCGAAGTCGAACGTCTGGGGCGGCGACGGCTGGGAGGAGGCGGGCGCGGGCCTTGGTTCGGCGGGGCTTTCCTTGGAGGCGGATGCGCGGGAGGGTCGCTTACCCCGTCTTACCGCCTGGTCGCTCATAAACACTGCCTCCGGCGACGGAACGCGCTCTTCCGCCTGGCGCCATCATGACATAAGACCAGCACACATGAACGCGCTGGACCGCAATTTCGTGACCGTCGGCCAAGGCCGCTCGACTGCACGCTTTTTGGGCGGCGCGGCGGCTGTGGTTCTGCTCGCGGGTTGCGCCGGGCCGATCGCCAGCACCAAGGTCGATCCCCAATCGCCCATCGCCGCCGATGTGGCCAAGCTGGCGACGGCGGACAAGGACTATCCCAGCTTCCGCGAAATTCCCCCCAAGCCCACGGGCCTGCCGCCGACACGCATCTATGCGGAGCGGGCGCAGGCGCTTGAGACGGCGCGCGACAATGTCGATGCGGCGACGGCGGCGGGGACCTGGAGCCTCGAAAATTCTGCGGCGTTCGCCGAGCGGGCGCAGGCGGCCGCCGGGCCGGACTACACGCCGCCGGCGGCGACGGACACCGAGGCCTTCGTCCGCACCTCCCGCAAGCGAGCTACCCCGCCTCCGCCCAGGCGTTGAGCCCGGCGGAGGCAAAAATTCCCGTTCGCTGACTTGGCGGACTCCGGCCCGGAGTCTATCCATGCCCCTTCACAGCTCCCCTCAGCCGCACTGGGCAGACCGCGGCGCCAGAGCTTTTTTGTCATGACCCCCGAATTTCACCGCATCCGACGCCTCCCGCCCTACGTCTTCGAGGAGGTGAACCGCCTGAAGGCCCGCCTGCGCTCGCAAGGCGTGGACATCATCGACTTCGGCATGGGCAACCCCGACATGCCGACGCCCAAGCACATCGTCGACAAGCTGATCGAGACGGCCCGCGACCCGAAGGCCGGACGCTATTCCGCCTCCAAGGGCATCCCCGGCATCCGCAAGGCGATGGCCGGCTATTATGCGAACCGGTTCGGCGTGAAGCTGAACCCGGACACCGAGGTGATCTCCACCCTGGGCTCGAAGGAGGGCTTCGCCAACCTCGCCCAGGCGCTGACCGCGCCCGGCGACGTCATTATCTGCCCCAACCCGGCCTATCCCATCCACGCCTACGGCTTCATCATGGCCGGCGGCGTGATCCGCCACGTGCCGGCCCTGTCGCCCGAGGAATACCTGTCCGGCGTCAGCCGGGCGATGAAGCATTCGGCGCCGCCGCCCAGCGTGCTGATCGTCAGCTATCCGTCGAACCCCACCGCGCAGTGGGTGGACCTCGACTTCTACAGAGAGGTGGTGGCGCTGGCCAAGAAGCACGAGCTGCTCGTGCTGTCCGACATCGCCTATTCGGAAATCTACTTCGAGAACAACCCGCCGCCGTCGCTGCTGCAGGTGGAGGGCGCGAAGGACATCGCCGTCGAAGTCAATTCGCTTTCGAAGACCTACGCCATGGCCGGCTGGCGCGTCGGCATGGTGGTCGGCAACGAGCGGATGTGCGCGGCGCTGGCGCGCGTGAAATCCTATCTGGACTACGGCGCCTACACCCCGATCCAGGTCGCCGCCGCCGCTGCGCTGAACGGGCCGCAGGACTGCGTCGAGGAGATCCGCCAGATCTACAAGCGCCGCCGCGACTGCCTGGTGGAGTCGATGAAGCGCGCGGGCTGGGATGTGCCGGCTCCGCCGGCCTCGATGTTCGCCTGGGCGCCGGTGCCGGAAGCCTATCGCGAGGCCGGCTCGATGCTGTTCTCCAAGCTGCTGATCGAAGAGGCCGGCGTGGCGGTCGCGCCCGGCATCGCCTTTGGCGAGTACGGCGAGGGCTATGTCCGCATCGGCCTGGTCGAGAACGAGCACCGCATCCGCCAGGCCGCCCGCAACGTGAAGCGGTTCCTGTCCCGGAGCGACGAGATCCTGGCGCGGGCGCACAACAACATGGCCGCCCAATGAGCCGTCGCACCTGGCGCATAGGCGTCGCGGGTCTGGGCACGGTCGGCGCAGGGTTGCTGAGCTTCCTGAGCGCGCAGCCCGACTTCGCCCCCGCCGGAGGCCGCGCCGTGGTGAGCGGCGTTTCGGCCCGCTCGCGTTCGCGGCCGCGCGCGTTCGACATCTCCGGACTGCCCTGGTTCGACGATCCGGCGACGTTGGCCGTTTCTCCCGACGTGGACGTCTTCGTCGAACTGATCGGTGGGTCCGACGGTCCGGCGAAGGCGGCCGTCGAGGCGGCGCTTTCCGCCGGAAAGCCGGTCGTCACGGCAAACAAGGCGCTGATCGCCGAGCATGGCGCGGAGCTGGCGGCGCTTGCCGAGGCGAAGGGCGCGCCGCTGCTGTTCGAGGCCGCGGTCATGGGCGGCACGCCGGCGGTGAAGATGCTGCGCGAGGCCTTGGTGGGCGACGAGGTCAAGTCCGTCGCAGGCATCCTCAACGGCACCTGCAACTTCATCCTGACCGAGATGGAGGCCACCGGGCGGGATTTTTCCGAGGTGCTGGCCGAGGCCCAACGGCTGGGCTACGCCGAAGCTGACCCGACCATGGATGTCGGCGGCTTCGACGCCGCGCACAAGATCTCCATCCTGGCGGCCCTGGCCTTCGGCTGCGCGCCCAACTATGCGGCCGCCGAGATCGAGGGCATCGAGCAGGTAGGGCTGCTGGACATCCAACTCGCCAAGGACCTGGGCTACCGGATCAAGCTGGTCGCCTCGGCCGACCGTTCGGAGGACGGGGTGCTGGTCCGGGTGCATCCCTCGCTCGCGCCCCTGTCGCATCCGCTGGCTCAGGCGGGCGGAGCCCTCAACGCCCTGTTCATCGAAGGGACCCGCATCGGCCGCATCTTCCTGCAGGGGCCGGGCGCCGGCTCCGGTCCCACCGCAGCCGCGGTCGCCGCCGATATCGCCGACGTGATGACCGGAGCCAAGCGCCCGGTGTTCCAGGCGCCGGCGGGGTCGCTCACGCCGTTCACGCCGGTCGATCCCGCGCGCTCCCTGGGGCGGGCCTATCTGCGTTTCCTGGTTAAGGACGAGCCGGGCGTCATTGCGGCGGTCTCTGAAACGCTCGCCGAAGCGGGCGTGTCCATCGAGAGCTTCCTGCAGAAGCCGGTGGAGAGCGCGAGCGGCGTGCCGATCGTCCTCACCACCCATGCGGTGGCGGAAGCGGTGCTGACGGCGGCGATCGACCGCATAGCCGAGCTGCCCTCGGTGCTCGAACGTCCGCGCCTGTTACGAATCGCGCGCATCTGACCAAGATCATCCGCCCTCCGCGCAGGGCGGCCGGAGACGCTGACGGGCATGACTTCGCAGACGCTGGACCGGAGTCTCGTCCTGGAGGCGGTGCGGGTCACCGAAAGCGCCGCCGTGGCCGCCTGGGCGCTGGCCGGGCGGGGCGATGAGATGGCCGCCGACCAGGCCGCCGTGGACGCCATGCGCCAATGCCTGAACGAGCTGCCGATCGACGGCGAGATCGTCATCGGCGAAGGCGAGCGCGATGAAGCGCCCATGCTTTACATCGGCGAGAAGGTCGGCCGCCGCGGCAAGCTGAAGGTCGACATCGCCGTCGATCCGCTGGAGGGCACGACGCTCACCGCCAAGGCGATGGCGAATGCGCTCACCGTGTTGGCCATTGCGCCCAAGGGCTCGTTGCTGCACGCGCCTGACACCTACATGGACAAGATCGCCTGCGGACCCGGCTTTCCGCCCGGAGTCATCGCTCTCGCGCGAACTCCGGCCGAGAACGTGGAATCCCTGGCTCGGGCCAAGGGGGTGGCTGTTTCGGAGATCACCGTCTGCATCCTCGACCGTCCGCGGCACGCCGACATCATCGCGTCCGTGCGGGCGGCGGGCGCGCGCGTGAGCCTGATCGCCGACGGCGACATCGCGGGCGTGATCAACACCGCCGACCGGGACACCGGCATCGACCTCTACCTTGGGCAGGGCGGGGCTCCGGAGGGCGTGCTCGCCTGCGCGGCGCTCAAGTGCGTCGGCGGCCAGTTCCAGGGCCGGTTGGTCTATCGCAATGCCGACGAGCGCGCGCGGGCGAAGCGGGCCGGGGTCGAGGATCTGGACAAGATCTACGACCTCCACGAGCTGGTGCGGGCCGACGCCATTTTCGCCGCGACCGGCGTGACCAAGGGCGCATTGCTGGATGGGGTCCGGGCGAAGGACGGCTTTGTGCACACCCATTCCCTGGTGATGAACTCCGTCACCCACACGGTGCGCGAGGTGCGCACGCGCCGGCGGGTCTGAGATGGCCGACGGGGGCGAGCTGCAAGCCTATCTCGGCGTGGAGCGGTCGCTCAGCGGCCGGATGTGGCGAGCGCGGGCGGCCGATCCCGACCTTGTCCGGCGACACCAGGCGAGCCTTGGTCTCTCCGAACCGCTGGCCCGGGCGCTGGCCTCGCGCGGCGTCCTGCTCGACGATGGTCCGCACTATCTGAACCCCACGCTGAAGGCGCTTTTCCCCGACCCCTCGACCTTCGCCGACATGGACCGCGCGGCGGCCATCCTGGTCGACGCCCTGGAGCGCCGGCGCGCGATCGTGGTCTTCGCCGATTACGATGTGGACGGCGCAGCCTCGGCGGCCCAGCTCGTGCGCTGGTTCCGGGCCATGGGGCAGGACCTGGCGATCTATGTCCCCGACCGGATCGCCGAGGGCTATGGGCCGTCGCCGGCCGCGTTCCGCCGCCTGAAGGCCGAGGGCGCCGAGCTGGTCGTGACCGTCGATTGCGGCGCGGCCGCCCACGACGCCTTGGCCTGCGCCCAGGAGATCGGCCTGGAGGTGGTGGTGATCGACCATCACCTGATGCGCGAGGGCGAGTTGCCCAAGGTGGCCGCACTGGTCAATCCCAACCGGCCGGACTGCGCCTCGGGGGAGGGCCGGCTGGCGGCGGCCGGCGTGACCTTCGTGCTTCTTGCGGCGTTGAATCGCGAGGCCCGTCGGCGCGGGTTGTTCGAAGGCCGGGAGGAGCCGGACCTTCGGCAGTGGCTGGACCTGGCGGCGCTCGGCGCGATTTGCGACGTCACCCATCTCACCGGCTTCAATCGCGCCCTGGCGGCCCAGGGGTTGAAGATCATGTCCGGGTGGCGCAACGGCGGCCTCAAGGCGCTGATGGCCGTCGCCAAGAGCCAGGGCCCGGCCTCCGTCTTCCACGTGGGCTTCGTGCTTGGCCCCCGGATCAACGCCGGCGGACGCATCGGCCGCTCCGACCTCGGGGCGCGCCTGCTGTCGACGGACGACGCCGAGGAGGCCGAAGCCCTCGCGGCCGAGCTCGACGCGCTCAACGTCTCGCGCAAGGAGGTGGAGCGCGAGGTCGCCGAGGCCGCGGTGCGCCTGATCGAGCGCGAGAGCAACCAGCCGGACGCTCCTGTGCTGGTGGCGGCGGCCGACGACTGGCATCCCGGCGTCATCGGCATCGTCGCCGGACGGCTGCGCGAGCGTTACCGCAAGCCGGTGATCGTCATCGGCGTCGATCGGGCGGCCAACGTGGGGAAAGGCTCAGGCCGCTCGCAGCCCGGCGTGAACCTCGGTCGCGCGGTCCAGGCCGCCTATGACGCGGGACTGTTGCTGGCGGGCGGGGGCCACGCCATGGCCGCGGGACTTTCCATCCGGCCGGACGCCATCCCCGAGCTTCGGGCCTTCCTCTGCGACGCGCTGGCGACGGAGGCGGCCGCGGCGCGGGAGGCCGACGCCCTGGAGGTGGATGCGGTCGTCAGCACCGCCGCCTGCGACCGGAGCCTGTGGCAGGACTTCCAACGGCTCGCCCCCTTCGGCCCGGGCAACCCCGAGCCCCTGTTCGCCGCCGCCGACGTGCGGGTGGAGCGGCCGATGGCGCTACGGGGCGGGCATGTGCGCTGCACCCTGGTCGACCGCTCCGGCGGAAAGCTGAAGGCGGTGGCGTGGCGGGCGGAGGACTCCGAGCTTGGACGGCGCCTGCTCCAGGAGGGCGGCGCGGTGCATGTCGCCGGACGTCTGCGCCCTGACGATTGGCAGGGACGGGAAGGGGTCGAACTGGAGATCGAGGACGTCGCCGATCCGCGGCGGACCTGACGGCGACGCCGCATCGGCGAGCGTCACGCTGGAGGGCTTGAACGCCCCTGGGATGCTCGCTATAGAGCCGCCCTCCGCGCCGCGGTCCCTTCGTCTATCGGTTAGGACGTCAGGTTTTCAACCTGAAAAGAGGGGTTCGACTCCCCTAGGGACTGCCACGCGATCCCGGATTTCACCTTTGTCACGGTGCGCTGTTCAGGCTGCGCCGCAATAACCCATTGACGGGCGTCCATTTCCGCCAACAGTGTTATCCTAGCCTTCGCCGACGGTGTCGGGGACAGAGCGGGCCGAGGGGCACATGGCTGGCTACGAATTGGAGCAGGTTGACGCCGAAGCGCCGCCTGCGACCCGTATCAAGGGCCGCGTCAAATGGTTCGACGCCGCCAAGGGCTATGGCTTCATTGTGCCGGACGATCCCGCCCAGACCGATCTCAAAGACGTCCTTCTGCATGTCACCTGCCTGAGAAGCGCGGGTCGCGAGAGCGCCTTGGAGGGCTCGTTGATCACCTGCGACGTGGTCCGCCGCCCCAAGGGATGGCAGGTGGCCGAGGTCGTGGAGCTGGATGAGAGCAGCGCCGTCCCGCCGGTCGACCGCCGGTCGCACGGCGAAGCGTCCCGCGGCTTGAGCACATCCTTGCGCCCGCGCCGTCCGGTCGAGGCCAGCGGCCCGCTCGAACGCGCCAAGGTGAAGTGGTTCAACCGCACCAAGGGCTACGGCTTCGTGGTCCGCGACAGCCATCCCGGTGACATCTTCATCCATATCGAAACGCTTCGGCGTTCTGGTAAGGAGGACCTGCAGCCGGGCGAGGATGTCATGGTGCGGTTCGCCGAGGGGCCGAAGGGCCTCGTGGTCGCCGAGATCGAGGCCTCCTACCTGGGTTGAGCGCTCGCCCGGAGGCAAATTTGTCCATCATCCTGCGCCTGCGGCCGATCTTGGCCGCCGTGCTGCTCGTCACTTTCACGCCAGCCGTTTCGGTCGCGGGTCCGCCATGTCGAGCCGGCCAGGCGGAGCTGCGGCCGCTTCAACCCCTGAGCCTGTCCACCGACAAGGGCCGCTTCGTCTTTTCCGTGGAGTTGGCCGACACCAACAGGCGCCGCGACATCGGCCTGATGTGCCGGACCCGCGTCTCTCCCGACCGCGGCATGCTGTTCGATTTCGGAAAGCCGACCGATGACGTCGCCTTCTGGATGCACAACACCTTGGTCCCCCTGGATATCGTTTTCATCCGTGCGGACGGCCGGGTGCTCTCCATCGCCCGCAATGCGCGGCCTCTCGACGACACCCCGCTGCCGGCGGGAGGGACGGTCCGCGGCGTGCTGGAAATCGCCGGTGGTCGCGCAGCGCAGATCGGCCTGTTGCCAGGCGATCGGGTGACGCACCGGATCTTCCCAAGGTGAGGGACGGCGATCTGGCCTCAGCGCCGCCTGAGGGGTTCGTCAGGTTCACACGGGGACCGTTCCTGGAGGTCATCGGGCCGATGCATCATCGGCCCGAGGCCCAGCCGGCCGCGGAACTGGCGCTCCACCTGACCGAACGGCACACCAACCGGCTGGGCTTGCTGCACGGGGGCCTGCTGTCGGCTTTCATGGATTCGCTGCTCGGCGCGGCCGTGGTCAACCATGTGGGCCGACACGCCGTGACCGTGCAGCTTTCGATCAACTTCCTGCGGATGGCGCGCCAGGGAGAGTGGCTGCAGGGGCGGGCCGAGGTGACCCACGCCACCAACGGCGTCGCCTTCGCCGAGGGGCGCGCTTTCGTGGGCGAGCACGAGATCGGCCGGGCCTCGGGCGTGTTCAAGCTGATGAGCCGGCCGATATGAGCGACGCTCGCCGTGCGTTGCTCCGGCGCCCAAAGCCTTATATCGCAGGCCGGCCGACGAAATCGGGGCGTAGCGCAGCCTGGTAGCGCATCTGCTTTGGGAGCAGAGGGTCGCAGGTTCGAATCCTGCCGCCCCGACCAATCGCCGGAGGGAGTTCGAGGACCGTCATGCTCGCGCGCATCTATCGCCCGTCGAAGACCGCCATGCAGTCCGGCCGGGCCAAGACCAGGGACTGGGTGCTGGAGTTCGAACCCAAGGCGGCGCGGCGGTCGGACCCGCTGATGGGCTGGACCCAGACCAGCGACACCGAAAGCAGCCAGGTGGTGCTGTCATTCGACACCCGTGACGAGGCGGTCCGCTACGCCGAGCAGCACGGGATCGCCTTCCAGCTGTTCGACGACAAGCCCGCCAAGCGGGTCATCAAGGCTTATGCGGACAACTTCGCCTTCGGCCGTAAGATTCCCTGGACACACTGACCGGGGTCTCCAGGCGCCCGTAGCTCAACCGGATAGAGCATCCGCCTTCTAAGCGGACGGTTGCAGGTTCGAGTCCTGCCGGGCGCGCCATAAGGCGGTTGACCAGAGCGTTCGGCGAACGCACGGACGGGCTTGACCGTGCGGCTTTCGCCGAGGTGGCGGAATGGCTGAAGGCGAGGCGTTAGCGGCCCGGCGGGCTTTGATGATCCTCGTCACGCCGCCGGAACCGGATCCTACCGCGGCGATTAGCCCCCCAGCCGCGCCCAGCCCAACCCAGCGCGGCCAGCCGCAGCGCTTCAGGCGGACGCGGCGCTGGAGCCGGCCCTACAATGACAAGTGGGGCCGGCTCCTAGCCGCCGTCTAGCTGGACTTGCGGTCGCCGCGGTCGCCTTCGCCCTTCTTTGACACGGTCTTGGCCTTATGGCGCCGGTCGGCGGCAAGCGACTTGCCGACCTTCGTCTGGTCGGAGGTGAATTGGCCCTCCTTGTCGCGGCGGGCATAGCGTTTGTCGCCTTGGTTCGGCTCGATGAGTTCGCGGGGCATTACGGGCTCCAGAATGTGGCAATCTACCGTGGAACAGTGCTGCGGAAGGAGCGTTCCCAACGGTATAGGTAGGCAGTGAATAAGGGGATCATGCCGCATCCAAGGCTGACGACATCACCGGCCATATTCAAAAATGATAAGTTGGCCACAGTCATAGAAGAGCGGCTAGCTATACTAGGTAAGACACCAAGACGGGCATCCCTGGACGCAGGCCTTACCCCCGATACCGTGGCGCAAATCATCAGCGGCCGTCGAAAGCCGCGCGCAAGTACCTTGGAAAAACTGGCCAGGGTCCTGGGCTGCGAGCTAACCATGGACACGGAGTAGGCGGCCATTTGGCCGCCTCAGGCCGGCGCCACGAAGAGGGATAGATCCAAATCGGCCTCCAGGGCGCAGCAAACCACGATCTTGCCGCCCGCTTGCCGCAGTAAAGAAAGCGATCGGCCTCCTGCGGGAGGTGCGAAGGATGTAAGCCTTAGGGGCCCACGCCTGCGCGCTTGCGACGGCTTCGGCGTGATCAACAGACGGAAAAAGAAGTGCTGCACTGCCCGGTTTACTGTCAGTTTGACTGGCCGAGCGCTCCTTGCCCCAAAACCTTGCCCTGGCGACATCAAGGCTTGGCGGAACCATCGGCGCACCTTCATGCATTAGCGGGGCCATATCCTGCCACTCTCCTTGGCGTGCGAACATGTGGATACGCCCCAGACCGCGACGCCGAGCAAGGCTGGCCGCCGAGCGCCTACTGAGCCGCGCGATAGAACTGCGGGACGACGCCACGAGCATTCTTGGCACGCTCCGCGCGCTCAAGGTGGCGGCTGAACTGGAAGGGCCTGCATCCCTGCAGGAACTGCTCGGCCGCGGGATCGCCGACCACAAGCTGCGGTTGCGCGTCCGTTGCGACGCGCTGGAGCAGGAATTCTCCCGGTTGACGCCGGTGCTCGATCAGACCAGCCACGGGCCGTTGGCGGCGGCGCTCGCGCTCCTGTTGTTCCTTCTCCTGGGAGCTTTCAGCGTGGGCTGGTTAGCCTCGGCTTTCGCCGACTGATGGGCCATCGAGACGTTCAAGGCGGCGCGGTCGCCCGGCTGGCCAGTTCGACGACGTCGCTAACGTAGGCGCGCGCGTTCTCACGCGCCTGAGCGGCCCCATGCACAGCGTTCTGACGAAGGATCTCGAATCCGCCACCCAGCTGGAACAGGGCGCGGAACGCCTCCTTCTCGAGTAGCGCGGTGGGCAGGATCTGGATGCCGGCCGAGCGCAACTCGGCCACGATGCTCCTCAGCAGTTTCGGCGCGATGGTAGCGGGGACCCTGTTCAGCAACGCCCGGTGCGGGATGGGCCGTCCGGCGCGACCGGCGAAGGCGCGAATCATCTCCGCGGCCTTGAGCGCTTCCGCAAGCTCCAGATGCGACCCGGCGAGGGGCGTAAGAGCCAGGTCGAACCGCAGCGCGGCCAGCACCGCAGACCCGCGTTCGGTGCCTTCCGTGTCGAGGATCGTCCAGTCGGGGCTGAGGCGTTGCGCTTCGCGCGCGGCGTCGCGGATGTCCGCGACGGTCGGCGCCGGGTGGACGCTGATAGCGTCG
>Ga0207644_10000458_pt1 | contig 26364 bp, 34 predicted proteins | sample KBSS73metaG_FD_184326 | JGI IMG/M metagenome (GOLD analysis project Ga0207644, IMG submission 184326) | Switchgrass rhizosphere microbial communities from Kellogg Biological Station, Michigan, USA - KBS S7-3 metaG (SPAdes) (version 2) | ecosystem: Host-associated > Plants > Roots > Rhizosphere... | reverse complement strand
GCCATGCGGTAAAGCTGCCCGACGATCACCGAGATATTGGCCTTGAGGAAGCCCGAGCCGACGATGATCAGCGCGAGCGCCAGCCAGAACACGTTGATTGCCGGATCGGCTTGCTTTGCGAGCGGATCGGTCATTCCCTGCGCGCCTTCCCAGGCCATGAACAGGTGGCCGAGCGAGAGCAGTACCCCGCCGAACAGCACGGCCTTGCGTTGGCCCAGCCAGCGGTCAGCCAGTGTTCCGCCGAGCACTGGGGTGATGTAGACCAGGCTGCCGTAGGCGGCGTAGATCAAGTTGCCCCTGGCGTCGGAAAACAGCCAGAATTTGGTGAGGTAGAGCACCAGCAGCGCGCGCATGCCGTAGTAGGAGAACCGCTCCCACATCTCGGCATAGAACAGCACGAACAGCCCGCGGGGGTGGCCGGCGAACTCGTCGTTCTTGCGGGTGGCGATCACCCCGCCGATGATCAGAACGGCGAACAGGGCGATGGCGGCAATGGCCGCGATCCAGTCACCCTCGTTCCAGCTGGCGATGTTCTTCATGCGACCTGTCGTGTCCTCTCGATTGCCGGCGAGGGTAAAAGCGACACGCTACCCAGCAATGCGATCCTGCGATAGAGTGCTTCAAGGAGTCGAGCGGTCGAGCATGCCACGTACTTGCGCCGCATGGAGACAGATCCTCGCGCCGCAGCGCGGCAACGGCCATTGCGTGTACGTCGGTATGGTGGCAATCCTAGGCCTTCGGGGAGGGTGCTCGCATGTGTGCGGCCGCCCTGCTTGTTAGGGGTACCGCATGATCCGTTCCGAACTGCTTCAGTCGCTTGCGAGAGAGAACCCTGAACTTCGGCTTGAAGATGTCGAGCGCGCGCTCGACACGTTCTTCGAGGAAATCACCGCCACTCTGGCGGTGGGCGGTCGCGTGGAGCTACGCGGGTTTGGCGCATTCTCGACACGTGAGCGCGATGGACGCAAGGGTCGCAACCCGCGTACCGGCGAGGCGGTGGAGGTGCCGCAAAAGCGAGTGCCTTACTTCAAGCCCGGCAAGGAAATGCGCCAGCGCCTCAATGTGACCTGACGTCCCTGGATCTTTGCTCCTGATCGTCACCACCGTGGCTCCCATCATCCGGCTGCCCACCACAGGGGGGGCTAGTCGCATCGATGCGTGCAGGCTCTCGAACTCGGATGCCTAAGACATCGCGCCCTTGCGGACCGAGGTGGAACCTCGCGGAACGCAATCGGATTGCACTGCGCAAGATTGGCGTCTAGGAGCCGAAAACCGCAGAAAACTGCGCCCGCGGACGTGGCGGAATGGTAGACGCAGCGGACTTAAAATCCGCTTGGGTATCCCAGTGCGGGTTCGAGTCCCGCCGTCCGCACCAGCGGGAATTGTTGGGTTTTCTGATGATATCAGGCAGCGCCACGGCGCTCCTGATTTTCCTCCGTGTGTAGTTCTGGTGTAATCACGTCAGGAAAAGCCGTGTCGAGCTTGGCAACAGCCTGGTCAATGTGGTCGTCGGAGAGATGTGTGTAGCGCAGCACCATCGCCAGCGTCTTGTGCCCGCTAATCTTCTGAATGGTCGGCAGATCGACGCCAGCACGGACCAGCCCGGTGATTGCGGTATGGCGCAGAACATGGGGCGTCACCTTCGATGGGTCTAGCTTGGCGCGCTTCACTGACCGCGCGAACTGTTCCGCCATGCTCTGCCGGTGCGGGTGCTTGGCATTCGCGGTGGTCGTCGGAAAAACCCAGCCCTGTTTGTCGTCGCGCTGCTCACGTTCCTTCACGAGTCGAGTTGCGAGCGCGGGCGGTATCGGTTGCTCTCGCTGCCCCGCCTTCGCTTTGCCGATGTAGATGCGCCGCGAATCGGCGTCGATGTCCTCCCATCGGATGCGTAGGATTTCGGAGTGCCTCATCCCGGTGCCCATCGCTATCGCCACGAACAGCCAGGTTAGTGGGTCTTGATCACCGATGGCCGCACGCATCAGCGCCAGCTGATCAGCCTCGTTGAGGGTGACGATCTTTTTCCTCGCCTCCCCGCCCTTTGGCACCTTGGGCTTATCCTTGATCCACTTCCATTCGATGCAGCGCGATAGGAAGTGGCTCAGCGTACTCATTTCGCGGTTGATGGTGGCGCTCGTCGCACCCTCTTCCTTCCGCTGCTTCACATAGCCAGCGATAGCAAAGTCGGTCAGCTTGTCGGGGCGGAGTGCCTTGAAGTGCGGGGCAAGGCGTTCCTGCATGTGGAACCGCTTCGCCTTCATATTGCGCCCGTGCTTCGGGTGATGCTCGATCCGAGACAGATATTCGGTCGCAGCCTCACTGAACGTCCGATGCGCCTTGCGTCCAGCAGGTAGATCAAGCCGGCCTTCCCGAGCTTTCGTGCGCAGGCTCTCGATGGTGCGCTCTGCCTGCTCGCGGGTGACGCCTTCGCTCTCACGTCCGACCACGCGATGCACGCGCTGGCCGTCCACCATGATGTTGACGGAGTATCGGACATCGCCGCTGCTGGTGCGCTCGGCAGTGATCCCATGCTCGTTGATCTTCTCGCCTGGTTGCAGGTTCCGGATTGCAGGGCGGGCGAGGCGTGCGAACTTCAGTGCCATCAGTCATCTCCGGCATGGCGGCGGCCCGCTTTCGCGAGGAGATTGGAGCCAAGGCCCTTGGCCAAATCGACGAGACCTCCTAGCTGTTTCGCTAGGCCGAAGGGGTAAATTTCGACGGCGAGGCGACGCCCATCTTGCTCCGCTTGCCAGTACGCGGTCATTGCCGCGCTCCATTTTTCGGCGGCCTCGTCAACCTTGCGATCGGCAAGCAACAGCGCCTCGAACAGCGGCTCCACCTGTGCTTTCATGCCCTCGTCTGTGAGCGCGTCAATTGCCGCGCTCTCCCATGATCGTGACTGGACACGCTCGCGCAGGGACGATCCAAGAAGTCCACCTTGCCGCAATGCGCCATAGAGAGTGGCCTGCTTTGGGTCTTCCCGCACCGCGAACCCTAACTCCCCTAACGCACGGACTATCTCTTGGCGCTCCGAGCGTGCAGCCATCTGCTGAGCGGCGGCATCAGCCACCGCTTCATCCTCATTTGGATCCTCGGGCCGAGCGTCGTCCAGAATGTGCGCGAGCATTTCGCTGACGGCCGACCAAGCCGTGAGATTTTTGTACCAGCGGCCTTTCGCCTGCCGCTGAAGATGCTCAATCCGATCCAAAGCCTTATCGAAAAGGTCTTGGGTCTCCGCATCTGCCCTCGACAGGTACTTAAGTCGCTCCAGAGCTAGGCGCTCGACTTCCGCGCCGACACTTGTGCCTCGCGCTTCTGCAATCTTGCCGATCTCCTCTCTCGCGTCGGGGCTAAGGCGAACCGCCACCTGCTGGCGCTTCTGTTCTTTCTCCAAGGGCTGGCGTGCCATCAGTGCATTCTCCAAAACCGATATCGGTTTTCAGAACAAAAGATATTGCTCCAGGTCCAATACCGCAAGTAAAAGAAGTCATCGGCAATAGCACGGAGCTTCAAGAATGGACCAGCAAAATGAGGTGCGGGTCCGCGTCCTGCCTGACAGGCGGGTGTCGCGGGCGGACGCAGCAGTGATCTTTGATCGGACGCCCAAAACTTTGGCTGAGTGGAAGTCGAAAGGCTGGGGGCCTCGGCCGATCATTGTCGGCGGTCGCATCTTCCATGACTACGACGAATGCATTGCCATGGCGCGCGGCGAGAAGCCCATCGCACCGAAGGTTGCGGCGTGAACCGTGGCCACTCTGGAAAGGGGTTTCGCCCCCCTGAATGAGCGAAGGGACCGCCCGGTTCTGACCCGGCGCGATCCCTCCATCGAAAGCTTGCTGGCTGGGCTGAGCTTTGCTGACGACAATCTAGAGCACGTAAGGGCCTGGAGCAAGAAGGTCCTCCGGGACCGAAATGACTGGTCGATCCGTACCGCGAAGATGCGCGGCATTTTCGGCGCTCGCATCCGCCGCGAGGATGCGGACGCAGCTCTGCGCAAGGCGCTGGCTGAGTTGAAGGGGGCAGCGCATGGCTGAGCCCTTCATCGATCACCGCTTGGCCGCACGCCAGCTACTCACCGTCATGACGCTCTCAGAGCGCGAGGGACAGTTCCTCGGCGGCCTGTGCTACCGCGCTGCTCCGCTGAGCGACAAGCAAGCGAACTGGCTGAACATCCTGCTTGATCGCCACGACATCACTCCTCTGGATGGGGAGACAGTACATGGCTGACTATCCCGATACTCCCGGCTTCTATGCCGGTGCGCCTGAAACGTCGCGGCACGCCGCCGCGTCGGTCACTGACGCTGCCAAGAACCGCGAAGCACTAGCCTTGCGGCTCATCACAGCCATGGGCGGCTACGGCGCTACCGCCGATGAGGTGGCAGATCGGCTCGGCTGGGAAGAGCGATATAGCTCACGCCCTCGTCTCTCCACGCTCCATGCTGATGGCAAGATTATCGACAGCGGCAGGCGTCGGCGCGGCGTGTCGGGCCGCATGCAAGCCGTCTGGGTGGTGCCGCAATTCAAGATCAACAACGGGGAGAACGCCCTTGTCGACGCTGTGCGTCAAGCAGAGGCAGTGGGCCTGACCGACGCACTGCTCGCCCGCGCTCGCAAGAACGGGGGTAAGGCATGACCGATCGCCCAACAGTCTACAAACCCGCCACTCGCGCGGATCTCAACGCGGCTATCGAGCAGTCGCCATTGCACTTGCGGCCCATCCTTGAATCCGTGCGCGACTTTGGCACGGCAATGATGTTCGTTCCGCAAGGCCTACAGGCATTCCGCATTCCCCGCGACGCCAAGAAGCCAACGATCTTACTCGTTGGTGACGATACCACACGCAGCGATGGCCCGGGCGGATTTCATGAACCATCGCTGCGCCGGATCATACGAGCGTCCTCGGCCTTTGCAGTTGTCTCCAGTGCGCCGCCAGTCGAAGCATACGAGGCTATCGCTCGTATGGCGGCACTGACGCGCCGTAATGTGCTGCTGGTAGAGACCCGGGTGGAGCAAGAGCTGCCTTGGATGGAGCTTATCCAAAGGCTCGCGCCCAAGCGGCGTATCATCCTCGCGACGGTTTATGGAGGGCACGCATGAGGGCCGCTGCTCAACAGCACGGCGGCTTACATTGGTCCGCCCTGCGTGTTCCGCTAATTCACGGTCTTGGCGACACGCGCATCAAGACCGGCGAGGATTACGAGACTCGTCCCCTCCTTGCCTTTTGGAAGCTGGCGCCAACTGCCAAGCCGAAGCACCAAGCGTTTGCCATTCTGCCGTCGCTACACCACGGCTACGACGCCCGAGAACATGCTGCCCAGCGAGAGCAAGGCCAGTTCGTGGCGCTCATGGGCGACATCGACAAGGGCGATCATCCGCTCACCCGCGTACAGGAGCTTGTAGAAGGGTTCGCGGTTGGTGCGGCCTGGTCCATCTACAGCACGGCCAGCGCCACACCCTCGGATCGGCGGTGGCGGGTTGTCGTCCCGCTTGATACTCCTGTGCCGTTCGCGACTTGGTACGACGCGCAGCTGGCTTTGTCGGATCACATGGCTGCTGCGGGGGTGGTGCTGGACACTTGCGCTGCGCGGCCTGGGCAGGTCTCGTTCCTGCCGAACGTGCCGCGCGATATGCGAGATAGCGCCGGTGAGCCGCAGTTCTTTGAGCAGTCGGCGACCGGTGTGGATCTTCCTGGCTTGCGGTTCGACGCTGGCCCCATCGCGGGACTCATGGTGGCGATCGAGCGCAAGCGAGCGGAGGACGATGCTGAGCGCGAGCGCATCCGCCAGGAAGCTGAGAAGCGGCGCAAGGCCCGCCCGATCTCGTCAGATGACGGCAGCGTGATCGACACGTTCAACCGGGCTAACTCCGTCGAGAACCTGCTTCAGCTGTACGAGTACGAGCAATCGTCGCGTGATCGGCGCGACTGGCGTTCGCGCTACCAGACAAGCGGTTCCTACGCGACCCGCGTGCTAGACGGTGGCAAGTGGGTCAGCTTGTCGGGCAGCGACGCTGCAGCACGCGTCGGCGCACAGTGCTCCAGCGGGTGCTATGGGGACGCATTTGACCTGTTCCTGCACTATGACCATGGCGGCGACTACAAGGCTGCCTGGCGCGCTGCGTGCGCAGAGCAGGGGCGGGAGCGGCCGCATAGGTCCGGGCAGGAATACTACCAAGCTCAAGACGCCTATCAGAGTGATGATCAGTCCTGGCGTGATGCTGCCAACGATCAGGGACCGGCTGATGAACGAGCCGGCAGCGCCGCGCAGCAGCAGGCAGGCAAGCGGCCGATCAAAGCAACGCCTTTCGTGTGGCGTGACCCGGCGACGATCCCGCCCCGAAAGTGGCTCTACAGCACCCATTTGATTCGCAAGTTCCTCTCGCTCGACATCGCGCCGGGTGGGCTGGGCAAGTCGAGCGTCAAGATCGTCGAGAGTCTTGCCATGGCCAGCGGGCGCGAATTGCTTGGCAAGCCGATCCATGAAGGGGCCTTGCGCGTCTGGCTCTACAATCTTGAAGATCCCGCAGAAGAAACGGAACGCCGCATCCACGCCGCAGCACTTCATTACGGCATCGGCCCCGATGAGATCGACGGGCGGCTGTTCGTGGACTCTGGGCGTGACCAACCCATCTGCATCGCAGAGGAGACGCCTGACGGGGTTCGCATCGTTCATCCGGTGTCGGAGGCGGTGATTGCCGAGCTGGTCGAGCGGCGCATCGACGTACTCAGCATCGACCCGTTCGTGTCCTCGCACGCTATCAGCGAGAACGACAACCGCGCCATCGACATGGTGGCGAAGGAGTGGTCGCGCATAGCGGACATTTGCGATTGCGCCATCAACCTGGTGCACCACGTCCGCAAGACGAACGGCACCGAAGTTACAGCCGAAAGCAGCCGAGGCGCTGTCTCGCTGATCGGCGCGGCCCGCAGCGTGATCGTCTACAATCGTATGACGAAGGAGGAGGCAGAGAGGGCGGGTATCGAACCCTCCAAGCGCAGCTTCTACTTCCGGATGCAGAACGACAAGGCGAACCTTGCGCCGTCCGAAGCGGCTGACTGGGTCCGCATGAACAATGTGGACCTACCGAACGGCGATAAGGTCGGCGTGGCCTGCCCGTGGCAGTGGCCGGATGCCTTCGCCGGGCTTTCCACCCGCGACCTGTACGAGGTGCAGCTTGCCATTGCTGCCGCCGAATGGGGTTCAGACACACAAGCCAAGGATTGGGGCGGGCAAGCCGTCGCGAATGCGCTCAGCCTCGACGTGGAGAAGGACAAGGGCCGGATCAAGGATCTGATCAAGACTTGGATCTCCACCAAGGCACTTGGTGTGGAGCGGCGCACGAACGCCAACGGGCGCGAACGGCCTTATCTGGTTGTCGGTAGCTGGGTCGATCCCGCCACTCTCAACACCTCGCAAGGTGTGGTGAGAAAGGTGTAGGAGGTGTGGGTCCGGACCCCCTCAGCAACACACCCACACCACACCCCTCCTATAGGGGGTGTGGGTGGTGGTGGTGTAGCGCGAGACGCTTTGATCTAGGTGGGGGTAATCGCCCCCTCCGATGGCAGAAATAGAGGAGCCGGAGTGATGGACCAGCCGCACAACATAAAGTCGGAATGCGCGACCTTTCCGGATGATCTGGCTGAGATCAAAGCGGAGCGGGACGCTTTGCGGTTGGAGCTTGCGCAGGCACGCGCCGAACTTGACCGACGCGACCGCAACGAGAACCGCAACTGCATCAACTGGGGGCCATGCTCCCGGAACGACAACCACATGGAGGGAGTGGACTGATGATGAACCAGCACCCGCCACAGTCGCCCGAGTATCTGGCGCAACGGTGCCTCGACGAGGCCGGAGGCGACTACACGCTGGCGCTCGACCGGGCGCTCGCTGAACCGCACAGCGACGTGCTCGACCAAGTCTGCGAGGTCCTGGCGCTCTGGTCCACCATGCTGCCGGTCGCCAATGACAATGAGGGCTAACGATATGACCGCGCCGAATCTCAGGGGGCCAACCGATCGGGAAGCCAGGGCGATTGCCCATGCACGGGAGCGCGCCGTCTCACGTGACGCGCGGCCCAGCATGAAGGTCCATGGGCAGGATGCCGGGGCGGTGCAGATGGGGGCACCACATACCGACCAGCACGGCGCCTTCGCTCTGATCGAAGATGCGCTTGGCACCTCCTCGTCCGACTTTGCAGGGTATGCGCTGCTGCAACTCACGCAGACTGCTCACCAGAGTGGCCGGGGCGTGAGCGAAGAGGCTCTGAACGCTCAACTGGCCCTGGTTGCCGCTGTCGAGCCTGAGAACGAGCTAGAGGCCGCGCTCGCGCTTCAGATGGCGGCGACGCATGATCTTTCCATGCACCTGATCGCCAAGGCCAAGAACGCGGACCGGCTCGATCAGATGAAGGAGTTTGGCAATCTGGCGACAAAGGCATCGCGCACCTTCGCCACGCAGATGAAAGCGCTGTCGGATTTCAGGCGCGGTGGCGAGCAAGTGGTCCGGCATGTCCACGTCCATGAGGGTGGCCAAGCGGTGGTTGCCGAGACCGTCAACGTAGGGGCACGCAATGCACAGTCACTCGATCAATGCCATGCACTCGGCCCCACGCTGCTTGGCTCGCACACGGGCCGGGACGGAGTGCCAATCGCCAGCAGTGAAGGGGCGGAAACGATGCCGGATGCACGGGGGCAAGAATAACGGGGCTCCAATAGGAAACCGGAACGCGTGGAAGCATGGGCTGCGTTCAGGTGATCATGCTGCTCTACGGGCCTGTCTGCGCCTCCTAGCGGCATTGCCAGGCTCGGGCGGTGATGGCTGTTGATGTAGCCGGAAAACAGGCAAGCGGCTCGCCCGTAAATACGGTGCAAATACGGGCGCTTTTCAAAGCGGCGAAGAGCGGCTCCATCCTAGTTTTGCTGCGCAGGTAACGCGCGCGCGCGAGAGAGGACGAACAGTTTCGCGAGCAATACGCGCGCGCGAGGAACGCGCTATGTTGAACATGAAACGGTCGTCCTTCCGCACGACGAACGTCGAGATGGGTTTACGCCAAATCTGGCGGTTCGCATTATCGTTCGCTGCGCCGACTCAACACACGCTCGTAAGCCGCATGGATTTCGGCATCCTTGGTCCGCGCGATCCGAACTGGTGTTTGGCCAGGTATCGTCGCCTTCCCGGATGGAAACGCATCGCCTAGCTCGTGCAGCGCCTGAAGATCGTAGGTCCAACGTCCAAATATCTTGCGGGCGTTTGGGACCAGGCCGGCCGCAGCTTTCTCTTGAAGAGTGCGCGCCGAAAGCCCTGTGATGCGCGCCGCCTCTGCCGTTCGTACACGCTTAGGTGAGGTGGGACCGTTGGTCATCTCAGCGCTTCCATTGCAGGAGCGCAACTCGATGGTGGCGGTAGGACAACTCACCCAGCCCGCGCCTTGAACCACGGTTCGCTTGTGCGATCCACGCCCAGCGGACTGAGGCACGTTTGACACAGGGCGATCGCTTCGTCGGGTGAGCCGTCCATCCATCGTGCCCAATCCTCCCGCGCAACCACCGTAGGCATGCGATCATGCACGTCTGACATCTGCTCGCATCCGTTGACCATGACCATCGAGTAGGCATCGCCCCATTCGGCGGTAGGTCGCCAGACACCGGCGACAGCGAAAATTTCCTGGCCGTGCATGGAGTACCAAGTGCGCATCATGCACCCGCTCTCCCCTTCGGCCTCGGCCCACGCGGTGACCGGGATGAGGCATCGGCGCTTGACGAAGCTGTCGCGCCAGAAAGACGTGCCAAGCTTGTCCTCGCGTGCGTTGTTGACGGGCTTCGGCTTGAGCGGCTTTCCCGTCTTCTTGCTCTTCAGGACGAGCGGGAAGCCCCAGGTCATGGCGCGCAACTCCCCGTCTGCGAGCACAAGTCCAGGATAGCCTGGGTAGACCTCCGCTGCGAAGTTGGCGCCGCTCGGCGGCCGAACCGAAAACAGGCCGGCTACCTCCGCAACGCCCTTGGTCATGCGATACAGGTTGCACATTCGACGAGGATGACCGGGGGGTTCCCGGAGTCAAGCATCCCGCTCAAATGGCACGCAGTGGATGTCGCGCCCGTTGCAGTTGTCGCACCGCAGGCGCTCCTCGACTGCGCCAATGTCGCGGCTCCAGCGGCGCCGGGCGCATGTCAGCGACAACTCGATCACGCTGAGCACAGCCTCGTGACCGCAGCTCACACATCTGGCCTTTAGGTCGAGCCCGAAGCGCGAAAGGTCCGAAAGCGTGTGCAGCCGCTTGTAACTCACCCGTGCACAGGCCCGGAGACCAGCGCGTCGGTGTGATCGTCGGGAACATCGATCGGCTTCAGCTGCTGGCCCGGCCCGCGCCAGGGCGCCGCCTCGCTCACCGACGCGAATGTGATCAGCTTGCCACTGTCGAAGCGCTCGAAGGTGCCGTCAGGGTTCTCGATGGCGATAACGCGGCGCATGGCGGCATCGTAGCGGGGCGAGAACGATTCGGGAACGGGTCAGCGCGCGGGGGTAAGTCACCGTGAGCGAACTGGATATCTGACTCGGTTAGGCAACGCTGGAGAAGCAACCGATTGTTCAAGGCGCCCAATCGTTGCCGATCGGCGGGCACGGGATCAATCACCTTCAATCCTCTCCAACGATCCTCCGCTTGCAATGCGGCTCATCCCGGCGACGAGCCGGCTAAGAGCCTCGGTTGATGGTGGCTCCACGCCCGCCTCTCGACACAACTCGTCAGCTTCCAGTAAGCACAACAGGTGTAGGAAACCTGCGCCAGCAAGCTCATGGATCTGTGCAGGCGTGTAGGTCGCCCCTGTTCCATTCCGGATGGCTCGCCGGGCTTTGTCGGAGATGCCTTTGATGCTCATGGCGACGAGTGCTGCTCCTCTCTGGCAACCGTAGTACGGGCGCTGCAATCGCTTGGAGTCGGGTTACTCGCCCTCGGATGTTGGCGCGCGCCGCATCCTGACCTCTGCTTTGCGAAACTCCAATGCGGCCCTCACGAGTTGGTCGTAAGCGCCGCATTCCACCATCAGGTCTAGCTCGTCGGGTGAAAGCTGGATGGTCTTTCGCTGGTCGATCTTCTTCTCCAGTTTGCGCTGGAGATCGAGAAAGTTGGCAGCCATCGGGATTCCACTTCTGCACAGGCTCGAACGGAGGCGACATGGAAGCGCTCTATAAAAGACGCAGATACCCAAGCAAAGCAAGGGTACGCCAGTATGTCGAGCTTGCGAACGAAATGGGCCTAGACGTTGCGGGTTTCGAGGTCACGGCGGATGGAGCGATCCGGGTCTTCGAAGCTAGGACAGCAGAGTCAGAACCGATCAGCGCTTTCGACAGGTACAAGGACCAACTGTAGCCAATGCTGTCCGCTAAACCTGACGATCATATCCAAGGGCGCTTGGCCGTTAGCACACAGAAGAACCCCCGCACGTGGCGGGGGCAAGGTTTGAATTTTGCTATCCTAATGAGGGACGTACATCTTCCTCAAGCAGGCAGTGCCCGAACGTCCGCAATCAATTCCCGGATGTAAAAATCGTCACCGTACTCGCGCTCGATGATCTTGAGCTTCTCGATCAGCGCCGCGCGATTCGGTGCGCGCGTTTCCATGACCGTATCCAAGGCGCGAGCTTCCTTGTCGCTCAGGGCTTCGGCCTCTTCCTCGTATCGACGGTACTCTGGGTGATCCGGACGGGCACTCCCATACGGATGCTTGACGTACTCGGCTTGTGCCTCACGCCAGTTGCGCAGGACAACTTCCCAATCGCCAGTCGGAGAGGCTTGGTGGGCTAGTGCCGTCGCCGGGACGGCGGCAGCGACTGCGACAACCGGGATGGTGGCGAGAAAAGAGCGGCGGTCCATCAAGCCCTCCGCGCATTTGCGAAGGAAATCACCTCGCACGATTGCTGGTTTGCCGTGAACACCTCCAGCGCCGCGCGCTCTGCGCGCTGAGCCAGCATCATGAGTGAGCGAGAGTCTAATGTGAGGCGGATTTCCGCCCCGCAGCTTCCAAGTGCGACAATGACTCGCTGGCCGCAGATTTCAACGGAACGGACTTCATCAACGAACTGGACGGGTGTAGGTGAACGCTTAGCCATGACCTGATCTCCTGGGATCGGTTGCGGTTAGACCGGGCGACGGGATTGCACTCCTATCGCTCGGTCACTCAGTGGTGTGAGTTACACCACTAACCATAGTGATCCCGGTTGCGTCAACTAGTTTTTGGTGTAAGTTTCACCGATGGCATTTAACGGAACGCTATGTCGGATGGCGCGTGCGGCCCTCGATCTCTCGAATGCAGACCTTGCGTCGGCGTCGGGGGTCGGAGTGAATACGTTGTCGCGCTTTGAGAATGGCCAAGACGTGCGCTTATCAAGCGCAACTGCAATCCAAGAGGCGCTTGAGGCGCGAGGCGCAGTGTTCGTGCAGGCGGGCGCTATCGCACCTGTCATCGCGGTAGGCATTGCTCAAAAGACCGCTTAAGCTGGCGAACAGGGGGATACGCTCGATGGTCAATGCACGCACCGCTACTGCAGCAGACTTCGACAAGGCAGCAGATGCCAGCGCCCGGGCCTTCTGGGTTGCAGCTGTGATCGCCGGCGCTGTGTGGTGGTTCGCTGGTCCGTGGTGGGCTGCTGTGCCCGCTCTGATCTCGCTGTACTGCGGCTTGCAAGCGGTAGGTGCGAGCCGAGCCGCCGCCAATCTGAGATCTGGGACTTACCGACTGCCCAACGTGAACAACGGCGCGCCAGGTGGTGACGCGAGTAACTTCCGACGCTAATTCCGGGGTTGATCAAACCCTGCCACGTCCGCTGCGCAACTGCTCAAGTCGCCGGGCCACTACCTTCCACAGACCGACCCCATCACGGTCGTCCTGGCTTTCAAGTCGGGCGATCTGTTCGGCTATGAACTGCTCGCCGTCGCTCGGATGGTGTTTCTCCACCCACAGCGCCACGGCCCATATCTCTTGATTGCGGTCCATTGCTCGGCCTGCATCGATCACGGCAGCGGCGAACGCAAGAGCCGTTAGAACAACAACCGAACAGTGGCGGAAATCCAGGCAGTTCTTGCAGACAAAGAGGTATTATGATACCTCTGTAGGACAGGCTCAGGAGGTTTCATGCGCGAAGCTCAATGCCCGAATGTCATCCAGTTTCGAGCTAGCGACGTTCTCGCATCCGCTCTTTACAGCCGTGCCAGAGCGTCCGGCGTCAGCGTGTCCGAGTACCTGCGCACAATCGCGCGGGAGAAGGTTGGCCTGCAATGACCGGCGATAGCGAAGCATGCAGCGAGGGAGCCGCGAACGGCTTTGCTCACCTCCGTGGTGCAGCAACCGGCGATGTAGCGGCGATGCGATCCTTGGTGGCGCTTGGGATGACGCAGGCCGCCGAAGGCCCGGACATCATCACCCTTGTTGAGACCCTTGTCTTTGCTCGGATGGCAGCGGTCGTCGGCGATCTGAACGACACGGCGACGCTCCTGTCTGTCCTGGGTGTGACGATCATGCTGCTCGAAGGGCAAGAGCAATGGTCCGAGTACCGCGATCAGCTTCAAGGCGAGGGGATCGCGATAACCAGCCAGCTTGCAGATGCCGGCGTGGAAATTGCCGATCAGTTCCTGCCTTGCATGGTGGATGACGCCGGCCCGCAGGCGGCTGCGATAGCCAAGGACTTCGCCGTCCGCATGGCGGCAATCTGAAAAGGAGAAAGGCATGATCGCTGTTGCGCCGCGTAAACGGGGGCTGTTTGGGCAGTCAGGCGATGCGGATTCGCTAGGTTTGGTCGATGCCCCCAGCCTAGGTGCCTCGCCCATCACTTTGCCGGAAGGGGCACAACCTACCGGCATGCTGCCTCAGGGGCCGGGTGGCATACAGCGTGACACGTCTGCCCAGGGTCTTGGGCTGGCTAGCCTGGTCAACCCCACCACCGGACTTCCCGGTGCCAGCGTCGCGGTTGCACCGCCCAGGCCGGGCAGCAACATCGCCATGCGCGGCGATTGGGAGAACAGCTTCCCGACAATGCAGCAGCAACCTCCGGCCAAGAAGCCGAACTGGATGCATGGCGGCAAGCTCCACGCTGGAGATGCGTTTCTCCTTGCCTTGGCCGCTCTAGGTGGAGCCGCTGGCAATCAGGGCGCAGGGGATGGCTTGGCAGGCATCTTCGCTCAACGCAAAGCGAATATCGAGCGGCAGCGCATCGCCGCTGCCATGCGCAACCAAGGATACAGTGACGATCAGGTCACGCTTGCGATGATCGATCCGGCGAGCATCGGAAAGAACTTCAATGAGCGGTTCGGCACGCGAGTAGTCGCGCCGGGCTCTGCTGTTGTCGGCGATACACCTTTCGGTCAGAGGCCACAGTATCGGCAACCAACCGATGGCGAGCAGTATGCCAACGCTCAGGGGCTTGAGCCGGGTTCGGAGGAATACGGCACCGCGCTTCAGGACTACACCTTGAGGGGCAATGGCCCTACGGCGTACGGCTTTGATCGCCAACTCGACGACGTGCGAACCGGCAACGACATCCGCCTTGAGGGCGCACGCCAGACTGGCCGGCTCGGCCTGGAAAGCCTTCGCCAGCAGAACCGCGTGGGACTTGAGGGCGCGCGGCAAGGTAATCGCCTCCAGCTTCGCACGGTCCCCCAGGCTCGCGCTCCCGGTTTCACGTCCCCTCATCGTGCGGCACGCCCGACCGCGACCGGACCAAACGGACAGAAGGTTGAGTGGGATGGACACCAGTGGGTGCCGGCGCAGTGAGCATCCCGCCACCGCCGCCGGGCTTCTCGCTTGATGGCGCGGCGCCTGCACCGCGAAAGAAGCGTATCCTTGGCGTGCCGCCGCCGCCGCCTGGATTTGAGGTGGACGATCCCAGCGACCAGCGCAGTTCTGCGCCCGTTGCGGCGCCATCGCCTTCGCTCGGCTCCGACAGCATTGTCTCGGCGGTCGATGGCGACACAGCGCGGCTGTCGTCCGGGGGCTCACTGCGGCTCTACGGCGCCGATGCCCCCGAGCTTAAGCAATACGGCCAGGACAGGCAGGGGCAGGCAGTCCCGATCGGGCTCCAGTCGCGCCAGGCGATGTCTGACATGCTGGCTCGCGGCGCTGCCGTGCTTGGTGCGCTTCGTGGTCAGTCCTACGGTCGCGTGGTCGCGCCCTTCACCATCAACGGCCAAGACGCGGGGCAGTCGCTGATCCGCTCCGGTGAGGCGTATGCCGCGCCAGAGTACATGAAAGCCGAGCCGGACCGCAGCGCGCTCTACATGGCCGCTGAGCGGCTTGCGCGTCTAAACCGGCTGGGGGTCCACAAGACCTACTCGCAAATGCCGAGTGACTTCCGCCACAATCCGTTGCCGATCCCGATGCCGGAGCGAGAGACTGTTCCGGTGTTCTGGGACACGCCCACGCCATTCGCTGGGATGCGCACGGAAGACGAGCAGTCTTTCCTCAAGCTCGCGAACGATCCGAGCGTGCCCGTGGCCGAAGTCGTCGATTACGCGAAGGCCAAGGGGTTTACCGTCGATCCCGCCAACGTGGAGGAGGCCCGCAAGTCTGTGAAGGCGAGCGGACAGGCTGCGGTCGCGGAGTATAGCAAGGCCATCAAGCCGCTCACCGACGCGGGCGACGGGAAGATCGGCGCTGCCATGCGCGGGCTTGGCTCTGGGGCTCTTGCTGGCGGGCTGGACGAGGCTGGCGCGCTTGTCGATACTCTCGGAGGCACTGCTGATCGCGAAAACATCTGGAACAGCGATCGCAGATTCGCTGACATCTGGGCGAACAACGAGGATCAGAACGCCTCGATCCTAGGCTTCGACAACTACGCGCATCCCTATGCGCAGACTGCCGGACAGGTCGCTGGTGGTCTGCTGGTGCCGTTTGGAGCGCGGGCAAAGACCCTTGCCGAGCTTGCGCGCGTTGGTGCGGCCTACGGCGGGGTAGAGGGCTTCCTGGGCACAGATGGGGGCGTGAGCGACCGTGCCCTCGGAGCAGTCGTTGGCGCTCCCGTCGGCGCGCTCGTCGGCGCTGGTGCCGGTAAGGCGCTACAGCTTGGTGCACCCTATGTCGGCAAGCTGCTGGGACGGCGCGCGGCGCGTGCTGCGGAAGGTGCAGGCGAGGCTGTGGAGGGCTACGCGGACGAAACGGCACAGGGTACGGCGCAGGGCTCGGTGCGTGACAGCCAAGCTCTTATGCGCTCACGAGACTTCATCGACATTGGTGCGCCGCCCGCACCGCCGAAGGGTTATACGCTCGACGCTCCCCGGCCGATCGATACCGCATATCCCGGCCCGGTGCAGTCCGCTGTGTCGCGCCCCGCACCTACGCCGCCGTTCACTGCGCCGAACTTCTCAAACCGCTACCCACTTGGGGACAATCATACCGCTGCACTGTCGGTGCATTCACCGCGGTTCTGGCGCGAAACCAGTTTGGATAAGCTGGAGCCGTTCCTGCCAACGGGTCGTGCATCAAACGATGTCCACACCAGTGGCGACCTTTACATGGCCGACACTCCTGACCTTGCGCTAGGCCAGGGAGGAAATCGCGGCGTCACCATGGAGTTTGATGCGAAGGGGCTGCAAGGCCGCGTGGATACCAGCAAGCCGACATCACTGCTGGGTTACGGGCAGGGGACAGGTTCAGAGTATATTGCCCGCTACAACAAGGCGAGTGATTACCAGAATGCGCTCCGATCGATCCGCATCTCAAATGATGCGCAGGTTGATAGGATAACTTGGCAGCGTCTTGGCTATGTCCTCGGAGATCTAGAGAAATCGGGCTGGAAACGCAGCGAAGGCGCCGGGTTCGTGCAGTATGATCGCCCCGACACTTTCGAGGCACCGGCTCCCGCACTGCGTGATCGCGATTGGATCGACATCAACACGGTTCCGCCTCCTCCTCCGGGCTACAAGCTCGATACAGCACCAATGGCGTCTGACCCCATGCCCTCGCTCTCGCAGGACATGCCGCGCCAGCCCGATTACCTGTTTGCGTCGCGCCCCTCGCGCATGGATCAGCCGCTCACCGAAGCGCAGCAGCGGGCCATTGCGGAGGGGATCGATCCACGCGACTTGGCGCCCATCCCGTCGAACGAGATTGGATCGGTGGAGGAAGCCGCTGCGCGTGACGTTGGCCGGTTCGCCCGTGCCACTGTCCCGAATGAGCGTGGAGAACTGACGCGGCAGACCGTGCGGGCCTACAACGGCGCCGAAGTGCCCAAGGTCGGGCCTATCGATCTAGTGGGTTGGCTGCGCCTGAACGGAGGCCTTGTCGATCAGGGTGGCGAGTTGTCGCATATGGGGCTGACCAACGCCGCGCGGCGGGGGTTGGACTTCGTGGGTCAGGAGCAGCGGTTTGGGCCGCTGGTGAACGAGAGTGGCATGCGCCTGGATGATGCGGCGCGGGCAGCTTGGGAGGCGGGTTACTTCCCGGACCACACCGAGCGCCCGAGCGTAAACGACTTCCTCGATGCCGTGCGCGCCACGCACGAAGGGCGCAGCCGTAGTTTCCTGCCCGAAGACTATCCCGAGATCGATCGGTACTACGGCACACAGAACGATCGGTACGCGCTCCAGCAGCAGCGCTTTGAGACAGGCCAGCCCGTCTATCGTGACAAGTCCGTGCCCGCCGAGGAACCGCAGCCTTTCCCGTCGCCTGAAGCGTATGAAGAATGGGGCGCTGGCGGCGGTCCTGACCTTGCTGGCAACATCAAGCTGGACAAGCTGGAAACGCCCCAAGACATCAAGCGCGCGCTCTCGACGATAGAGAAGCGCGTCGGCTTTGACGCGGCGACACGGGGCCGGGTGAGCCAGGCAGAGACCGAGCGACTTGCTGCCGATCTGAACATGACGCCCGAGACGCTGCTAGCCCGGCGCAAGGGGCAGGCGTTCAATGCAGAGGAGGCGTTGGCGGCGCGTCAGATCCTCGCCAAGTCGAGCAACGAGCTGGTGAACGCCGCGAAGCGGATCAAGGCGCTGGACACCCCCGGCGACGATCTTCTTGCCGACTTCCAGCAGAAGCTGATCCGACACGTTGCTATTCAGGAGCAGGTGTCGGGGATGACGGCAGAGGCGGGCCGGGCGCTTCAGCAGTTCCGCCAAGTTGCTGACAGTCGGGCGGTCCGCAAGGATGTCCTATCGTCGTTGGTCCAGGCGGGCGGGGGCGAGAGCCGAATCAAGCAAGCCGCTGAGACCCTACTAGACACGGTTGAGACCTCGCCCGGTAAGTTCAACTCGATCGTCGAGAAGATGGCGAACCCGCGCTTGCGAGACAAACTGACGGAGTTGTGGGTCAACTCACTGCTGACCAGCCCTGCAACGCACGTCGTCAACATGACCTCGAACACCCTGACCGCACTCGGACAAATTCCGGAGCATGCAGTAGCGGCAGCGATCGGCAAGGGGCGCGAGCTGCTGAAGCGCGAATCCATCGACCGCGTGACCTCAAGTGAGGTTGGCGCCCGGGCGTTTGGCTTGATCCAGGGCGCGAAGGAAGGTGCCAGGCTGTTCGCAGAGTCGGCCCGAACTGGCGAGCCTTCGGACATCGTGTCGAAGGTCGAGGGCATCGGCATGAAAGCAATTTCGGGCCGAAAAGGCGAGATCGTGCGTCTCCCGACCCGCTTCCTCACGGCGGAAGACGAACTGTTCAAAGGCATCGCTCGCCGCATGCAGATCAACGGCGAGGCTGTGCGCATTGCCCATCGCGAAGGACTGAAGGGGGATGCTGCTGTCGCGCGGATCGCTGAATTGGCGGCCAACCCGACCGACGCGATGGTTGAGCGATCGTTCGATTACGCCCGCTACGTGACATTCCAGAATGCGCTTGGTCCGATTGCGTCAAAGGTCTCGGGCATCACGCAGGCCGCGCCAGCCCTCAAGCTGTTCCTTCCCTTCGTTCGGACGCCAACCAATCTTTTGAAATTTGCAGCCGAGCGCTCCCCCGCCGCTCCGATGCTGGCCGAATGGCGAAGGGAGGTGGCAGCAGGGGGGGCGACGCGCGACATTGCCATTGCTCGCATGATGGTCGGCACCGGCTTCGGCACTGCGATCTACCAAGCGGCTAAAATGGGCTATGTGACCGGATCGCGTCCCTCCGATCCCGCGAAGGCGAAGCTGCTCTATGCTGATGGTTGGCAGCCAAACAGCATCAAGCTTGGCGGGAGGTACTATTCCTATCGGCGGCTCGACCCGTTCTCGACGACGCTGGGTGTGGCCGCAGACCTTGCGACCCTTCAAGAGGGCATGAGCGAGAAGCAGCAGCAGGAAGTGGGCACGCTGCTGGTCGCGTCGATCCTGGGTAACCTGGCGAACAAGACTTGGCTGTCGGGCATTTCCGATATCGTCGGCGCCCTGAGCGAGCCGGACCGCAACGCCGATAGGCTGGTGCAGCGTCTTGTCAGCTCCCTCGCGGTGCCTGCTGCGGTGGCGCAGATCGCGCGCACGATCGATCCTGTGCAGCGCGACACACAGACCGTGATGGACGCGATACAAGCGAAAATCCCATTTGCCTCGCAGGCCCTGCCGGCCACGCGCGACGTGTGGGGACGGCCTGTCACAAGCGAAGGCGGGGTCGGCCCCGATCTGATCTCCCCCGTCTACACTTCGACCGCGAAGAACGATCCGGTAACCGACGCGATGCTGGGCATCGGCTATGCGCCCGGCAAGGTGCAGCGCAAGGACCTGACGGCACCGCAGTACGATCACTATCAGGAGCTTGCAGGCCGCTACCGCTACAGGAACCTGAGCAGCCTCATCAGCTCGCCAGGCTGGGGCCAGATGGACGCGGAGACCAGGCAGGAAGCTGCGCACAAGGCTTCCACTGCAGGGGCGAAGCAAGCGCGCTCAGAGTTGTTCGGTACACCGGCACCCGCGAGCCGATCACGGCGCAAGGGCATGTTCGGGCAGCGCGCACCTGCCGGTGACGTGCCGCCGCCGCCAGTCGGGTTCGTGACAGATGGCGCTGCCGGTGGCGTGAACGTCTATCGCGATCTCCAACAGTCCATTCCTGGCATTCGCTTCACCTCTGGCTTTCGCACCCCGGAGTATCAGGCGGACATGCGGCGAAGGGGCTACCGTCCCGCCGACAACAGCGGTCATCTCGACGGTTCCGCGTTTGATCTGCTGCCGCCCCCGGGTAAGTCGATGCGCTGGCTCAAGGATCGCGTGCGAGCGCAATTCCCCAGCGCGCGGCTGCTGGACGAGGGCGATCATCTCCACGCCACGTTCCCCGGCTACTTTGGCGCACCCGTGCTTGGCGGGGCCGCACGCGCCGGATTGCGCAATCCACTAGCCGGGATGCCTCCGCCTCCGCCTGGGTTCGTGTTGGAACGATGACCATGCAGGAACACCTTGGAACACCGTAACACGTACAAGATAGTAAGGGCTGATGGCACCGAACCCTTCTGATACTCTGCTGCCTCAAGATGGCATGACGCGCCCCGATGAGATGGATTGTGCCACGCGACTGGAGCGGCGTTCCGACAACCTGCCGGAACCGCCAGAGGAATTGCGCAAGTGGGAGGCTGCTGCTGATCGGCGAATGTGCAATCGTCCCTATCCGCCCAACATCATGCTGGAGGAAGATGGGTCGGGCGGCACGCACCTGTCATCGCCGCACGCAGATGGCTCGTTTTGGATACTCCAGCTTGCAGAGGCCTTCGCCACGCGCTCGCAAGCGGTCGTGACGACGTTCTTACGCCAGCTTCAGGGCCTAGGTGCCGATAGGATATGGGATGAGAAGGCGGGGGCATGGCGTCTTGATGAGGTCGAGCTATCTGCCATGCTCGCGATCATTAGGCGCGGGCTGCACGGCTGGCTGCGTAACCCGTTTGCCGGCATGCCGGCGACGCTGAGGTTTGTACTGGGGTGATCCAATGTGCGTACATTGTTGCTGCTATGCCCCTCCTTCCGGCCGCGCAAAAGATGACGATTGACAGCGCCCACGCGTTCGTGATTCCATGCGCGCACGCATCGCTGGTGTCGCTGGACGGCTCTCAGGTGTGCGGGCGTGCGGCCGACTCAATTTCGACTCATTCGTCTTATAATGCGATCGTACTGGCACCGCACACAATGGTGTGTCGGAACAATTAACCTTGTGGCGGTATAGGAGAGTACCATGCAAAATGACGTCCCTCCTAAAGACGAACAGATCCTCGCCGCGCTGGCGGGCGCCGAAGGGGGGCTTACTCCTCGGGAGCTGTTCGATCTGCTCTCCAAGATGCACTCACCGGACAATGTTGTGAAAGCAATCCAGCGCGCTTTTGATCGCGGCATTGTCGAGCTGTCGTCAGGCGCGCGCTTAGTCGCAGTAAAGGTTCAGGAAGCGGCCTAAGTGAAGGGAGATGATGCCGAGCGTGCGAAGCGCCGGTTTTCTGTCTCGCGATCCGACCAGCGGAACGAGTTTGCCCGTGATCGGGACCGGCTACTTTACTCGTCTGCCTTCCATAGGCTTGCGGGCATCACGCAGATCGTACGCGCAGGCGAGTTGGACATATTCCACACTCGACAGCAGCATACGTACAAGGTCGCGCAGATCGGGCGCCGATTGGCAGAACACTGCGTTCACCAAGCTCGCCAGTTAGGCCAACCCCTCGCCGTCGACCCGGAGGTTGTCGAAGCCGCATGCCTTGCCCACGACCTAGGCCATCCGCCATTTGGACATGCAGCAGAGAAGGAGTTGGATCGACTCGTACAAGGGCTTCATGTAGATGGTTCTCCTAATCTGGATGTGTTTGATACTGACGGCTTCGAGGGCAATGCTCAGACCTTCCGCATCCTAACGAAGCTAGCGATACGATACGATCCAGAGCAGTGCCACGGGTTGGATCTGACACGCGCAACGCTTCAGGCGGTTTTAAAATATCCATGGCTCCGCGACCATGAAAGTGAGAAGAAGCGCGACAAGTGGTCGGCATATCGAAGCGAAAAAGATGATTTCGATTGGGCTAGGGAGTTTGCGACTCCGGACCAGAAGTCCGACGAGGCCAACCTCATGGATTGGGCCGACGATATTGCGTACTCTGTACATGATCTAGAAGACTTCCATCGTGTGGGCGTCATTCCCTGGGGCGCGATCCAGTCTCCCAAGCAGCGGGATGCCATCGTAAACGGAGCGGTGAAGGCGTGGTTTGATGCGCCATCGGATGCAGCAGCTAGGATGCGGGCGTCTCTAGATAGGATCAACGACACGGCGTCGGTGTTCCCGGCAGTGATCGGCCAGACGTATGACGGATCCCGAGCCCAGCGCCACCAGTTGCGCAATCTGACATCAATATGGATTGGTCGTTACGTGAAATCGGTTAAGGTCGCCTCGGTTGCTGGCGGACTGGCCGTCTCAATCGACGAAGAGGCAGGGGACGATGTCCGCCTGTTGAAGTACTTTGCGCGACACTACGTCATTGGCCTGCCAGCGCTCAGCGCGCAGCAGTTTGGTCAGCGTCGGATCGTCCGCGAGCTGTTCACGATCTTCCTTGATGAAGGCCGCCGAGGAAGCTTAAAATTAATGCCTCCTCGCATGCGCTATATCTGGGATGACCACAGTGCCGACAAACCGGCGCGTTTGGCAGCAGACTGTGTTGCCTGCCTAACCGAGAACGAGGCACATCAGCTACACCGGCGTTTGACCGGCGTCGAAAGTGGATCGATCCTCGACCCGATCGTGCGTTAGCTGCGACGTGGTGCATATCTGGTGTAATGCCGCCCGGAATTACATGGACGTTGCGGGAACGTTCTGCGACCAGAACGAGCCATGAATCAGCCGCAGATTCAGAGAGCTAGGATAGCGCGGGAATGGCGCGGATGGTTACTCCTCTAGACTTAAAATCCGCTTGGGTATCCCAGTGCGGGTTCGAGTCCCGCCGTCCGCACCATGTTTGGGTTCATACCAAACCCACCCCCGAACACGCTGAACGCGCACTAACCAAGATGGAGCGGGTTTCCATTAGTCTGCCGTGAGCCGGAGATTCATCTGGGAACGCTAGTGCCCCCAAGATCAGGAGCCGTGTATCGAGGGGCAGATGCGAACGAGCGTTTTCAATGATGAACATCGGACAGAGGCGAGCGACATGCGCGGCACTGAGCGTTTCGCGCTCCTGCTGTTGCGAAGCGCCAAGTTGCTCGCCGATGGCGTGGAACAGTTGTGCATCGTCCGCGACGTCTCCTCCCGTGGTGTGAACCTGCGCATATTCCACAGGCTGCCACCGGCAACCGATTGGCGCCTGGAGACCGCCGCCGGCGATCTGATTGCAATGCATCACGTTTGGGAGCGTGATGGGGAAGCCGGCTTCCACTTCGACGAACCCATCGATGTTTCCGCGTTCGTGGCCGCGAAGTGCCCGTTCTCGAAGCGGCCCGTGCGGTTGCGCGTGCACCATCCGGCTACGCTGTTTCGCGGCGGCCAGGAGCTGCAGGCCGTCATCCACGATATCTCACGGCAGGGGGCTCGGATCGAGACCGCCACACGCCTGGCCGTGGGACAGACAGTACAGTTGAAGGCACGCGGTCTGCCCGACTTCGAGGCGACGGTCCGCTGGCGCCGGGAGCCTTGCTACGGGCTGGTGTTCGCCCGGCTGATGACCCTTGAGGAACTCGCCCAACGCTGCGCCCGGCTGTCGCGGCCGATATCGACGGAATGGCGGAACAAGGCGCCGCGTTCCTGAGCGTCAGCCAGGACGAAATGTCATCGCCGCGCCATTCATGCAGTAGCGCTTGCCGGTGGGCGGCGGACCGTCATCGAAAACATGCCCCAAATGGCCGCCGCAGCGTTGGCAGTGCACCTCGGTGCGCGGAACGCCGAGCGAGAAATCATTGGAGAGGCCCACGGCGCCAGGCAGCGGCTTCCAGAAGCTAGGCCAGCCGGTCCCGCTGTCGAACTTGGTCGTGGATGAGAACAGCGGGTTGCCGTCCGCCGCGCACAGGAACGTCCCCTTGCGATGCTCGCTGTTCAGGGGCGAGGAGAACGGACGCTCGGTCCCCGCTTCACGAAGGATGTGGAATTGCGCCGGCGTGAGCCGCTTGCGCCATTCCTCCTTCGTGAAACGGACCGGATAGCTCTTGGCCTCCGCGACACCGCCGCCGCACCCTGCCACGATCGGAAGACAGGCTCCCAAGCCAAGCCATGTCAGAAGCTGGCGACGCGACGAGCGGGCTGACAGCGGCGCGGCGCTCACTGAGGCGTGGTTCTGCATACTGCACAGATGGGCGTGCCGGAGCGCCTCTACAATGCGGCATTTCAGGCGGTGGCTGCAGCAGCCTTGCGGCTTTTGCGGTTACGTTTCGGAGTGCCGGGTCCGCTCTTCATCACACGCTTGCGGAACAGCCTGGAGCCGCCGCGCACCAGCAGGATCACCCACAGCGCCTGCCAGGCCAGCGCCGCCAGATGCTGGCCAAAGCCTGGTTCCTGCGCCGCCCGGGCGACCATGGCGAAGGGCGAACTGAACGGGAAGACGACCGCCCCGATCTCGGTCGCGCTGCCCGGTTGGGACATGGCGAAGCTTGCGAGGAAGAAGATGACCAGTTGCAGCATCGTGACCGGCATCGAGAGCGTCTGAACCTCGCGCACGGTCGTCGCGAGCGAGCCGATCGCAAGGAACACCGAGCCGAGCAGCAGATAGGCCATCGCGAAGTAGGCGACGCCCAGCGCGATCATCATCAGCCAGCCTAGGGCCGGTGCCGGCAATACGGGCAGCTGCGATCCCGCGAAGGCGATGAACCCGACGACGGCGGTGCCCCAGACGGCGATGCCGACGAAGGAGATGCCCAGCATGGCGAACAGCTTGCCGAAGAACACCGCGTCCATCGGAATGGCCGCCGCCAGCACTTCGATCACCTTGTTGGCTTTCTCTTCGACCAGGTTGGACAACACCATGCCCGCGAGCACCATGGTCAGCAGAAACAGCAGGGTCTGCGCGGCCTGCGCCGTCGCGACGCGGCCCTGGCGCTCGCTGGCCGTGCTCGAGGCAGTGCCGTGCAGCGCGACCGCGGGGACCGGCCCCGGAACGCCGTGCAGCGCCGCCGCCGCGATCAGTCCGACCGGCCCGCGCCATTCCTCGATCTGTTCGCGCGTACCCGTCAGTTCGGGGTGGGACAGCGATCCGGTCAGCACCGCCGCGATGTTCTCCCTGCGCATCGCAAGCATCTTGCGAGCATCGAAGCCTTCGCCCGGGCTGACGCGCGCGATCACGACCACCGGCGGAACCGCATCGCCAAGCTGGTCGGCGAACGCTCTGCGCGCTTGCAGGACCGCGTCGACATCGGCGGACGCCATCGCGACGCCTAGCTGAGGGGGCGTTGCCGACTGCTGCATATGGGCGCCCACCCCGCCGGCGAGCACCGCGACGATGATGGGAAAGAGCGGACCCAGCAGGAAAAAGAGGAAGCTGCGGCTGAACAGGATCGCGGTGAAATCGCGGCGGGCCACCACCAAAGCGGCGGCGAGGGTCGACAGTCGATTGCTCATCGCGCCGCCTCCTCGGCCTTCTCGGCCGCCAGGGCCCGGGCTGCCGCCTCGCCGGCGATCGCGACGAAGGCGTCGTGCAGCCCGGCGCGCTCGATCGAAAGCGAAAGGATCCCCGCATCCGCAGCGATCAGCGCCCGTAGCAGCGGCTCGACGCCAGTATCGGGCAGGGTGAAGGACCAGAAGCGGCCGTCCTGCCGGGCATCGTGGGGAAGGGCGCTGCGCCAGTCGCCCGTCCTCTCGCGCGTCTCCAGGCGGACTTGGGGCGCGATCCGGTCTCGCGCCACGTCGACGGGCCCTGCGAACGGCACTTTGCCCCCGGCGATGATCGCCACTTCGTCGCAGAGGCGTTCGGCGTGAGCGATGACGTGCGTGGAGAAGATTACGGTGGTGCCATTCTCGGCAAGACCGCGGATCAGTTTCTCCAGCTTGCCCTGGTTGAGCGCATCCAGGCCGGAGAAGGGCTCGTCGAGCACCACGAGTCGGGGCCGATGCACCAGCGTGCCCAGGATCTGCACCTGCTGCGCCATGCCTTTGGAGAGCTGGCGGATCTGGCGATCGGCGGCGTAGCCAAGGCCGTTCGCTTCCAGCAGCTCGCGCCCGCGCCGGCGGCCTTCCTTGAGCGGCAGCCCCCGCAGCGCGCCGACGAAGGCGATCGCCTCGGTGGCCTTCATCGCCGGATAAAGGCCGCGCTCCTCGGGCAGGTAGCCGATCTGCCGAGCCACGTCGTGCGGCCGTTCGGCACCGAGTACTCGGCGATAGCCCTCGTCCGGATCGATGATCCCCAGCAGCATGCGCAAGGTCGTCGTCTTGCCAGCGCCGTTCGGGCCGAGGATTCCATAGATCGTGCCTTGCGGGACGGTGAGATCGACCCCGTCCACGGCGGTGAAGCCATCGAAGCGCTTGATCAGGCCACGCGCC
>Ga0207644_10000454_pt1 | contig 26457 bp, 20 predicted proteins | sample KBSS73metaG_FD_184326 | JGI IMG/M metagenome (GOLD analysis project Ga0207644, IMG submission 184326) | Switchgrass rhizosphere microbial communities from Kellogg Biological Station, Michigan, USA - KBS S7-3 metaG (SPAdes) (version 2) | ecosystem: Host-associated > Plants > Roots > Rhizosphere... | reverse complement strand
AAAAACCCGATATTAGACCAATTTTGGACCGGCGCCGGGCCTCGAAACCATAACTATTTGATTTTGCTGGCGCTCCCTAGGGGACTCGAACCCCTGTTTTCGCCGTGAGAGGGCGACGTCCTGGGCCGCTAGACGAAGGGAGCCCGCGTTCCGAAATAGACCCGATGGCGCGGGCGCGCAAGCACGTTGCCATCTCAGCCGACGCGTTCATGGCTCAATCGCGAACCTGAGGCGTCCGTTCTGCTTAAGTGTCTTGACATCGAAGGTGCGGATTTCCGTCGCGCCGCCGATGTCGAGCGTCACCACGATGTGGTCACCGGCCACGGTGCTCGAGACGACGCGGGCGCCTTTCGGCAGTGCAACAATCGCCTCGCTTGGAGCGGCAGCGCTTCCGCCGGCGCGGAAAACGCGATAGCCGATGACGCCGATCACCGCTCCAAGCGCGATCACCGTGGTGAGGCCGGACACGATCATCAGCAAGCGCGCCCGAGCGATCATGCGGGCGGCAGGGACGTCCGGCTCCGCGGCTTCATCGGCGCCCACGACCGTGGGACTATGAGCGCTCTTCGCCGCGTGGCTTCGCGATTGACCGGCGGCTAAGTTGCGCATTTAGGACCCGCAGAAACTACCGATGACGTCCGCCCCGAAATCCATCCGCATCGCCGACAATGAGGCCGGCGGGCGCCTCGATCGCCTGCTCGCCACGCACATCGCCGAGCTATCGCGCACCAGACTCAAGGCCTTGATCGAGGCCGGCGCTGTTGCCGTCGACGGCCGCACGATCCGTGATCCCGGCCATCGCGTCAATTCCGGCACCGCAATCGAGGTCGATATTCCGCCACCGGCGGCGGCCAAGCCCGCGCCGGAGCCGATCCCGCTGAACGTCGTCTACGAAGACGCCGACATCATAGTCATCGACAAGCCCAAGAACCTCGTTGTGCATCCGGCCGCCGGCAACTGGACCGGGACCCTGGTCAATGCGCTTGTCGCCCATTGCGGCGACAGCCTGTCCGGAATCGGTGGCGAGCGGCGCCCCGGCATCGTGCATCGGCTCGACAAGGACACCACCGGCCTCATGGTCGTGGCGAAGAACGACCGCGCCCACCGTGCGCTCGCCAGGCAGTTCGCCGACCACGGCCGTGGCGGCGACCCGTTCGATCGCAGCTATCTCGCTTTCGTCTGGGGAGCACCGGAGCGGCCGCGCGGTACCATCGATCGGCCGATCGACCGCCACCCGCAGGCCCGCGACCGCATGGCGGTGCGCGAGGGCGGGCGCGAGGCCGTCACCCACTGGGAAGTGTTGCAGCGATATGGCGGGCATGGCAGCGCCCCTTCCTCAGCGCGAAGCGGTGCCAAGCAAGGCGGCCCGGTGGCCAGCCTCCTCGCCTGCCGCCTCGAAACCGGTCGTACCCACCAGATTCGGGTGCATCTGGCCTCGATCGGCCATCCGTTGTTGGGCGACGACGTCTACGGGGCGGGTTTTCGCACCAAGGCTGCGCTTTTGCCGCAGCAAGCGCAGGCCGCACTGAAGGCCCTTGGCAGGCAGGCACTTCATGCCCATATCCTGTCGATCAAGCATCCCACGAATAGTGAATTCCTTACCTTCCGGTCGGAACTGCCGCCTGATCTCGCCCGTTTGCATAGCGAGCTGGCGGCCAGTGCGGGCTGACTCTAGCGAAAAATAAGGGATTACCGGGTTTATCCCCGGCCAAAGGGGGATCAAGGCCGCGTCGCGCCGAAGTGATGGCTCCTTCACTTCCACTGGCCCGATTCGACCGTGTATGTTGCGGGTGCGAGATGGGAACTTTCAGCCGTCGGCTCGGGGAGCGACGGCATCAATCGCCCGCCGCCATGCGGGGGTGTTGCCTAATGGAGGGCGCTATCAATGGCCCAAACTGCAGCTTTGCCGATCCTGTCGGGTGAAACCGGCCTGACTCGGTACCTTGAAGAGATTCGGCGGTTCCCGATGCTGGAACCGCAAGAAGAATACATGCTCGCCAAGCGCTGGCGCGAACACGGCGACCGCGACGCGGCGCACCGGCTCGTTACCAGCCATTTGCGGCTCGTGGCCAAGATCGCCATGGGCTACCGCGGCTATGGCCTGCCGATCTCGGAAGTGATTTCCGAGGGTAACGTCGGCCTGATGCAGGCGGTCAAGCGCTTCGAGCCGGAAAAAGGCTTCCGTCTGGCCACCTACGCCATGTGGTGGATCAAGGCGGCGATCCAGGAATACATCCTGCGTTCCTGGTCGCTGGTGAAGATGGGCACGACGGCCAACCAGAAGAAGCTCTTCTTCAATCTGCGCAAGGCCAAGAGCCGGATTTCGGCGCTCGACGAAGGCGATATGCGGCCCGACCAAGTCAAGCTCATCGCCAAGCGCCTGGGCGTGACCGAACAGGACGTGATCGACATGAACCGCCGGCTCGGGGGCGATGCTTCGCTCAACGCGCCGATCCGCGAAGACGGCGATTCCGGCGAGTGGATGGATTGGTTGGTCGACGACAGCGCCAGCCAGGAAAGCCGCCTTGCCGATTCCGAGCAGGCTGAGAACCGGCACCAGGCCCTGGGCGAGGCACTGACCGTGCTCAACGACCGCGAACGCCGCATCTTCGAAGCGCGCCGCCTTGCCGACGATCCGATCACGCTCGAGGAGCTTGCCGACGAATTCGGTGTCTCGCGCGAGCGGGTGCGGCAGATCGAGGTGCGCGCCTTCGAGAAGGTGCAGAAGGCGGTGAAGAGCCGCATCGCCTCGATGGAGAATCCCGAAGCCGCCATCGCGGCGCAGTGATCTTCCTTCGCGCTGCCTGACTGAGCGAACGCATTCCGCCGCAAAACCGGTGCGCGCCGAGGACGCGCTGACACACACGTCTATTTCAGTTTCGAAATAGGCGTGGCGCAGCGCATCGGTTGCCTGCATGCCCCGACTCGAAACGAGTCTAGGGTATCGAACTTTTGCGGGCTACCGGCGCGTCGGCTTCGGCAATCAATGCGCCATCGATGGTCGCTCCGCTTTTAAGAAGCGTCTCGATCTCCGCAGCCGGCACGCCCGCTTCCTTCAGTACGGCAACGCTGTGCTCGCCGATACGCGGCGCGTGCCGGTTGATCTTCAAAGCGGCTCCGTTCCACCGGCTGGGGATGCCGATGTAGCGGATCAGCCCCTCGGTCGGATGCGTTCTGGTCTGGAAGAACTCAACCGCGGCCAAATGCGGATCGTCGATCAAGGCGTCGAGATCGTTCATTGGTGCGCAGGGAATATCGCAACGTTCGAAGAGCGCGAGCGCCTCCGCAGTCGTCAGCGTGCGCAAAATGTCCGCGACGATGCCCTGTACTTCGCTGGCGTGGTGCCGTCGCGAGGCAAAGTTGGTCAGATGCGGTTTCGCGGCGTACTGATCGGGACGACCGAGCCCCTCGAAGAGCGCCTTCCACTGCTTGTCGGTGTAGACGAGCGCACAGACGTAGCCGTCGCTTGTGGCGTAGGGCCGGCGGCTCGCGCTTGTCAGCCGCGGATTGCCGGGATCGCCGGTCGGTGGCTCAAACGAGCGGCCGCCGAGGTGATCGCCGAGCACGAACTGCGCCATGGTCTCGAACATCGGCAGCTCGACGCACTGCCCCTCGCCGGTACGGTCGCGGCGGAGAACGGCCGCAAGGATGACGTGAGCGGCATTGATTCCGACGATGCGGTCGACGACTGTCATCGGCACGTAGCGCGGTTCGCATTCGGCCGTGCGAGCGACGAGCGCCGGAAGCGCGCAGAAGCCCTGAATGAGATCGTCATAGGCAGGCTTGCCGGCATAGGGACCGCTCTCGCCGTATCCCATCACGCCGACATAGACGAGCCGCGGATTGACTTTGCGCACGTCCTCATAAGACAGCGCGAGGCGGCGCATCGCCGCCGGACGGATGTTGTGGACCAGGACGTCGGCGGTCGCGCACAGGTGCAACAGCGCCTTGCGCGCCGCCGGCTGCTTGAGGTCGAGGACGATGGCGCGCTTGTTGCGGTTGAGCTGCAGATAGAGCGGCCCCATGTCGGCGCTTCGCGCCGCGCCGATGCCCCTGCGCATCAGATCGCCTTCCGGCGGCTCGACCTTGATCACGTCGGCACCGTAGTCGGCGAGAATCTGTGCGGCGTGCGGGCCGGCGATCATCGCTGAGAGGTCGAGAACTCGCAGCCCCTGCAGCGGAGCTTGGTCGTTTTGAGAGGGCTCTGTCGACGATATCGGCATCATCTTCCCGTTGCTGTCGCCACATCCGCGGCACCCGCAGTCACGTCGATGATCGACCAATGACCGGCGAATCCGGCAAGACGCGTTTCATCCAATCGACCCAATCCATCAAACGCCGCCACTGTTTGCAACCTCGGCGAGGGACGCCGCGGCGCGGCGCTCGAAGATCACCGCTCCCTGCTGTCGGGCGACGTCGCGGGCCGTCACGAACGCCTGCCGCGCTTGTTCCGCGTGGTCGCGGCCAAGTGCAAGAAGGCATTTGCCCCGCAGGCGATAGATTTCCGGCAGGTAGAAGCCAACCCCGGGTTCATCGATTGCGGCAATTGCCCGATCGAGGTGAGCTAGGCCGTCGGCCGACCGGCCCGCAGCGAGCAGCACTTCAGCCGCCAGACCGAGATAGTATTGCGGCACTGGGCCGGCGGCCGTGGCATTGTCGATTTCGGCATCGATGAGCCGAGCGGCCTCCGCCACACCGGGGCCTATCGCCGTCGCCCAACCCTTTAATACCAAGCTGCTGGCACGCCACGGCAAGAGTGCGAATTTCTCGGCCAGATCCGCGGCGCGTTGCGCGGCCGTGAGGGCCGCTTCACGCTCACCGCCGAGCTGGTGACATATGCTGGCATTGTGGAGCGCATGGGCAAGCGTGTTGGGATGATTGAGCGTCTCGGCGAGCGCGACCCCTTGTCCCGCACCCTCCCGTGCCCCCAGCACGTCGCCTGACAATTGCAGCGCGCCCGCACGCACCACCAGGGCGCAGACGCCTGGGTCATGACCACCGAAGGCATGGCCAAGGTGACGGTGGGTCGCGAAATCATACGTCTCAACACCGACCAGGGTGTTGCCCAATGTCTCGGTGACATCGCCGCGGAAAAAGGCTGTCGACCAGCGGCAATGATAAGCCTCCAACAACAATTCGCCGTCGCCGGAGCGCTGCGCGAGAGTCAACAGTTCACGCGCCCGGTTGCGCGCCAAAGCCGTCTCGCGCCGGATATTGGCATTGAGCCACAAATTCCATTTCGCTTTGTAGAGCGCCGTGGAGTCGCCGCGCCTTTCGCTGATCTCGGCTGCGCGGCTGAAGACGTTCTCAGCCTCCGCGCTCTGCATGCCGCGCGTCATCATCACCGCCGGGCCGAGCTGCAGCAGAAAATCAAGCTGGCGGCGCGTCTGGTCAGCTGGGTGCGGCAGCGCATCGGCTAGCCTGAGACCCGCCGAAAAATGCGCGACCGCTTCCTGATAAGCCGAGCGCTCCACGGCACGGTCGCCGGCGCGCATGCGGTAATCACACGCCGGAGGGAGCAATCCGGCCTCGGCGAAATGATACGCAAGCACCTCCGGCTCGTTCGTCACCAACTCGGGGAAGCTCTGTTCAAGCGCGCGCGCAATGCGCTCATGCCACTCGCGCCGGCGCCCCAGAAGCAGACTCTCATAAGCGGCGTCCCGCACCAGCGCGTGCTTGAAGCTGAAGCTTCGTTCGACCCCACGCCCCTCAGGAAAGACGATACCCGCCATGATGAGCTTGTCGAGTGCAGCGTCGAGGGCGGCGCGGTCCCTGGAAGTGATGGCCGCCAGCAGGGCGAAGGCAAATTGGCGACCGACGACGGCGGCGATCTGCGCCACGTCGCGCGCCTCGTCGAGGCGGTCGAGCCGCGCCATCAGCGAATCCTTGAGCGTCGCCGGCACCGCCGCGCTGTCTTCGCCCGCCGATTCCATTACGCTCCTGGTCAATTCCTCGACGAACAGCGGGACGCCATCGGTCTTGGCGACGATCGCGGCGACGGTGTCGGCCTGCAGGCCTTGGGCGGCAGCGACGTTGGCGACCACGCGCGCGCAATCCGCGCGGCTCAGGCGATTCAACGTCAGCAGCGTTGCCTGGGACGCGTGAGCCAGGGCGGCGCGAAATCCGGCCGCGCGCTCACCAACGCCAAAAGCCGCGCGTGATTGAGGCTGTCGGCGAGCCGCGTCATCAGTTCGAGAGTCGTGGGGTCGATCCATTGCGCATCTTCCAGCACCAGGAGGACCGGCTCGCTCTGGCCCAGGCCCACGATTTCGTCGACGAGGAGCGCGATGGTCGCGGCCTTGCGCTGCGCCGGCGTCAGCGACAACGGCGCCGCCGATGTCTCCGCCGGGATCGAGAGGAGCTCAGTCAGCAAAGGAATCGCGATTTCGTCCGCCGCCACACGCTGCGCGAATACCGCCCGAAGCTTGTCGATGCGCGCGCTGGGCGTGTCGGCGGGCGCGAATCCCGCGGCCCGCGCAATGTGCTGGATCACCGGATAGAAGGCGCTGTCGCGGTGATAGGGCGAACACTGCAGATGAATGCGCGAGTGCGGCTCGTCGGCGACTTCTTCCTGCAATGCCTCGATCGAGCGTGATTTGCCGATGCCGGCCTCGCCGGTCACGGTGACGATCTGCCCCTCGCCCATACGGGCCAGGCGCCAGCGCTCGAGCATCAGCCCCATCTCGTGGGCGCGGCCCACGAGCGGCAGAGTGCCGGTGCGGATTGCGGCGAAGCGGCTCGCGACCGCAGCTTCGCCGCGCACGCGCCAGGCGGGCACCGGGCGCGCGAACCCTTTGAGCTCGTGGGCGCCGGTAGATTCGAGCTCGAACAATCCGCCGAGCAGGCTTTGCGTAGCCTCGCTGATGAGAATCGTGTCGGGTGCGGCGAGCGCCTGCAATCGCGCGGCGAGATTGGGCGTGTCGCCGACGATGGTACGTTCCTGCGCCGTGCCGGAGCCGATGATTTCGCCGACGACGACCAAGCCGGTCGCGATCCCGATCCGGGACCGCGCCCGCGAACCGTCCGGCAGTTCGATGCCGCCAACCTCGGCGAGGATGGCGATCGCAGCGCGGACGGCGCGCTCGGCCGCATCCTCGAAGGCGCGCGGAAAACCGAAATAGGCAAGCACGCCGTCGCCCATGAATTTGGCGACAAAACCGCCGAAGCGCCCGATCGCGCCGGCGGTGGCGTCCTGATAACGGCGGAGCACGCTTCCCAAAAGCTCGGGATCAACCGCATTCGACAGCGCCGTCGAACCGACCATGTCGCAGAACAGCACGGTGACCTGGCGACGCTCGGCGTCTACCGCCACTTGCGCGGACGCGGGTTGCGGACTTGCCCCAGCCGCGCCAGAGGCGACGGCCTTCAGCAGCCGCCGGCGATTGCCCAGCGAAAGGCCGAGTTGCTCGAGATCGTGCTCGTTGAGTTCTGGCAGGATATCGATGCCGATATCGTTTGCTTCGAATGCGTCGGCATACTGCTCCAGATTGTTCCGGCGCAACCAATCACGAACTTCGCTCATGCGGCAGAATTCCTGGCACGCCCCGCCAGCACACCCACCCCAGAAGCATAGCAGATGAAGGCGATCGCGGGCGGCGAGGTAGAGCCGCGCCCCAGGTGCTTCCGCCTCACTCCCGCAGCACTGCACGCAGCGGCCGGTGACAGGCGAGCGTCACCGCGCCAGCAATCGCCGCGATGGCAGCGACAATCAGAAAAAAAACAGGTTTGTCGGTCTGGCTCCAGAAGCTGCCGATGAAGCCGGCGAGGAAATTGCCGACGAAGCTCGTTGCCAGCCAGACGCCCATCATCATCGACAGTATGCGGGCGGGCGCAACCTTCGTCACGAACGACAGCCCGACCGGAGAGAGGTACAACTCGCCGACGGTGACGACCACAAAATAACCGAGCAGCCACAGCCAGCTTGCCTTGCCGCCGCCGGCAAGGAAGGCCGCGAGCACCATGATCAGGTTCGCCGCGGTGACGCCGAAGCAGCCCATCGCCATCTTGGTCAAGGTCGACGGTTCGGTCCCGCGCGCTGCCTGCCGCTTCCACAAAGCGAGGATGAACGGCGTAAAGGCGAAGATCATGAAAGGGTTGAAGGCCTGGAACCATGTCGTCGGAATCTCGGCGGTCCATATGAAAAAATTCACCGTGCGATCGGTATTGTCGTCGGCCCATAGGGCGATGGTGTTGCCCTGTTGCTCGTAGGTCGCCCAGAACAGCGTATTGGGCAGGAACAGGACGAGCAACGCGATGATGGCGCGCCATTCGTCGCGGTCGAGCGGCTTTCGCGCGACGTGAGCCGCTTCCGCCTTCTGCAGCTCGTCGAGCGGCAAGAGCGGCATGGCGTAGAGATAGATGGCGAGCCCGATCAGCATGCCAACGCCGGCGGCGGCAAAGCCATAGTGCCAGCCGAGAAGCTCGCCGAGCGTGCCGCAGACCAGCGGGGCCAGGAATGCGCCGACATTGATGCCGACGTAGAAGATGGAATAAGCGCGGTCGCGCCGCGCATCGCCGGGCGCGTAAAGGCCGCCGACCTGGGTGGAGATATTCGGTTTGAAAGCCCCGTTGCCCAGGATGAGCGCGGCGAGCGCGAGCAGGAACAGCTGCTCGACTGCCATCATGAAATGGCCAATGGCCATAAGGATCGCGCCGATGACGACGGTGCGCCGCTGTCCGAGGACGCGGTCGGCAAGAAGGCCGCCGAAAATCGGCGTCAGATAGACGAGCGCCGTGTAGAGCCCATAGATCTGCGACGATAAGGGCTGCAAGTCGAGCGGACCGAACACTGCTTCGAGCGCGCCCTTGAGGCCCGCGAGACCGAGCACGTTCCCGGCATGGTCCGGCGCGAGCAGGTGCTTGGTCATGTAGAGAACGAGCAGCGCCCGCATCCCGTAATAGGAGAAGCGCTCCCACATCTCGGTGGTGAACAGGAAGGTGAGGCCCTTCGGGTGGCCGAAGAGCACCTGCTCCGCGGTGCCGCGTTGCTGATCAAAGCGCGGCGCGGCTTGAACGTGTTCAGCCAAGGCGGGCGGCCTCCGCCGTTCTCATGCTTGTAACTGTAGCATGGCGAGCCCGCCAAATGCCTGCATGGTCCCGGCCATCGCGCACGAGGACGCCATCCTCGACGCACGACTGCTGTGAATCAATCACATCGAAAAACAGCGCGCGGGCGCCGCACACCGTCTCGTTGGCGACGCGCCGCGCAGCACGGCAAAGGAGTGGCGGGATGCGTCCCGCCCCACGACGCGGAACGCGGTCACCGGTCCGCGTTACTCATTCCGCAGGTGTGGTCATCAACGCCGGTTCCGGGATCGCCTCATGCGGCGCCGAGCGGTCCAGCGCGCTCGCCGGCGCCCGGCTCAACAGCAAGAAGAAGGCCGCCACAATGAGGTAGGCGACTGCAACCGTCGGCGTCACGGCGATGCCGACGGATTCCCCGTGCATGAAGCCGAAGAAGGTAAGCACGGCGCCGGCGAAGGCGAACGCCGAGGCTTCCAGGAACCTCTTGTCGATGACGAAGGCGCCGATGGCGCCAAGCACCAGCCCGGTGAGGATCGAGCCGCCGCCGAGCACCTGGAGGCCCTGATAAAGCACACCGACCCCGGCGAGTTTGGCCATGCCGATCGCGGCGGCGCTGGTGCCGGCCGCCGCCAATGCGCCATCCATCATGGTCTTGCACCACCCGGCAAGATGCGGCGACAACGACAGCACAATGGCCGGAGCGTGCGGATTCGGCGGGCCTGGAATGCCTGCGAGCCGATCAACATGCCGATGTAGAGAAGGATCGGCGAGATCGCCACGACAGGAATGACGGCCAGCAACAGCGAGATGACGCCGAACCACGACAGGATGATCACCATGATACCGGTCGCGGCCCGAATAGCCGATGCGGCCGCCCATGGCTTTCCAGCCGGGATGGCCGATATAGACGGCGTTGATGAAGGGATTGCCCATCAAGCAGCCGATCAGGCTGACGACACCGTCGGCGGTCAGCACACGCGTTGTCGGGTAGGCATCGCCGGCCGCTTCCGCGCTTTCCACATTGTCCATGGCCTCGACGAGGTCGTAGATGCCGAACGGGATGGCGGTGACCAGGATCACGCCGAGATATTGAAACCCGGAGAACACGTGATCGAATGCAGGAAGCGGTACCGAGAATCCGAAGTTCGTGAAGGCATCGCCGATGCCTTTCAGGCTCAACCCACCGTAGTCAAGCCCGAAGAGATTGGAGCCCCAGGCGATGATCATCCCGACCGCGATCGCGACGAGACCGGCGGGAATACCCTTGGGATATCGGAAGCCGCCGAACCAGCTCACCATGATGACCGCGAAGCAGGTCAGCCCGATCACCGGCGTCATGTACATTTCCAGCGCCGGACGCATGGAGATGAAGGTGATCGACACGCCCGCGAGCGTCCCGAGCAGCGCGGCACGCGGCGTGATGCGGCGGACGATCGGCGCAACGAAGCCGCCGATCATCAGGATGAAGCTCTGAAAGAAAACCCAGGTCAGTCCAGCTTCCCAGCCCTTGATCGGATCGTTGGTCTTTAGCGCGATCGGCAGCATGATCACGAAAGTGACGATGAACATGTGCGGCACACTGATGCCGGATGGGAGCGCGCAGACGTCGTTTCGCCCGGTCTTCTGTGCCAACCGGTAGGCGAGAAAGGCATAGTACATCGTCGACAGGCACAGCATCAGGCCGAGCGCCGGCAAGATGCGTCCGAAGACGATGGAATCGGGCATCTTCACCACGAACCGCAACAGGCCGGTGAGAACCAGCATGTTGACGAGGATGTTGGTACCGAAGCCGAAGAACGCATTCCAGTCGCCATTCGTCCACAAGAGCGGGCTCTGCGCCGTTGCCGCGGTCCTGGTCGTCATCGCAAGCTCCTTTTTCGTTGCGGACTTCGTCGGTAGCGAAAGCGGTGCACACAGGCTGGTCACAGCCGCCTCTTCAGCGAGCAGACACTACCCCTCGGAAATCTCATGCTCCGCACCAAACACCCGGTAGTCGTTAGTGATAGCCTCGGTGACCTCGCAAAGCGCGTGCCAGATGCTGTGCCTGACGCGTCTCGTGGCCAGCTGAAATGGTGAAGGCGATGAAAAAACAACGGAATCAGATTTGATTTGCGCCGCGCCGCATCTGACCAGCCAAATGCTGCGGCCACGTCGACCGCCGAGGCGATCAAACAATGGTCATTCGCTGTCATAAAAACAGCAAGCAGCGCACCGCGATGGCTGAAATTCGCTTCAGCGTTCTTCCGCCAAGACCTGGATCGTGCGCTGCAATCAGGGCAGCGCTGCCAGCGAATTGAGCAGCGGCTGCGACGCGGCGACCGAGCCGAAAATGCCACCCTGAGCCTTGATCATGGCGAGGCCGGCCTCGTGGAATTGCGGAAAATAGGAAGCGCAGCAGTCGGACAGCACGATGCAGCGGAAGCCGCGGTCGTTGGCCTCGCGCACCGTCGTGTTGACGCAGACTTCCGTGGTGACGCCGCAGACGAACAACGTATCGATGCCGCGGTTGCGCAGCATCAGATCGAGATCGGTCTGATAGAACGCGCCCTTGCCGGGCTTGTCGATCACCGGCTCGTCCTTGAGCGGATAGAGTTCCGGAATGATGTCGTGACCGGGCTCGCCGCGCACCAGGATGCGGCCCATCGGCCCGCGCGCGCCGATGCGGTTGGCGGGGTGGCCGCGTTCGACCTTGTGGCGCGGCGCATCGGAGAGATCCGGCCGATGCCCTTCGCGCGTGTGAACTATCAGCATGGCGCGGTGACGCGCGGCGCCAAGCACCTGCCGGCACGGGCCGACGGCAGCCTGCAGGCGCGACACGTCATTGCCGAGCGCGGCGCCAAAGCCGCCTGGCTCGAGAAAATCGCGCTGCATGTCGATGATCACCAAGGCAGCGCGATCGAGATCGACCGAGAGCGGCGCCGGTTCTGCTGCGAAAGTGATGTTACGCATTCCTCGACCCCTGCAGCGCAATCACCAGCGACCTGCAAAAACAGGGCCAGCATAGCGGCGAAACGGGCGCCGCCCAGCGCCTCGCGCACATCCGCGCCGGGCCGCCGGTGGCGCCTACCGGGACTTGGCGCTCCCCCGGGCGCATGCAACAATCACGCCGCATCAAGGGCTTAGGTTCGGCCGGGAGATCTTTGGCGGCATGAAGCGCAGATCGAAAACCGTGCGCAAAGCGAGGTCGCCGGCGCGCTCGGCACCTTCCGCGAAGCACGGCGGCAAGCCCGATGCTCTCGACGCTCTGGTCACGGCGGCCGCTCAGGCGCTGGCGCTGCCAATCGACCCGGCCTGGCACGGCAGCATCAAGTTCAATCTGCAATTGGCATTGGCGATGGCGGCGCGCATCGACGAATTTTCGTTGCCCGACGATGCCGAGCCCGCCCCGGTGTTCCATGCCTGAGACGGAGGCGAGTGACGCAGCGTGGAGCACGGCGGCCGATATCGCGGCCGCCGTCGCCGCCGGACGCACAACCGCAGAAAGCGTCGTCGCGGCAACGTTCGCCCGCATTCGCGCGCGCGACCCGTTACTCAACGCCTTCACCGCGGTCACCGAGGAGCGCGCCTCGGCGCGTGCCCGGGCGCTCGATCAAGCCCGCGCGCGGCGCGAAACCCTCCCTCCCCTCGCCGGCGTGCCGTTCGCGGTGAAAAACCTCTTCGATATCGCCGGGCTGGCGACGCTTGCCGGCGCCAAGATCAATCGCGACGCGCCGCCGGCAAACGCGGATGCAACGGTCATCCAACGGCTCGAAGCCGCCGGCGCCATCCTCGTCGGCGCGCTCAACATGGGGGAATACGCTTACGATTTCACCGGCGAGAACATCCACGACGGACCGTCGCACAATCCGCACGATCTCAAACGCATGACCGGCGGCTCCTCCGGCGGATCGGCAGCCGCGGTCGCAGGCGGCCTCGTGCCGCTCGCCCTCGGCTCCGACACCAACGGATCGATCCGCGTACCTTCTTCGCTCAGCGGCTTGTTCGGCCTCAAGCCGACCTTCGGCCGGATCAGCCGCGCGGGAATGTTCCCGTTCGTCGCCAGCCTCGATCACGCGGGTCCGTTCGCCCGGACCGCGCGCGACCTGGCGCTGACTTATGACGCCATGTCGGGCTATGACCCCGACGATCCGGTGTGCGCCAACCTTCCGGCCGAACCGGTCACCCCGCTTCTCGATCGGGGCGTTACCGGCCTGCGCATCGCTGTCGCCGGCGGATATTTCAAAGCCCGCACCGCGGAAGTGCTCTACGCCGTCGACCAAGTCGCTGCGGCGCTCGGCGCCAATCGCGACATCGAGATTCCGGAGGCGGAACGCGCCCGCGCCGCGGCTTTCGTCATCACGATGAGCGAAGGCGGCAGCCTGCATCTCCCGCGCCTGCGGACGCGCGCGCGCGATTTCGACCCGGCGGTGCGCGACCGGCTGATCGCCGGCGCCATGGTGCCGGGCGCGCTGGTGACCAAGGCGCAGAAATTCCGCGGCTGGTACCGCACCGAGGTGCTCAAGCTCTTCGCCGAGGTCGACGCCATCGTGGCGCCGGCGACGCCGTGCACGGCACCGCTGATCGGCCAGCAGATGTTCACGTTCGGCGAGGCCGAACTACCGGTGCGAGCCAATCTCGGCATCTACACGCAGCCGATATCGTTCATCGGCCTTCCCGTCGTCGCCGTGCCCGTGCCGCTCGAGCCGTTGCCGATCGGCGTGCAGATCATCGCCGCGCCGTGGCGTGAGGACATCGCGCTCCGCATCGCGCACGCGCTGGAGATGAAAGGCGTGGTCGCGGCGCGGCGTCCGCCGATGTAGGCACGCGCGAATCCCGACCAACAGAAAATGGCACCTGGAGGAAAGACCATGGAGATCGACCTGCCGGAGGTCGTTGCCGAAGTGACCGCCGCGTTCGAGCGCTACGAGAAGGCCCTGGTGTCGAACGACGTCGTCACCCTCAACGAGATTTTCCGCAAGGACCCGCGCACCATACGCTACGGTGGCACCGAGAACCTCTACGGCTACGCCGAGATCGCGGCGTTCCGTACTGCGCGTTCGCCGGCCGGCCTTGGACGCACGCTGTCGCGAACCGTCATCAGCACCTACGGCCGCGATCACGCGGTCGCCTCGACGCTGTTCCACCGCCCGAGCGTGGCCGGCAAGATCGGCCGCCAGATGCAGACCTGGGTCCGCTTTCCAGAGGGCTGGCGCGTTGTCGCCGCGCATGTGAGTTTCCTCGACGGGCCGCACTGACCCATACCACCTTTCGGAATGATTGACGCGCTCTCGCCGTCATGGCCGGGCTTGTCCCGGCCATCCACGTCTTTGTTGTGCATCGGGAATTGAGACGTGGATGCCCGGCACAAGGCCGGGCATGACGAGTGAGCAACTGGAAGCGTTGGTATCATTCCGTCACTGCATCGTGTCACGCGGGTGCTTTCTCGTGGGCCATGAAAGCGCGCCAGCCGCCGAAACTCGAAATATCGCGCGCGCCGGCAATCGCCTCGGCTTCGACCAGAAAACCCTTCACCGTCCGGCCGTCGCCGAGTTCGAGCGTGCCGATCGACAGCGGCGGCGGCACCGCGGCAACGAAACGGCCGAAGGCCGCCTCAGAGAGCGCCCAGACTTCAACCTCGACCGCAGCGCCAGCGCCATTCTTGACGCGCAGGAGGCCGGGCTTCGGCGGTCGCGTTCCGGCCAGCGCGTAGAGGCGGTAGTGCGGCGCCGTCGCCGCGCGCTCGATCAGGCGGGCGCCAGCGGCGCGCAATTCGCCGTTGAGCGGCATGCCGGAAAGATGCGCGCCGACAACGGCAAGCGGAATTTCGGCGGGACCCGGCGCCGCCGATTGCGCCAGCGGCGGCTGCGGGTGCTTGAGCGCGCCGAGCGGCAGGTTGGTGGCGCGGTGGAATTCGCGTCCGATCGCCGCCAGCGCCGCCTCCTCGCCCGCAGGCGCCAACAATGTCACGCCGAACGGCGTGCCGTCCGGACGCATCGAGGCCGGCACGGCGAGGCCGCACATATCGAGGAGATTGGCGAAGTTGGTGTAGGTGCCGAGCCGGCTGTTGAGCCCGATCGGGTCGGCGAGCACCTCTGCGATTGAGTAGACGGTCGGCGCCGTGGGCAGCACCAGCGCCTCGATCGCGCCGAAGGTGCGGTCACGCACCCGCCGCAGGTCCGCGAGCTGATAGAAGGCCGCGAACGCATCGGCCGCGGTGCCGTGTGCACCGGCGAGAATGATCTGCCGCGTCACCGGATGCAGCGCTTCCGGCGACGAAGCGATGAGAGCGCGCGCCGTGAGATAGCGCTCGGCCACCCACGGTCCTTCGTAAAGGAGTCGCGCCGCCGCGTAGAACGGCTCGATGTCGATCTCGACGATCCTTGCGCCAAGCTTGGCGAAGGTTGCGAGCGCCGCCTGATAGGCCGCCTCCGACGCGCGGTCGCCGAAGAACAGGCGCTGGCCGCCAATCGGCACGCCGAGCCGCAGTCCGGCCGGCATCGGTCCGACCGGGTGCACCGGGCGCGGATGCGAAAACGGATCGGCGGGGTCGGCGCCGGCGAGCGCGCCCAGCGCCGTCATCGCGTCATCGACGGTGAGCGCGAGGATCGAGACGCAATCGAGCGTGCGGCAGGCGGGGACGACGCCGGCGGCCGAGACCAGGCCGCAGCTCGGCTTGAGGCCGACGATGTTGCTGAAGGCAGCCGGCACGCGGCCCGATCCCGCGGTATCGGTGCCAAGCGCAAGCGGCACCAGCCCCGCGCCGACAGCGATCGCCGAACCCGAGCTCGAGCCGCCGGGGATGAGCTTCGCGTCGAACAGGTTGCGCGGCACGCCGTAGGGCGTGCGCACGCCGACGAGGCCGGTCGCGAACTGGTCGAGATTCGTTTTGCCGAGAACGAGCGCCCCGGCCGCACGCAGCCGCGCGACGGCGGTCGCGTCGTTCCCCGGCCGGTAAGCGTAGGCGGGGCACGCGGCGGTCGTCGGCAGACCTTTGGCGTCGATATTGTCCTTGACCGCAACCGGGATGCCGTAGAGCGGGAGCGCACTGTCGGCGGTGCCCGCAAGCTCGCGCGCCTCGGCGAGCACGTCGGCTTCCTCCCGCAAGGCTATGAAGATCGCCGGGTCGGCGTGAGCGCGGATGCGCGCGAAGCTGCGCGCAACGATGTCCTCGGGCGCGGCCGCGCCGCTGCGATAGGCGCTGAGAATCTCGGCGACTGTTTCGGTCACGAAAGGCTCCGTATCGGCGCGGGCCCGGCAACCGCGTTCGCCGGGTTCCTTTTGTGCCAATAACGGCGCCTTCGCAATGGGGCTGCCGGCGTCGGCGGCTCTCGAAGTGCAGAGAAGCGAATCAAGGCATCGGCCCCCGGCATGACGCGTTTCGAAATGCTCGTCTCATCCTTGATGCTTTCAGAACAGCCACAGCCCCTCCGAACCCTTCAGCGTTCCGATCGACAGCAGCGCCCGCAGCGGCCGGCAGACCGCGTCCGCTTTCGCCCATTCCGCGGGCGTCATCGCCTGCTTGCGATCCCAATAGCAGGGATGCGGAAACAGGCAGCATCGCGCCCGGCGGCAGCGCGCGTTGGCGCAATCGCGCCAATAGGCGAGCAGATTGCACTGCGCCTGCGCCACATAGGCGTGGCGCTCCGCGTAGGGCAGCATGCTCCATTGCTTCCGCGTCATTCGCAGCGGAAACCGCCAATCCCGCGCCGTCACCTTGCGCCGCATTCTCTGCTCCACTGCTGATTTTGTTCCACGCTCGCAACGCGTGCGCGCCTTTCGTCTCCCTTTGCGGAGAGGGGTACCGAGCGAACGAAGTGTGTGAGGCGGTAAACGTGGCGCCGCACCCGCTCACAGCAGCGCTCCGCGTTCCTGACTCGTCATGCCCGGCCTTGTGCCGGGCATCCACGTCTCCAATTCCTGACGCGCAACAAAGACGTGGATGGCCGGGACAAGCCCGGCCATGACGGGGAGAGTGGATCAATCATTCCGAAAGTCGGCATCACCCGGCTCGTTCGCGGAACGCGCTACTCGCCGCTGTCCCCGCAAGGGGGAGAGCGCGAAACAAAACCATTCTCGCGGCGCGTCGCTGCGCCCGAGGCTTGCTCACCACGCCGCCACAAAGCGAAAAGCTACGAAGCTTTGCCTCCCGCCAAAGAGGGAAGCGGAGCGCCGAAAGGCGCATTGTCCAACCAATGTCCGCGTCAAGCGCGGCTGCGCGCTGCTCTGTGGCGGCGCGCCGCCTTTCGGCGCTCACGCTTGCGGCACTCGCCACCGGCTTCTACCCCGATGGCTCAGCTCCAGAACCGGGTTTCCCGCGGCTTCGGCTGCGGCGGTTAAGCACGCTCCGTGCGGACCGGTCCTTGTGCCGGTCGACCGGGGATCCGAAGCCGCCCGGGTGCAGATTGGCAATTCCGCCCGCGGGCACCGCAGCTCGCTCTCGTCCTTGCGGCATGCCTTCCGGAAAGGCGCCCTCAATTGAGCGAGATTCGCGGTTTGTATCTGAATTGGGGACGATTGTCAATGAAAACGTGACGCCGGCGATCCGGGCCATGCTCCTTTGCAACGGCACCGAATGAAATAATCGCAAGACTTGGCAGCAACACCGTTTGCACCGGCCGCATCGGCTTATGGTGCCAACGCGACAGGCAAACTCTCGAATATCGCGATTTCCGGAGCACCGGGAAGATCAGCTTCGCAACCCGCTCGAATCACTATTTCGGCCGGCACGCTCCACAAGGCCAGCGCCAAAGGCCCGCGATGCTCGCATCGTTCAGCGGGCTTATGTGTGGCCCTGATTCGGCAAAGAGCCGGAGCAGATCGAAGACGGTGCTCGGCGATATCTATCCCCTCAACAATACGGGGCAAACTGCCGGCGTCGTTCAAGCCATCCACCATGCAGTCGAACCTGACGAGGTTTTCAACGGCTGGGTGGCGCGAATTTGAGACGCTTACGGATAGAGAAAACGTAGTTTCCCCGTCTATTCAAGTTGAATCCCCTCTCGATTTTTTCATCGCCGGTCCAACGGTTTGCTGGGGTTGGATTGAATACGAAGACATATTTGGTCGCGTTTGGAAGCAAGGATGGAAGCATCGGCTCAATCTCACTAAAGATTCTGCCGGCAACTGGCCCAACCCTTTCCCTGGCTGCTACAGCGCTTCCTATAAGCCATGGGAAATTGAGAAATAGATCAGCGCGACCATCAAGACGAGATTGTAAGTACCCCTGGTGCGCAGCGCGTGCGAGATATGCTTCTCAACAAGACGACATCAAGACAGCTACGCCGCTATCTCTCATCGTGGTTTCGTCTTGCTTATGCTATGGGAACTGCTGCCGTTCGGACTTGGGGTCCCTCGCTGAGCGCCCTTCGATACAGATACGGCGCGACGAAACCGGCTATAAAACCAAGCGAAAAGGAAAACGCATAGGGAAACCACGGGGATGTATGGGCTTCGGTCGAGGAGGGGATATCAAGCAGGCGTAGGCAAATGAATAGACTCGTCACCATCGCGGCACCGCAGAGCATTCCCTCTGTTATGCGCTGCATCCAACCGCGTCCGAGGTGGAGGTCGATGTCACAAATAATAGCGATCGAGAGGCTGATCGCAAATGTTGTTGGAGCGAGCGGCGTGAGCGGATAGGTGCCAAACTCGAATGCACCTGATATTGTCTGATGTGCGATTGCAATGGCCGCGCGCTCCATTAACAATGAAATGAGTGCCGCCAGAACTGCCGATGTAAGCGAAGCTGAGTAGGGCAGACTGCCATCACTGCTCGGCCGGAACGCGCTCCAGCGTAGCTTGGGTAGGACAGCGGCCAGAACCCCGATCGTCTTCGTTACCCCGATCAAAAACGCAGTGAGCGGAAGCGGCAAAGGACCCGACTGCGGTTGCGGCACAATCCCCACAACACCAAGGACGGCGACGACCATGACGACACCCATGAAGACGAAAGGGCCGACGGGCAAGGCGGGACAAGTGCGTTCCTGAATGCAGAAGCCGAGCGCTTCCAGCCGGCTTTTGATCCGCTGCTCGGTTCCCTCGACCATTAGAAGCAATCCCGCGAGGAACTCTGCCAAGTGCCCATGCATTTTTTGGCAGATGTCGTCGTAGCGATCTTTGGCTTGCTTGAACGCAGTTTCGTCAGCAACTCCCTTTACCGGCGTCAACTGGTCAAACAGTACAAAAAAAGCTAATGACTGAGCAAGAAAGACTCTGAAGTCCGCATTAATGGTCTGCCAAGTATCGTGCCGATTACGGAAGGCTTTCGCGTAGTCGGGCAATGCTTTCAGGTCCTCTATGTCAAGGTAGAGCCGGAGGATGTGTGTAAAGCTTCCGCTTGGTGTCTCCGCCGAATCGGTGCTGATACGGGAGTCGAGGTCGTTCGACGCATCCGCATCATTGTGAATCCACTTCTTTAGGTCCGAGAGGTCCTTTTCTGTCACACCAAGCGCGTTTTGAGTCATCATGTCCGCCAAATTCCGCACGCCTTGCGGGATCCGGCCCCAAGCTTGGAAGCGCTTCAGAATCCATTCATCCCAGTCACGGACAACCACTATGTTTGGAAGCAATGTCGTCAAAATCACAGCCGCAAGTACGGGCGGAGCGGTAAATTCCTTGATGACTTCCTGAGCATTCTTAACCCCGAGAAAGGGCAGTACGCCAGGCTTTAGCGCGATCTCGGATAAGATAAAAAATAGTGCGACGGTCGCCGCAAGGTATCCTGCGCCAGTTAACAAGAATAGCGATTGCGTTGTGGAAAGGCGATTCGTCTCGGGTGTATTGTAACGCTTAGCCGCGTAGAACAAGACGACGACAACACAGACCGCCGTAACTAAAAAATCTGCCACAGCCGCTGTCCTCACGCACGTTGTAGCCGATACCTAGTTTCCATTCTAGGTTACCTTGAAATTTCTTCCGAGGGAAGTGGCGGGAACACCATCTTCCCGTTTCTTCTATAGGCACTTCGCCGCCATCGCCCGCTGACGAACGCCCCTTTTTAGGTAACAAGAGCAGGATCGCGCATTGCCACACCGGATTCTCTCGGCGAGGCGCGCGTGGCCAAGACGATCCCCTTGGGACGCGATCCGCACGGTGCTTTGCCGCACCATCTTTCCGCAGATGACCGGTTGCTTGCCATCAGACGCGGGCGCGCAGTTGCGCTTTGATTTCGCAACCGAAATGGCGGCTGGAAGCACATAACCCTCGCGTTCGCGGGACACGACGCGCGAGCGGGCCTCCGTGTGCCGATCCCCTTCTGTAGGGCCGTAGGGCGGGTTTAGCCGAAGGCATAACTCGCCGCATTGATCATCGAGTCGACGGATTACGCTTTCGCTAATCCGCCCTACTTGCTGAACTGGGGACGATTGTCAATGAAAACGTGACGCCACGAAACGCCTGGACCCTTAAAGTGGAGACGCAAAGGCACGGGTATCGTCACGTTCGCCTGGCCGCTCAACTTTGACCACCTGCGCGCCAAGATCGCCGAGCAGCACGGCCCCAAGAGGATTCTTGTGAGGTCAAGTACGCGAATTCCTTCGAGGGGTCGCGCGGCCCGCTCCTCACGTGAGCGTGGCAGCCAGCTCGGCGAAATTGGCCGCTATAAGATCAGGCTGATGAGGTGTTTGGCCAAATGGCCGCTTGCGACGGTCGATGAATGCGGTCCGCATACCGTAAGACTTTGCGCCAATACAATCGAAGGCATGATTGGCAACGAACAGGATACTGGAGCGGTCGTGCCGAATGATCTCCTCGGCTTTCGCGTAGGTCTTCCAGTGCGGTTTGAAATAACCGGCCTCCAGCACCGAAATGACATGATCGAACGAAAAACCGATGTGCGGCCCAGCGGCCTTGAGCATGTCGCGGTCGCCGTTTGACAGAATTGCCAGCTTGTATCCCTCGGACCGAAGCTTCTCGAGAGCAGCGACAACATCCGGGAACGGCTTGAGTTTCTCAATTTCGCTCACAAGCCAGCTCACTTCCTCTTCTGTGTAGGCAATGCCACAGCGATCCATGACGTACGAGACCGCGCGATGTCCGATCTGCCGGTAAGGCGTATGTCCCCGATCGCATAACGCGTCGATCATCGAATTCTCGAAATGCGTGCGGCGCCACCACGTAACGAAATTGTTCGGGTTTCCCTCCCAGCCCTTTTGTTTCAGGAAAGGCGTCACGGCCTCAGTCAGCCCCCGCTGCATATCGACGATGGTGCCGTACTGGTCAAACGTCAGTACTTTAATTTCCCGTCGCAGAACATCATGTACTTCGCTCATGGTTCGCTTCACTCGCGCAAGGAAGGCCAACGCACAGGATCGATGAAGCATTGTAATCCTATTTTGGAAAATCGCGCCCGGCAGGAAGCAGCGTAACCCTTGCGTTCGTGGGGCACGACGGGCGAGCCGGCCTCCGTGTACCGACCCCTTTCTGCAGTCCGATCGGAGAGGTCAAACCTCCCTTGGGGGCTTCAACTCAAGTCGGCTTCTGGAGCAGAGCGGTCATGCCCGGACGGCGCGACCAAGTTGTATTTTGACCGGTAGCGGTCATTTCCGGCCGGGTTCAACAACAGTCGTGGTTGCGCCGAGCAGTTGACTGTTCCGGCGGACGATGAATAGCATCTCTCGCCGACCGTGCAGACCGAACACGAAGGATGAACTTGTGCGGCCGATTTTTGCGCTCTTCTTAAGCTTTCTGGCGTCCGCGTTTAGCGGGGCGGCCGGCGCTCAGGTATCGGACAACCTGGTGCGAATTGGTGTGCTCGGCGATCTGTCCGGGGTCTACGCCGATTTTGGCGGCCCGGGCGACGTCGTTGCAGCCCGGATGGCCGTCGAAGACTTCGGCGGCAAAGTGCTTGGCAAACCGATCGATGTCATAGCTGCGGACCACCAGAGCAAGACCGATATCGGCGCGGCAATCGCACGCCAATGGTTCGACGCCGACAAAGTCGACATGGCGATCGGCTTCGACAATTCATCGATCGCCCTCGCTGTCGAGCAGGTCGCATTCCAAAAGAACCGCATTGCCATCGCTGGCGCGGTTGCGACAACGCTGTTCACCGGCAAGAGCTGCACGCCCAACGAAGCAGCATGGCTTCACGATAATTACGCTCTCGCCAATACGCTTGCTCGATCGGTTGTCGGAAGAGGCGGGGACACCTGGTTCTTCATCACCGTCGATTATACCTTCGGTCACTCTTTGGAGACTGAAGCCAAAAGCGCCGTTCTGGCCAGCGGCGGCAAGGTCTTGGGAGCGGTGCGTCATCCCCTCAATACTGCAGACTTCAGTTCTTTTCTGCTGCAGGCGCAGGCTTCGGGAGCGAAGGTTGTCGCATTGGCCAATGCCGGCGGCGACATGACCAATGCCACCAAGCAGGCCAATGACTTCGGACTGTCCCGTACCGGCAACCAGAGCCTCGTCTCGCTACTTGTCTTCATCACGGACGTGCATAGCCTCGGCCTTGCGGTCACACAGGGCCTTCAATTTGCTACCGCATTCTACTGGGACCGTGATGACGAAAGTCGCGCCTGGTCGAAACGCTTCTTCGCCGTCCATCAACGGATGCCGACTTCGGCCCAGGCCGCCGTCTACTCCGCCACGCGCCACTATCTGCGCGCCATCGAGGCCGCTGGCACTGACGAAGCAAAAGCGGTGATGGCCAAAATGCGCGAGATGCCCATCAATGATTTCTTCGCCAAGAACGGCAAGCTCCGCGAAGATGGCCGCATGGTGCATGACATGTATCTTGTGGAAGTGAAGACCCCGGCCGAATCGAGCGGGCCGTGGGACTACTACAAGATCAAAGCGACAATCCCGGGCGATCAGGCGTTTCGCCCGGCTGGGGAAGATGGATGTCCTCTGATTAAGCGGTGACAAACCACGACTGTCAAAACCGAGCGCGGACCGACCGAGCCGGCGGCCGGGAAATAGGCGGTCCCGCGCGGTACAGAAAATTCTCCTGCTTCGGGGGCTGGCCGCTCAGCAATGAAAACCCCGCCGCGTGGCAACGAAGCGGGGCTCTGACGAACCGCGACTTGCCGGGCAGCTACCCGCAATGTGCGCGATAAGCGCGGCAGTTGCCCATACCCTGCTCGCCGAGCTCGCGCTTGTGCATGCAGGCCGCCCTCATTTCTCGGCATCGGCCCGGCGCCCAATCGTGACCCACTCTGACGCCGTGGCGTCCGATCTCGACATCGACCTGCGAGAATGCCGATGTGGTGGGAATTGCAAAGACCGCCGCTGCCGCAACGGCAACCGCAAAAACGTAAGTACGCATCTATTGTCTCCTGTCGCCCTCGGCACAGCAACTACAGGAGATTTGAATCGTTCCTGAGCGGCCTGCACAAAAGGGAAGCCCCGCTTGGTGGAGGACAAGCGGGGCTTGCGACGAGAGCGCGAATAGAGTTTACGGGAGAGGCGCGCGTCCCGTCCCTTATTTGCCAAACATCTCAAGGTCCGATTGGTTCCTCACACTACGACCGGCGCCAGCTACCGCGCGCCGGAAATGGCTTCAGAAACGCCATCCTTACAAGCGTCGCTGAGGTTACCCAGCGCAGACTTCAAGCAAGCAACGATCCGGCCGCGCCTGGGCTTAACGTCCCCGCAGGCTTTCTTGACGTCATCCGTACAAGCTTGTGCGACAGCCGCGAGGTTCGCCAGTTTGGCTTGGCACGGCTCCGAAAACTCGCTCATGTGCTCCTTGACGCAAGCGCGGATACGACCCTCGCCTGGCTTAACCTCTCCGCATTTCGATTTGATATCGACCGCGCAACCCAGGGCGGACGACTTTTCTTTTGCCATGGCGCCTGACGACCACAACGCTAAGGCGATGCCCGCAACCAGAATACCCTTCAGCATGGAATTGTCCTCCATTCTTTGAAAAGAACGCTACGCCGTCGCGTTTATGCGCAACATCCGTCCCTCGGGCCTTGACCTACATCAAAATTTTATTGCCCTGTCGACAATAACTCCGCTCACTCCGGCCGCGTTATCGGCGTTGCTGGCGGCGTTCCGAATGCTGCGTCTTGTCCACCAGCCCGGAGAGGTGAGATCGATCGGCCATTGGAAATCTGCGTGGTCTTTATCCGCATCCGCCTACCGCCGCAGGTCGGGTTTTGCCGAAGGCATAACCCGCCGCGTTGATCATCGAGTCGACGGATTGCGCTTTCGCTAGTCCGCCCTACGCGCTAGGCGCTGAGGGGATAGCCGACATCGCGCGGCCGCGCGGGATCGGTCGAAAGTGACCCGAACCGGCCATTAGCCGGCTCGCGCGATAGAACAATTGCGTCACGCGAAGCAGTCGCGAAATTGCAACACAAGCCGATAAACGCCGTACAACTCTCAAGATGTGCTTGATAACTCTCAAGATATGCTTGGCGGAAGTTGGCTTGTCAAATACCGTCCAACTTGGGGCCGGACATCATAAAGAGTGGCATTGAAAGAGTCGGCCTCGTAACCGTGGCCAGATGTCGGGGTTTAGATTGCGCGGCCTTTGCGGCACATCACGCGCATCTGCAGGCAGGTTGCGGCCGATCGGGCTGGCAGCGCTCGCGACCTGCATAATATTATTGTCGTCATTCGGCTCAGCTCTGGCACAGACCACCTTTACCAGCATAACCCCGTCGTCAAGTACGGTCGCCGTCGGTACACCCATCACTCTTACTGCCAACGTGACACCGCCTATCGGACCCACTGGTACCGTCGGCTTCTATTACGAACCCCAGAATTTCCTTGGCACTGCAAATCTTAATTCCTCCGGGGTGGCCGTCTTATCAAACGTCCTACTTCCGGTCGGCCTTCACCTCGTCTATGCAATCTACAACGGAGATGCAAACTTTGCGAGTAGCACCAGCACCCCGGTGTTGGTCAATGTCACCGGGCCGCCTACTATCGCCAAAGGTTTTAGTCCCGCCTCAATCGTTCCGAACGGTCTTTCAACGCTCACGATCACGATCACCAATCCCGCTGCAGCGGCGCAGGACGGGGTAGCATTTACCGACAACCTTCCAGCGAATGTCGTTGTTGCCATCCCCAACGGGCTCACCAGTACTTGCGGCGGCACCGCCACGGCCACTGCGGGAAGCGGCAGCATCTCGCTCACGGGCGGATCAGTTGCGGACAGCGGCTCCTGTGCCATCAGCGTCAATGTGACTTCAAGCATCCCCGGCACGTATAACAACACAACCGGCCCGGTCTCATCCACTTTTGGAACCGGCAGCACGAGCAACACAGCAACTCTCACGGTTGGGACGGCGCCAACCACTTTGACGCTGACCTCGTCATTGAATCCGAGCCAGGTCGGACAATCGGTGACGTTCACGGCGAAAGTGACGGGGCTCTCACCCACCGGCACGGTTACGTTCAAGGATGGCGCAACGGTGCTCGGCACTGGCACACTCAATGCCAATGGACTGGCCACCTTCACGACGTCGTCGCTGCCGAGCGGCAACCATGCCATCACCGCCGTTTACGGCGGTGACGCCAACAATACCAGGAGCACATCACCCGTGCTCACTCAGGTGGTCAATATTCCGGCCGACAGCATACGGCTGCGCGCTCTGCAGGTTGCCGTCACCAACATAGAGGCGCAATCGTCGGGCGCTGCCTTTTCTGGTGCCGTCGACGACGCGATCGCGGATGGATTTTCCGAAGGCGGTTGCACCTTGATTTCGCCCAGGGGCAATGGAGTGCGCATCAATTTCGGGGATGACTGCACGAACCCGCGACACAATACGGGTGTCGCCAGCCAATATGATGCAGTGACCGCGTCCCGCATGCTCGCATTTGGCGACAACGCGCCGAGCTACATCGGCCAGAGCGCCGGATTGCCTCCCAGTCTGCGCAGCTTCGCACCCGACCAATCGATGCCCTCTAACCGCGTGGACGACTCATTCACTGCCCTCGGCTATGCCGGCCCCGCGGTGACCAAGGCACCCCCGTTGGTGCCGGTAGCATCCAAGGAATGGCAGTTGTGGGCTGCCGTGCGTGGGACCGGGTGGAGCACCGATCAGTCTGTCGGTGATATCCATGGCGGGCAGATCAACGCGATTACCGGCCTCACCCGCAAGCTGACGCCTGATTTTCTAGTCGGCGTGCTGGGTGGCTATGAAAATTTCAGCTACGACTCAAGCTTACTCGACGGGCGGCTCAAGGGCGACGGCTGGACACTGGGGGCTTATCTCGGCTGGCGCTTGCTGCCGGGTCTGCGCTTTGATGCGAGCGTGGGGCGCTCCGGCATCAACTACAACGGCGTAGCCGGTACGGCGGCTGGAACATTTCTCGGCAGCCGATGGCTCGCAACCACTGCCCTGATCGGGACCTATGAGACCTTGTACGGCATCGAGATCGAGCCATCCGCAAAGGTCTATGCGCTCTGGGAGCACGAAAACAGTTACACCGATAGCCTTGGTACCTTTCAGCCGGATCGCAATTTCTCCTCTGGCCGCGCCAGCACCGGCGTGAAGA
>Ga0207644_10000449_pt1 | contig 26613 bp, 19 predicted proteins | sample KBSS73metaG_FD_184326 | JGI IMG/M metagenome (GOLD analysis project Ga0207644, IMG submission 184326) | Switchgrass rhizosphere microbial communities from Kellogg Biological Station, Michigan, USA - KBS S7-3 metaG (SPAdes) (version 2) | ecosystem: Host-associated > Plants > Roots > Rhizosphere... | reverse complement strand
CTGTCGCTCACGTGCGCCTTCCAACATCATCTGCCTGAGCCGTCAAGCTGCGGGTCAGGAGAGAGATGAACGACCGGCGGCTATGAGGGCTCCGATCGAGATCGCTGAACGGCAGCAATGTCGGCGGCAGTGGCCTTGCTCGATAGCTTGATTTGCAATGGCGGCTTCTCGCCTTTGTCACCTAGAAGCTGTCTGACGGGACACGTCAACCTTGCGGCCATTCGGCCAAGTGCTACTCAGTGGGCGATGGCTGAAATGGGGCCTTTTAAGCGCAAGCATCGCATTATCGCGGCTCTGCTCGGGGCCGTCTTCATGTTTGCCTATGCCTTCGTGGGTCGGCCTATGCTTCGGACTATGGGAGCCACCACCTACGGTCCGTTGTCGTCGCATCACAGGGACATTCTTGTTGATGACGCACAAAGTTTGCTTGCCAAGTTGCGACCTATAAATGAGCTATCAGGCAATAGCTTACGCTTCGTTGCAATGCCTTCTTTCGGGAGGCGTTGGATGGCTGTTTCGGTTTCGGAGATTAATAGGCGGGTTGCTGGCCAACTGATCGTGTTGGATCGGAAAACAGACCTACTAGCCGATCGAGAATTTTCGATGGATCAGTCTGCTTTTGAGAAGCTATTGAAGCGATGGGATGATCGAACAGAAAACTATTGGGGTGATTTCAGAATGTTCACCGATGGAACACCATTAGCTTTCGAACGACAGCGCGGAAGGATAATCACCGCTGGCATCGGGAACTCACCTTGCCACTTTGATGTTCTCGGCGATCTCGCAGCAGTTTACATCGGGCCGAATGCTAAGGAGTTGATGGACCTTCGCGCACCTTACATTGATCGTCTTCTGAGAAGCGGTAACTGCTAACGCCAAGGCTAGGCGTCCGCTTACCACGACATTCCTGTCGATCAAGCCGTGCCAGGCACGGCCTGAAACTTGCCGTTCGTTGCTCGATCGAAAGCAGGTGAACGGACGGCGGCTATCGAGGACCCCGTGCAAGCCGATGACCGACTGCTTTGTCGGCGGAGCTAGCCCCAATCTCGACGAGGCATGGCGTATTCTTGCTGCTTCAACTCTCTTCCGCAGATCGATCGAATTACTGTCAACCACAAATGAACTGACATTTCGATATTTTCTGGCAACGTGCGGCCGCACTGGATGGAGAGGTTCAATGTCTGCTGCGATCGATTTCACTTACAGCTACGCATTTCCGTCAAATGTCCAGCAATCTGTCAAAGGCAAGCCGCAATTGGCGCTCGCGACCTGCAATGCAGATCATGCGCAGCCACATTTTTTCGACGGAAAGGTTCGACAGCCGCGAATGCTGGGCGAAATGCTCTACGTCTTGAGCGATGTTGTGCGCACGCACTTCTTTTTGCCCAGGCCCGCCATCCTTGATCCGGTAGTAACCAGCAATGAAGAGATGCTGCGCCTTGAGGGATTCAGCGGTTGCTGCGGGGTCTATGCCAGGGTGGATTTGCCAGCTTCCGTTTTCGAAGGCGAGTGTAAGGGGCGGGGCACAACTAACGTTGATTTCAACAATGACATGCGAGCGGCGCTGCTAAGGCTGCGCGACGAAGAGGACGTCGAATTCGCTGTCGGAGCGGACGAGGTCGTACTGTCCCGCGACGGCGCCAAGACAATCGAGAAAAAGGTCAAACTGCCGCTTCGGTGGATCAAGGGTTTCAGCGAAGTCCAAGCCTATCAGCCGCGTCTAGAGCCAAGAATGGAAGTGACAGCGGCAGAGGGACTGAGGTTTGTGAGGGGGCTCCCCAAGGGGTCTCGCCCCAAGATGCCAAGCTACGCCATACCCTCAGGGCGGTCTATCCGCCTTACCCAACGGAATCAGAAGGGCGCAGTTCCGATACTTGGCACTCATCGGGTGAAGGTGATCGAGCCGTTGCTGCTTCGGGCCAAGGGATTGCGTGTCTGGTCCGACGACGAAAGTGGCGCGAGCGCTTGGGAAATCGTTTATCCGGAAGGGACGTTCTTTCTCATGATCAGCCCCGAAGTATTCCGAGGCTTTTCAGGAGAGGGTCAGCTCTTGCGAACTCTCGCCACGCCGCCTCCCGAGGCAACGATCGCCAAGGTCAGGGCGGCGCTCAAGTGGCAGTCACAGGTAGACCTTGAACATCTGGCGAGAGATATCGGCGCCTCCGGTTCCGAGGTCGAGGCGGCATTGGGCATTCTCGGCACGCGTGGGCTCGCCGGTTATGATGCAATCAACGAGCATTACTTCCATCGAGAACTACCTTTCGATCTTGCCAAGGTGGAGGAAATGCAACCGCGTCTGGGCAATGCTCGCAAACTCATCGAAGCGGGCAAGGTACGGCAAGTGGGTGGTGCTTCCGATCTGGCAAAGTTCGAGGTTGATGGCACCGGCACGGTTCATCTGGTGACCCTGTCGGAAGATGGCGATTCCTGCACCTGCCCCTGGTTCAGCAAGTATCTGGGTCAACGCGGCGCGTGCAAGCATGTCCTTGCCGCCACGCTCCTTATGCAGGACGAGAAAACGGGGAGCGAGGACCTATGACTGCCGACGATCTCGAAGAACTGGTCCTTTCGATCAAAGATGCGATGGAGTTAGCAAAGGCATTTTCTGGTTTGGACGATAAGCAACGTGCCAAGCTGTCGTCCAGCGCTCAGAAACTGCACCGCCAGTTATCGGAGGGGAAGCCGAATGTGTCTGCATCGGACCGATTGAAGGAATTTCTCTCCTGTCGAACGGGCGAAGTCTGGTCACAATGGAATTCTAGGGAAAACCGCAACGCATGCCTGGCAATCTTTGCGGTTGGGCCACTGTCCGCTGTCAAGAAGTGGCAGGTTCGTGTCTGGCATGATGATACCCCGGCGCTTGAGTGCGTCATTCGTGATCGCAGGCCGGAATGGATGGACGATTGGATCGCGCACGAACTGGAGCAACAAGGGACCTCAATCGAATTTCCAACCCTACATGGCTGGGTTCAAGATCGCGTCTGTGGCAAACCGGAGTCCGATGGCTATTACCGCCTTTTCGCCCATCATATGATGCGGACGGGGTTCTACGGCAAGAAAGAGGAATATGTTCCTCCTTTGAGCGAGCAACTGCTCAAGGCTTCGGAACTAATCCCGGACATCGATGGCTTGTTCAGGGTCGAGACCAACGCCTTCAATACCAATGCCTGGTTGACCAAGGGCGCTCCGGCCCATTACGAAACGTGGCCCCAAGCTTTGGTCAGATTGTCGCGTGCTGGCCACTTGGAGCGAGCGCATCTGCTGCGCCTTGCGCTTGATGGGCTGCGCTTGGACATCAAACAGAATCAGCTGTCAGGGTATCACAAGTTCTACCGAGCCATGGAGCCAACAGCAGCTGAGTTGATCGACCATCAGCCAGACTACATTGAGCTTTTGTGCCACCCGGTTAGCCACGTCGCCAAGTTTGCCATCGATATGCTCGCCAAGGTCGAGAAGGCCAAGGCGCTGCAAAGTGAACCGTTCCTCCGCGAAGTCGGCACCGTCTTTGCCAGTGAAGCCAAGGGCAACGCGATCGCAGCCTTGAAGCTCCTGCAACGGATCGTGGCACCGACGAAAAAGGCGCCTGATCCTGCTGCCCTGGCTGTGATCATCGAGGCTCTGCGGCACACCGACCCTGAGGTGCAGGCGAACGCCATCGGGATGCTTGAGCCTCATTCGAAGCACCTGTCGGCTGAGCAGTTCGCGGCGCTTGAGGACATGGTGGTCTTGGTGTCAGCCAGCAATCGGCCAGCGCTTGAAAGTTTGCTTCCTAACGGCGTTGGGGCCGCCACCAGTCCAAGTCCCAGTTTAACGGCATCCGGCTTGTCTGATGGGACCGTGGATTACAAACCGTCTTCCTTTTCCGATGGATGCCGAGGGGTCCTGGACGAAGCCGATGCGATCACACCAATTGCGTCCGTTGATGAGCTCATCGACACCGTCTTTCACGCCATCGAGGTCGTTGATTCCCCCGACGAACTCGAACGGATCATCGATGCGATCAGCAGGCTGGCGGACCAACGTCCGGCCGACTTTGACCAGCGGGTGGCTCCACTCCTGCACCGCTTGAATAACGGACAGGTTGGTTCAAATGGGCTTGGAGCAGGCCGCATTGGCCTCGGTCTTGCCGTACTTGATCTTGTCGCAACTTGGGCGAGTGGAACGCTTTACCGAACTCCGGAGCAGTTTTCTGAGTATTCGACGCGACAGGACGCCTTTGTCCCGATGGCGGCGCATGTGAGAGAAATTTCAACGCGAGTGGTTGCGCGCGAAGCAAAGCCATTACTCGCAGCACCGACCCATCGCGGAGGCTGGATCGACCCAGTCGTTTGGGTCCGCCGCATTGCCAAAATGGAGCGCAATTCGTCGCTAGAAAGATCAATTGACGTCCGGCTAGCGATGCTTCGATTGGCACCCGACAATCGGACAGAAGCGCTACAACTCGCCAGTGATTTAGGCGGCGACATAGGCCGATTGGCGCGCTTTGCACTTGGAGGAATTGATCGACCGCAGAAGTCTGATCGATCCAATTACCCCGCATGGATCACCGCAGCGAGATGTCGAGAGCCGGGTGCCGATTGGAGTTCCGAATTTGCTTCCCTTGCGCTCGATGATGCATGGCCCGACAGCTTGTTTCCTGCGGTGCATGAGTGGTCATCTTCCCACAAGGCAGGTCAATACGAACAGATGCGCTGGAAACACCCGGAGCTGAAGATCAGGGTGCGAACGGATGGCCGCGTCGACGATCAAGAGAAGCGAGGCCTGTTGGCTACAGCGTTGGGCAAATTGAGCGGTCGGACAATTACCCGTTGGGAGGAGCTGCCAACAGCAGCGCTCTGCCGCAGGACCGAGTCCAGGCATTACTGGCCAATGGATCTCAATACGACGTGGCTAGCGCAGTGGCTTGCCTATCTCTGGCCGCAGAAACTCGACAGTGCCCACATGAAGGCAGCGGCGAAGCTCGCCCAGAGGATGGATGAGGATAGCAGCAACTGGACACCAAACTACGGCTTCCTGCACGCCCTTTTTCAACGCGGCAGGCCGTGGGGAGAGCCGGGTCATCTCGTCTTGGCACTGAGTCTAGTTGGCAAGGATGCTGATGTTCGCGGGCTGGCCATCGATGCCCTGATTGAGGGAATTGAGAACCGGATATTCGATCCTGTCATCTTTGCGATTGTTATGACCCGTCTGTGCGAAGGTGAGTGGGTGAAGTACAACCGTCTGGGCGAGAACCTGCTGCAAGTTGCGCAGGTCTCGCCTGCGCATGCGAGAGCTATCGATGCTGCCTTGCAAGCGTGGTTGCCTGACTTTGACCTAACGCAGCGGAACGGTCACCATGTGCTGCAGGTATTGGTCGAAACTCAGGCGATATCAGGCGCACCAATTTCACCATCTACCCGTACCGTGCTGACTTCGCTGACCGGCAAAACAAAGGCGGCATCATTGGCGAAGCAGGTACTCGGATAGGGAAGACATCCGAATCCTCGGACCGTCAGCCCCGGGGTGTCTACCCTTCGTATTGCTTGGGGAATTCAGGCCCGTTTGAAGATATGAATGAAAGGCAGATATCAAGTGCCCGAATGCTGCCCCCGAACGGCTGCTCTGTCGGCGATTGTGGCGGAGGACTAGGCGATGACCAGATCGGCAACTCGCGCCAACATTGCGGACCTCCGATCACCGTGTAATTTTGCATCAATGCTTCTGCGCTGGTTCCTTCCCATTGCCGCGTTGATCTCGACTCCGGCTTTGGCAAAAGACGAAGCGCTATGCGGCGCCTTGGAAAACCTGAAGCGCGAGGCGGAGACATCGGGTCCGCAGCGCGTTGAAATTTTCAAACAGGAAGCAATGACGTTTGCATGCGGGCGTACAGTCAAAGCGCAAGCACAAGTGGACTTCTGCGATGCCGCAGCTGGCCCCGTAGGGCTAGAGTTCACGCATGTTTTCCCTTGGTTGATTTACGGCTGCCTTCGCGATCAGCATATCAAGCCGGAGCTGGAACTTGCGGATCAATATACGGGCGTCCGGCATCGCAAGAAAATCGTTCACCTTTGGGCTGGCTGGCCTGATGGCGTACGAATGGACATACGCTATCGTCCAACCGGTGATTTTGGTGCTGATCGTAAATTCAGGGATTACTGGGGCGCTTACGAGCTTGTAGTTTGGCAACCTCGCTCATCACCTTGAACGTCCGCTCATCACCCAACCCAGGCCATTCATGGGTCAAGCGACATTGATAAACAAATGACCGCTTCCGGCGTACGAGCTCAGGCGCAGGAACGGGCGCTATGAAGGCGGCGACTGCTCCTTCTAGCGCCCACGCCGCAGTTCCCTGCCGCCACGGCGTGGAGTTGTTCAGCCGATGCGCATGGAAAGCTCCACATCTTCGGCAAAGGGAAGCGAGAGGTAGCCGCCACCATCCGCGCGCACCTTGGCCAGATAGTCCGGGCAATAGTCGGCATTGTCGGCCAGGATTAGCGCGCCCGGCCGCAAATGCGGCTCCAGCAGAGCGAGAACGTCGAGATAAAGTGCCTTGGCGCCGTCGAGCAGTACAAGATCGATGGCCGGCGGCAGATCATGCGCCAAGGTTTCCAACGCATCCCCGGGGCGGATTTCGACCAGATCGGACAGAGCCGCTTCGGCGAGGTGGGCTTGAGCACGGGCGATCTTGCCGGTTTCAAATTCGCTGGTGATCAGGCGCCCACCGCCATTGTCGCGCAGCGCCGCAGCCATGTGCAGGGTCGACAGGCCAAAGGAGGTGCCAAATTCGACAATGACCCGCGCCCCCATGGCGCGTACCAGCATGTAGAGCAGACGACCTGCCTCGCGCGAGACGGGGAGGGGCATGTCTTTCAATGCACTGTAGAGCAGGCGCCATTCCTGTTTGCTGCGCATCAGCCTTTCGCGTTCGGCGGGTGAGGTTGCGGCAAAGATCGGTAGGTTTTCCGGCCTTGTGGCGTCGGCCTCAGCAAACAGACGGTCCACGAGGGGGCCAAGCGGCGCTTGGGTGAGCAAGGGCATGGGTTTCTCCTGAGCGGCGGGGAATTGTGCTCGTGAGAAAAATATGAGCAATTGATCGCGTTTTCTAATCGCATTGGCCAAGTCGTAATGACCACACCAGCAAACCCAAGGCTTTCCGCGCGAAAGGAGCCCCGGCAACAGCGTTCCACGGAGGCGGTTGCCGCGATTCTCCAGGCCGCTGCTCAGGTTTTGGCAGCAGAGGGCGCCGCGCGTTTCACCACGGCGCGCGTGGCCGAAAGAGCTGGCATCAGCATTGGCTCTCTCTACCAATATTTCCCCAACAAGGCCGCGATCCTGTTCCGCTTGCAAAGCGATGAATGGCGCGACACCCGCGCGGTGCTGACCGGATTGCTGGCCGACACGACGCAGACCCCGTCGGCACGGCTACGGGCGGTGGTGCGGGCTTTTGTCGCGTCGGAATGCGAGGAAGCCGCGATGCGACAGGCGCTTGATGATGCCGCTCCACTCTATCGCGACGCCCCCGAAGCGCAAGCCGCGCGGGCAGAGGTGCAGGCCCCCATCATGGCGTTCCTGACCGAAGGTGCACCCCACGCGACTTCCGCGCATTTGACCGTCGCTGGCGAAATCATGGTCAGGGCGCTCAAGGTTCTGGGCAAAGCGCTGTCACAGAGTGATCAGGGCCGGGAGGAGATCGCCGCCCGCACTGAAGCATTGGCCGATATGTTGTGCGCCTATCTGGCCACGCTGGAGCCTTGGGACAGCTGGCGTGAAATCGGCGCGCCAGCCAAACAAACCAACGACCGCTTCCAACGCTTTGGCCCAGAGCCTTGAACGTCCAACTCGTCGGCGGGTGTAGCCCCGATCCGACGTCCAACCCAAAGCAGCGGCTGTCGACCAAAGTAGGACGTTCACGTCTGCCGGAATAACGTCACCTTCTGACGGAAGCCGACGAGCGGCCAATGCGCCGCGGTCACTTCCGAGGCATTTTAGTAATATGCGAGAGTTCGATTGAACGCTCGGTGGGTCCCCGTTATCCATCGGTGTAGAGAGAGCACGCCGGTTGCTGGAACGAGGGAGAGATCACGACGTCTGATCTTGCAGCACTGGCTCTGGTAGGGTCGGCCGGTTCTCTCGAACATGGGATTAGTAAAGATGATCTGGTACGATGCCTGGCTTGACTAAAGAGGGCACCGTTCGGCGGCTCAACCTCAACCTTCTCTATCCGCTCGATGCTATCCTTCACGCGTCCACGCTCACCGAGGCGGGACGGCGCGTGAATCTTAGCCAATCCGCAATGAGCCATGCACTGCGCCGTCTTCGCGATCATTTCGGTGACGATCTCGTAGCGCATCAGAGTGGCGAACAGCACCTCACCCCCCTCGGGCGCGCGCTGCGCGGAGAGGTGCGCCGCGCGCTGCAGGAGGTTCACAGCGCCCTGGAATTCTCGCTGGAATTCAATCCGAGGTTATCGACGGAGAACGTCACGATCGCTGTCTCGGAAGCGATCGAACAAATGCTGCTCGCCCCGGTCCTGCGCAATTTGTCGCGTGAAGCTCCTCATATGACGGTGGACCTTACCGCTCTGGGTCGCAAATCGCCGTGGCAGTCGCTCGAGGAGGGGGCCGATCTTGTTCTGGTGCTGCAATCCGGCGCGGACGAACGGCTCGCATCCTTGCCGATACTCAGCGATCACACTTCATGCATGGTGTGGAGCGAACATCCCGAACTTGGCAGCAAGAACGAAATTACCGACGAGCAATACCGCACAGGCCGGCACATAGTCGCCAGCGGCGAGAGCACGCCAATCATTCCGGGAGATGCCTTGGCGGCAGATATCCTCAATTCACGTAAGATCTCGATCAAGGCCACGTCCCAGGCGACCCTGCCCGCGATCGTAATCGAAAGCGATCTGATTGCGACGGGCAGTTCGTGGCTGTTTCAATACTATGCGTCCAATTTGCCTCTGAAGGTTCTCGCAACGCCTTTCACAACAGTGGATACCCCAATCGTCGCCCAGTGGCCGAGCCATCGGCGACGCGATCCCATGCTCGATTGGTTCCTCCAAAAACTCCTGGATCGCCGACCATTCTAGGCATCGACGGCGTTCATGGCGGGTATGAAGAGTTCGCGTTTGTCCGTCACATGACTGCAGCATAGGATCGATGTGTTGGGATCGAGAACTCAGGGCATCTCTCTTCAATTGAGGCCACCCGACAGCAGGAGAACGGCCACGGGATAGCGTCGGCAGAGCGCTTCGCGACTTGGCTGCAATATCTGTTGGAAGTGCCGCCGAAGCCGAGCGTGGGGAGTCTCGCGCCGGACAAGGTGTGCCTATGGAGGTGTGACCATGATCAATGTTTCGGCGAGCGCGCATCGGCTTCTGGGGGCAGTCAGCATTGGATCGATGACCGTCATCGCCATGGCGGCCTCGACTCCGGCGGCGGCTCAGAGCGAGCGAGCGCTCGATATCAATGTTCCTGCTATGCCGCTTGGACAGGCGCTTAACGAGATCGCGCGCCTCAGCGGTGCCAGGATCGACTTCGATCCGGATGCGGTCCGCACAGCCACCTCCAGGCCGGTCCATCACGCCAAGTCGGCACGCGATGCAGTTGCTGCGGCCACTACCGGCCTGAACCTCGCCGTTGAAGCGAGCTCCGACGGCATCATCGGCGTCTATCAAGGGATCGTGGTCACTGCGCGTCGCGACGAGGCGGAGACCAATGCGCTTGTGCGTCAAGCCTCCACTTCGGACCGCAGCGGTTTGTCGTTGCGCGAACAGCCGCGCAACAACCAAGTGATCTCGGCCAAGACGATCCAGGATCAACAAGCCCTCAGCATCAGCGAAGTCTTGCGCAATGCGGGCGCCGTCTCGACCATCAGCAACAGCCCGGGGGGCGGCTCGACATACTCGGTACGGGGCTTTTCAAGCGGCGGCTTGGTCAATGGCCTGTCCAGCTCCGGCAACTTCGGCGTTTCTTCGGGTGCCAACCAGCCCATCGCCAGCATCGAACGCGTCGAAATCCTCAAAGGCCCCGATGCTTTGCTGGTGGGCTTCGACAATCTTGGCGGCAATGTGAACGTCGTTACCAAGAAGCCCGACGCCGAAGAGCGTTTGATCATGAGCATGGATGTCGGCTCGTACGGGCTGGTGCGCGGCGTGCTCGATGCCAATCAGGCGGTTACCGCCGACAAGAGCGTGACCGCAAGGCTGATCGCCAGTGCGCAGACCATGGACCGAAACTATGGCGGTTATACAGGTAACAAGGACTACCTGCTGGCGCCTTCGATCCGGTTCAAGGACGGCCGGACCGACATCATTCTCGGCTTGAGCGCGTCTGATTCGACGAGCGGGATTACACCGTTCACCCTGTTCGATCCGAATACCGGCCAAATCGTAAAACGCGATCTCGGCACGCCAATCTTCTCGAGCGATCAGTCGATCAAAACCAAGACCACGCGCGTATATACCGACCTAACGCGCGAATTGACGCGCGACATTACCTTCGTCGTTCGTGGTCTGCACGACGACAACAGGCTGGGGCTCGATGTCTATCCATTCTATCTCAACTCTGCAGGTATTCCCACGGTCGCCGTGCGCGGCTCGGGTCAGGTGGGCAAATCGGACGCCGCCGATGCATTCTTCCGCATCCGCTTCAAACCCGCAAACTTCGTTACTGTGCGTCTGAATGTCGGCTATAATTTTTCCCAGGGCTCTTTCGAGCCTCGCAGTAGCGCGAGTTATGACACTATCCAGCCCGTGCCCCTTGGCGCCAACACCACCATTCCCGTGCCGCCGCGGCCCGCCGCGACCGACCGTTCGTTCCGGCTCGGCTCACAGCAACAAGGTGTTTTCGGGCAGGCCCTGCTCGATTTCGGCAGGGTCAAGCTCCTCGGTGGGCTTCGCCGCAACTGGTACAAATCGACTCTCGAATTCTTCGGCTTCGGTGTCTTTCCGCCTGACCGGGACGCCGCGACGGTACCCAACTTCGGCGCTGTCGTGGACGTGACCGACAACATCTCGGTCTTCGCGAATTACGTAAAGGGCTTGTCCGCAAGTACCTCGACCAACTTTGCGGGCAGCCGGTTACCGAACATCAATTCGAGGAACAAGGAGGCCGGCATCAAGGTCGACTTGTGGAACGACCGGGCGACAATCAACGCGTCGTACTTCGATCTTCTACAGGATAACACGCTGGTCAACGATCCGGCACACCCCGGGTTCTCCATCCCGGGCCCCGGACAGCGCGGCCGCGGCGTCGATCTCAATATCGTCGGTCAGTTGATGCAGAATTGGACCGTTCAGGCATCTTATACCCGGACGAAGTATGCCTTCCTCAGCCCGTCAGATTTCCAGACGGTCATTCCCAACCAGCCCCGCGACAAGTACAGCATCTACAGCAACTATCGTACACAGATCACGCCCGCTATCAGTGGCGGCTTTGGTGCCGGATTGTTCGGCCGATCCAGCTCGTACGCCGAATATTTCGGAGAGTTTGTCGTACCCGAGGCACGGCAGGTCGACGTCAACGGCTTCCTGACAATTGCTGGTTTCGAATTCAACGTGGGCGTAAGGAATGTCTTCAACCGGCGCAATTACGGCACGACTAGAGCGTCCGACTTCGTGCCGGTCGACGAACCCCGCAACGTGCGTTTGACCGTCACTAAGCAGGTGTTCTGATGCCTCACAAACGCGGAATGTCCTTCCCATCCGGCGTCCAGGAGTCCCGCCGCGAGGCGGGGCTCCAACGGCCTCAGCCGCGCCGCGAGCGGTGGGTGCACGCGTGGGGCTTGACGAGCCGGTACTTCCGTTCAGAGGACTGGAAAGCGGCGTGGCTGTTGATCGCCTGCTATATCGGACTTGAGCTCGGTACCGTCTATATTTTTCTGCTGTCGAACAATTGGCAGCGCGAATTCTTCGACACGATCGAGCAGCGGAAGGCGGGGCTGTTCGCGTCGGTCATTCTGACGTTCGTGATGATCGCGGCGCTGGAAGTCGGCGTGTCGCTAATCAGCAATCTGGTGAGCTGGACCCTTTCCATGCGCTGGCGGCGATGGCTGACGGACTGGTACATGAACCGCTGGTTCGCCCGCGATCGGTTCTATGAAATCGAACGGCTGGGAATGATCGACAACCCCGACCAGCGGATTGCCGAAGACATCAAGGCATTCACGTCGTTCGTCCAGGGGAATTCGATCATCGGCGTGGCGATCGGTATCGTCACGAGCCTGACCAGTGCGATCAGCTTCGGAGTGATACTGCTACAGACATCCTCGCCGCTCGCGATCTCGGTGGGCGGTCGCAACATTTCGCTTCCCGGTGGCGATCTTATTTGGTTTGCGATCGTCTATGTCCTGTTCGGCTCCGTGTTCGTCACCTGGATCGGCCGCCCCTACATCCGCCGCCGGATGCGTGAGCAGCACTACGAAGCGGACTTTCGCGCCGGCCTGATCCATGTGCGCCGCAACAGCGAGCAGATCGCGTTTTCGCGCACCGAGGGGATCGAGAGACAGAACCTCCGGCAGGCGTTCGATAACATCCGGCGCAACTGGTACCGGATGATGTGGGCCAACCTGGGTCTGAATGCTGGCACCGGCATTTATCAGCGCGTGATGGGCGTGGTGCCACTGTTCCTGACCGTGCCAAAGTTTTTCGCCCGTCAGATCAGCTTCGGCCAAGTGATGGCATCACGCGACGCGTTCACGCAGTTCACCTCGTCCCTTTCCTATTTCGTGCAGGTGTATCCGGGCCTTGCCGAGCAGATTGCGAATATCAACCGGTTGAAGGCATTGGACGATTCGCTTGACAACGAACGCCCCCGGGGGATCGCATTCACGGCCCGGGGAACGGCCGATGGCGTGGCCCTCATGGTAGAAAATCTCGAGCTTCGGCGCCCAACTGGCGAGCCTCTCCTCGCCCTGCCGCACTGGAGCGTGCACGAAGGTGAACGGTGGGTCATCGAAGGCCCTTCCGGGGCGGGCAAGACGACGCTGCTACGGGCGATCGCCGGCCTGTGGCCCGATGGTGCGGGCGCCGTCAGGATGACGAACCGAGGAACCGTCATGCTGGTCCCCCAGCGCCTTTACCTGCCGCTCGGCACGCTCAAGAACGCGATCTGCTTTCCGGATCGACCGGAAGACCACGGCGATACGACCATCGCGGCGCTGCTGGAACGCGTGCGCCTGGGCATGCATTCCGATGCGATACACGCGGTGCGCCTGTGGCAGGACGAGTTGTCACCCGGCGAGCAGCAGCGTGTCGCGCTCGCGCGCATCCTGTTGCACCGCCCGAAATTCCTGATCGTTGACGAGGCGACGAGCGCGCTCGACGCGGAAAACGCCACCTATTTTTATGAAACCGTGCTCGCCGAGGTTCCTGGCGCCACCCTCATCAGCGTGGTGCATGACGAAAAACTTGCCCGTTTCCACACGAACCGCCTGACCATTTGCGACGGGAATGCGCGACCGCAACCCATCAGGATCACTTCATGAGCGAACTTCTCACCCACGGCGAGCAAGAGTTGCGTGACGCTGCTGCAATGGCGGTAGAGCTTGCCTCGCGCCACGGCGTATCCGCACGCGCTTCCGCCAGCAACGACGGCTTCGCCAAAATCGAGATGCAGGAGGGCGAGGTACAGACCGCCGAGCGAAGCGGAAACCAGTCGTTGTCCCTCACAGTGTATCGCGGTGGTCAGCGCGGCTCGGCTTCCGCCGCGACGTTCGACCGCGATGCGATCGAACGCGTGGTGGCCGAAGCGGTCCTCATCGCCGACCATGTCCAGCCGGATGCCGATGCCGGAATGGCGCCGCCCGAATGGCTCGCGTTCGAGGGGCCTCAACCCGACATGTTCGCCCACGGTCGGCGGGACACCGAAACGCTAATGGCCAGCGCGGGTCAACTCGACCAGGCGGCGATCGCCGTCGCCACTGCCAGCAAGGGCGCGTTGCGCGTTGGCCAGTCCGTAGCGATCGGCAGCGAAGGGATTTGGGCCCTCGCCACCAGCGACGGCTTTTGCCGCAGCAGCCGCACATCAAACGATGGCCGCTGGTGTGTCATGCTTGCACAGGACGAAAGTGGCAGCACGTCGGACTACTGGCAATCACAGGAACGCAGCCCCGAAGCCCTGCTCCAGCCAGAGGTGATCGCGCGGCGCGCTGCCGAGCGCGTGCTGTCGGCACAGGGCGCGAGGAGTATCAGGAGCGGCCGTCATCCCGTGCTGTTCGACGCGAGAACATCCGCCATCCTGGTAGGCGAGCTGGCGGGCACGCTTACCGGCACGACGCAGTACCGGAAGATGAGCTTTCTTGCCGACCCCATCGGCCGCGCAATCTCTGCCTCGCATATCGATCTGACCGAGGATCCGTTCGAGCCGCTCGGTCTCGCCAGTGGCGGCTTCGATAGCGAGGGCATCGCCGGGACAACCCGGTCGGTGATTAGGAGCGGCGTTTGTGAAGGTCTGTTCCTGTCCACTTTCAGCGCCCGCAAGCTGGGTATGGCACCGACCGGGAACGCCGACGGATTTTTCAACCTACGCCTTACCAGCGCCGTGGATGGAGGAGACTGGCAAGCCATGTTGCAGCGGCTCGGCACCGGGTTGGTCGTAACCGCCCTGGAAGGTGGTTCGACCGATCCTGCAAGCGGCAACTGGACTCACGCCGTCAGAGGACTGTGGGTCGAGGGCGGCGCGATCGTCCACGCCGTGACGGACGTGACGCTGGGCGGATCGATGCCGGCGATGCTGAACGACATCGTCGCCATCGGCAGCGGAGTTGAGCGGCTGGGCGCGATCCGAACGGGGCCAATCCTGATCGACGAGATGCAAATAGGAGGCAGCGCATGAACGGTGGGGAAATCGCCGTCGCGCGCGTTCGCGATCGGCTTCTGGCTCCGGCACACATCGATGAGGCGGTAATCGGCCGCGCACTTGGCGAACTGGCCGGCGGAGGCGCGGACATTGCCGACCTCTATTTCGAGGTTACGAGCGTGAGGAGTTGGCGGCTCGAGGGTGGCAGGGTCACCAACGGCAGCTTCAGCATGCGCCAGGGGGTCGGCGCCAGGGCCGCGCATGGCGCGGCGGTCAGCTTTGCCCATTCGGCTGACGTGCGCGAACAACCGCTGCTGGATCTTGCACGCGCGGTGCGCACGCTGGCGCGGCATGGCGATGCGGATCGGCATCCACGCGGGATCGAATTGAACCGCGGGGCCGGCGGGCATTCGCTTTACCTGCCAGCAGACACCGTCGCGGTTGAGGACGCCGCCGCCTGGATCGCTTTGCTGGAGCGCATCGACCAGACCGCCCGCGCAGCCGATCCGAGGATCGTGCGCATCGATGCCAACGTGCGCGCGTTCGATAGCAGCATCCTGTTCGCGAACGCCGACGGCGAGATCGCGGCAGACATCCGCCCGATGACCATTCTCTCCATGATCGTGGTTGCCGAGCAGAACCAAAAACGGGCACGCGGACAGGCCGGCATAGGCAAGCGCGGGGGACTTCCTGCGTTCGATACCGCATCGGTCGATGCGATGGTGGCGACTGCGGTGCGCATGGCGCTGCACAATCTCGAAGCCGTTCCAGCTCCCGCGGGTGAAATGCCGGTGGTTCTCGGCCCAGGTTACCCTGGCGTCCTGTTTCACGAGGCCGTCGGCCACGGCCTCGAGGGCGATCATCATCGCAAGCGGCTTTCGGCTTTCGACGGCAAGGTCGGCCAGCGCATCGCCGCACCCGGCGTCACCGTGATCGACGATGGCGGCCTTCCCGGCCGACTTGGTTCGCTGGGCGTGGATGACGAGGGCACTGCGCCCAGCCGCACCGTGCTGGTGGACGATGGCGTCCTCACTGGCCTCATGCAGGACCGCCTCAACGCTGGTTTGATGAACCAGCGCTCGACCGGAAATGGACGACGGCAATCGTATGCCGATCTGCCACTGCCGCGCATGACCAACACGTTCCTCGCAAACGGCACCCATGACCCGGCCGAGATCGTTGCCTCCATCGACCGCGGCATTTACGCCACCGAGTTCGACGGCGGGCAGGTCGACATCGTCACCGGACGCTTCAACTTTACCACGATCGAGGCCTGGCTGGTCGAGAAGGGCAAGCTCGTGGCTCCGGTACAGGGGGCCACCCTGATCGGCGTGGGCCACGAAGCGCTCCAACACATCTCGATGGTCGGCAACGATCTGGGCTTCGACACCGGCATGGCAACCTGCGGCAAGCAGGGCCAGTCGCTCAACGTCAGCGTGGGTCAACCGAGCGTGCGGATCGATCGCATGACTGTGGGCGGCCAGGCCACCTGAGCCTCTTCTCTCTCCCTCCAAAAGAAATCCGCAGTAGGAACAGACATCATGCGCAATGTGACAGAGCACGACTTTGACGAGGTGGTCCTCAACAACCCGAAGCCCGTCCTGGTGGATTTCTGGGCACCGTGGTGCGCGCCCTGTAAATCGCTGGCTCCCACACTCGATGAGCTGGCCGAGGAGTACGCCGAAGAGATCGAGGTGGTGAAAATCGACATCGACGAGAATCCCAAGCTTGCCGAGCGCTTCGGGGTTCGGGGGATCCCCTTGCTGATGATGGTCAAGGACGGAGCGGAACGCGCCCGCACCGTCGGCACGATCTCGCGCAGCCGGCTCGATGCGTTCGTCGAATCCAATCTAGGTAGCGAGTGATGGGCAGCATCGCATTCCGCGGGGACCCTGCGGTCAAGCAGGAGGCTTTGGCCAGACTGCGCAGCCATATCGTTGCGGGGACATTTCTCTATGGGCCGGCCTGGTCGGAAGAAGGCGTCAACGCGATCGGGGCCATTGTCGAGGCCGACGATACGCACAAGTATTCCGAGATGCTGGGCTACCCACTGGCACTGGCCACCGCATTGCCTTCGATCATCAATGCGATTGCCCCGCTCGACAAGGCCGCGCAGTATGCCGAGGCCTGGCTGGAGCGGACACCGGTGGGTGCGGACCTGTCCAAGGTTGTGTCTCAAGTTCTGATCTCGATCCTCGAGGAACCGGCCGTCGTCGCGCTTACGGCGCAGCAGGCCGCCGTTGAAGCCAGTCGTAGTGCCGTCGTCGCCCTGCACCGTCGGGTGCTTGACGGCAATGAGCCGGACCGGACCGAATGGAAATCGGTCCGCATGGCGGCAGTCGCCGCAAGCGACACGGTAACGGGCACCCAACTGGTGCGTGCCGCGGGCGCCATTGTCGAGGCCGCTGCGTGGCCCACCAGCATGCGCACCGTCCTGCACGACGTGCTCGGCGCCCTGGGGGGGCTGGAGACCAAGCAGCTTCTCGATGAGATTGGGTGGACCGAGGACAAGGAAAGCCAAGTCTACCGCATCAGGGAGGCTGCCGAAAAGACCGAGCAGCATGCTGAGCTTAGCGGACTCGACCGGGTCTATGCCTTGCTGGATGCCGATCACCCGGAGCTGGCGAAAGGGTTTCGGCAACGAATTCGACAGTTCGAGAGGCTCGGCGACACGATCAAGGCGATCGGCCAGCAGATCCTCGAGCATTTGGAAAACGCGTCCGTTGCGGCGGAACGCGGCGATGCCTTGCCTGCAGACGGCGCCTGAACGTCAATGAGGTCGATGGAAATATGACTGCGGTGAACCCGCTCCTGGACACCAACCCCGCTCCCCTTTGCCGGACCCTCTGTTCGACCGACGGGTTGCCGTGCGACGCTTACTATCCGGGATGTTCGTCGTCCGGCAGATCGAGTTCGCGTTGTTCGATCTGGAGCCGCTCAGCCGCAAGCGCTCAGGTCGGTCATCGGTCATGATTGAAAGCCTTGTCGCCTGTGATGCCCGCGCGTGGCGAGCAGAAGCGATCCGCAAGATCGAGGCGGACTTCAATCGCTCGGCTGACACCCACCTCGTGCGGCTCGACCTGCCACGCTACGCAGGCATCACGCTTTACCTCAAGGACGAGAGCAGCCACCCAACCGGCAGCCTAAAGCATCGGCTTGCGCGCTCGCTGTTTCTCTATGCATTGTGCAACGCCTGGATGGGGCCGGCGACCTGTGTCATCGAGGCATCATCGGGGTCGACTGCTGTGAGCGAGGCCTACTTCGCGCGCATGCTTGGCTTGCGGTTCATTGCAGTCGTGCCGGCGGCGACCGCCGCCCCCAAGCTCGACGCGATCCGCTTCTACGGTGGGGAAATCCACGCGGTCGATGATCCACGCACAGTCTATGACGTGGCCAGTCGCTTGGCGATGGAGACGGGGGGGCATTATCTTGACCAGTTCACTTATGCCGAACGCGCGACCGACTGGCGGGGCAACAACAATATCGCAGAAAGCATCTTCAGCCAGATGGCGGCAGAGGAGCATCCGGTGCCATCCTGGGTCGTGTGCGGCGCGGGGACTGGGGGCACTTCGGCGACGATCGGCCGCTTCATCGGTTATCGGCGGCATGCCACCCAGCTATGCGTGGCAGATCCCGTCAACTCGGTCTTCCATCAGCACTATGCCGATCCTGCCGTCTTAGCCCTGCCCGAAGGCTCAGCGAGCTGCATTGAAGGCATCGGTCGCCCGCGAGTGGAGCCGAGCTTCGTACCCTCGGTGATCGATCGAATGATCACGGTCGAGGACGCAGAGAGCATCGGCGCGATGCGCGCCCTGTCGAAATGCCTCGGCCGACGGGTGGGCGGCTCGACTGGCACGAATCTTATGGCTTGTGCCCAGTTGATTGCCGAAATGGCGGCCAGCGGTCGCAAGGGCTCGATCGTCACGCTGCTATGCGACAGCGGCGAACGCTACGGATGCACTTACTATGCGGATGCCTGGCTCGCCGAACGCAACATCAGGTGGCAAGCCGCTGCCGAGCAGATCGAGGCGCTTTTCGCTTGAACCAGCCAGCGCGGACCGGACCTGGTCGAGAGCAGCGGTATCCTGGGCATTGCGACCGCCTGACGGTTGCATATCATCTCAGTTGACCGTCGCGATCCCGGTCAATCTTTCGGCAAGGAAATCGACGAAGACCCGAATGCGGGCAGGTATGTTGGTGCCGCCCAGAAAGACCGCGTGGATCGCCTCGACGTCGCCTGGATTATAGTCCTCAAGCAGTGGCACCAATTGACCAGAAGCGATCTCGGGTTGCACGCTGAAGCAGCCCACACGCGTGATGCCAACGCCGTCCGCCGCCAGTTGACCCAGCGTCTCGCCGTTGTTCGCTTCGATCGATCCACGGACGCTCAGGGCATAGTCTCGCCCGTCCTTGCGGAATGGCCAGACGGGTTCGGCGCGGCGAAAAATGAAATTCAGGCAATTGTGACGGTGCAGATCTTCGGGCGTTTCCGGCGTGCCATGACGGGCCAGATAGGCCGCAGACGCGACGATGACCCGGCCATTCTCGCCAAGCTTGCGAGCCATGAGGGGGCTGTCGGCAAGAGGACCGAAGCGAACCGCGACATCTGCCTGTCCGCCCGGAATATCGACCAGCTGGTCGCTGAGGCTGATGTCGACCAGGATATGTGGATAAAGCTGCGCAAATTCGCCGAGCAGGGGCACGATGCACAGTCGGCCATGCGAATGGGCGGCGCTCACCCGCAGGCGGCCGCGCGGGGCGCCGCGATCGGCTATCGTCTGCTCAGCCTCATCCAGATCGGCAAGGATGCGGCGCGCGCTGCTGAGGTAGGCCTGGCCCTCCGCCGTCAGCGTCAAGGTGCGGGTCGACCGCAGCAGCAGCCTGACTCCCAACCGATCCTCGATCCGGTCGATCGCACGGCTGACCGCCGAGGGGGTCAGGCCCAGCAGCCGTCCAGCGGCCGAAAAGCTGCCCTCGGCGACCACTGCCGCGAAGGTCTCCAGCGCGCGTGCCCGGTCTGCATGGAACGGCATCTTTTCATCCATTGCAAAGATCTTTCGCGTTCCCGCGCTCTAAACCTCGCGCGTTCGTCACTCCATTTATGCGTCCAGCATCGCTTGGAAAGGGATGAAGATGGAATATCGGCAACTGGGAGCATCGGGCCTGCGCGTGCCGGCGCTCAGTTTCGGCACCGGCACGTTCGGGGGTAAGGGGCCGCTGTTCGGCGCCTGGGGCAACAGCGACGCGCAGGAGGCGCGCCGCCTGGTCGACATCTGCCTCGACGCGGGCATCACCCTGTTCGACACGGCAGATGTCTATTCAGATGGTGCCTCTGAGGAGGTGCTGGGCGCCGCGATCAAGGGAAGGCGCGATCGGGTTCTCATCTCGACCAAGCTTGGCCTGCCTACTGGAGAGGGGCCCAATGACTGGGGCGTATCGCGCGACCGTCTGGTACCGGGCGTGGAAGCTGCGCTCGAGCGCTTGGGCACGGATTACGTCGATCTGCTGCAGTTGCATGCCTTTGACGCATCGACACCGGTAGAGGAGTTGCTCTCGACCCTCGATGTCCTGGTGCGCGCGGGCAAGCTGCGCCATGTCGGCGTGTCCAACTATCCCGGTTGGCAGCTGATGAAGGCGCTCAGCACGGCGGATCGCCATGGCTGGCCGCGCTTCGTCGCGCATCAGGTCTACTACTCGCTGATCGGCAGGGCCTATGAAGCGGACCTGATGCCGCTTGCCGCCGACCAGGGGGTCGGCGCGCTGGTATGGAGCCCGCTTGGATGGGGGCGCCTGACCGGAAAGATCCGGCGCGGTAGCCCAATTCCGGAGGGAAGCCGCCTGCACGAAACCGCCGCGCTTGCGCCGCCTGTCGAGGAGGAGCATTTGTACCGCATCGTCGATGTGCTGGACGAGATCGCGGCCGAGACCGGCAAGACAATGCCACAGATCGCGCTCAACTGGCTGTTGCAGCGGCCCACGGTATCATCCGTCATCATCGGCGCGCGCAATGAAGAACAACTGCGCCAGAACCTGGGCGCTGTCGGCTGGACGCTGACTGCCGATCAGGTCGGCCGGCTCGATCGGGCCAGCTACCAGATGCCCGCATACCCCCACGCCCCCTACCACCAGCAGGCCGGCTTCGCCCGGCTGAACCCGCCGCTGGTCTGACAGGAGCAGCACCATGAAAATCAATCCACCGCTTCTCGCGCTGGCAGCCGGCGCGTTCGGCATCGGCGTCACCGAGTTCGCGCCGATGGGCCTTTTGCCAGTGATCGCGAACGATCTTGGCGTCTCGATCCCCGCGGCTGGCCTGCTCATCAGGGCCTATGCGATCGGGGTGATGCTGGGCGCGCCGCTGATGACGCTCACCACCGGACGCGTGCCTCGCCGCACGCTGCTGATCGGCTTGGCCGCCATCTTCACCCTCGGCAACGTGATCGCGGCGCTCTCCAACAGCTATGGGATGCTGCTGATCGCCCGCATCGTGACTTCGCTCAACCATGGCGCCTTCTTCGGCGTCGGATCGATCGTTGCCGCCAGCCTCGTCCCGCCACAGCGGCAGGCGGGCGCGGTCGCCGCCATGTTCATGGGGCTGACGATCGCCAATGTGGTCGGCGTGCCGCTGGCGACCTGGGCCGGCGAGGCTTTCGGCTGGCGTTCGGCCTTCTGGGGCGTGGCCGGGCTGGGCATGCTGACGATGGCGGCGCTCCGCCTGACCTTGCCCGACATGCCAGCCCCGGCGGAGGGCAACGCACGCTCCGAACTGCGCGTGCTGCTGCGCGGGCCAGTGCTGGCGGCGTTGGGCCTCACGGTAGTCGGCGCCAGCGCGATGTTCACCGTCTTCACCTATATCACGCCGATCCTGCGCGAAGAGACCCATGGCTCGATCGGTTTCGTCACCGCGATGCTGGTGCTCTATGGTGTCGGCCTTACCATCGGCAACTGGCTAGGCGGGCGCTTTGCCGACCGCTCCGTGGACAGGACGCTGATCGTCACGCTCGCCGCGCTGTCGGCGATCCTGGTCGCCTTCGCCTTCGCCATGCCGTTCGCCGTGCCGACGGCGGTGCTGATCTTCCTCTGGGGCGTCGCCAGCTTCGCGCTGGTCCCGCCGCTCCAGGTGCGGGTGATGAGCGCCGCGGCGGACGCCCCCAATCTGGCATCGTCGATGAACATCGGCGCATTCAACCTCGGCAACGCGATCGGCGCGGCCCTGGGCGGTGGCGTGATCGCCGCTGGCCTCAGCCTGCCCTATGTCGCGATCGCCGGAGCCGCCGCCTCCAGCGGGGGACTTATCGCCATCCTCTTCAACGTGCGGAATCCTGCAGATGGGACAGAGCGGTCGTTCCGCGGCTGACCTGCTGACCGCTGATAGCCACCGACCGCGGGCCACTGTGTTGCGCCAGAACGCGTCTGTGAGATGCGCTTGGCTCGCCCGGCGGCTCGTTTTCGGCAGGCGGCGTTGGCGGCTATGGTTTGTCGGAGCGGGTAGAAGCGTTCGCAGTGGATGGTCTCAGGCCGTAGCGCCCGAATTGGCCGGGTGGGCATCCGAGGCGCTTGCGAAGGCCTCCAGCATGCGCTGAATGATCAGCTCCTTGCCGGGATAATCGGTAGTATGGGCTCTCGATCACAGCCGGGCTCGTAGCCCGACCTGGATCGCGCGGGGCGCACCCGGTGCGTAGAACAGCGATGACATCAGCGGGTGCTCGCCGTCGATAACTGGTCCGGCGAAGGGGCGGGCAACGAAGTGGCCGGCGGCATTGAAGCCGGTAAACCCGAGCTGGGCCGCGGTGGCGTAGCGCTTGTCGAACAGGTTGCTGACTTGCGCGAAGAGAGTGAGCGCCTTCACTGGCCTCACCTCGATGCCCGCGTTGACCACGGCGTAAGCGGCGGTCCGGCCGCTGCCGAGGTAGTAGGTCCCATCGGGTTCGTGCTTGCCGTTCTCGTTGCCGCGTGCGGTCATTCCCGAGACTGCGATCATGTCCACGCTCAGCGACAGCCGATCGATCGGATCGTAACTGACGCCCGCCTTGAACACGTGGCGCGCGATCAGCGGGATGCGGTCGCCGCTGGCGATGTCGATCACGCCCTCGAACCCGGGCGCGGCGTGCGCGGCCGAGCTGTTCGCAGCGCCGTTGACCGTCTCCGCGCTGCGATAGGTCGCATCTAGCAGGGTGTAGTGCCCGGCCAGGCGCAGGCGGTCGAAAGTCGCGGTCAGATCGATGTCCAGGCCCTGCCGGCGGGTCCTGCCGAAATTGCGAAAGTAGCCGAAGCCTGCGGTATCATCGGCGACGAACAGGATGTCGTTGCGGTTGACCGTGCGGAAGGCACCGAGCCGCGCGGTGACGGTGCCGGTGTTCGCGCTGATGCCACCCTCGATCGTGCGCGCGACCACTTGCTTGAGCGGCGGGTCGCCGGCGAGCGCGTTCGGAAGGCGGCAGGGGCTTTCGGGATCGGCACAGCCCAACTCGATCGCCGAGGGCGCGCGGCTGGTCTGGGCGATTGCGGCGTCCACCACGACCGCGTTCGACACGACATAGCGCAGCGCGAGCGCCGGATTGAGCCGCTCGAAGCGCTGATCTGTGTCGAGCGAGCCGGTGCCGCCGCCCGGAGTGATCGCGTCGCGGTTGTGGATCGCGGACCGGTCGTATCGGGCCGAGATGTCGACGTGCAGCGCGCCCACCTCGATCGCATCGAGCGCATAGAGGCTGAACACCGTCGTGCGCGCATCTAGGTCGACGCGCGCGTCGAAGGCGTTCTGCGAATCCTGGGTACCGTCGGCAAAGGCGCCGGGACCATCGACGGTCACGATCCCGCGCTCCGGCGTGACATAGCCAAACTGTGAGGACTGGCGAAAGTGCGCGCGGCTGCGGCTATAGGCAAGGCCGAGCGTCAGTGCGTTCGTGAGGCGGCCCACGGGCGTGCGCCAGGTCAGTTCACCGGTGCCGCCCCACTCGCGCTGACGGTTCGCGGTGCGGTTGGCGAGGCCGTTGCACGTCTCATTTGGTTCGGTGTCGAGCAGGGCGTCGGCGATGCAGCGCCACTTCGGGAAGGGCGTGTTCGCCTGCGTCTCGCCGCTCATCGGAACGCCCGTATAGCCCGCCGCGCGCAAGGCCGCGCGCTCGGCTGCATTGGCTTGGTAAAGGTTCACGCCTAGCGCATAGTCGTTGATGTCGCCGTTTAAGGTCCGCGTGCGGATGTGCCGCCAGAAGGCATTGCCCGAAATCGTCAGCGCGTGTGAAAGCGCGTGCCGGCCGGTCAGGTTGACCAGCCCTGCGCGGTTCTTGGTATGATCCGGATAGGTATAGACGCTGTCGCGGTCGGCCTCGAGCAGGCGCAGCTCCTGCAACCCGTTGCCGTTGAGGTCGCTGTCGGCGAAGCTGCCGGAGAGTGCCAGCCGCGTTGCCGGTCCGGACCAGCCGAGCTTGCCGAATAGCTGCATCGCCTCGGAGGGCGAGTGGTCGCGCCAGCCGCGCTCCTTGAAGCCATCGCCACTGGCGAACCAGTCGAAGTCGCCGGTGCTGCCGCCAGCCTGCGCCTCCGCCATGCGCCGGCGGAACGAGCCGTAGCTCGCCTCCAGTTCGGCGCCGGGGTCGGACTTGCCGTCCTTGGTGCGCACTGACAGCGCGCCGCCCAGCGAATTGCGCCCGAACAGCGGGTTGGAGCCGGGCACGAGGCTGATCGAGCGGATCGCCGACTTGGGAATTAGGTCCCAGCTCACCACCTCGCCGAACGGCTGGTTCAGCCGCACCCCATCCATGTACAGCGACAGACCCTGCGCGGTTCCGAGCAGCGGTGAGGCGGTGAAGCCACGATAGTTGACGTCGGGCTGCAGCGGGTTGCCCTGTACCTCGTTGACGAAGACGCCTCCGATCATGCGCCGCAGGTAGTCGGTTACGAATGCGGCGTGGCTCGCCTCGATCTCCTCGTCGCTGGCGGTCTGCGCTGGGGCAGCGAGCGCATCTTCGCCGACATCAGCCAGCGGGGTATACGCCGTGACCACGATCTCGGCCGGCTGCACTAGGGAGGGGTTCCCCTGGGCTGCGGCGGGCGCGGCTGTCAGCGCAGAGACGGCAAGAAGCGCCTCGCGTGTCACTCTCATAGAAGCTCTCCCCTGCAGCGTTTCCGCTGCCCGAGGAACGGGTTAGCAGGCCGCCTCAATCGCAGAATTGAACTTTGGGTCGGAACGGCAGAGCCCGACCGAAGGTCCAATTGCCGGGAGGCGAGGGCGCGGCGATCCTCGGCCCCGATCGATTGAGACCTTCGACCCAGGAGAACGATGATGCTGCAACAGGCGCTGGAGAAAGTCGCCGGCCAAACCTCGCTCGTGCGTGAGCGGTACGACAACTACATTGGCGGCGCCTGGGTCGCGCCGGCCAGCGGCGAGTACTTCGACAACGTTTCGCCCATAACCGGTCAGATCGTGTGCCAGGTTGCGCGCGGCACCGCCGCCGACATCGAGGCAGCGCTTGATTCCGCCCATGCCGCCAAGGATGCCTGGGGTCGCGCCTCCTCGACCGAGCGGGCCAACATCCTGCTGAAGATGGCCGACCGCATGGAGGCGAACCTCGACCTGATCGCGATGGCCGAGACGATCGACAACGGCAAGCCGATCCGCGAGACCACTGCCGCCGACATTCCGCTCGCCATCGACCATTTCCGCTACTTCGCGGGCTGCGCCCGCGCGCAGGAAGGCTCGATCAGCGAGATCGACCACGACACCATCGCCTACCACTTCCACGAGCCGCTGGGTGTGGTTGGCCAGATCATCCCGTGGAACTTTCCGATCCTGATGGCGGTGTGGAAGCTCGCGCCGGCGCTGGCGGCGGGCAATTGCGTCGTGCTCAAGCCCGCCGAGCAGACGCCGATGTCGATCATGGTGCTGGTCGAGCTGATCGGCGACCTGCTGCCGCCCGGCGTGCTCAACGTGGTCAACGGCTTCGGCGTGGAGGCAGGCAAGCCGCTCGCCTCGAACAAGCGGATCAGCAAGATCGCCTTCACCGGCGAGACGACCACCGGCCGCCTCATCATGCAATACGCGTCGGAGAACCTGATCCCGGTGACGTTGGAGCTAGGCGGCAAGTCGCCCAACATCTTTTTCGAAGACGTGATGGATGCCGACGACGATTACTTCGACAAGTGCCTCGAAGGCTTCGCGATGTTCGCGCTCAACCAGGGAGAAGTCTGCACCTGTCCCAGCCGCGCGCTGATCCAGGAGAGCATCTACGACAAGTTCATCGAGCGGGCGATCGCACGCGTTAAGGCGATCCGGATGGGCAATCCGCTCGATCCCGCGACGATGATCGGCGCGCAGGCGTCCAACGACCAGCTCGAGAAGATCCTCTCCTACATCGACATCGGCCGCCAGGAAGGCGCCGAGGTGCTGACCGGTGGCGAGCGGGCAGTGCACGAGGGTGAGCTGACTGAAGGCTACTACGTGGCGCCGACCGTGATCAGGGGCCACAACGGGATGCGCATCTTCCAGGAGGAGATCTTTGGTCCGGTGCTGGCGGTGACGACCTTCAAGGACGAGGCCGAGGCCCTCGCGATCGCCAACGATACGCTCTACGGCCTGGGCGCTGGTGTGTGGACCCGCGATGGTGCTCGCGCCTACCGCATGGGGCGCGGTATCCAGGCCGGGCGGGTATGGACTAACTGCTATCATGCCTACCCCGCACATGCGGCGTTCGGTGGCTACAAGCAGTCGGGCATCGGACGCGAGAACCACAAGATGATGCTCGACCACTACCAGCAGACCAAGAACTTGCTGGTCAGCTACAGCCCCAAGGCATTGGGCTTCTTCTGAGCGTTTCCCCCGGGCTGGTTCTCACTCTCC
>Ga0207644_10000448_pt1 | contig 26627 bp, 22 predicted proteins | sample KBSS73metaG_FD_184326 | JGI IMG/M metagenome (GOLD analysis project Ga0207644, IMG submission 184326) | Switchgrass rhizosphere microbial communities from Kellogg Biological Station, Michigan, USA - KBS S7-3 metaG (SPAdes) (version 2) | ecosystem: Host-associated > Plants > Roots > Rhizosphere... | reverse complement strand
CATCGACGACCGCGGCGAGGTCGCGCTGTACTACCGGAAGCTCCATCCGTGGGTCCCGGTCGAGGCGTGGGAGCCGGGCAACGTCGGCATCCCGGTGATCGACGGACCGAAGGGCGTGAAGCTCGCGCTCGTCATCTGCCACGACGGCATGTTCCCCGAGATGGCGCGCGAGTGCGCGTACAAAGGCGCCGAGGTGATGCTGCGCACGGCCGGCTACACCGCGCCGATCGCCCACAGCTGGCGCATCACCAACCAGGCGAACGCGTTCCAGAACCTGATGGTGACGGCGAGCGTGTGCCTGTGCGGCAGCGACGGCAGCTTCGACTCGATGGGCGAAGGCATGTTCTGCAACTTCGACGGCACGGTGATGGTCGAGGGCAGCCGTCGGCCCGACGAGATCATCACCTGCGAGGTGCGCCCCGACCTCGTCCGCGAAGCGCGCACGCACTGGGCGGTCGAGAACAACCCGTACCAGCTCTGGCACCGCGGCTACGTCGCCGTGAAGGGCGGCGCGATGGACTGCCCCTACACCTTCATGCACGACATGGTCGCGGGCACGTACCGGCTGCCCTGGCACGACGACATCGTCCACACCGACGGCAGCGCATGCGGCTTCGCGGCGCCGACGCGCCGCCACGATCCGCACAACATGGGCGGCGGAGCGCACGGGCCGACGCGCGACGAGGCGCCGGCGCAAGAGTCGTGGCCCGACGCGCCGTCGGCACGCAAGGCCGCTTAGCGTGAGCGCCCTCCCCGAAGCGGTCGCGTCGACCTCCCGGCTCGTCGACGCCGACCCGTACCCGTGGCCGTACGACGGCGACCTGCGCGCCGCCAATACCGCGCTGATCGTCATCGACATGCAGACCGACTTCTGCGGCGTCGGCGGCTACGTCGACAAGATGGGCTACGACCTGGCCCTGACGCGCGCGCCGATCGAGCCGATCAGGAAACTCATGACGCGCATGCGCGCGCTCGGCTTTCCGATCATCCATACCCGCGAGGGTCATCGCCCCGACCTCGCCGACTTGCCGGCCAACAAGCGCTGGCGCTCGCGCCGCATCGGCGAAGGCGGCCGCGGCATCGGCGACGCCGGGCCGTGCGGCCGCATCCTCGTTCGCGGCGAGCCGGGCTGGCAGATCATCCCCGAGCTCGCGCCGATGCCCGGCGAAGTCGTCGTCGACAAGCCCGGCAAGGGGTCGTTCTGCGCGACCGACCTCGAGCTGATCCTGCGCACGCGCGGCATCGCCAATCTTCTCCTCGCTGGCATCACGACCGACGTCTGCGTTTCGACGACGATGCGCGAGGCCAACGACCGCGGCTTCGAGTGCCTGATCCTCTCGGACTGCACCGCCGCGACCGATCGCGGCAACCACCTCGCGGCGCTCAAGATGGTGACGATGCAGGGCGGCGTGTTCGGCGCGGTCGCGTCGTCCGGTGCCGTGCTCGAAGCGCTCGCCTGAGCCAAGGCGCCAGCACACGCAGCCTCGCCAACGCCGCCATCCCATCCCCGCAAACGCCGACCGATACCGTCGCCATCTTCGCCATGACCGCCCCGCTCGACCCCATCCCGCCGCCGACCGGCGCGCTCGCGCTCGAGACGTTCGAGCTGACCAAGCGATTCGGCGCGTTCACGGCGATGGACGGCGTGACGATGAAGGTCGCGCCAGGCTCGGTGCACGCGCTGCTCGGCGAGAACGGCGCCGGCAAGAGCACGCTCGTCAAGTGCGTCGCCGGCTCGCAGCGCCCCGACGGCGGCGCGATCGTCGTCGACGGCCGCGAGAAGGACATCGCGACGCCGGTGGTCGCGCGCTCGCTCGGCATCGGCATGGTCTACCAGCACTTTACGCTGGCGCCGAACATGAGCGTCGCCGAGAACCTGCTCCTCGCCGGCGGCCGGACGCCGGCGCTGATCGACTGGCCGCGCGCTCGCGCCGAGCTGCGCGATTTCCTGGCGACGACGCCGTTCTCGCTCGCGCTCGACGTGACGCCGGCTTCGCTCTCGGCCGGCGAGAAGCAGAAGCTCGAGCTGCTCAAGCAGCTGTACCTGAAGCCGCGCCTCCTCATCCTCGACGAGCCGACCTCGGTGCTGACGCCGCAGGAGGCCGACGAGGTGCTCGCCTTCGTCCGCGCGGTGGCGCAGCGCGGGGAGTGCACGGTGCTGATGATCACGCACAAGTTCCGCGAGGTCATGGCCTACGCCGACGAGGTCACCGTGCTGCGCCGCGGCCGCAAGGTGCACGGCGCGACGGTCGCGTCGACGACGCCGGCCGAGCTCGCCCACGCGATGATCGGCGCCGGCGACGAAGGCGCGACCGCCGCCGTTGTCGAAGAAGGCCACGCGGTCGCGCGCGTTCCGACCGACGCGGCGGCGCCGATCGCGCTCGAGGTCTCGGATCTCGTCGCGATGGGTGACCGCGGCGCCCTCGCCGTGCACGGCCTCAGCCTTGCGGTCCGGCGCGGCGAGATCCTCGGCATCGCCGGCGTCTCGGGCAACGGCCAGCGCGAGCTCGTCGAGGCGATCGTCGGCCAGCGACCGCGCGTCGCCGGCACGGTGCGTGTGATCGGCCAGCCCTACGCCGGCCGGCGCGCCGAGAACCGCGTCCTCGGGCTGCGCGCCCTGCCCGAGGAGCCGCTTCGCAACGCCAGCGTCGGCGACCTCAGCGTCGCCCACAACATGGCGCTGCGCGACTTCGACGAGGCACCGCTGCGCCGCCTCGTCCTGCCCGGACTCGGCTGGCTCAGCTTCGCCGAGTGGCGATCGCGCGCGCGCGAGTGGATCGCCGCCTACGGCATCAAAACCCGCGGGGAGAACGCGCCGATCGCCAGCCTGTCGGGTGGCAACGTGCAGCGCGCCGTGCTCGCGCGCGAGCTCGCCGGCGAAGGCAACGTGTTGATCGCCGTCAACCCGGTGTTCGGCCTCGACTTCGCCGCCGTTCGCGAGATCCACGGGCGGATCGTCCAGGTGCGCGCGCGCGGCGCCGCCGTTCTGCTGGTGAGCGAGGACCTCGACGAGTTGCTCGAGCTCTCCGATCGCATCGCCGTCATGAGCGAAGGCCGGATCGTCTTCGAGACGCCGGCGCAGGGCGCCGACCGGCGCACGATCGGCGCGCACATGGGCGGCGCCGACCATGGCGCCACGACTGCGGCGGCACCGACATCGCCGGTGCCCGTTCTCACCGAAGCGGCATGACGACGTTCGACCCTCACGGCGGTCCTGGAGCACGCCCCGGGACGACATTCGAGGCCACGGTCGCGCCGTCGGAGCTCTCGACGTGACGACCTTTCGCCTCGCGGCGACGCCGTTCGAGTACGCCTTCCCGGCGGCGCGGACGGCGCTCGTCGTCATCGACATGCAGCGCGACTTCATCGAGCCGGGCGGCTTCGGCGCCTCGCTCGGCAACGACGTCGGCCTGCTCGCGCCGGCGATCGCACCGATCGCGGCGCTGCTCGCCGCCTGGCGCGCGCGGGCCTGGCCGATCGTCCACACGCGCGAGGCGCATCGCGCCGACCTCGGCGACTGCCCGCCGGCCAAGCGGCTGCGCGGAACGCCAACGCTTCGCATCGGCGATCCCGGGCCGATGGGCCGTGTCCTGATCGCCGGCGAGCCCGGCGCCGACATCATCCCGGCGCTGGCACCGAATCCCGGCGAGATCGTCGTCAACAAGCCCGGCAAGGGGATGTTCTGGTCGACGCGGCTGCACGAGATCCTGCAGGCGCGCGGCGTCACCCACCTGATCTTCACCGGCGTGACGACCGAGGTCTGCGTGCAGACGTCGATGCGCGAAGCGAACGACCGCGGCTACATCTGCCTCGTCGTCGAGGACGGCACCGAGAGCTACTTCCCGGAGTTCAAGGCGCAGGCGCTGGCGATGATCGCGGCGCAGGGCGCGATCGTCGGCTGGCATGCGCCGTCGGCGGCGCTGCTGCGCGCGATCGAGGTCGCGGGCGAAGTGCGTCGCGCGGCCGCGTAGCCGCGCTGCGCCGCCGCCTTCTGCGGTCGCGGGCGAGAGCATGGCGGCCCCGCGCCCGCGCGCGAGCTCGCCGAGGTCAGGATCGTTGCGCGCCCACGGCGCGGCCGGCGAGGAATTCGTCCAGCTGCTCGAACGTCTCCGGCATCGCCTCGTCCATCCCCTCCATGGCGATGTCGAACGCTCGCTTCGACGGATAGAGCTCGCTCATCACCAGCAGCGTCCTGCCGTCCTTCTCCTCGAAGGTCACCGTCGTGACGGCGCCGTCGTCGCTTTCCTCGTTGGTCCAGACGAGGCGGGAATCCGGCACCACTTCGAGGTACCTGCCGAAGAACGCCATCGGCGTCTCGGCCTTGGGGTGGGCGAACTCCAGGCGGTAGCTGCCGCCGACACGGACATCCTGTTGGCAGGAAAGCAGGGACGCGCCGCTCGACTTCGGCACCCACCACTGCCTGAACAACGCGGGCGTCGTCCACGCCTCGAAGACGAGACGTGCCGGCGCGTCGAAGGTTCTCCTGATGACCAGCACACGGTCGGACTTCCGTTCCGAGGTGGTGCGGTTGCCCAGGGCAGCGGGCTCGCTCTCACTTCTTGCGACCATCACGCTTCTCCTTGCGCTTGAGTTCGTCGATGACCGTGTCCAGCGCGTCGAAGCGTGCGGCCCACAGTTGGCGGTAGTTCTCGATCCATTCGGCCTCTTCCTCGAGCCGGCGCGGGCCGAGCCTGCAGCTCCGCACGCGACCCACCTTCTCGGTGGTGACGAGCTTCGCCTCCTCGAGGACGCCGAGGTGCTTCCTCATGCCGGTCAGGGTCATGCGGAACCGCTCGGCGAGGACCGTCACGGACGCGTCGGCGCGCATCAGCTGCTCAAGCACGCCGCGTCGGACGGGGTCCGAGAGCGCGGCGAACGAGACATCGAAACGAGCCTGCGAATACTGAGCCATTCGGTTCAGTATGCCATGTCCATCGAGCGCGCGCAAGGGAGCAGGCGGATGCGGACCGCACGAGCCAGCAGACGCTCCGTCGCGAGGGATCGCCGCAGCCATAATTTCGTCCCGCCACGCACGACATGTCGCGTGACCCGATCGCTCTCCACCTCCGACCCCGTTCGCCTCCGTTTCGAGGACTTCGAGCTCGATGAGGCGAATGCGTCGCTGCTGCGAGGCGGCAAGGCCGTCGCGCTGGCGCCGACCCCCTTCAGCCTGCTGTGCGCGCTGGCGCGGCAGCCGGACGCTCTGCTGACGAAGGACGCGCTGCTCGATGCGGTCTGGGGTCATCGTTTCGTCACCGAGTCGGTGCTGAAGACCGCCATCAGCGACCTGCGCACCGCGCTCGGCGACGACGCCCGCGAGCCGCGCTTCATCAAGACCGTTCCGCGCCGTGGCTACCGATTCATCGCCGCCACGGCCGCTGTGGCGGTTTCACCGCACGCGCCCGCTGGCGAAGCGCGAACCCGTTCCCACGAGTCGCCGGGTTTCATCGGCCGTATCGATGCGCTCGCCCGGCTGCGTGGCGCCTGGAGTCGGGCGTGCGACGGGCAGCGCGCGGTCGTGTGGGTGGCCGGCGAGCCAGGAATCGGCAAGAGCATGCTGGTCGAGCACTTCGCCGCGGGCCTCGGCCCGGTCGCGACGGCACGCGGCCAGTGCGTCGAGCACTACGGCACCGGCGAGTCGTACCTGCCGGTGCTCGAGGCGCTCGCCGAGCTCTGCCGCAAGGATGCCGACCTGCCCGCGCTGCTGCGCGCAGTGGGGCCGACCTGGCTGCTGCAGCTGCCCTGGCTCGGCAGCGCCGAGGAACGCGACGCCTTGCGACGAGAACTGGCCGGCGTCGGCCCGGATCGCATGTTGCGCGAGATGGGCGAGCTCCTGGACCGCTACACCGAGCGGCGGCCGCTGCTTCTCGTGACGGAGGACCTGCACTGGAGCGATCGGGCGACGATCCAGCTCATCGATCACGTCGCCCGGCGGCGCGGCCGCGCCGGTCTCATGTGGCTCGCGACCTTTCGCGTCGCCGAGGTGGTCGCGACCGACCATCCGCTCAACGCCTTGCGCCGTGAGCTGCGCCTGCACCGCCTCTGCGAGGAGATCCTGCTCGACCCGTTCTCCGAGTCCGACGTCGCGGCCTACACCGGCCAGGTCGCGCCATCGCTCGCATCCGATGAAGCCTTCGTCCGTGCGCTGCACGAGCGGACCGACGGCGTGCCGCTCTTCGTCTCCTCGGTCATCACGGAGGTGATCGAGCGAACCGACGAGGGCGAATCCGTGGCGGCGCGCCTCGCGGCGGTTGCCGTCCCCGACAACCTGGCGGCCATCATCGACCACCACATCGCCCGGCTCGGCAGCGAGCAACGCGCGCTGCTCGCCGTGGCCGCCGTTTGCGGCGTCGAATTCCGCGTCGAAACACTGGCGCTCGCGACGGGGTCGGACATCGCCGCGCTGGCGCTGGCCTGCGACGAACTGGTACGCGAGCACGTGTGGCTGGCGGCGCCTCGTGCCGGTCAAGGGATCGATCTGCTGCAGCCGACCTGCTCTTTCAAGCATGCGCTGTTCCGTCAGGTGCTGTACGACCGCACCCCGCCGTCGGCGCGAATGCGCCTGCATCGCGAGGTCGGCGCGGCGCTCGAACGCGAACGCGCCGCCGGTGTCGCGGTCCCGGCGTCGGAGCTGGCGATGCATTTCGACCGGGGCCGTCAGCCGATGGCCGCGCTCCGCTGCTACGCCGAGGCCGCCGAGGCAGCGCTGCTGAACTTCAGTCCCGCCGCCTGCCTGGGCCTGACCGAGCGCGCGCTGAGCCTGGCGCCGCAGGCGCCGCAACGCGCCGATCGCGACGCGCTGGAGCTGACCGTCGCGACGCTGCAGGGCATGTCGGCGTTTCATTGCCTCGGCGTCGGCTCGCGCGCGAAGGCCGCGTTCGAGCGTGCCTACGCGCTCCTGATCGACGCGCCGGATCACCCGATGCGCGGGCGCCTGTTGCACGGGTTCGGCTACGTGTCGAGCCTGCGCGGCGACTACGTCGAAGCGCTGGCGATCGCCAAGCGTGCCGAAGCGCTCGCCGCGGTGTCGGACGATCAGGAGCTGATGCTGGTCGCGTGCTTCCTGCACGGCGAGGCTCATCACCTGCAGGGCCGCACGCAGGCGGCCCGGTCGTGGATGGAGCGCGGCCTCGCGATCGCCGAGACGCCCGGCCTCGGGAGGAACGACGTGTTCGCCGCGGATCCGCAGGTCACCTTGCTCGGGATGCTGGCGATCGACCTCGTCCGGTGCGGCCTGGTGCAACAGGGCCGCGCGCTGGTGGAGCGGGCGAACGCGCGCGCGGTCGAGCTGCGCCAGCCGATGACGCGTCTCGTCGTCGCATGGCAGGGCGCGATCCTGGAGGTGCGCCTGCACGCCGTCGATCGTGTCGCCGCCCTGGCGGACGAGATGCAGGCCCTCGTCGACGAGTTCTCGCTTTCGCACGGCGAGAGCGCCGCCCGGTGCTTCCGCGGCTGGGCCGAGGCGCACCACGGACGGCCGCACGACGGACATCGCCTGATCCGCGACGCCTATGAGCAAAACACGCAGCTCGGCATGCGCGCCGGCGCCAGCGAGGTGCTCGGCTACGCGGCGGAGGCTTTGCTGCTCGCGGGCGATGCGAAGGCCGCGCACGCGCAGCTCCAGGAAGCCCTGCAGATCGCCGACGAGCTGGGCGAGGGCGTCTACCTGCCGCAACTGCTGCTGCTGCAGGGTGCGATCGAACGCGACCGGGCGCAGCCCGACGCGGGATCGGCGTCGGTGCACCGCGCGGTCGAAGAGGCGCGCAAGCAACAAGCGCCCTGGCTGGAACTGATCGCGCTGGTCGAGCTGTGCACGCACTCCAGCGCCACGACGGCGGAGCGTCAAGCGCTCGCCGAGCTGGCGGACCGGTTGCCCGAAGCGGCGAACACCGAGCCGGTGCTGCGCGCGCGCTCGCTGGGGCGGGATAGGACGGCCTGAGACGCTGCGGCCTGCGCGGCGCGTGGCGTCGCGAGCGACCCGCGCTTACCGTGTCTCGCAAGTTGGCCGACAGTCTCTCTCGCGCTGCTTCCACAGCTCCGCGCAGAGGCTGAGGATCACCGGCCCGATCGCCAGGCCCGCCAGGCCGAACACGCCGAAGCCGCCGATGCAACCCATCAGCACCCACACGAAGGGCAGCTGCATCCCGCCGCCGGCCACCATCGGCCGCACCAGCTTGTCGCCGCACAGCAGCACCGCGCAACCCAGCGTCAGCGCCAAGAGACCGGTGGCGGGGGCGCCCTGCAGCCCGAGCTCGAGCGCCATCGCAGCGACGGCCGCATAGCCCAGGAACGGCACCGCGGCCAGCGCGCCGGTGATCGCCGCCCAGAGCAGCGGGTGAGGCACGCCCGCCGCGGCATATGCGAGGGCGCTGGCGAGCGCATCGAACACGCCCATGACGAGCATGCTGCTCACCGACGAACGCACCGCGCGCGTGCCGACGTCGACATAGCGTTCGGCCCGGTCGCCGATCGCGCGCCGCAGCACGGCGGTGAGCTCGCGGGCGAGCGATCCGCCATCCTGATAGAGAAAGCCCAGCAGCAGGACCGTGAAGCTGAGGGTTAGCGCATGGTGGAACGTGAACTGTCCCAGCGACTGCGCCCAGCCGAGGAGGGCGCCAGGGTCCGCGTGCTGCGTCAGCGTCGAGAGCGTGTCCGGGGGCACGAGGCGCCCTCCTCCTTGAGCGGCCAGCCACGGGCCGAATATCGGCGCCTGACTCAGCGAGTCGCGCAGCGCTTCGCTGTTCGACGCGGCCAGGCTGCGCAGCAGCGCGTGCGCTTCGCCGACCAGCGCTCCGCAAGCGAACACGATCGGCGCGAGCAGGAGCACGGTGATCGTGATCGTGAAGATCGCCGCGCCGCTGCTCGGCCCGATGCGGCGCGGCAGCCGGTCGCGGAAGGCCGCGTAGAGCGGCCAGCTCGCGATGGCGATGACGCCGGCCGCCAGCAACGCCTGGGTGAAGTCGTGCACGACCCAGAACGCCAGGACGACGATCGCGCCGGCGAGCAGTCGCCCCGGGGTGAGCTTGAGGTTCATGGTGTCCCCATGCTAGGGACGCGGTCGTCCCCATTCGTCAGCGAGCGGTCGCGATTCGGTCGCCGTCGTCGCGAACGCTGTCGCGACCGAAGGCCGACCTTTCGCTGACGACTCCAGCAGAGGGGCCGCCTACGCTGCAGCCGAGTCTTCTCAACCTCTGGTCTGCGATGGTCCTGAACCCCGAATCCAAGTATCCGTACCGACGTGCGTATGTCGTGAATCTGCGTTGCGACGCCGTGCCGGGCGCACTGGCCGGACGCATCGAGAACATGGTCACCGGACGCCAGCACGAATTCGCGTCGGCCGACGAGCTGCTGGCGTCGATCACGTGCGACCTCGCGTCGGCCGGCGGCGAGCGCGAGTCAGAAGCCGCTGCCGAATGACGCCGAACACGAACGAGCGAGAGCCCGCAATGCCGACCGAACCGCGACCCAACGCTGACGACTTGCGACGCACCGGCCCCTACGCTGACGTCACCTCGAATCCAACGAGATCCATCCCATGCCGCGAATTTCAACCGCCTGCCCGCTGACCCGCCATGAAGCGCAGACCGCCTGCTTCCGCGCCGAGCGCCTGACGGGTCTCGTCGCCGCCGCTGCGCTGGCGGCATCGATCGCTCTTGTCTTCAGCGGTTGTTCGACGCCGGTGATGAAGCCCGCGCTCGACGTGCCGGCGACGTTCGCCGCGAGCGCGGCTTCCGAGATGGAGCCCGAGGCCGCCTGGTGGGAAACCTTCCACGACCCGGTCCTGAGCAACTTGGTGCACCTGGCCGCCCAGGAGAACCGCGACGTCAAGATCGCCGCCGAGCGCCTGCGCGCCGCGCGATCCGGAGTGACGGTGAGCCGGTCCTTCCTGGCGCCGAGCCTCAGCGCGGTCGGCTCGGCCAGCAACAGGAGCAGCGGCTACGGCGACGCGACCAGGCAGCAGCTGCCCGACACCCGCACCGACAGCGGCGGCCTCGAAGTCGCCTGGGAAATCGACCTGAGCGGACGCCTGCGCGCCGGCGCGGCCGCGGCCACCGCCGACGCGCTCGCCACGGAGGACGGCGTTCGCGGCGTGCGCCTGCTCGTGATGACCGATGTCACGACCCACTACTTCACGCTGGTCGGCGCGCTCAACCAGCTCGCGACCCTGCGCGCCATCTCCGCGGCTCAGGACGAGACGCTGCGCCTCGTGCAGGCGCGCCATCGCGCCGGCCTGGCGACGCCGTTCGACGTCGAGCGCGCCCAGACCGATGCCGAATCGGCGCGCGCGCAGATCCCGCCGCTGGAGACGATCGCCGCCGTGTCGCGGCACCGCATCGCGGTGCTGATCGGCGACCAGGCCGCGCATGCCGCGAGCATCGAGCCCGGGGGCGGCGACCTGGTCGTTCCGGACATCCAGGCCGGACAGCCCGCCGCGCTCCTGCAGCGTCGGCCCGACGTGCTCGCGCTGATGGCACAGCTCGACGCCGCCAACGCGCGTCGCAAGCAGGCCGCCGCCGAGTGGTTTCCGCGCCTCTTTCTGGGCGCGTCGTTCGGCAGCCAGAACGTCGGGCTGAACGGCGTCGGCCTGGGCGCCGCGCGCTTCAGCAACGTCGCCGGCCTGCTGGCCATGCCGATCTTCAACGCTGGGCGAACGAGCGCCATCAACGAGATCGCCGAGAGCGGTCAGCGCGAAGCGCTGCTGCGCGCCGAGGACGGCATGGTGCGCGCGCTCGAGGATGTCGAGAACGCACTCGTCACGCTCTCGTCGGATCGGCAGCGCTCGCGATCGCTGCAGGCCGCGTCCGCTTCGGCTGAAGCCGCCCTGGGCCGCGCCCAGTCGCTCTACGACCGCGGCCAGATCGACCTGCTGCCGCTGCTCGATGCGCAACGCGCGCGCCTGGCGACGCGGCTATCCGCGAACGACGGCAGCACCCGGCTGCTGCACGACAGCGTGCAGCTCTACAAGGCGCTGGGCGGCGGTTGGCAGGTGTTCGAGCCGGTTGCTCGATCGCAAGGCCGGCCCGCCGCCGCTGTCGCCGCTGCGTCTCTCTGAACTCCGCATCAACACACGAGGAACTGCCTTGAAGACCATCCAGACCACGGCCATCGCGCTCGCTGTTGCCGTCATGCTCAGCGCCTGTGGCCGAGACAAGCCCACGGCCGAGGTCCCCCGGCCCGTGCGCACCGCCGAGATCCGATACGACGCCACCCGCGAAGCCAATCGCTACGCCGGGACCGTGCAGTCGCGCTTCGAGGTCGACCAAGCGTTCCGCGTCGGCGGCAAGGTGGCGCAGCGCAAGGTCGACGTCGGCCAGTTCGTCCGCGAGGGCGATGTCCTCGCCGTCATCGACGACTCCGACTTCCGGCTGGCCGAGGAGGTGGCGCGCCAGCAATGGACGGTCGCCGTCGCCCAGGCTCGCCAGGCCGAATCGGACCGCAGGCGCCTGGGCTCGCTCAAGGCCGACGGCTCGGTCAGCGTCACTGACGACGAGCATGCCCGCAGCGGCGCCGAGAGCGCAAAGGCGAGCGAAGAAGCGCAGGCGCGCCAGCTCGAGCTCGCGCGCAACCGCCTCCAGTACACCGTGCTGCGCGCATCGCGCAGCGGCGTCGTCGCGACGGTCCGCCTCGAGGTGGGCCAGGTGGTCGCCGAAGGCCAGCCGGTGATCGCGATCGCCGACCCCGGCACGCCGGAGATCGTCGTCGACGTGCCGGAAGACCAGTTGAGCGCTTTCAAGCAGGCGCATTTCAAGGCGTCGATCGCGAGCGCGCCGGACGAGCACTTCGAAGTCGCCTTGCGCGAGCTGTCGCCGCAGGCCGCCGCCCAGACGCGCACCTATCGCGCCCGGCTCAAGCCCGAGAGCGCGCGCCCATTGCCGCTCGGCGCGACGGCGACGCTCGTCTCGGACCGCGTCGTCTCCGACGTGCAGGTCGCCGCCATTCCAGCCACCGCGCTGACCCAGGCCAACGGTCAGCCGGCGGTCTGGCTGGTCAAGCACGCCGGCAACGACCCGGTGGCCAGCGTCGACTTGATGGCCGTGGCGGTGCATGGCTATCGCAACGATCTCGCGCTCGTCTCCGGCGTTCCGGCCGGTGCGCAGGTCGTCACCGCGGGCGTTCAGAAGATGGCGCCCGGACTCAAGGTCGCGGTGCCCGTCATGGCGCCCGCCGAAGCCCGTCTCACCGCAGTCGACAAGACTCAGCAGGCCGCCCGATGAAATCCTTTAACCTCACCGAATGGGCGCTCGAGCACCGCGCCGTCGTGCTCTTCCTGATCATCGTCATCGGGGTCGCGGGCGTCTTCAGCTTCTCCAGGCTCGGTCAGCTCGAGGACCCCAGGTTCTCGGTGCCGTCGATGACCGCCACCGTGATCTGGCCGGGGGCGAGCGCGCAGCAGATCCAGGACGAGCTCCTGAACCGCATGGAGAAGAAGTTCGAGCAGCTCGATCACTTCGACAAGGTCGTCACCTTCGCGCGCCAGGGCTACGGCGGCATGACGATCAGCGTGAAGGGCGGCACGTCGCACGCGGACCAGCAGGAAGCCTGGTATCAGGCGCGCAAGAAATTCTCGGACCTCAAGCTGGAGCTGCCCGACGGCGTCGTCGGCCCGATCTTCAACGACGAGTACGGCGACGTCTATTCGCTGCTCTACGCCGTGAAGGGCGACGGCATCGGCCACGCGGAGCTCACGGACATTTCCGAGGACATCAAGCGGCGGCTCCTCAAGGCGCCGTACGTGAAGAAGGTCGACCTCCTGGGCAAGCAGGAGCAGAAGGTGTACGTCGAGTTCTCGCACGAGCGCCTGGCCGCGCTCGGCATCACGCCGCTCGCGATCGCCGAGAGCCTGAAGAGCCAGAACGCGATGATGCCCGCAGGCTCGATCGACACCCGCCAGGACCGCGTCTTCGTTCGCGTGAGCGGCCAGTTCACGAACCTCGACGACATCCGCAACGTGCCGATCGCCGCCGGTGGCCGGACGATCAAGCTCGGCGACATCGCGACCGTCAAGCGCGGCTTCCAGGACCCGCCGGTCTACACGATCCGCCACAACGGCCAGGACGAGCTGATGGTCGGCATCGTCATGACCGATGACGGCAATGTGGTCGAGCTCGGCAAGGCCGTCGAAGAGGCCGTCACCAAGGTGCAATCGGAGCTGCCGCACGGGATCGAGCTCGAGCGCGTCGCCGACCAGCCCACCACCGTCAAGGACTCCGTGTGGGAATTCGAGCGCTCGCTGATGGAGGCGCTCGTCATCGTTCTGGCGGTGAGCCTGGTCAGCCTTGGCCTGCGCACGGGCCTGATCGTCGCCATCTCGGTGCCGCTCGTCCTCGGCGTCGTCGCGATGGTGATGCTTGCGATGGGCTGGAACCTCGAGCGCATCTCGCTCGGCTCGCTCATCATTGCGCTCGGCCTGCTCGTCGACGACTCGATCATTGCCATCGAGATGATGGTGGTGAAGATGGAAGGCGGCTGGGACCGCATCAAGGCGGCCGCCTTCTCGTATTCCGCGACGGCGATGCCGCGCCTCTCGGGCGCGCTGATCACCGTCGCCGGCTTCATGCCGATCGGCTTCGCGCGCTCGACCACCGCCGAATACGCGGGCGGCATCTTCTGGATCGTCGGCATCGCCGTCGTGTTCTCGTGGATCTGCTCGGGGATCATCACCCCGTACCTCGCCGTGAAGATGCTGCCGAAGAACTTCGGCCAGCAGCACCACGGCGCCGACCCGTACGGCTCGCCCTTCTACCGCAGGCTGCGCGGCTGGATCGACCTCGCGCTGGAGAAGCGCTGGCTGATCATCGCCGCGACGGCGGGGGCGCTGGTGCTCGCGCTCGCCGGCCTGAAGCTTGTCCCGCAGCAGTTCTTCCCGAACAGCGAGCGTCCCGAGCTGATCCTCGACATGCGGATGAAGGAAGGCTCGTCGTTCCAGGCGGCGACCGAACAGGTCAAGCGCATGGAAGCGGTGCTGAGGAAGGACGAGGACGTTCGCTTCTTCACCGCCTACACGGGCGCCGGCGCGCCGCGCTTCTATCTTGCGCTCTCGCCCGAGCTGCCCAACCCCGGCTATGCGCAGTTCATCGTCATGACCAAGGACATGGAAGCGCGCGAGCGTGTTCGCGCGCGGCTGATTGCCTCGGTCGACGCGAGCTTCCCGCAGGCGTGGGTGCGCGTCACCCGGCTCGAGATGGGCCCCGCGGTGGGCTACCCGGTGCAGTTCCGCGTCGTCGGCCCCGACACGCAGAAGGTGCGCCAGATCGCCCGCCAGGTCGAGCACGTCATGGCGTCGAGCCCGAAGGTGCGCGACGTTCAGCTCGACTGGAACGATCCGGTGCGAACGCTCAAGGTCGAGCTCGACCACGACAAGGCACGCGCGCTGGGCCTCACGCCCGCCGACGTCAACCTCGTCACCCAGAGCGTCATGAACGGCGCGACGCTCTCGCAGCTGCGCGAGCACGAGAACCTGGTCGACGTCGTCGCGCGTGCCGTTCCGGAGGAGCGCCTCGACCTCGACACGCTCAAGGGCGTGAACATCTACACCCGCTCCGGCACCGTCGTGCCGCTCGCACAGGTGGCGAAGGTGAGATCCGACCTCGAGGAACCGGTTCTCTGGCGCCGCAACCGCGACATGGCGATCACCGTGCGCGCCGACGTCAAGGACGGCGAGCAGGCGGTCTCGGTGACCAAGGAGATCGATCCGCTGCTGTCGGACATCCGGGCCGCGTTGCCCGCCGGCTATCGCGTCGACGCAGGCGGCGCCGTCGAGGAGAGCGACACGGCCAATAAGGCCCTGGCCGCGGTCGCGCCGGTGATGGTTCTCACCATCCTCTTGATCCTGATGCTCCAGCTGCAGAGCTTCTCGAAGATGGCGATGGTGTTCCTCACCGCGCCACTCGGCCTGATCGGCGTCGTCGCCGCGCTGCTGGTGTTCCACGCCCCGCTCGGCTTCGTCGCGATCCTCGGGATCATCGCGCTCGGCGGGATGATCATGCGCAACTCGGTGATCCTCATCGACCAGGTGCGCACCGAGATGGAAGAAGGCCGTGACGCGTGGAATGCCATCGTCGACGCGGCCTTGCACCGCACCCGCCCCGTGGTGCTGACGGCGGCCGCGACGGTGCTGGCGATGGTCCCGCTGACGCGCAGCGTGTTCTGGGGGCCGATGGCGCTGGCGATCATGGGCGGCCTGACGATCGCCACGGTGCTGACGATCTTCTTCGTTCCCGCGCTCTATGCCGCGTGGTTCCAGGTGCGACGTGTGTCGGCGGGCGAGAGCGATGCCGTCCCCGGCGATGCCGTCCTGGCCTCGTGACGCCATCGGACGTGAACGCCATGCTGGCAGATCTCCACCCCTACTGGAACGGCGCCTCGCTCGCCGCCAACGGCTTCATCGGCCTGAACCTGCTCGGCGCGCTGCTGCTCGGAATGCTGGTGGGCTACGAGCGTTCCTACAACGGCCGCGCCGCGGGAATGCGGACTTACGGGCTGGTCTGCATGGCCTCGACGGCGCTGACGGTGTTCGTCGGCCATGCGGCCTTCTGGTACGGCGGCACCGCCGGCCCGGTGAGCGCGGATCCGACGCGAGTGATCCAGGGCGTGGTGACAGGCGTCGGCTTCCTCGGCGCGGGGGTGATCGTCAAGGACGGGCTGAGCATCAGCGGCCTGACGACCGCCGCCTCGATCTGGGCCGCCTCGGCGGTCGGCGTGCTCCTCGGCGTCGGCTTCTATCCCGCCGCGCTGCTGATGGCGCTGCTCTGCATGCTGTCGATGTCGATGCTGCAGCGGTTGGAAGCCAGGCTTCCCGGCCGAACGACGCTCGAGCTGTGCCTCACCTTCCGCGCCGAAGGGCCGCCGAGCTTCGAGGAGCTGGCGAGGCAGGCCGAGTCGCGCGGCTACCGCGTGCAACGCGAGAGTCTTCGCATCAGCTTCATCGACAGCCTGCCGATGTGGCGCTTCTGGGTGGTGGCGCTCGACCGAGCCCGCGCCGCGTCGCCCGATTCGCTGGCGCAGGACATCGCGACGCAGGAAGGGGTGGCGAGCTTCAGCATCGCCCCCGTGCGGTACTGACCCGCGATCGACCCGAAGCGCGCGTGAGCGCCGATGGCACACTGCGCCGATGCCCGAGCTGCCCGACGTCAGCGTCTACCTCGAGCGGCTGACGGCCAAGGTCGTCGGCCACCGCCTCGATCGCGTCCGCGTCGGCCATCCGTTCCTGCTTCGCTCGGTGACGCCGCCGATCAGCGCCGTCGAAGGACAGCGCGTCGTCGGCGTCGAGCGCCTCGGCAAGCGCGTCGTCCTCGCCTTCGACGGCGATCTCTTCGTCGTCATCCATCTCATGATCGCCGGCCGCCTGCGCTGGCTCGCGCCGGGCAAGAAGACGGCGGCAAACGCGCTCGCGTTCTTCGAGTTCGACGTCGGCACGCTCGCCCTCACCGAGGCGGGCAAGCAGCGGCGCGCTTCGCTGCACGTCGTCGCCGGCCGTGCCGCGCTCGCCGCGCTCGACGCCGGCGGCATCGACGTGATGACGGCGTCGCGCGAGGCGTTCGCCGCCCGCCTCGTCGCCGAGAACCATACCGTCAAGCGCGCGCTCACCGATCCGCGCCTCTTCGGCGGCATCGGCAACGCCTACTCCGACGAGATCCTGCATCGGGCGCGGCTCTCGCCGCTTGCGCTGACGCAGTCCCTCGACGACGCGACGATCGACCGCCTCCTCGCCGCGACGCAATCGACGCTCGCCGAGTGGACGGAGCGGCTCTCGCGCGAGGCCGGCGACTGGCCGGCGAAGGTGACGGCGTTCCATCCGGCGATGGCCGTGCACGGCCGCTTCGGCCTGCCGTGCCCCGACTGCGGCGCGCCGGTCCAGCGCATCGTCCACGCCGACAACGAGACGAACTACTGCGCGCGCTGCCAGACGGGAGGCAAGGTCCTCGCCGATCGGGCCCTGTCGCGCCTGCTCAAGAGCAGCTGGCCGAAGCACATCGACGAGCTGCTCTGAGGAGGGCCTTCGCGGCGACGCGTTCGCGCCGGGACGCGGCTGCGGCCGCGGCCGCGACGGCGCAGGCGCGGCAGGCTACTCGAGCAGGCTGCGCAGCATCCAGGCGGTCTGTTCGTGAATGGCGAGGCGCTGCGTCAGCAGGTCGGCGGTCGGCTCGTCGCCGGCCTTCTCGACCATCGGGAACATCTCGCGCGCCGTGCGCGCGACCGCCTCGTGGCCCTCGACCAGGATCCTGACCATCTCGAGCGCCTTCGGCGGGTCTTCCGGGACGTCCTTGATCGAGCTGAGGCGAGCGAACTGGGCATACGAGCCGGGTGCCGGATGGCCGAGCGAGCGGATCCGCTCGGCGACCGGATCGACGGCGTTCCAGAGCTCGGTGTACTGCGTCATGAACATCAGGTGCAGCGTGTTGAACATCGGCCCGGTGACGTTCCAGTGGAAGTTGTGCGTCGTCAGGTAGAGCGTGTAGGTGTCGGCGAGCAGCTTCGACAGGCCGCCGACGATGGCGGCACGGTCGGCTTCGTCGATGCCGATGTTGATGCGGGGGGCGGGAGTGGCCATGGCGAGCGATCGTGAGCGGGGATGCCGACAGGCTACGCCGATCGCCGCCACGCGGCGAATTGCTTTTCGTTAGCGCCGCGATAGAGCCTCGGTGATTCTCAGCGCAGCTCCATACAAACCCGGTGGTCGAATCGATGGCATCGATCAGCATCGATGGCGATCGATCATTTGCCTCGCCTCCGGAGCGCGCTATCGTGCCGGGCGTTCCGAGGAGATTCGCCGATGTCGGACTACAACCAGGACAAGCTCACCGCGGACGTCGTCGCCGCCTTCGCGAAGACGCCCGACCCGCGCCTGCGCGAGATTATGCAGGCGCTGGTCAGGCACCTCCACGCCTTCGCGCGCGAGGTCGATCTCACGCCGGAAGAATGGCTCGCCGGCGTCCGCTTCCTCACCGCGACCGGCCAGATCTCGACCGAGAAGCGCCCCGAGTTCATCCTGCTCTCGGACACGCTCGGCCTGTCGATGATGATCGTCTCGCTGGCCCAGGCACGCGCCAGCGCGGCCCGCGGCGCGGCCGAGGCGACCGAGGCGACGGTCGAGGGTCCGTTCTACTGGCCCGGGGCTCCTGATCTGCCGCTCGGCACCGACATCGGCACAGGCGTCCCCGGCGAGCCGACGCTCTACCGCGGCCGCGTCACCGACTGCGACGGCAAGCCGCTCGCCGGCGCGCTGCTCGATGTCTGGTCGGGGGACGGCGAGGGCAAGTACGACGTCCAGCTCGCCGACCCGCCGACGATGAAGGCGCGCGGGCGCTTCCGCACCGACGCCGACGGGCGATACTGGTTCTGGTCGATCCGGCCGGCGTACTACCCGATCCCCGACGATGGCACGGTCGGAGAGATGCTGCGGGTCACGGACCGCAGCATCTACCGGCCCGGCCACATGCACATGCAGGTCTCGGCTCCGGGCCACGTCATGCTGACGACGCACATCTTCGTCGCCGGCAGCCCCTACATCGACGAGGACGCGGTGTTCGGCAAGCGCGACAGCCTGGTCGTCGATTTCGCCAAGCACTCTCCGGGCAAGGCCGCCGACGGCCGCCAGATGAAGGTGCCGTACCACTCGGCGAGCTTCGATTTCCGCCTCGCGCCCGCGGCGATGAAGGCGGCGGCATGAAGATCGGCAAGGCAACCGTCCCGCGCACCTCGATCTGCACCTCGGACTCGCACACGATCGTCGTCCGCGGCAAGGACCTCTCGAAGGAGCTGATCGGCAAGGTCTCGTTCGTCGAGCACTTCTTCCTGCTCCTGACCGGCGCGATGCCGAGCGCGGGCCAGGCGGCGGTGCTCAACGCGACGCTGGTCGCGATCGCCGAGCACGGCCTGGTGCCGAGCGTGCAGGCGGCGCGGATGACCTTCGCCGCCGCGCCCGACGCGATGCAGGGCGCGGTCGCCGCCGGCGTGCTCGGCTGCGGCACGGTCGTCCTCGGCTCGTCGGAGACCGCGGGCCGCATGTACAGCGAGATCGACGCGAAAATGAAGGAGGGTGTGGCGATCGACGCGGCGGCGCTCGCCGTGATGCAGGCCTGGCGCGCCGCCGGCAAGACGATTCCCGGCTACGGCCACCCGCTGCACAAGGAGCGCGATGAGCGCGTCGGCGCGCTCTTCGACGTCGCCCGGCAGGCCGGCACCGACCTGCGCTTCGTCGCCATCGCCGAAGCGGCCGAGGCGCAGATGCCGGCGGTGCTGAAGAAGGACCTAAAGCTCAACGTCTCGGGCGCGATCCCGGCGGTGCTGCTCGGCGCGGGCTTTCCGGTCGAGGCGCTGAAGGGGGTGCCGATCCTCGCCCGCACGGCGGGCCTGATCGCGCACCTGTACGAGGAGATCGGCCAGCCGATCGGCTTCGCCCTCTCGTACCAGGCGACGCGCGAGATGGAATACGACGGCGTCGTCCCCGCCGGCTTCGCCAAGGACGCTTGAGCGGCCGCGCATGAGCAAGACGCTGGCCGGAATCCGCGTCGTCGAGCAGGGCACCTTCATCACCGGTCCGGCCGCCGGCATGCTGCTCGGCGATCTCGGCGCCGACGTGATCAAGGTCGAGGTGCCGGGCACCGGCGATCCGTTCCGCGCCTTCAAGAACGGCCTCTACAGCCCGCACTTCCAGACCTACAACCGCAACAAGCGCAGCATCGCGCTCGACACCAAGTCGGCCACTGATCGCGAGGTTTTCGACCGGCTTGTCGAACGCGCCGACGTCTACATCCAGAACTTTCGCCCCGGCGTCGCCGACAAGCTCGGCGTCGGCGAGAAGCGCCTTCGCGCCCTCAACCCGAAACTCGTCTACTGCTCGATCAGCGGCTTCGGGCCGAGCGGCCCGGCGGCCAACCGCCCCGCGTACGACACCGTCGCGCAGGCGGCGAGCGGCTTCCTCAACCTGCTCGTCAACCCCGGCAACCCGCGCGTCGTCGGCCCGGCGATCGCCGATTCGCTGACCGGCTTCTACGCCGCCTATGGCGTCCTCGCGGCGCTGGTGGAGCGCGGCCGCACCGGCGCCGGCCGGACGGTCGAGGTGTCGATGCTCGAGGCGATGGCGCACTTCAACCTAGACGCCTTCACTCACTTCTTTCAGGTCGACGAGGTCATGGGCCCGTACAGCCGCCCGCGCGTCTCGCAGTCGTACGTGCTCGAATGCGCCGACGGCAAGTGGATCGCGCTGCACATGTCGTCGCCGGAGAAGTTCTGGCGCGGCCTGGCGACGGCGATCGAGCAGCCCGACCTCTTCGACGACGCCCGCTTCGCGACCCGCGAGGCGCGCATCGGCCACCAGGAAGCGCTGATCGAATTGCTCGGCGCCCGTTTCAAGCGGCGCACGCGCGACGACTGGTGCGCGCGTCTCCTCGCCGAAGACGTCCCGCACGCGCCGATGTACGACACCCGCGAGGCGCTCGACGACCCGCAGGCGCGTCACCTCGAGCTCACCGCGTCGGCGCTGCACCCAGTGATGGGGCTCTTTCGCACCGTGCGATCGCCAGTCTCCTTCGACGGCGAGCGCGCGCTCGATGTCCGTCCGCCGCCGACACTCGGTGAGCACAACGACGAGATCCGGCGCGAGCTCGAGCGCGCGTCCACCGGAGCCCGCAAATGAACGACACCTCTCGAATCGCGCGACGGGCCGTCATCGGCTCGGTCGCCGCGACTGTCGCGCTGGTATTGGCCGGCCTGTGCGGCGTCGCGCGCGCCCAGGACAGCGGCGTCATCAAGATGATCGTCCCCTTCGGCCCCGGAACGACGACCGACACGGTCGGCCGCGTCGTCGCCGACGCGCTCGCCAAGGCATCGCGCCAGAGCGTCGTCGTCGACAACCGCGCCGGCGCGGGGGGCTCGACCGGCACCGACCAGGTCGCGAAGGCGGCGGCCGACGGCCGCACGCTCGTCATGGGAACGGTCGGCACGCACGCGATCAACGCCGGCCTCTTCAAGAAGCTTCCCTACGACCCGATGCGCGATTTCGCCCCGGTCGCGTTCGTCGGCTACACGCCGACGCTGCTCGTCGTCGCCGCCGACTCGCCGGCCATGTCGCTGAAGGACCTGGCGGCGCTGGCGGCGCGGCCCGAAGGCGTCACCTTCGCGTCGGCGGGCAACGGCACGTCGGGCCACCTCGCCGGCGAGATGCTGGCGCAGCGCCTCGGCGGCAAGATGATCCACGTGCCGTACAAGGAAGGCGCGGTCGCGCTGACGAGCGTGATGTCGCGCCAGGTCGACTTCATGTTCTATCACCCGGCCGCGACGATGCCGCAGATCAAGGCCGGCAGGCTGCGCGCGCTCGGGGCGAGCGGCGCCGTCCGCAGCGCGGCCGCGCCTGATGTGCCGACGCTGATGGAGCAAGGCGTCGCGGACTTCGACCTGGTCGCCTGGTTCATGCTCTACGCCCCCGCTGCGACGCCGCCGGCGACGCTCGCGCAGCTGAGGGGCGCTAGCGCGGCGGCGCTGGCGCAGCCCGAAACGATGGCACGGCTCAAGGAGCAGGGCATCGAGCAGCGGCCGATGCGTGCCGACGAGATGGCGCCGTTCAACCAGGTCGAGATCGGCAAGTGGGCCGAGCTCGTCAAGCGCTCCGGCGCGCAGGTCGACTGAGACACCAAGCGATCACGACAACGAGGAGACGACGATGAAGACATTCCGCTCGACCCGCCGCGGCGCGCTCGTCGCGGCGCTGGCCACCGTACTCGGCGCCATCGCCCTGCCGGCGGCAACACAGACCGCCGCCGCCCCGGTCCGCATCGGCAGCACGCTCGCGCTCACCGGGCCGCTCTCGGCGACGGCGCAGATCCACAGGATCGTCGGCGAGATCTACGTCGAGCAGCTCAACAAGCGCGGTGGCCTGCTCGGCCGCCCGGTCGAATGGATCGTCAAGGACGACCAGAGCAAGCCCGACCTGGCGCGAACGCTCTACGAGCAGCTCGTCACCGCCGACAAGGTCGACCTGCTGATCGGCCCGTACGCGACCGGCGCGATCCTCTCGGCGATGGGCGTGGCCCAGCGCTACAACAAGGTGCTCGTCCACCACACGCTCGGCATCCCGGCGCTCGCCAAGTACGACATGCAGTTTCCGGCGTGGTCGCTCGGCTCCGACCCGGCGACGACGGTGCCCAACACCATCTTCGATGCCCTCGCTGCCGGCCCGAAGCCGCCGAAGACCGTCGCCGTCGTCACCAACAAGTTCCCGTCGATCCAGTTCATGACGGCGGGCGCGCGAGAGGTGATGAAGAAGCGCGGTCTCACGGAGGTGCTCTTCCTCGAGTGGGACTTCGGCAACCGCGACTTCGGGCCGATCGCGAACAGAGTGAAGGACGCCAAGCCCGACTTCGTCTGGGTCGGCGCGATCGGCCTCGACGGCAACCTGCTGCTCGACGCGATGAAGAAGCTCGACTACGTGCCGCCGCAGCACTTCTACCTCTATCCCGCGCCCGGGCCGCTGGTCTCGCTGCCGGAGGCGAAGAACGCGCTCTCGGTGACGATCTTCGAGGACCAGCCGCCGTTCACGTCGGCGCCCGGCGCCGCCGAGTTCGTCAAGCTCTACCGTGAGCGCGCCACCAAGGCCGGCCTCGCCGACCCCTCGGTCGAGACGCAGGCGGCGGCGTCGTACACCGCCTGGCAGATCCTCGAGGCCGGCGTCGTTGCCACGAAGAGCTTGGACGACAAGGCGATCGCGACCTGGCTGAAGGCGAACAAGGTCGACACGCTGCAGGGCAAGCTCCGCTTCGACGGCCTCGGCAACTTCGGCGACGACCTGATGCGCGTCAAGCAGGTCCAGAATGGCCACTGGGTCGTCGTCTGGCCGAAAGAAGTGACCTCGGGCGGCGCCAAGTTGATCGCGCCCTGAGCGAAGCCGCCGGATGTCGGCGTTCACGCTGCCCAGCGCGTCGCTGCTGTCGCAAAGCGTCCTATCCGGCATCTTCGTCGGCGCGCTCTACGGCTTGATGGGTCTGGGCCTCAGCCTGAGCTGGGGGCTCCTCCGCCTCATCAACCTCGCCCACTTCGCCTTCGCCTTCCTCGCCGCGTACCTCTGCTACGAGCTCGCCTCGCGGGGGCTCGATCCGCTGCTGACGCTGGCGGCGATCGTGCCGCTCTTCTTCGCGATCGGCGCCGGCCTGCAGGGGCTCGTCGCGCGCTTCGCGATCACGCCGTTCAACTCGCTGCTGCTCACCTTCGGCCTCACCGGCCTCGTCGAGGCGCTGATCCAGTCGGTCTGGACCGCCGACTTTCGTAAGCTCGAGTCGAGCTACGCGGAGCAGAAGTTCAAGGTCGGCACGCTCTTCGTTCCGGTCCCCGAGCTGATCACGCTCGTCCTCGCGGTCGCGATCTCGGTCGCGGTGTGGGCGGTGCTTCGCCACACCGATCTCGGCCGGGCGCTGCGCGCCGCCGCCGAGGACGCGCCGATCGCCGCGGCATTCGGCGTCAACCAGAAGGCGAACGCCTTGCTCCTCGCCGGCACCTGCGCCGCGCTGGCGAGCATCGCCGGCGTCTGCCTCGCCCTCAGCTTCACGCTCGCGCCGTCGCAGATCTACGCCTGGATCGGCGTGGTCTTCGCCGCGGTGATGCTAGGCGGCCTGGGCCGGGCCCTCGGCCCGCTCGTCGCCGGCACCCTGATCGGCGTCAGCGAGGCGGTGACGATGGCGGTGACCGCGCCGTCGTGGGCGCCGATGGTTTCGTTCACGCTGCTCATCGTCGTGCTGGTCCTGCGGCCGGGGCGTGCGGCGTGAGCGGGCCGCTCCGCGCTCTCGTGAAGCGGACGCCGATCGCGATCGTCGGCGCCGGCGTCCTGCTCGCCGGCCTGCCGCTGCTCGGCCTGCCGGCGTTCTACGACTCGCTGCTCTACCTGATGCTGCACTGGATCGTGCTGGCGACCTCGTGGAACATCCTTTCCGGCTACACCGGCTACTTCTCGTTCGGCCACGGCGCGTTCTTCGGCGCCGGGCTCTACACGACGAGCACGCTGCTGGCGCGCCACGACTGGCCGTTCCTTTGGACGCTGCCGGTTGCAGCGCTCGTCGCCGCTGTCCTCGGCGTCGCGCTCGGCGCGATCGTCTTTCGCGTCAAGGGCGTTCGCGGCGAGCTGTTCGCGCTGCTCACGCTCGCGGTCACCTTCGTCATCGGCACGATCGTCGGCAACACGCCGCTCGACGGCGGCCAGGGCGTCTCGCTCAGCGCGGTGCCGGTGCCGAAGATCGGGCCGACGGCCTCGTCGACGTTCTACCTGCTCGCGCTCGCTGCGGCGACGACGACGCTGCTGATCGCCTGGGGCATCGCCGCCTCGCGCTTCGGCGCCGGCCTGTTCGCGATCCACGATGACGAGGACGCCGCCGAGGTGATCGGCGTTCCGACCTACCGCTACAAGCTGATGGCGCTGGCGATCTCGTGCGCACTCGCCGGCGTCGCCGGCGGCATCCATGCGCTCTTCCTGTCGTACGTGACCGTCGGCGAGGTGTTCACGATCGCGGTGCCGCTCACCGTCGTGCTGATGAGCGTGCTCGGTGGCACGCGCCACTGGGCCGGGCCAGCGGTCGGCGCGGTCGCCATCACCGGCCTGCTCTACAGCTTCACCGCCGCCGACCACGCGATCGCCGGCAAGGCGGCGACGGGGGCGATCCTGATCGCGGCGATCCTGTTCATGCCCGACGGCATCCTGCCGCGTTTGCAGCGGATGTTCGATCGCCGGGGCGCGTCCGTGCCCGCGGTCGTCGGCGCGACGGCGCCGGTGTCGGCGCCCTCGGCCGCTCAGGCCCTCGCGATGGCCGCGGCATCTGCCGTCGCCGCGCCCGGAAGCGTGAGCGCCGGCGACCGCCGCGGCGCAACGGTCGGCACCGGCGCGGTCCTGCTGCAGGTGCGCGGCCTCGACAAGCGCTTCAAGGGAGTCCACGCGCTCAGCGCCGTCGACGTCGACGTCCGGCGCGGCGAGATCCTCGGCCTGCTCGGCCCGAACGGCTCGGGCAAGTCGACCTTCATCAACGTCATCAGCGGCCACTACGCGGCGACGGCGGGCGAGGTGCGATTCGAAGGGCAGGACCTCACCGGCACGCCGGCGCATCGCATCGCCGCGGCGGGAATCGCGCGCACGTACCAGATCCCACGCCCGTTCGCGCACCTCAGCGTCGTCGACAACGTCGCGCTCGCCGCGATGTTCGGCGGCGTCGTCGCCGATCCGGCGGCGGCGCGCCGCGAGGCGATGACCTGGCTCGAGTTCACCGGCCTCGCCGGCCGCGCCGATGCGAGACCGGACGCGCTCAACCTGCACCAGAGGAAGTTCCTCGAGCTCGCGCGCGCGCTCGCGTCGCGGCCGAGCCTGGTGCTGCTCGACGAGGTGCTGAGCGGCCTGACGCCGAGCGAGATCGACGCCGCGGTGGCGCTGATCCGGCGCATCCGCGACCAGGGCGCGACGATCGTCTTCGTCGAGCACGTGATGCGCGCCGTGATGGCGCTCACCGACCGGATCGTCGTCTTCGACCACGGCCTGCTGCTCGCCGAGGGCGCAGCGAGCGAGGTGATGAAGCGGCCCGACGTGATGACCGCCTATCTCGGCACCGCGGCGGTCGCGGTGGCGCGCCAGTGAGTGCGGCCGCTTCGACACTGGCGGCCGAGGTTCTGCTCGAAGTCCGCGACCTCGAGCTTGCGTACGGCACGGCGCCCGCGCTCTGGGGCGTCTCGATCGAGGTTCGTGCCGGCGAGCTGCTCTCGATCGTCGGCCCGAACGGCGCCGGCAAGACGACGCTGATCAACGCCATCGCCGGAATCCAGCCGGTGCGCGCCGGCCGCCTGGTCTTTGACGGCGGCGACATCACGCGCCTGCCGCCGCATCGCTTCTGCGGCGCCGGAATCGCCATCGTGCCCGAGGGCCGGCGCCTCTTCACCGCCATGACCGTACGCGAGAACCTCGAGCTCGGCAGCTACCTGCCGGAAGCCAAGGCGCATCGGCGCGAGTCGCTCGCCACCGCGCTCGCGCTCTTTCCGGCGCTCGAGGCCAGGCTCGCCAGCCCGGCCGGCGAGCTCTCGGGCGGCCAGCAGCAGATGGTCGCGATCGCGCGCGCGCTGATGGCGCGGCCGCGCCTGCTCCTGCTCGACGAGCCGTCGCTCGGCCTCGCGCCGCTCGTCGTCCGCGACGTGCTCGCCGCCGTGCAGCGCGTCAACGACGACGGCATGACGGTGCTGCTCGTCGAGCAGAACGTGGCGATGGCGATGGCCGTCGCCGACCGGGCCTACGTGCTCGAGGAAGGTCGTATCGTTGGTGAAGGCGAGCCGCAGGAGTTGCTCGCGCGGCCCGAAATCCAGCGCGCCTACCTCGGCCTTTGAATCCCTGCGTCACCCCCGGAGATTCGTCATGCTGTTTCCCACGACCATCGTCGGCAGCTTCCCGCAGCCCGAGTGGCTGATCGACCGCGCGAAGCTCGCCGGCCGCTTTCCGCCGCGGGTTCGCGCGCAGGAGCTCTGGCGCATCCCGGCGCCGTACCTGGCCGAAGCTCAGGACGACGCGACGATCGTCGCGATCCGCGCCCAGGAGGAGGCGGGCCTCGACATCGTCAGCGACGGCGAGATCCGGCGCGAGAGCTACTCGAACCGCTTCGCGACCGCGCTCGACG
>Ga0207644_10000445_pt1 | contig 26699 bp, 21 predicted proteins | sample KBSS73metaG_FD_184326 | JGI IMG/M metagenome (GOLD analysis project Ga0207644, IMG submission 184326) | Switchgrass rhizosphere microbial communities from Kellogg Biological Station, Michigan, USA - KBS S7-3 metaG (SPAdes) (version 2) | ecosystem: Host-associated > Plants > Roots > Rhizosphere... | reverse complement strand
TCGTGCAGCTCCTCGGGCCAGGGTTCTTCGTCCGTGCGCTCCACGCGCACCAGGACGAACGTCTTCCACCGCTTGGACTTGGCGTCGTACTTGTAAGGCCAGAGGGCCGCCTGGGCCGCAATGCCCCGCCCGAAGAGCGGGAGCAGGAACAACGCATTGTCCTTGTCCTGCTGCGTCGGCGCGCGGTCGGGGGTCAGGAAGCTCGAGGGAGCCAGCAGCGTCACGTCCCTACGATCCGCCTTCAATCTCAGATCGACCGAGGGCGCGCGCTTGCTCTTCCTGGTTTCCCTGCGAAACGAGACCACGTACCGGCACCGCCGCGCGGCTCTCAGCTCGCGGATCGCGGGCGCGATGCGGTCCGTGAGGAAGAGCTCGCCCCCTGTATCCGTGGAAAGCGGGCCCAGGGCGACGGGATATCGGAACTCCGTGCAGCCGAGGCCCCCTCCGCCGGTCGGGCAGGGCGGTCCCGGGACCTTGCGGCAGGACTCGAGAAGGTCCACGGCGTTGACGACCACGCTGTTGGCCTGCGCCTGGGCCGCGATTTCGTACATCCTCATCGCCACGTCGTCGAATCGGAAGTCGTCCGCGAGATAGATGACGTCCTTGCGACCGGGATATTTCCCGAGAGCCAGGAACAGGCTCTCCATCCCCGCGATCCATCCGAGGTGGTTGGAATGGGTCTGTTGAGGGGCGACCACGTAGCGGTCCTTCTCGAGCCGATCGATCGCCCTCAGCGCCTCTTCCCGGTCCCGGATCCATCCGTAGTGAACGATGGGCCATCCCATCGCGGTCACGAGAAGGAGCCGGTCTCCCGTATGGAATTCCTCCTTGACGAGCCGGCGGACCTCGGCGAAGGCCCGCACCTTCGTCATCGGACATTCCGAGAAGGCGCGATAGAAGAGATCGAGGTGATAGAGATCGAACAGGATCACCAGGCTCAGCCCGCGGCTCGCGGCATCGGACGCCGAGGCCGGAGCGCCCGGCGGCAGCAGTTCCTGATCCACGCCCATCGAATCGACGGAGTAGATCGGCGCGGGCTTGCCGTCGACGGAAAGCTCGAAGTCGTCGATGCCGAGCCCCAGACAGGCGTCCGAGTCCGCGTTCTTGGGCCAGACGGTCACCTCGAGCTGGACGAGGCTCACCTTCACCGACTCGCTCAGCGCGGATTTCCGGGGAGGCGCGGGGTCGGCCGGTGGAGCGGCCAGAGCCGCGCGGCAGGTGAGGACGAAGAGCAGCGGAAGAGCGGCGAGGGCGCCCGCGCGGACGTAAGGGCGCTTTACGGCGCCGAGCGCGGCGAGAACGGGGAAGAGGCGCCGTACGCTGCCGCCGTGCCCTTCCCTGAGCCGAACCTCGCCCGCCATCCCGCGCATGCCGCCACTGTCTCACGCGGACCGGCCGGAGGGAATCCCCGTCAGCCCTCTCGGGGCGCCTCGCTCAGAACGACCTTCAGCGCCGGAGCGCGCGCGAGGGTCTGATACACGACGCAGTAGCGCTCCGTCAGCTCCAGCAGCTTGCGCTGCTCCTCCGGGCCGGCGTCGGTGTCGAGGGCGATCGTGAGCCTGATCTCCCGGAACCCCACCGGGACCTCTTTCGCGACGCCGAGCGTGCCGCGAAAGTCGAGATCCCCTTGCGCGGTGAGCCGCCCGCCGCGCAGCGAGATGCCCAGAGACGTCGCGACCGCCGAGAGCGTCACGCCGGCGCAGGCCACGAGGGCCTGCAGGAGCATGTCGCCCGAGCAGGCGAGCGCGCCCGTGCCTCCCGTGGCGGGATGCAGGCCGGCCTCGACGAGCGCACGCCCGGTGGCGACGGAGCAGGAGACTCCTTCGCCGATCTCGCCTTCCGCCGCGAGCGTCACGAGGGCGTACGAGGGTTCCTCCCGATAGCGCTGCTTGAGCGGCGCTTGAAGCGCGCGAATCTCGTTCTGGTCCATGGCGGCTCCGCGGCTACGCGCGTCCGGGCGGCGGCGTCAGCCAGTCGACGGCGTGGACGCGCACGGGCCGCTCGAATCCCTTGAGCGGGACTTCGCCCATGTCCTGGAAGTTGAGCCCTTTCCCCAGGCACAGCTCGACGACGACGTTCGAGACCAGGACCTGCTCGGGCTGCGCGTGGGAGCACAGGCGTGAGGCGAGCTGGACCGTGGACCCGAAAAGGTCGCGATGATGCTCGACCGGCTCCCCCGCGGCCGCGCCGATCCGCGTCATGAGGGGCCACTCCGGGTGCGCCTCCCGAAAGCGTGCGAGCTCCGCCTGGATCCGCGCCGCGCAGCGCACCGTCGAGGCGGCCGACAGGAAGGACGCCATGATGCCGTCCCCGGTGTGCTTGATTTCACGGCCGCCCGAAGCGGCCAGCGCCTCGCGGACGATCGTGTCGTGGGCACGGACCAGCTCCATGACCGCGTCGTCTCCCAGGCGCTGGGTGAGGTTCGTCGAGCCGACGATGTCCGTGAAGAGGACGGTCCGGACTCCGGGGTCGCGGTCGTTCTGACCTCCGCCCGGGACGATCGCGGCGCCGCCGAGATTCGTCTCCACGCCCCCGAGAAATCCCTCGGCGATCTCGGGCGCGACCTCGATGATGCGCTCGGCGACAAGACCGTGCGCCTCGCGGTGCACGGTTTCGGCGGCCTGCGAGCTGGGTGCGTTCACCAGGCAGAAGATCTTGCCCTTGTCCTCGTTGAACCAGTACCTGAGGTACTCGACCTGGTGCTCCCGCTGCTTCGCCATGTCCAGGTCGTGCGCCTTCGCGACGTCTTCCGGCGTGGCGCCGTGGACCTCGTGAATGTCCATGTAGAGCGGCATGTGGGTCTCCTGAAATACGGATGAAATATTAGATGCGCTTCTCAGGATACGCCATGAGCCGCTCGCCCCGGACCTGCGTCATCTCTCGCTACCGGATCTCACGCACCGGCTTCTGGAGCAGGCCGAACGCGGAGACCAGGACGACCGCCGCGCCCGCGACGAGGAAGAGGCCCTTCGGGCTCCATTCGACCGTGGCGCCCGCGGCGGCCATCGAGAGAGGCATCAGCCCGAACGCGGAGAGCATCGACACGCTGATGACGCGGCCCAGGAAGGCCCGGTCGACGCGCTGCTGGAACCAGGCCTGGAGCTGCACGTTGATGAACCCGCTGAAGGCGCCCATCAGGATCAGCAGCGCGGCGACCGGCCAAAGCCCCGGAAGGAATCCCAGGCTCGCCGTGGCCGCTCCGAGGACCGCGCTCGTTCCGAGGAGGAGCAGGCCGCGGCGCCGCGACTTGAGGACGCCCGCGAGAAGCATGCCCGCGAGGCTGCCCGCCGCGACGCTGGAGATCCACAGGCCGAAAGCCGCGGGCGACGCGAACCGGTGGTTGGCCAGATACGCAAGTCCGACGCTGAGCGGCCCCGACATGCAGAAGTTGAGGACGGCCGCGAGGATCATCAAGGAGCGCAGCGCCGCGTCGCGCCCGACGTAGGCGAGCCCCTCGCCTATGGAGGCGAGCACCGGAGGCCGCGGCGCCGCGCTCTGCGGACGCGGCCTTTCCGGAAGACTCCAGAGCGCCCCGATGATGAAGAGGAAGCTGACGGCGTCGAGGAGGAACGCCCAGGCCGCCCCGAGCGTTTTCACGAGCCATCCCGCGGGGGCGGGGCCCACGACGCTGGTGACGAGGGCGCTGCTCTGCCAGACGGAGTTGGCGGCGGGGAGCTGCTCGGGAGCGACCACCGCGCGCAGCATGGCGCCCGCGGAGGGAAGCGCGAAGGCGTCCGCCGTGCCGAAGGCGAACGCGAGCGCGTAGAGGTGCCAGAGCTGGAGCGCGTGCATCCACAGCAGCGCCCCGATCGCGGCCACGAAGAGCGTCCGGGCCGACGCCGTGATCATGAGGAGGCGGCGCGGAGAGGTCCGGTCGGTGATCGCGCCGCCCAGGAGCATGAGCACCGCGCGCGGGATCCCGGCCGCCATGGCGACCGTCCCCATCGCCACGCCGGAGCCCGTGAGCTGGAGCACGACCCACGGGAGAGCGACGAGGTAGAACTGGTCTCCCGTGAGCGAGATCGTCGCGCCGACCCAGAGCCTCACGAATTCCGGCTGGCGCAGGGGATGAGGCGCCCTGGCCGGGGCGGCGGCGGGGACGGCGGGGGCGGGGGTCGCGTCGGCGGCGGCGTTGGCAGCCGCGGGGGCGGCCGGGTTCGCGGCGGTCGCGCCGGCCGGGTCGACGGGGGAGGTCGGGGCGGGGCCGGCGCCGGTGGAAGGATTAGGGGTCGTCATGGAGCGCTCCTGTATTATGTAAATGTATATTCGCATTTACATGATACGCCGTCAAGGCTCCCGGGTTTCTTCGGGTCCCGCTCTGGGGCGGGGGCCCTCCTGCTGGTATAACAGGGCCGTGCCCAAGCTACGAAAGACGCTGGAGCCCCAGCAGGAGCGCAGCCGCGAGTCCCTGCGGAAGCTGACGAAGGCGGCCGTGGAGGTCCTCGGCCAGCGCGGCGTCGAGGGAACGACCATCCCCCGGATCGCGCGCCATGCCGGCCTCACCCCGGGCGCCGTCTACCGCCGCTTCCACGACAAGGAGGCGCTCCTGGAAACGGCGATCCTGGGGATCCTCGAGCGGCAGGACGAGAGAGTGGCGAGCGCGATGTCGGCGACGACGGCGGCGCGGATCCCGCTGGCCATCCTCGCGGAGCAGACCATCGGCGGCATGGTGACGGTCTATCGGATGAACGCCCCGCTGCTGCGCGCGATGCGGCAGTTCGTCCTGGGCCGCTCCGGGTCGGCCTTCTGGGCCAAGGCCAGCAGGCTCGAGGCCCGATCCTTCGAGCGCGTGGTCGATTTCTTCCTGGCCCACAAGGGCGAGATCCGGCACCCGGATCCGCGGCGCGCGATCTCCATGGGGCTGATGATGGTGAGCAGCACCCTCTACGAGCTCGTGGTCATGCCCCAGGACCTGCGGATGTGGAAATCGCTCCTTCCCAAGGACGACCAGGCGCTGAAGGTGGAGCTCATCCGCGCGTTCCTGAACTATCTCGGGGTGGAGGCGGGATCGTCCGGGCGCGCCAAGAAGCCCCGATCGCCTCGCACCTTCAAGATCCGGCACGCGCTGCCTGGGGGAATACAATCATAGGCTTGGCTTCCCGGCCGCGATCCGGGATCGTTTCGATCGCGCTGATCCTCGTCTTCGCGGCCGCGGAGGCGCTCTCGGTCCGGGGCGCGCTCGCGGCGCGCACGACCGCGGTGACACCCTCTTTCACCCAGGTGGGCCGCTACCGGCTCCAGAGCCATCCCTGGGTGAACCTGCACCAGCGGCTGATGTACGAGGCGCGCTTCGACGACGCGACCCCGCTCCCGCTCTCGGGGCCGGACCTCGAGAACTGGAAGAAGGCGGTGGACGCCTACCGCGCCTTCGTGGGGAAGCGCAGCCCCATCTTCGACCGGGAGCTGATCGCCCTGAACGACGCCCTCGCCACGACGGCCGCGCGCGACCTGTCGGGGAAGATGCCGGGGAGCGTCCCGCAGGCGGTCGCGAAGGCGCTCACCGCGGCCATGCCGATCTATCGCGCCGTGCAGTGGGAGGCGGACGATCGCGCGAACCGCTTCTGGATCGCGGTCGCCGAGCCGCTTCTCGCGTCGGCCGGAGAAGAGCTCGTCGCGGCCCATGCGAAGGCCTACGGCACCCCCTTCCCGAAGCACATCCTCGTCGATGTGACGTCCTGCGCGTGGGAGTTCGGTTCCTACACCGTCGGCGACGCGGAAAAGGCCCATGCCGTCATCGCGAGCACCGTCCCCGGCAACCAGGGCTTCGCGTCGCTCGAGATGCTCATGCACGAGCCGTCGCACGCCATCGTGGACTCCGACTCGGGCGCCATCGGGCCGGACATCGCGCGCGCCGCCGCCCAGCTGGGCGTCGATCCCCCGCGCGCACTCTGGCACGCGATCCTCTTCTACACGTCCAGCGAGCTCACGCGCCGCGCGCTGGCGGCGCGAGGCGTCCCCGACTATCACATGATCGTCAAGGACATGTACGCGCGCGGATTTCGCGGGTACCAGCAGGCGCTCGAGAGCCACTGGCAGGGCTACCTCGACGGCAAGCTCTCCCGTGAAGACGCCATCCGCCGCATCGTGAGCGACACCGCCGCCCCGAAGAAGGCCCCATGAGCAAGGCTTTTACCAAAGAGGACGACGCTCCGGATCCGGGAACACCGAGACGGATCCCCTCCGCCCTTCCCCCCGGCGCGAAGAACTACATCACGCCGGAGGGCGCGAAGCGGCTTCGCGAAGAGCTGGATCGGCTGGTCGACAGGGAGCGGCCCGAGGCCGCCGCCGCGGTGGCGGCCTCGAAGGCCGCAGCCTCGGCGGCTCCCGGCCCGGGGGAGCGGCTCGCGGCGATCGACGCGCGGGTCGATCAGCTCCGGCGGAGCCTGGAGTCGGCCGTGGTGGTGAGCCCGCCGAAGGGGGACGTGGACATCGTCCGGTTCGGAGCGACCGTCTCCGTGCGCTCCGGCCCCGGCGGCGAGATCACCCGCTACCGCATCGTCGGCGTCGACGAGGCGGACGCCGCGCGCGGATGGATCAGCTGGGTCTCGCCGATCGCCAAGGGGCTCCTCTCGGCGCGGCCCGGCGATCGGGTCACGCTCACGCTTCCGTCGGGAGAGAGAGAGCTCGAAATCGTGGACGTCGTGTACGAGGCGACCGGACCGTAGCCCGCTCGGGATCGCGCCGGGGGCGGCGCCGCCGCCACGGAGGGATCCCGGCGCCTATTCCCAGAGAAAGCTGCGCGGATTGACCGGATGGCCCTGCACCTGCACTTCGTAGTGGAGGTGCGTCCCGGTGCTGCGTCCTGTGCTTCCCGCCAGGCCGAGCACCTGCCCCTTCGTGATGCGGTCCCCGGAACGGACCAGGACCTTGGACATGTGCCCGTAGACCGAGCGGACCTCGTTGCCGTGATCGAGGGTGACGCTGTTGCCGTACTCGCCGCGCGGACCGGCCAGCACGACCAGCCCGGCCGCGGGAGCCTTGACCGGCTCGCCGTAGGGAACGCCGATGTCGATCCCGCCGTGGTGCTCCTTGGCGCCGGTTCCCCAGGGGTTGCTGCGCGTTCCGAATTCGGAGTTGACGGGCCCCCTCACCGGCCAGCGCAGCGGCAGCGCGGCCATGATGCGAGCGTTCTTCGACATCAGCGTTTCGAGGTCCTTCAGGCGCGGACCTTCCTCGGTGATGCTCTCGTTGAGAAGATCGAGCTGCTCGCCGAGCGAGTCGGACGTCTCCGCGGCCGGCGCGCCGCTTCCCCCGGGCGTCATCGCGTCGTCTTCACGCGGACCGCCCACTCCCAGGTCCTGCTGCGCCGGATTCTTCTCGGGGCCGAAGGGCTGCCACATCCTGGCGTGAAGCTCCTTCCAGGAATCGATCTCGCCGCGCACCGCCGCGACCCGGTGTACGAAGGCTCCGATCGCAGCCTGCTGCTCGCTCACCTGGACGCGCAGCGCGCCCAGCTCGACCGACTGGCTCTTCTTGAGCAGAAAGCCGCCGGACATGACGGCCATCACTGCCGCCCCGAGACCGAAGACGCCCAGCGTGGCGTAGGCGAGACTGCGGGGAACGCTCACGCGGATCACGCGCGAGCCGTCGCCGTGCAGGATGAGGAATCCGAACGCCGGCTTCATCGGGCGAGCGCCAATTCGTGAGACGACGATGCGGGCTCGGTCGAGGCCGCGCCCTTGCCCATGTGGCACTGACCCTCGAGGAAGACGCCTTCCTCCATCACGATCACCGGCGCCTGGATGTCGCCCGTGACGCGAGCGCCTCCCTTGAGCTCCACGCGCTGCGTCGCGGCGATGTTGCCGACGATCTCGCCGTGAACGACGAGGCTCCCGGCGAAGACGGCGGCGTGGACGCTCCCGTTCGCGCCGATGACCAGCAGGTCCTTCGCGTGGATCTCACCGCGGAGCTTGCCGTTCAGCATGACCGTCCCCGCGCAGATGTAGCGCCCTTCGATCTCGGTCCCCTCGTCCAGAAACGCCCCGATCCCGCCCTGCATCCTGGGTGACTTCACGCGCCTTTTCCACATGGCCGGATCTCCTCGCCCCTTGCGAAGGGCGGACGGGACGCCGCGGAGCGCATTCATGCGCGCCGCCGGATGCCGCAACGGCTCCTTGATGAGCAAGAGGGATACCAGAGAGGAACGCTTGCGGGACGGGCTCTGCGGCGCGCGGGCGCGCTACCGGTTACAGAATGATCATCCGACTGACGCCTTTGTAGTGGGCGCCGACTGCCCGCCCCCGGCCTCAGCGCTTCAGGAGCGCGGTCCAGTCGAGGATCACGCGGATCGTGCCCGTCTGCGAGCCCGGGGCGGTAATGCTGGTCAGGAGCCTCTTCCCGTCGTGGCTGAAATCGCTCCCCAAGACCTCGGTGGGAACCCTGAACAGGAGCCGCGGCTCGCCCACCTCGAGGTCCGACCCCTTGTGGGTCACCGAGGCGCACCAGTAATCCCCCGCCGCTCCCTTGCCGCCGGCGGAGCGGAAGCAGACCTCGTCGCCACCGGGCATCCACCAGACGCGGCCCGCGCCCGTCGTGGAGACCCGGACCTTGTGGCCCGCGACGGGGAACGACTGGATGTAGACGTCGTCCTTACCGGCCTCGTTGGAGAGGTAGGCGCACCAGTGCCCGTCCGGCGACACCTTTCCGTGGTATTCACCGAACTCCGTTTGCAGCCAAGGCACCGGTTTCGAGCCGTCTCCGTTCGGAACGAGCCACAGGTCCCGGCCCGTCTTCTCGGCGATGCTCGCGATCAGGAGGCCGTCGCGCGTCCAGTCCTCGGGGTTCTTGAAGAGATCGGGCGTGGTCGCCAGCGCCCGCTCGCCCGAGCCGTCCGCGCTCATGACGAAGATCTCTTCACGTCCCTGGTTTCTCGTGAAGGCGATGCGCGAGCCGTCCGGCGACCAGACTCCCGGCTCGGGGTTGGTGCCCGCGGCGGCGGTGAGGCGTGTGGCGACGGCCCGCGCGAGGTCGACGCGCCACAGGTCGTCGCCGTTGGCGACCACCGCGAATCGATCGTCCGGTGAGAGCGACGGACGTCCCCACTTCCCCACCGGCAACGCCAGCGTCTCGTGCGAGGCGCCCGTGCGGTCGAACCAGCCGAGCTGTGTCTCCGCGTCGCGCGCATCCAGAAGGACGAGCCGTCCGTCCGCCGACGCCTGCGCGACAGGCTCCGCGTCCATGTCGCTCACCGGCGGAGCGTCGGCGAGCGCGACGGGGTCGCCCTCCACCTTCAGCGCCCGCGCGTCGAAGCGCTGGGCCATGACCTTGCCGGACCGCCGGAAGAGGAGATAACCGGGCTCCGCATAGGTCGCCGCCGAGCCCGCGGTCATGATCTTCGTGACCTCGCGCGATCCGAGCGAGCCGGCGTAGACGTCGAATCCCTCGGGACCCGCAGGGAGCGAGACGAAGAGGAAGTGCTCGCCGTCGGGAAGGAACCAGGGAAAACGGTGCGCCGCCTCGTGCCGGGCCGGATCGGGCCACGACACCTGGACGGGCTCACCTCCACTTGCGGATATCCTGAGCAAGGGACCCGTCGTGCGGGGCGCGAACACGATGACGCCCGAGCGGTTCCAGGTGGCGCCCCGGGGGCCGGCGGCAGGACAGAGCGTGAGCGGGGAGCCTTCTCCCACGCGCACCGTGAAGATCCTGTCGGCCCCTTGATCCATGATCCCCACGCTGCGGCCGTCGGGAGCCCAGAAAGGGAAGGCGAAGCCCACCGAGCTCATCAGCTGCGTCGGCCCGGGCGCGTCGAGGGACTGGAGCCAGATACCCAGAGGCTTGCCGGAGTCGACCGCGAAGTAGGCGACGCTGCGTCCATCCGGCGAGATCGCGAGCGCCCCTCCATAGATGCTCATCTGAGCTCCCGAGTGAGGGAGCAGGGAGAGCTGTACGGGCTGGTCGATCGTTTTCTTTGGGCGAAGCGCCGGGCCCAGCCCGAACCCGATCGCGCCGCCGAGCGCGAGCGCCGCGGCGGCGATCGCCCAGACGAGACGGCCCGGGCGTCCGTCGCGGCGCGCCACGGCCGCCGCCCCCGACATCGACACCGCCGAGGCGCCCGTGACGCTCGCGGGACCGCCGCCGATCGCGCGCAGCTCGTGCATGAGATCGCGCGCCGTCTGCCAGCGATCGTCGGGATCCTTCGCCAGGCATCGGGCGACGAGCCTGTCGAGCGCGGGCGGCGAGAGGGGCGCCACCTGCGAGATGGGCGGAGGCTCGCTCTGGATGATCGCGGCGATGAGCGTGGCCTGGCTGCGCCCCTCGAACGCGCGCCGCCCGCAGGCCATCTCGTAGAGCACGCATCCCAGCGCCCAGAGATCGCTGCGCGCGTCGGCCTCGCGTCCTTCGAGCTGCTCCGGCGACATGTACTGGAAGGTCCCGAGGATCGTTCCCTCGGCCGTGAGCGGCGCAGCGATCGTCGGCGATTGCGTGAGCCCGGCCCGGGACATTCCCGATCCCACCGGACCCAGAAGACCGGTCGCGCGCGCGAGTCCGAAGTCCATGAGCTTCGCGCCCGACTTCGTCAGCATGACGTTGCCGGGCTTGAGATCGCGATGGACGATCCCCGCGCGGTGAGCGCGGTCGAGCGCGTCCGCGATCTGGGAGCCCAGGCGCAGCACCTCCGCCGGGCCCAGGGCGCCCTTCGCGAGCCGGGCCGCCAGCGTCTCGCCTTCCAAGAGCTCCATGACGAGGTAGTCGACGCCGTCCGCGCTCCCCACGTCGAAGAGCGTGCAGATGTGGGGATGGTTCAGCGCCGAGACGGTCCGCGCTTCACGCTCGAACCGCGCGCGCACCTCGGGTTCGGAAGAAAGGTGCTGCGGCAGGACCTTGACCGCCACCTCGCGCCCGAGGCGCGTATCCTTCGCGCGGTAGACCTCCCCCATCCCGCCCGCTCCGAGCGGAGCCAGGACTTCGTAGGGTCCGAGCTTGATTCCGGCGGCCAGGGACATCCGCGCAGACTATCGCAGAACCGTCCGGCGTGCAGCCGGTCCGTCTGCGGCTCGCCTGCCGCTTCGACCGGGCTTCGCGCACGTATTACGATGGTGGAGGGACTCGAAGGCACAGGGACGCAGCCGCATGGGGCAGGCCGGTAAGCTCGCCGCGATGGTGGCGCTCAGCGCGGCGCTCGCGCTCGTGGTGACCGGGGACGCGCAGGCGGATCCATCCGCAGCCCTGGGCGATCTCGTCTCGGTGTCCCTCCGCCGCGCCGATGTCCCCGACTCGGAGAGCGCGGGCGCGGCAGGCGCGCGCATCTGCGCCACGCTCTCCGAGGAGCAGACGCGGATCCGTTTCCACGGAAAGACCTACGACCTGCGGGAGATGGGGGCCTTGCGCGAGCTCGCGGGGGTCCTCGACGCGAAGCTCCAGGACGAACCCGCGCGCACGACGGGGAGCCCGCATCCACACTCCGGCGCCAGGGACTCGCAGGACGGAGACGGTGCGACGGACCCGCCGCCCGGGGCACATCCATCGCCTGCGGATTCGGATGCGCCCTCCTCGGACCATAAGGACGGAGCCAAGCACGGGGGGGACCGGGACGCGCTCGCGGCGATGCGCGCGCTGGTCTCCCGGGTCTCGACGGCGGAGCCGCCCCCCTGCGACGCGCTCGTCACGATCGCCGAGATCGGAGACTCCCTGCAGCTCGAGTCCCAGCGCCCCGTGCCCGCGAAGGTCGATCTCGTCCAGGTGCCCTCGTATTACCTGAACCTCCTGCACGCCTCGGTGGGAAAGGGGACGACACCCGCGTACCCGTTGGCTCCCGCGAACCCGCGTCAAGGATCGGCGGCCTCGGACCCGAGCCTGCGCGATCCGGCGCCATCGAGCTTCTGGAGCCGTCCGAAGGACATCGCCGCTCTCGATCTCTATCACCAGTTCGGTCCCATCCTGGAGACGGGGCGTGAGCCCTGCCTGTACGACGAGCCGAAGACCAGCTACGGCACGACGCCGGGCTTCAGCATCCTGTGCGGCGGGAAAGGCATCAAGGTCAAGTTCGGGGCGGTGAAGTTGGGCGGACGGAGCCCGCAGGCGAAGGACTCCGAGCCGACCGCGACGCGTCTGTTCGGCGCGCTCGGCTATCACGTCGAGCCCAACGACTACGCGCCCGAGATCCGCCTGCGCTACGACCGCCGGATCCTGCTCGAGTTCAACTCGCGCAAGGACCTCTCGCTGACCATCACCGCCCTCGGCTTCATTCCGGTCTACCGGCTGAAGGTCCAGGGCGTCGTGGATCCCTTCTCGTACGTGCGGTCCGCGGTCCTGAAGAACGGGGCCGTTCTCACTCCCGAGTCCCTTGCGATACGGCTCCTCACCGCGGACGTTCTCGCGCGCTCCGCGCGCGCGGCCCGCAAGTCTCCCCGCGGGACGCGCGCCGAGCACTACCGTCCGGACGCGGCGGCATTCGAGGAGAGCATCGACTACCTGGTGATGGAGGGCGCCAACATCCAGGCTCGCGACAGCGGCGGCGAGAACATCGGACCCTGGGCATGGGACCGGCTCGACCACGAACGGAGGCGCGAGCTGCGCGGCGCCGGCCTTCTCGCCGCATGGATGAACTACTACGACGCCCGCTGGGACAACAATCGCCTGAAGCTCGCCGATTCCGGTCAGGGCGGGAGCGAGCCTCCAGGCGTCATCCACTCGATCAGCGATCTCGGCAGCGTGCTGGGCCGCGCGGAGAGCTTCCGGGTCGCCGAGGGGAATCTCGTGAACGAGTTCCCCTGGACCTGCACCGAGCCGCCGGCGAAGGACCGGCGCGGACGCGAAAAGAAGCCCTTCCGGGTCGTCGGCTACAAGCCCGTCATGCCGAACGGCGCGTTTCGCGAGATGACCGTCGAAGACGCCCGATGGATGGCCCGGCTGATCGCGCAGCTCACGGAGGACCAGATCGTGGAGGCGCTCCTCGCCTCCGGGTTCGGCTCCGCCGAGATCAAGGTCTATACCGAGAAACTCCTCAGCCGGCGCGACCGGATGATCGAGGACCTCGGACTCTCTGGTGAGATCGCTCCCCTCCGGCCGGGGGGAAGCCTCCGCGCATTCGACTACGACCCTCGACGCGATGGACCGGTCCGAGCCACGCTGCCCGACGGATCGGTCGTGACTGCGGTCACGACGAGCGGCGATCAGGTTGTCCGCGGGGGGCGCGTCGAGCCCCGCTGATGCAGCCGTGCGCCAACCCGCCTATGCGGGTATGGAGCTTGCAGTTCACGCTTCTGATCGATCGGGGAGCCGCGCGAAACGCTCCCTACGCGCCACTTCGGAGGCCGCGTTTCGCGGTTTCCCCACAGGACCCTAGGAGAGAATAAGGACATTGGGCTTCACCTCTCGATCGCGCGCACGCGGTACGCGGCTCCCCTTACCCGGGACCGACCGGCGGCGCGCAGGCTTTCACGTACCGCGCGTACTTTGCGCGATCTTTGCGCTGCTCACTTTGGCGCCGGTGGTGGCGGCGCAGGAGGAGCCATCGCCGGCCGTCCCCCCCGCGCAAGTGGAGCCCTACCGCACCCCGCGCGCGGGAGAAGCCTTCACGGCAACAGTCTTCGGTCACTCGGTCGACGTCCCCGCGCGCGATCGCACCCACACGAGCGCGTTCGATATCGGCGTCCTCTGGATCCCCGACGGGCCGGACGGCAAACAGGTCAACCCCTTCGCCACCCTGTTCTTCTGGCGCAACTGGAACGACGGGGGGCAGCGGCTGCGCGCCGTGCTCGTCGGCGTGTACGACGACGTTCGCTGGGACTTTCTCCCCGGCCACGGCCGCCTCGAGACCGTCCTCACGTTCCAGAACCTAACGCCGCCCTTCGACCGCTCCGAGTACGTGGAAGGCGTGCGCGTCCGATCGGAGGACCTGCGCTGGTACGAGGTCCATGGCGGCGCCGGCCTCGGATACCGCGCGCCTCTCTCTCCGGGTCATCAGGACAATGCGCTGGAAGCGGCGCTCAGCTATGAGCCGGGATACCTGTGGTTCGACCGCGCCGACAAGACGGCTCCTTCCTACATCGTGCCCACGGACACCTACGAAGGCCGCGTTCACTTTCGCTTCCGCGCCGACACGCTCGAGCGCAATCCCATCGAGCTCCCCCACGAAGGTTTCGCCGCCGGCCTCGACGCCGTCCACGCGCGCCGGTCCGAGTGGGACGACTGGGGGGGACCCGTTCTGGGGTTCCAGAGCGGAAGCGAAGGCCAGGAGTGGAACACGCTGACCCTCTATGCGGCCGCCGCGCTGCCCGTTCCGTTCGTCCGGTCGGAGCGGCATCGTCTCGTCGCCAGCGTGCACGGCGGCATGTCGCGCGGCGTCGATCGCTTCTCGGCGTTCCGGCTGGGCGGCGGCCCCACGATCTCCGACTGGGAGGCCCTCTCGCGCCCCGTCCTCCCCGCCGCGGCCTTCGAAGAGATCCGTTCGCGGTCGTACGGGATCATGCACCTCGAATACCGCTACGAGATGCTGTTCTTCGCCTACCTGCGCCTCATCGGGACCCTGGCCCAGGTCGATCGTCTCCGCTTCGACGATTCGGGCGGGGTCGTCGCTCGCGTCCAGCCGATGAACGCTCTTTCCCTCGGCGTGACCAGCGGTTTCCTCTGGCACTCGGAGCTCGAGCTCGGCTACACCTACAACTTCGGGATCCTCAGGCAGCGCGAGGGGGAGTCAAAGGCCGGGGACGGCGCCATCCTGGTCCACTGGTCGAAGAGCTTCTGAGTCTTCAGGTCCCGGACGTGGTCTTGTCGGGAGGGGGAGGCTCGGGGAGCCGGCCACCGGACATATAGAGCGTCTGCGAGGGGAGTGCGAGCCCCGGGCCGCACTCGGCGATCACCTTCATGATCCGGAGGAGCAGATCCTCCCGGATCTCGTAGAACGTCGGCTGCTCGGTGGTGAGCACGTAGGCATAGATTTCGATGTCGAGCGAATAGTCGCCGAACCCGATGAAGCGAACCCTCATCTCGTTGGGGCTGACGCGCGGATCTCCGGCCAACGCCTCGCGGATGCCGTCCAGCGTCGCCGTGAGCTGTCCGACCGTCGTCTCGGCCCGCAGTCTCAGCGTTGTCAGGAGGAGGAACCGGTCCCGGAGCGCGAGGTTCTCGATCTGCACGGTGCTCATGACCGCGTTGGGCACGCTGACGACCGAGCGGTCCGCCGTCCGGATGCGCGTCGAGCGCAGCCCGATATCCTCCACGGTTCCCTGCTTGTCGCCGAAGCGGCAGAGATCGCCGATGCGGACGGGCTCGTCCGTGGAGAGGACGATGCCTCCGAAGAGGTTCTCGATCGTCTTCTGGGCGGCGAGCGCCACCGCCGCCCCGGCGATGCCGAATCCGGCCAGGAGTCCGGAGATGTTGAATCCGAGGTTCTGCATGCCGGCGAGACCCGCGACGATCAGCACGACCGCCTTCGCCATGCGCCTCATGAGGATCAGGGTCGTCACGCCGCTGCGCCGTCCCTGCGCCGCCAGCTTGTCGAGCGTCCGGGACGTCGCGAAGTCGATCAGCCGCAGCGCCATCCACGTCAGCAGCACCAGGAGCAGGCCGATCAGGATGTTTCCGAGGAAGCGCTTCGCGGGCACCGACAGTCGCAGCCATTGCGCTCCGATGACGACGAAGGCCAGGATCGCGGCCAGCCGCAGGGGAGGACGGGCCGACTCCACGATCCGGTTCTGGAAGTCGGGGTCTGTCCGCCGGCTGATCAGGAAAACGAGCGCGAGAATACCCCGCGTCAGAAGCTTCGAGAGCACGGCTGCCAGCGCCGCCAGCACGATCAGCGCCATCCACTGCCAGAGCATCACGTTGCCGAGCCGCATCCGCGTGGCCCAGTCGGGGACCCAGTTGAGAATGGGCCCGTAGCCGATCTCGGCGTAGAGCCTTTCGATCCGCTCCAGGGTCCCCGGACTGAACCGCCACTCCCCTTCGCCGCCTTCTGTCGGGGTCCGCCGCAGGGTGATGTCGTAGATGCCGGTCGCGCCCTCGATCACGCCGACGCGCTCGCGGCGCGGATCGAGTCCGTCGTCCTGCACTCCATCGGGGCGATCGGAGAGCGCCTCGAGATCGATCCAGAGTTTCTGATCGAGGACGATCTTCATCTCCCGCGCCAGGCGCGGCCCTCGCTCGGCCCGGATCTCCTCGGGGATCTCCGACAGGTCGAGGTAGCGCGCGGCCTCGGTGTAGTTCCCCGCCCTCGCCGCCACGATGTAGCTCTGGACCGCGGCGCGAGGCGACCCGAGTCCCGGCTGGACACTCCCCGCCGCCGCCAAGGCCGTCGCCATCCGTCCAGGCAGAAAAGGCTGGGAAGCCGCGGAGGAAGGGGGAGGTGCCGGTGCGGACGCCGGTGCGGTTGCGGGCCGCGGCGCAGCGGCCGGGGCCGGATCGGCCGCTGGGACCGGAGCGGCTCCGGCCGGTCCGGCGAAGAGGCACAGCGACAGGACCGCGGCGTTCAGGAGGCCCGCCGGCGGCAGGATCCTCGCACATCGAACCGGGGTGGCCATTGCGGGGCACATCCTAGCCCGAATCCGGATGGGCCGTTCTCCCCGCCTGCCGGCTGCGAGCTCCGGGTCAATCCACCCCGTGATCGTGCAGCCGGATGATCTGATCCACGGTGAGGTCGCCATAGCCGGCGGCGTGGATGCGAGCGACGTAGTCGGGATCGACCCCGTGATCGTGCAGCCGGATGATCTGATCCACGGTGAGGTCGCCGTAGCCGGCGGAGTGGATGCGAGCGACGTAGTCGGGATCGACCCCGTGATCGTGCAGCTTCACGATCTCGAGGACGCTCCAGTCCGAAGCCCCAGACGCCTTCAGCCCGCGCAGGTAGTCGCCGTCGATCCCATGGTCCCGGAGATTGGTGACGTCGTCCGCCGTCAGCCCGGCATAGCCGGCGGCCCCCAGCGCGCGAATGAAGTCCAGGTCCACGCCGTGGTCGAGCAGGTGAACCAGGTCCGAGGTCTCCGCGACCCGCAGGCCCGCCTTCTTGGCGTCGCTCGCGTAGGCGACCGACACATCACGCCAGGCCAGCATCATGAGCGGATACGCGTCCACGCCGATCGGCTCGTATCCGAGCGCCTCCAGCTTGGCGGCGTAGCTCGGATCGGGCGTGAAGCGGAACTGCCCGTGTCCGGCGCCCAGAGTGAGCGTGCCTTCGCATGCGAAGCTTCCCGCGTCGCGCCGGAGAGAGAAGGCGACGGTGGTGTGTATCGCGTGCAATTGGGACGGGGTCAGCCCCTGGAGGTCGGCGAGGGGCTGCGTGCTGCTCCACTCCGATCGCGAGGAACCCTTGCGATAGAAAAGTCGGAGCTGCACCCCCTCACCGGGGATCCAGTTGCTGAGGCTCCAGTTGCCCATGGGTGGCGGAGCCGGATCGGGATCGGGATCGGCCGCGTGGAGCGCCAGCCCGGTCCCCGCGAAAAGAAGAAGCCCCAAGACCACGTTGACGAGCTTGTGCATCGCCGCTCTCCGTTTCAGATGACGCCCGCCCGTGCCAGATCGAGGATCTTTTGCAGGCTGAGGTCGTGGAAACCCTGACGCTTCATGTCTCGTATCCGCTCGGTGGTGACGCCGTTCTGCCGGAACGCCACGGCATCGTCCGTCCCGGCGCGGTCCGCCCCGGCTTCCTTGAGGGCCTCGAACGTCGAGGCGTCGACTCCGTTCTGGCGCAGGTCGATCACATCGTCCGCCGCGAACGGGCCGAAGCCCAGCGCGCGGATGCGGGCCATGTCGTCTGCGCGCGCACCGTTCTCCCGCAGGCGGATGACGTTCGCGAAGTCGAGATCGCGCACCAGTCCCGATTTCACCATGCCCGCCACGAAGCCCGGCTCCACGCCGTGATTCCGCAGGTCGATGATCTGATCGACGTCCGGAATGCCCAGGCCGGCCGAGAGAAGGTCCTTCACGTAGCGCGGCTCCACGCCGTGATCCCTGAGATCGATGATCTCGTCGACCGTGAGCTTGCGGTATCCCGAATCCGCCAGACCGCCGAGGAATCCCACGGCCTGATGCCTGGGTGCGGGTGAGGCGGCGGCGGGCTTGGGCGCGTCGGCCGCCTGGGGGGACGCCGCGGAGAAGACTGCCGCAAGGACAACGGCCGGCGCCACCAGCGCGCCCAGCCAGGCGGGAGGCGCCTCGCGCGGCTCACGACCCCGGTTCACGAGGCGCCGGATGCGATGGAGCAGCGACCCGCCGTCGGCGGCCAGAACCACGCCGAGCCGCCCGACCCTGAGCCCCTCGAGCGCGGCCAGCGCCTCGACATACCTCTCGACATTTCCGCAGGCGGCCACGGCGAGATCGTCGCAGCAGCTCTCCCGCTCGGTCCGGATCCTGCCGCTGACCCACCAGACCGCGGGATGATAGAAGAGCACGGTCTCGACCGCCGTCTGGATCAGGTTCACGAGGTAATCGTGGCGGCGGACGTGCGCGAGCTCGTGAGCGATCAAGAGCTCGATCTGCTCGGGGGTCAGCGCCGTGAGCGCGCTCACCGGAAGGAGGACCACGGGCCGCAGCCACCCCAGCGTGGTGGGCACCTCGGCCACGGCCGTGCTCAGGATGCGCACCGCGCGGCGGATCCCCAGACGCTCCCGCAGAGAGCCCGCCACGCGCCGCACGTCGGGTGGGGCGGGCGCAGTCCGCCAGCGTCTCAGCCGCTGCGCCCACATCCACCCGCCGATCGAGCGCACGCCGAGGATCCCCACGCCCGACAGCCAGATCCCCACCACCCATGCGAGCCCGCGCCCGGCCCCCGAGGAAAGGCCCGAGGGCGACGCGGCGATCAGGAAAGGCCACGGCGCCGCGGCCGCTGCGGGCGCTGCGGCCGCTGCGACCGCCGGCGACGGCGACGGCGACGGCGATATGGAGGGTGGACGGCTCAGGATGAAGACGGTCACCGCCGGAGCCAGCAGCATCGCCCCGAGCGCCGCGCACAGAACGACGTAGCGGGTCGCCGGACGTGCCCTTTCGAGGACGGTGCATCCCAGGACGGCGGCCAGGCCGATCAGGGCGCCTTGCCACACGAAGTGGATCAGCGCCCATGCGAGCGCGGCAACGGTGAGGCGGCTCATCTCCGCTTACCCTCCATCTCGTCGAGCACGCGGCGGATCTCCGCAAGCTCCGCGGCGCTCGCGCGCTTGCCCGACAGCGCGTGCATGACGAGCCGCGCCGCCGATCCGCCGAACACCCGGTCCACCAGGTTCCGGACCACTTGCGATTGCGTTCGTTCCCGAGGAATGCGGGCTTCGTAGATGTGGGCCCGCGGCTTCTCGTCGCGCCGGACGAGATCTTTCTCGGCCATGATCTGGAGCATTTTCAGCGTCGTCGTATACCCGGTGGGCCGGCCGGAGCTCAGCTCCTCGTGGACCTCGCGCACCGTGGACGGGCCGCGCGTCCAGAGAACCTGGAGGATCTCGAGCTCCGCCGCCGTGGGGTCCTTGCGCATGGGACGGAGTATCTACGAAGGTCTTCGTAGGTGTCAAGAGCTGATTTGGGAATCGGGCGCGGGTTGCGGCCCTCCCAATCGGTGGTTAGCATGGGAGTATCCTTTTGGCAGGGATGGCACGGAACCCGAACCCCACATGCCCAGGAAAACACCTCACCCGCCCCGTGAACTGAGGAACTTCCGCCGTGTCAACGACCGTCTGCTCCGAGGAGGTCAGCCGCGAGGCGAGGACATGGCCAAGCTCAAGGAGATGGGAGTCCGCACGGTCGTCGATCTGCGCAGGCGAGGCAGGATCACGAGCGTCGAGGAGAGGCAGGCGCGAGCGCTCGGGATCCGCTATCACCGGATCCCGCTCGGGCACCTGGTGGGGCCGTCGCGGGCGGCGATGGATCGCGTGCTCGAGATCCTCTCCGATCCCGAGAGCTGGCCCGTGTACGTGCATTGCCGCCGTGGATGCGATCGCACGGGGACGGTGATTGCCTGCTATCGCATCGTGAACGATTCCTGGAGCGCCCAGAGGGCCATCGCGGAGGCGCTCGATCAGGGCATGCAGCCCACCGAATACCTGAAGAGAGCGTTCATCCGCCGCTTCTACCGCGACCGGCTGGCGGGACGGACACCGGAAGCGGCGAAGGGACGTGAGGTCCGCCGCTGAGGCATTCCCGCTCCGCCGCCGCCCGATCGCTGAGCTGGTTTTTGACCCTCGCGGCCGCCGCTGCCGCGAGCGCCGCTCCTTCTCTTTCCTCCGGCCTTCCGGCGGCCCCTGCGGCGCGCGGGCACTGCGCTGAGCTCTCGTCCCGGCAGGCGATCGTCGAGTACTCCGGGAAGCCGTGGGACCTGAGGAAGACGGAAGATCTGGAGCGGCTCCGCGCGGCCATCGCCGAGAAGATCGAACCGAGGACGTCCGCCGGCGAGCCGGGCGCATCCTCCCCGCGAACGCCGGACGATTCCGAGCGCCGCGGGCTGACCGAGATGAAGAGGCTCCTGGATCGCGCCCTGTCGGCTCCGGGAGAGGACTGCGCGGTGCTCGTCCAGGCCGGCGAGATCGCCGAATCACTCACGCTCGATTCACGAAGACCCGTGCGCCGCAGGATCGATCTTTTCGAAGTGCCCTTCACCTATTACGACCTCATGCACAATCCCGTGGCCCGGGGTCGCGATGTGGCCGTCAACCTCGCGCCGCGCGCCGAATCGGCCCAGGACCTGAGTCTCATCGATCCGGATCCTTCGACCTTCTGGACCCGTCCCGGGGACATTGCCTCGCGCGATCTCTACGCGGCGTTCGGACCCCCGCTGGCGCTCGGGGAGGAGATCTGCGACTACGAGGGCCCCAAGAAGGGCTGGGGAACTACGCCCGGGTTCAACCTGGCGTGCGGCGGCCGTCGCATCAAAGCAAAGTTCGGGAACATCGAGAGCTCGAAAAGGGACGCCGAGGTGGCCGTGACGCGCCTCTACCATGCGCTCGGCTATCACGTCGAGCCCAACGACTATTCTCCGGAGGTCCGAGTCCGCTACGATCGCCGCATTCTCCTGGAGTTCAACTCCCGCAAGGACCTCACGATCACCATCACCGCGCTCGGCTTCATCCCGATCGCTCACATCCGGATCCAGACCCAGGAGGATCCGTTCCACTACATCCAAGGCGCTCTCACGAAGAGCGGAAGGATCCTGACGCCGGAGGAGCTCTCGCGCGGGCTGATCCGTCCCGTCGTGCTGGAGCGCTCCCCTCGCGCGGCGAAGAAGCTCCCGCCCGGGACGCATCCCGGCCACTACCGGGAAGACGCCGGCGCCTTCGAGCAGGAGCTCGACACGCTGATCATGATCGAAGGCAACATCCAGTCCCGCGACGCCGCGGACTCGAACGTCGGGCCGTGGGACTGGAACGGCCGCGATCATCCTTCGATGAGGGAGGTCCGCGCCGCCGGGCTCGTCGCCGCGTGGACGAATTACTTCGACGCCCGCTGGGACAACAATCGCCTGAAGCTGGTGGACGGCGATGACGGACCGCACCTGCGGCACTTCATCAGCGACCTGGGCGGCTCGCTCGGGAAGGCCGAGAACTTCATCGCCGATACGCAGGGTCTCCTGAACGATTTCCCGTGGACCTTCACGGTGCCTCCCGTGATCGACGCCAAGGGCCGCGTCCGCAAGCCGTTCCGGATCGTGCGGTATCAGCCGATCGAGGACAACGACGCGTTCCGCGACATGACCCCGGACGACGCGCGGTGGATGGCGCGGCTGATCGGCCGGCTCACGGAGAACCAGATCGAGCAGGCCCTGATCGCCGGGGGCTACACCTCCGCCGAGGTCAGGCTCTACACGCTGAAGCTCGTAAGCCGGCGCGACCGGATGATCCAGGATCTCGGGCTCGCGAACGAGATCCCGCTCCTGCGGCCCCGCGGCATCCTCCGGACGTTCGACTATGATCCGCGCCGGGACGGTCCCGTGGTCGCGACGTCGTCCGACGGATCGGACCTGAGGCCGATCGAGTCACGGGACCTGGTCGTGCGCGCCGGCAAGGTCGAGCCTCGCTAGAGGCCGCGGCGCACGCTCAGAACCGGAACTTCGCGCTCACGGCGCCCCCGGGGAAGGCCACGTCCTGGAGGAGATCGTCGCCCTTCATGTCGTAGTGCAGGTACCGGTAGTGCAGACCGAGACTCCATGTCTTGAACCGGTACCCCACCCCGGCCAGGGCCTGCCAGGTCATCGTCGAAGTGCCCGTTCCGATGTCGCCGTAATAGGAAAGGAACCACGGACCGCCGAGCACGATCTCGCCGCGGAGCCCCACGATACCGTCCCAGAGGTCCGCCCGCTTCCGGGCGTCGCCGTTCCGGTCGAACGACTGTCCGGGCCCGGGTCCGGCGATCGTCCCGTCCACGTGCCACTCGCTCTTCGCTTCCACCGTGAGATACCGGAAGCCCGCGAGAAGGTCGAGGGAGCACCGGCCGCCGCGCACCACGGTGTAACCGCCGGCCAGGCTCCACTCCAACGCCCGGAGCGTCGTCTTCGCCTCCGAGTCGGCGTCGACACCCACCTCGACCGGTCCTCCCGGCCGCTGGAAGCGGACCGATTCCACCGTGTCGTTCTTCGACTCCAGGTCGGCGTACGCGAGATCGGTGAGGATGGACCACTTCCCCGTTCGGGCCTCGGCGCTCATCATGAACACGAAGTTCAGGTTCTCGAGCGTGAGGCCGACATCCGACGCTCCGTCGCCGGTCGGCGGGACGTCGTACTTGAGCGTGCCATCGACGCCGAGCGCCCAGAGGTACGGCTGCACGGCGAAGGTCCACTTCCCCTCCGATGCCGGCGCCTCGGCCGGCGCGCTCTGTGCGTGCGCCCGGGAGGCGACTCCGATGACTACGAGCATGACGGCCAACAGCGCTTTGCGCATGAATTCTCTCCCTCGCGGTGGGATCCAGGTAGGGCGATGAGCGGACTCGTGAGCCGCGGGAAGCAGCCACGCACCCCATGCTACACGAGCCGGTTCCTCGCTCCGAGCCGCTGCGACGCGCGGCGAGTCTCCGGACGTTGTCCTGAATGTCCCACACCCCGGCGCGCCCGCCCAGGGGCGGACCGCCGCGGATCCCGCGCAACGAGGCTCACACGGATTCGGTTACGGGACTTCAACCGCGGCACGTCTCGTGCAAGCAGGGTTCTCGACCCATCATGCCGAAGAGGCTCCACAGGAAAGGCTCCCCCGTTCGCGGCATCGCCCATGTCTTCGACCATCGAGCGAAGGCGGCGCTCGCGGCGCTGTCGCGCACCCACTTCACCGATCGGGGCGTCCACGACGCGCGCAAGCGACTCAAGGAGGCGCGCGCTGCGCTGCGCCTGCTACGCAAGGACCTGGGCCAGACGACCTATCGGTGGGCGAACCTCGCGCTTCGCGACGCGGCAAGGCCGTTCGCAGAGGTCCGCGACGCCAAGGTGCTGCGGGAGCGGTTCGACGGCCTCGCATCGCGGCTCGAGAAGCACGGGGACGTCGTCCGCGCGGTGACCCGGTATCTCGCCGACGAGAGGAAACGAGCGCGGCGCATGACCCTCGCGAAGCGCGCCCGCAGAGTCTCGAAACAGATCGTGCAGCGAGCGCGCAAGAAGACTTTGAGCGCCGGCAAGAAGAGCGGTGGATGGCCGGTGGCGGCGGCGGGACTGCGGCGTGTCTACGAGAGCGCCCGCGAGGCGCTGCGTGACGCGCGCCTCCGCCCGTCGGTCGAGACCCTCCACGAGTGGCGCAAACAGGTCAAGTACTTGCGCCACGGCCTCGAAATCCTTCTTCCAAGGGGCGCGGAGCGGAGCACGACCCGCCCCGGTGGTCGGGCTCCGAAGGCGCGTCGCCGGGATGCTCGCGTCCGCAAAGGAGGCGTGCTCGCGCACCAGGCTCACCGCCTCACCGATCTTCTCGGCGAGGATCATGACCTGGCTCTGCTCGGCGCGAGGCTCGTCACGGGACGGATGGCCGGACACGTGCACGAGCGCGCGGTCCGGCTGATCGAGCCCCGCATCGTGGCCCGCAGGACTGCGCTCCAGCGCCGGGCGTTCTCCCTCGGAAAAGAGTTCTTCGCCAAGCGCCCGGCGGCCTTCGAGAAGGACGTCCACGCCCAGTGGCGCGGGAGGCCGGAGCGTCGCTAGAAACGCAGGATGAGTCCCGACGTCACTTCGACCTGGCTGATGTAGTCACCGCTCGTCGTGGCGAAGCACCCCTGGTTGCCGCAGAAAATAGTCTCGTCCGAGTTGAAGAAGGTCGGCGTCCAGCGCCCCTGGAAGCGCAGTCCCAACGTCTTGCTCAGATAGACCTTGACGCCTCCGCCGATGCTGAGCGCGAACTGCGTCCGACTCCCCGAGAATCCGGAAGGAGCGCCGAACTGCGTCGCGCCGAGCCCGAAGGTGCCGAACCCGCGGATCTTGGCTTCGGGCGCGCCGCTCATGTAGGAGCCTTCGAGCTGAAAGTTGTCGATGTCGAACCCCGACAGCGTGTCTCCGTGTCCGGGGATCGATCCGTCCAGCTCGAGGTCCGTGCCCTGATGGCTCCACAGGAAATCGATCTGGGTGGTGGGACCGGAGACCCAGCCGACCGTCAGGCCGTAGCTCTGTCCGCTCGCGATATCGAACTGGGGCGCCGCGGGATCATCGATGTCGAAGCCTCCTCCCCATCGGAAGCCGATGAAGGGCTGGATCTCCACCTGCGCGGGGGGGGCCTGCGCGAGCGCAGTGGACGTGAGGCTCAGCATCGCCAGGACAAGCAGGACAATCAGCTTTCTGTTCACGGGATCCTCCTCGCGTCGCGTCACCTCACGGGACGCCGCGGGCCATCATCGCACGGCTGGAGCGGCTGGCGGGAGGCGAGGATGGTCGCGGCCGGAGGGCAGAGAATCTCGGAGCGGATTGCACGCGGGAATGGAGTCCCGCTTGAGGCAGCTCGACTGATGCCGTCCCAAGGGATGTCGCCGCCGTGGGGGCGGCGGCGACGGGTTCCTAACTCACGGGGCTGATGGGATCGGGACCATCTTGGATGCCACCGAGGATCAGGATGGTGAGCAGAATGATGGAAGTCATGACTCAGCCTTTCCCCCGCTTTCGCGGGCAAGTGAACGCGATCAACGGGGCACCATGCGATCCGTTGATTTCTGTTCTTGAGTCGAACGGGTCGCCTCCGGGTTCGAAAAGACTCCGGACCTGCCGACCAGAAACATGACAAGTCCTGTCACGTTCGACACATCCCGTCGGTCTCGGACGTTCTGGCCGCCGGGACGGAGGCGAAGCGTGACGGCAGCAAGTGCCCTGTCCACAGGGACTTGCGGCAATCCCTGGGGATCGGGGTCGGCCTGGCATCGTCCTTGCCCCTTGTCTTGGCTCGAGAGGTAGCTTCCCATGCGGAAGGACAAGGGTTTCACGCTCATCGAACTGCTGATCGTCGTCGCGATCATCGGCATCATTGCCGCGATCGCCATCCCGAATCTCTTGAATGCGATCGACCGCAGCAAGCAGAAGAGGACGATGATGGATATGCGTTCGATCGGAGTGGCCTGCGAAGAGTATTCGCTCGACACCAACTTCTATCCCCTGCAAACCTCGCAGGGAAACGTGTCGGCCATCGTCGTGGACCTGGCGCCGCGTTACATCAAGGTGCTTCCCGACAAGGACGGCTGGCTGTACAACATCCAGTACGGCACCCCCTCGGACGGCTCTGCCTACACGCTGCGCTCCCTTGGCAAGGACAATACGAAGAACGGCATCGCCGGCCCGACCAGCGACTTCAACTGCGACATCGTCTTCGAGGTCGGACAGTTCACGTCGTATCCGCAAGGCATGCAGTCGTAATCCGCTTCAACGCGCCTCCGATCGGCACGGATCCCCCCTTTCATGACGATGCGTTCATAGGCGAGGCACTTTGCCCTCCGCCCGCTTCGCATTCGAATGACACACAGGGCACAATGAATACATCGTGGACAAGGGCCCTGGAATGCTCGGGTGACAGGGATCGGGCTCCGGCGCGCACCGGCCGGTACGGCGGGCATGCTGGTCTTGGCGCTTCTCGCGCTGCGCCCCTCGTCCGCCCGCGCCGGCGCGCAGCCTGATCCCGGCGCCCTTCCTCCTCCCGCCGTTTCCGATAGCCCGCCCCAGGCTCCTCCGCCGGCCCCCGCACCTGCGGCGGGAGCGCTGACGCTGGACGAAACGATTGCGCTCGCGATGCGCGCGAACCCCACGCTCGTCGCCGCGCGCCTGCGGGCGCCGGTCGCTCGGGCCGGGATCGTCGTCGCGCGTGAAATCCCGAATCCGGAGCTGACGTTCGAAGAATCGAAGGAGACGCCGCACGACGCGCTCACGCTCGCGCAGCCGATCGAGGTCGCCGGGAAGCGGCGCCGTCGGATCGCGGTCGCCGAGGCGGAGACCGCCCTCGCCGAGGCGGACGCGGATGCCGTCGCCGCGGAGGTCAGAAGCCGGGTCCGCCGCGCCTACGCTCAGCTCGCCGCCGCCCAGAGGCGCGCGGCGGAAACCGGAAGCCTGGCGACGCTCGCCGGGCGCACGACCGAAGCGGCGCGCGACAGGTTCGAATCGGGCGCGGCTCCCCGTCTCGACGTTCTCCAGGCCGAGCTCGCGTCGATGCAGGCGGACAACGATGCGATCGGCGCGCGCGCCGAGTTGACCGCCGCGCGGGCGGAGCTCAATGCCCAGCTCGCGCGCGACCCCGAGGCTCCGCTGGAAGCGGCCGATGAGCTCGAGGCGGGCGAGGTCCCTGTCCTCGAGACGGCGGTGGCCTGGGCGATCGCCGGCAGCGCCGAGCTGCGGGCCGCGAACCGGC
>Ga0207644_10000444_pt1 | contig 26732 bp, 20 predicted proteins | sample KBSS73metaG_FD_184326 | JGI IMG/M metagenome (GOLD analysis project Ga0207644, IMG submission 184326) | Switchgrass rhizosphere microbial communities from Kellogg Biological Station, Michigan, USA - KBS S7-3 metaG (SPAdes) (version 2) | ecosystem: Host-associated > Plants > Roots > Rhizosphere... | reverse complement strand
CGTCGGACGGCGTGTCCACCGCCCACACGTTGAAGTCGGCGCGGTGCTCCTTGAAAGGCGACTCCGCGAACAGGATGTCCGCCAGGCGCTTCGCGTCGGCGTGCCACTTGTCCATCTCGCCCGCGGCCAGGGGACTCCTGTACTCCCCTTCGATGTCCATGACGGGACGAACCTGCAGCCTCGCGATCTCGTACTTCCCGAAGATGTCGAAGAACTCTCGCAGTTCGTCGAGGTTCTGGGAATTCACCGTGTAGTTGAAGCGGATCTCGGGATTCTTCACCCCGCGGCGCTTCTTGGTGTCGTCGAGGGTCTGAAGCACCTTGTGGAAGGTCTCATACGACGCGCGCGTCATGAAGTGCTCGTATGTCTCCTTCTTGGTACCGTGACAGGAGAGGGTGATCTCGTCCAGCCCGTTCTCGATGAGCCGCTCGATGGATTCCTGGTCGAGGCGCATGCCGTTCGTCGTCAGGCTCACATTGGGCACCTTGTAGCGCTTGGCAAGCTTCACAAGGTCGGGGAAGTTCTTGTAGAGAGTCGGCTCGGTGGCGCAACCATAGGCGAGGAAGAGTGCCCTGGGGAAGAGCATCGAAGCCAGCCTCTCGAGCTCTTCCTGAGTGAACGCCCCCCGAACGCTCTTGACGTAATCCTCGTTGCTGAAATAGCACATGCGGCAGCGGAGGTTGCACGCCATGATCGGGTCGAAACGGATCGACAGATGGCGGACACCGAGGCGGTGGGCGAAGTAGGCCGCTCCGAACTTCAGCCGGTGCCCCTTGATGAGGTAGTTGAGCCTCAGAAGGCGGTAGATGCCGTTCATGGACGAAGTCCCTGGCCAGATATCACGCATCGAGTATACGGGGCCATCGTCCATGAGTCAACCCTATTCTTTGTTGAAGATGGCCGTGGCTTCATGCGGTGTGGTTGCGGCACGAGATCCCGAACAGCACACGTCGCAAGAGAGGATCGTCGATGGGCTTGACCCATGCCGAGCCTGGTAGATGAACCGGGATCCAGCAGCTCCTGAGTGGGAGGAAGAGCCGCTTCCATTTCCACTAAGAGTTACGGACTATCTCCGCCCGAGAACGGCTCGCGCCCTCCACCCCTAGCACCAGGCGTGCCGCGCGGTCGAAGGCTCCAGGCGCGCCGAGCCGGGTCCGGACCTCGGCGAGATCCGACCGCATGCGCGCGGCGGCCGCGGGATCGTCGAGCAGGGGCGCGACGGCCGCAGCGATCTTCTCGGGCGTGCACTCCTCCTGGATGAGCTCGGGCACGACCGTTCGTCCCGCGACGAGGTTCACGAGCGCGATGTTCGATAGGTGCACGAGGCGTCGCCCGAGCCAGGCGGTCGCGGGATGGATCCGGTAGATGACGACCATCGGCGTCTCGCGGTAGCCCGCCTGAAGAGTCGCGGTCCCCGAGGCGACGATGGCCGCATGGGCGGCGTCGAGCACTTCGTGGAAGAGCCCGTGGAGGGGCCGCGCCCATCCGGCGGCTCCGGCTGTCTCGAGGATGGACGGAACCAGTTCTTCGGGGAGCGACGAGGAGACCGGGATCACGACCGAGAGGTCCTTCCGCCCGCCGCGCAGCCGCGCGGCGGCCGCGAGCTGGATGGGAAGCAGGCGCGACACTTCGCTCCGGCGGCTCCCGGGCAGGAGCGCCAGGACGCGACCCTCGGTGTCCTGGCCCAGACGCGCGCGCGCATCGCCGCGATCGAGGACGGGAGGCTCGGAGTCGACGAGCGGGTGGCCGACGAAGGTCACCGGTAGTCCCGCTTTGCGGTAAATCTCCACCTCGAACGGGAAGACGACCATCATGTGGTCCACGAGGCGCGCGATCGTCGCGACCCTCCGCGAGCGCCATGCCCATACCTGCGGGCTGACGAAGTAGAAGAGAGGGACCCCGGCCCGGCGCACGTCGGGCGCGAAACGCAGGTTGAAGTCCGGATAATCGATCAGGACGGCCCGGTCGGGCCGCGCGGCCGCGAGCCCGTCGCGCAGACGCCGGCGCGCCTCGAGGATGCGCGGGAGGCGCGCGAGGACTTCCCAGACACCGACGACGGCGATCTCCCCCGCATCGAAGACCAGGTCCGCGCCTGCTTCCTTCATGGCGCCGCCCCCGATTCCCCAGAATCGCACGGCAGGGTCGATGCGGTGCGCGGCGCGGATGAGCCCCGCGCCCAGAGCGTCCCCCGACGCCTCGCCTGCGACGATGAGCACGGAGCGCGGCCCTTCCTCTCGAGGCGCTTCCTTCGCCCCGGCGGAGGCCTCGTGCGGACCCGGTCGACGGGGACCTGGACGTCCTTGCAGGGGAGTGTTTCCGCTCACGCCTCCCGGTCCGCCCTTTCCGTCACTTCGTTCAGGCTTCTTTCCACTTCGAGCCGCGCCGCCTCGAGCCGCGTCTCATCGGCCTCACGCGGAACGAGGATCGGCGCGCCGTAGACGAACAGGCCGCGCGCGAAGGGACGCGGGATCAGGAACCGGTCCCACGAATTCAAGAGTTTTTTTTTGAGGCGCCGAAGCCCACGGGGATGATCGGCACGCGTGCGAGCCGTGCCGCCTGCACGACGCCCCCCTGGGCGACGTGGCGCGGGCCGCGGGGACCGTCGGGCGTGAACCCGACGCAATATCCTTCGCGCACGCGGCGAACCACCTCGCGAAGGCCCGCGGCGCCCCCTTCCGTCGTCGAGCCGCGGGACGTGTGCAGGCCGAACAGCTCCATCGTGCGGGCGATCATCTCGCCGTCCGAGTGCCGGCTGATGAGGATGGTGATGCGCGTGCCCGGAAAGGCGTAGCGCATGAGGAAGAGCCGGCCGTGCCAGAACGCCAGGATGAAGGGCTCGCCTGCCGCGATCATCCGGTCGACGGTCTCGCGCCCGGAGTAGCGCACGCGGACCGTCATCCGGACGAGCCGGATCAAGGCATTCGCAACGTAGGGAACGATCCGTTGAGCGGCCCGCGGGAGTCTCACGCCGGCCCGATTATACAGAACCCGGGACGGCCGGGGACCGCGCGGCCCCGGATCTAGGTGGAAGCGGTCCCGCCCGCCGCGACCTCGCTGGAGCGGCTCCGCTTCTTCTTTTTCTTGGAGGCGTCCTCGCCCGAATAGTAGTAGTAGCCCTGGTAGTAGTAGTCCTTCGAGTAGGACTTCTCGATGTCGATGTTGTTGAGCACCGCGCCGATCACGTGCGGATTGACGTTCCTGATGCTCTGGATGCAGCGGCGGATCATGTCGCGGTCACTCTCGTTGTGCTTCACGACGAACACCACGTTGTCCACCATCGACGCCAGCATGACCGAGTCGGTGAGCGAGATCACCGGCGGCGAATCCAGGATGACCCAATCGAAACGGGTGCGCAGCTCCTGGAGCATGGCCTGGAACTTCTCCCCGCCGAAGAGCTCCGGAGGGTTGGGCGGTATGGGCCCGCACGTCAGCACGGAGAGATTGGGCGTCGAGGACGGCTTGAAGTATTGCTCGAGGCTGTCATCCGGACCGCCGGTCAGGTAGTTCGTCAGACCGTGATCCCGCTCCAGGTCGAGATGCTCGTGCACCGTGGGGCGACGCAGGTCGCAGTCCACGACGATCACGCGCTCTCCCGCGCTCGCGATGGTGCGCGCGAGGTTGATCACCGTGGAGCTCTTCCCTTCCCGAGGCGCCGCGCTGGTCAGAAGAAGGAGGTTCCGCTTGCGCGCGTTGCTCGAGAACAGGACGTTCGTCTTGAGCGTCTGGAACGCCTCCTTGACCGCGTTGCTCGTCGTTTCCTTGTACCTCGGGATGATCGAGAGGACCGGCAGCTGGAGCCCGTGCTCGATGTCCTCCAGCGACTTCACCGTGTTGTTGAGGTGGTCGAGCACGAACACCACGCCCACGCCGGCCAGGAGCCCGCACAGCGCGCCGAGGAACAGGTTGATCGCCTTGCGGGGCCGGATCGGGTTGCGGGGAACGGTGGCGTAGTCGAGCACGTTCAGGTTGTTGGACAGCAGGCCCGTCGTGACGGCGATCTCGTTCAGCTTGCTCTGGATCGCCTCGTAGACCTTCGCCTTCATATTGGCTTCGCGGCTCAGGAGGGAATACGTCGTCGAGTTCTTCCCCGCCTCGAAGAGCTGCTCGCGCGTCCGCTCGATGTTGGACGACAGCTCCGATGCCCGGGCGCTGTTGACACCGAGCGAGGCCCGATAACCGTTCACGATCCGCTCGATCTGATCCGTCAGCTTGCTCTTGACGGTCTCGAGCTCGCTCGTCTTCTTCTGGAGCTCCGGATGGTTCGGCAGGTACTTGACGCGCATGCCCTCGATCTCGCGCTCGAGCTCCGACCTTTGGCTGACGAGCGACTGGACCGACTGCTGGTCCGCGATGTCCTTGACCGTGAGCAGGTCGCCGCCGGCTGCCCGAACCCCTTCGACGCCGCGCATGACCGCCTGAAGGCGTCCTACCTCGATCTGCGTTTTGGTGTACTCCTCGGTGTACTGCGCAAGCTGCCGGCCCAGGACGTCCGACTGGGCCTCGGGGACGAGCATGTTCGCCGTCTGCCCCTCATCGAACTTCTTGATCTCCGCCGTGCGGGTCGACTCGGATAGCTTGGCGACCTCGCCGTTCATCTCGCGCAGGAGGTCGGAGAGGTTCTGCTTGGCGCGGTCGATGTTCCTCTGGACGTATTCGTCGGCGACCGCGTTGGCGAGATCCGTGATCCTCTTGGGGTCGGTGCCGTTGATGCTGATTTCGAGAATGCCCGTATCCGTCCTCGGGAGCGCCCGGATCATTCCGGAAACCGACATGGCGGGGTCACGCTGGGTGGCGAACTGCGGGTCGGATGTGAGGTTCATCCGCTTGACGACGCGCGTGGCGAGGTCGCGGCTCTTCAGGATCTCGATCTGGGTGTTGTAGTAGCGCTCCTCCGCACCCCAGCCGAATCCCGACACGCCGATGCCGGAGTTGTCCTGCCCGCCGAACATGTTATTGCGTCCGCCGGAGTTCACCCGGACCTCGACGGTTGCGACCGAGCGGTAGATGGGCGTCTGGGTGAACGTCCAGAGCGCCACGAGTCCCACCACGATCGTGAAAGAGGCGAGGATCGTCCACATCCCCCCCCGCAGGATCTTCCAGTAGTCCCTGAACGTGGCCATGCTTCGCTGGGGTGCCGGAGGCTGGTGGGGCAGCGACGTCGGGTTGTCCACGGTTATTCGCCTCTCTTCCGTACTCATCTCAAAGGACCCTGCGCGACACGACGACCGTGTCGCCCGGCGCGAGCGGAACGTCGGGCACCTTCTGCTTCTCGACGTTCTTGAAGTTGATCGTTTGCTTGGAGTCCTTGGACCCGACCTTCCGGTACAGGGAAATCTCCTTGCGGTTGGCCCAGTCGGTCAGACCCTCTGCCAGGGAGATCGCCTGCATGAGGGTCAAGCCCGGACGCAGCTCGTATCGGCCGGGCTTGTGCACTTCTCCCTGGAAATAGACGTAGTCCTTTTCGGCGATGGTGACGACGTCGTTGGGCTGAAGATCCAGATTGGCCAGACCCGACTCGATGTCGCTGCGCGAGTACGCCATCTTCTCGGGGTCCCGCGTCCTCCCGTCCGAAGCCTGGCTGCGTCGCGCCACGGTGATGGAATAGCCCGCTTCGGGAAGCAGCCCCCCCGCGAGGGAGATCACGTCCTTCAGCGTCGTGCCCCCCTCCAGGGGGTACTTGCCCGGGTTGCGCACCTGGCCCGTCACGAAGACGAACTGGCTCTTGTAGCTCGACACCTCCACCGTGACCTGCGGATTGACGATGTATTCCTTGCCGAGAGATGCGGTCAGTTCCTCCTGGAGTCCTCGCACCGACTTGCCTGCGGCCTTCACGCTCCCCAGTAGCGGAAAATCGATGGTCCCGTCGGCCCCGACCGTGATCTTTTTCGTGAGGTCCGGCTGTTGATACACAGTGATCTCCAGCTGGTCCCCGATGCCGATCCTGTAGGACTTGTCGTCGATGCTCGCGCTCGTCCCGGAAAGCTCCACGATCTTCTCGAAGGCGATCTTCAGGCTGCCGGAGGAGCGGATGACGGCGCTGAGCTCGTAGCCGTCCGGAACGAGCATGATCGCGCTCCCCACGCCCTCCGTGGTGTTCGAGACGCGGAAGCTCGACAGGCAGGCGCCTGTCACCTGGCGCTCCTGCGCGGGATAGCTCTGCTTCGCGAAGGTGACGTTGACCTTCCCGTCCACGCGCGTGTCGATTCGATAATCGTCGGTGACGTTATCGAAGGTGACGGCGCAGCCGGTGGGCGTCGGAATCACCCGGAAAGGCTGGGGAGACTCCGGCGCGTCCGCGGCGAACGCCATTCCGGCGAAGAAGAGAACGGTGAAGAGCATCGGGGTGAGCGGGGATTTCATGATTCTAGAACCATCCATACTGGATACCGACGCGGAAGCGCTGGCTGTTGACGTCGAGGCCAGGCTGCGTCGAGGTCGACCGCGAGGGGGCGTATCCGACCGTGAAGACGAACGGACCCGGACGGTCCGGAGTCCCCGGGCGATAGCGCATTTCGAAGAGCCCCGCGATCTCGTTCAAGGTGAAGGCCTCGGAAAACGGCTTCTCGGATCCGGGGAAATCGCTGTTTCTGAAGGACACCTCGGCGCGCCCGGTGAGGTTGGGCGTCACCTTGTGCTCGAACGTCAGCACGGCCTCCTGGAACAGATAGTAGCCGGTGTACTGCCCGCTCGCCTGAATCGGGGCGCGGCGCAGGTTCAGAGTGGCGAAGGTCCGGCGGGTGAAGTGGTGCTCGAAGGATCCGGTGTAGGAAACCCCGGAGAAGGGCTTGTTGGCCCCGTTCTGGAAGGTCCAGTGCGAGTATCCGATCTTGAAGTCCGCCTGGCTGAGCGCCGTCACCCATCCGAGGATGCCCACGGATACATCCTCTTCCTCGATGTGCTCCGAGTCGATCTGCTGTTCGAGTTCCCGGCATGTCTGCTCGTGGGCGAGGATCTCGTCGGGATTCACCGACGTGAAGGGATCGTTGCACCCGTTGGCCTCGAGCTGGGACTCGTTGAAGTTCGACCTGTCCTGATCCGTCTGCGAAACGGTTCCTTCGCCGTAGATCTTGTAGCGCGAGAGAACGCGGTAGGCGCGGGTCTGGATGCTGTCCGTCTTGTAGTCGAAGAAGTCGAATATCCGCTGCGTGCTGGAGCTCGATCCGGTCGCCGTGTCCTGGAAATTGACGACTTCCGTGCGGTCGTACGTGTACCCGATGTGCTCGAACCGTCCCGAGAGACCCCAGACGGCGGCGAAGGACCAGTCGTAATCGAGGTCGATCAGATTGCGCCGGAAGGGGGTTGCGCTGAGCTGATAGGTCGTCGCGACATCCAGGCGCCGAGCCTCGAAGAACCCGTCGATGTAGGAGTCGCTGAGCTTCAGCGAGGATCCGTTGAAGAAATTGAGGTGCCCCTCGAGGTCGACCTGATGCGACGTCTTCAGGGGCGTCTCCAGATTGTAGTAGGCGTGATAGAGCGGCTGCCAGACCAAGGACACGTAGGACCTGGAGAAGGGCAGCTTCAGCGCCAGCTTCGCGCGCGCGTTGTACTGACCCGCGCCCTCGGGATGCTGCTCCAACGCCTGGCCCGTGCCGTCCGGGTCGTACCCGTCTTCCACCTTGAACACGTTGTTATCGTAGAGCGTCATCACCTCGATGGACGGGGAAAAGACAAAAGGACCGATGAACAGCCCCTCCCCCGGCCGTACGGCCGGAGGCACCCTCGCATCGGCGTCGGGCGGAGTCAGCTGCTGCGCCCGGGCCACGCCGCCCCGGCCGAACAGGGCGATGGCCGCGACCCACGAATAGAGCATCCCGGGGCCCCCGAGCCTGAGCGCTCGGAGAAAGAGAGGGGGGGGACTCAAGTTCAACGAAATCAATTCCTTTCAAAGGGATTGTCCAACGAATATACGAAGGGACCCCAGGTGTGTCAAGAAACCCAAGGCTTGACGAGGCGGTGCTTGGACCGGCAGGAGACGCTCAGCTTCCGGGCCTCAGCAGGACCGTCTGGGCGGTCTTCAGGAGGATCACCAGGTCGAGGAACAGGGATCTTTCCTGGATGTAGAACATCTCGTACTGGAGCTTGCGGCGGGCATCCTCGACCGAAGCCCCGTAGGAATAGTTTACCTGGGCCCATCCCGTGAGACCCGGTTTGACGGCAAATCGCAAGGCATAGTACGGAATCTCCCTTTGGAGGGCATCCGCGAAGTGGGCCCGTTCGGGACGAGGGCCCACGAGGCTCATGTCTCCCTTGAGCACGTTGAAGAAGTTCGGCACCTCGTCCAGGCGTGTCCTCCGCAGGAACCGGCCGACTGCCGTGACTCGGCTGTCCTGCTTCCCCGCGGACCACACCGGCCCTTTCCCCTTTTCCGCGTCCTGGACCATCGAGCGGAATTTGATCATGGCATAGGTGCGGCGGCTGAGCCCGAGCCGATCCTGGCGGTAGAAGACCGGCCCGCGTGATGTCAGCTTGATGGCAAGAGCGACGAGCAGGAGCAAGGGAGAAAGCGCCACCAGGCAGCCCAGCGAGACCAGGATGTCGAAGAGGCGCCTGGCGCGGGCCGCGGGCCCGCTTTCGACGGCCACGAACCCCTGGTTGAAGACGAGCCAGCTCGATTCCACGAACTCGACCGGAACGCGCCCCGTGATCTTCTTGAAATACGTGGGCATCTGGACGACTTCGATCCCGAGCGTCTTCAGCTCCAGGATCTCGCCCATCAGCGAGGCGTCGATCGGGTTGTTCTGGCGCGAAATCGCGAAGACCAACGTCTCGACCTCGGTCTCCCGGGCCACGCGGCGCAGATCGCTCGTTCCCCCGATCACCCTGTAGCCGTTCAGCTCGAAACCCGCCTTGGCGGGATCGTCGTCGAGCACGCCCACGATCTCGATCTCGTGCTGGAAGCTCGCGTGGATTTCTTCCAGCAGCGCACGGGCAATGCGTCCCGCTCCCACGACGAGAACACGTCTCCTCCGGGCGATCCTGTGGTGGAAGCGGAAGAAGATCATCCTCCAGGTGAACACCGCCAGGGCGATGATGATCGCCTGAAGACCCAGCTGTCCTCTGGAGAGCTTCCAATACGCCATGAAGTAGTAGAAGACGGGGATCAGGAAGCACGCGAGCCCGCAGACGAACAGGATGTACAGGAAGTACCGCGCGGAGGAGACCACACGGCGGACGGTGTAGAGATCGAAGATGAAGAACAGCGACAGGAACACGACCATCGAGATGGTCGTCGCGCCCGTGTAGAAGCGCACGAAGTCGATCACGATCCAGGGGATGTTCGCGATCGTGAGGGGCGGAAGGTCCGTGGGCAACGGCCCGACGCCCCGGATGGCGATCGCCAGCGGCAGGGACGTCAGCATGATCAGCGCATCGACGACGAGCAGCGCCACCTGCTGGCGTCGGATCGGAACCCTGAGGAAGTTCAGCATCCCCCGCTCCTGGGCGAGGGCGCCGGGGCCGCGGGCTGCGGCTGCGCGGTCGATTCGGCCGAGGGGATCGTCGCGACGACCTTGGGCGGCGTGTACGTGCGCCGCCGGACGGCCGCGAGCTTGACGAAGATCGTCGCCAGGGCGGTCGTGATGGCGAGCGCGACCGCGATCCAGGGATTGTGGAACGCGGCGAACGTGAAGGCCGCCAGGCAGAAAATCCCGGATGCTCCATAGAGGACGAGCACCGCGCTGCGCGGGGAAAGTCCCAGCTCCAGGAGGTTGTGGTGGATGTGCTCCCGATCGGCGTGGAAGAGCCCCTGCGACATGGCGAGACGCGCACGAAGCCCCCATGCGACCGAGGGCGCGCGATGGATCCGCCACGTCCGGCGCAGGATGACCAGCACCGTGTCGAGGATCGGCAGCCCGAGGATCAGTAGGGGCGCCAGGACCGCGACCGCCGTCGCGCTCTTCTGCACGCCGCGAATGGAGATCACGGCGAGGGTCACCCCGATCAGATGGCTCCCCGAATCACCGAGGAAGATTCGCGCCGGGCTCATGTTGTACGGCAGGAAGCCCAGCAGGCTTCCGGCCAGCGCGAGCGCGATGAGGGTGACGGGAGTGTTGTTGAACGAATAGGAAATGCCCGCGACGGTCGCCGTGATGAGAAAGCCGGTGCCCGTCGCGAGACCGTCCAGACCATCGATCAGGTTGATCGCGTTGGTCACCCCTACGATCCAGAGCACCGTCACGGCGAGCGCGGCCGGATAGACGAGCACGAGAGGGCCCAGGCCCGGCACGACGATGCGGTCGATCTGGAAGCCCGCCGCGAAGATGATGAGCGCCGCCAATGTCTGCAGACCGAGCTTCGCCGCGGCCCCGAGCGTCATCAGGTCGTCCGCCAGGCCGCAGAGGAAGAGCAGCGCGATGGCTCCGATCCAGCCGATCCAGTGATACCGAAAGGCGCCGAACAAGGACGGCGAGTAGCCGGAGAACCAGAGGGCGCAGCCGATCCCCGCGATCAGGCCGATGACGACGGCCACGCCGCCCAGACGCGGGACCGCGGCGTGGTGGATCTTGCGGACGCCGGGAGCATCGACGGCGAGCAATCCCCACGACATGCGGATCACCAGCGGGGTGACCAGAAAGGTGACCGCGAGGGACAGCAGAAAGGCGATTGCCGCCATCAGGAAAAAGCTCACGGCTCGGTTGTGTCTCCCGGTAAGACGGCCTCTTCGGCCCGTCCAGGCAATTGGTTAATATACGGGGCCCCGGGGCCAACGCCAACTGCGCCGAGCTAACTCCATTGCCTACGTTGACTTGGAGCGGTCGTCACTCTATATATTCGCCGTCCCTGGAGGGGAGCGCGCGTGGCGATAAGGCGAATTCTGGTCGTGTTCGGAACGCGGCCGGAGGCCGTGAAGATGGCTCCCGTCGTGCGTGCGCTGAAGCAGCGAGGGGAACAGACCGAGACGATCGTCTGCACGACCGGGCAGCATCGGCAGATGCTCGATCAGATCACACGCGCCTTCCGGATTACCACCGATCTCGATCTGGACGTCATGCGGCCCGATCAGACCCTCGCCGAGCTCACGGCGGAGTCCATGAGGCGCCTGGACCAAGCCCTGGTTCATGTCCGGCCCGACGCGGTTCTCGTGCAGGGCGATACGACGACGGCGATGGTCGCCGGCCTCGCGTCCTTCTACCGGCGGATCCCGGTGGGGCACGTCGAGGCGGGGCTGCGGACCGGCGACAGGTACCGCCCGTTCCCCGAAGAGATCAACCGCAGGATGATCTCGACGCTCGCCACCTGGAACTTCGTTCCGACGGTGACCGCCGCGCGCGCGCTGCGCTCCGAAGGCACGGAGGAGAGCTCGATCCATCTGACCGGCAACACGGTCATCGACGCGCTCCTCCAGATCACCACAGGGGCCGGAGAGAGCGATGCCGACAACCCCGAGGCGCCGGCGGGGCGCCGGCTGGTTCTCGTCACCGCGCACCGGCGCGAATCGTTCGGCAAGCCGTTCGAGGATCTCTGCCGGGCCCTGCGCGACATCGCCGAGCGCGTCCCCGACATCGAGATCGTCTATCCGGTGCACCTGAATCCCCACGTCCAGGAGCCGGTCCACAGGATCCTCGACGGAGCGGCGAGGGTGCGCCTGATCGAGCCGCTGGACTACGTGGCGTTCACGCGCTTGATGAAGCGCGCCACGCTGATCCTGACCGATTCGGGAGGCATCCAGGAGGAGGCGCCTGCCCTGGGGATCCCCGTGCTGGTCATGCGGAACGAGACCGAGCGTCCCGAGGCGGTCGAGGCGGGCGTCGCGCGGCTCGTGGGGACAGACACCGCGCTCATCGTGCGCGAAGCCTGCAGACTCCTCACGGACGAGGCCGCGCGGCTGGCGATGTGCGCGGGAGGATCGCCCTTCGGAGACGGGCGCGCCGCCGAGCGCATCGTCTCCGTGCTGCTCGATGGAGCCCGCTACCCCGCGGAAGGCGGCCTCGCGCCGCCGGCGGCCCGCCGCTCCTGAGAACGGGCCCGGCGCGGCCTCAGGCCTTGCGCTCCCGCTCCGCGTAGAACCGCAGGACGCAGGGGGTCCGCATGGACGCCTCGATCTCCCGCTTTTTCGTCGCCAGCTCGGCTTTCACGGTCTGGTGCTCGACGAGGATGGCCAAGCAGTCCGTACCGCGCGCGATGGCCTGCAGCGATTCGTACTCCAGCCCCTCGACGAGCGGATCGAATTGCTTGACGTCGTAGCCGTCCTCGCGCAGGATCCCGACGATCTCGGTGGCCGGACTCTCCCGGACGTCGGGGACGTCCGGCTTGTAGGTGGCCCCCACCACCACGATCCGCGGATCCGCGATCGAGCGCACCGACCGGCGGATCTTGGCGGCGATGCGCTCCGGCTGCTCGTCGTTGATGAGCCGCGCGGCGAAGATCAGCCGCGAGTTCGAGGGATCCACCTGCTTGATGAACCAGGGATCGAGCGGGATGCAGTGTCCCCCGACGCCGATCCCGGGATTGAGCAGGTTGACCCTGGGGTGGCGATTCGCCAGGGCGATCATCTCGAGAGGGTCGATCTCCAGCGTCTCGGCCACGGCGGCGATCTCGTTCGCGAGCGCGATGTTGACGTCCCGGTATGTGTTCTCGAGGAGCTTCACCATCTCCGCCGTGACGTCGTCGGTCAGAAAGAGCTCGCCCTTCACGAAGCGCGCGTAGACGGCGCGCGCGCGCTCGGACGCTTCGCGCGTCGTCCCGCCGATGACCCGGTCGTTGTGGGTGATCTCGTGGAACACGTTTCCGGGAAGGATCCGCTCCGGGCAGTGCGCGAGCAGGATGTCGCTCCCGACCTTCAGGCCGGTGCGCTCCAGGATCGGCGTGGCGACCTCGCGGCACGTCAAGGGGGGGATCGTCGACTCGACGATCACCAGATTCCCGCGCCTGAGAACCGGAACGATCGACTCGAGCGCGGCCTCGACGTACGAGAGATCGGCGATCTTCTTGCGGTGGTCGAGAGGCGAGGGCACGGCGATCATGAAGACGTCGCCTTCGGCCGGCTTCGTATCGGCCCGGAGGTTCTTCCGGACCTGCGGCTCCTTCAGGATCTCCGCAAGCTCCGCTTCGCCGAGGTGAAGGACCGAGGAGTTGATCCCCTCCACCTTGCGCGCGTCCACGTCCACTCCGAGCACGGTGCACCCCGACCGCGCGAGGAGGATCGCGGCGGGGAGCCCCACGTAGCCGGTCCCGATGACGACGATCCGCTCATCGGACACGGTAGATCTCCTTCTGCCACTCGATCGTCCGCCGGAGGCCTTCGTCCAGGCCCACGGTCGTCTCGTAGGCCAGCTCGCGCCGCGCCTTGCGGTTGTCGGTCTTCTTGTCGCGCGTGTTGTGCTTCTCGAACTCGAGGTACTTGACCAGGCTGTCGTCCTTCCCCAGGTACTTCAGGATCTTGTCGGAGAGGATCCGGATGTCGTGGTACTCGTCGCCTGCGATGTTGTAGACCTCGCCCGGATGGAACCTATCCGCGATGTTGGCGAGCGTGCGGATGCAGTCGTCGATGTAGGTGCTCGTCCTGTGATGGTCCAGATACACCGTGTAGGGAAGGTTGTGGAGCGCGCAGTAGATGAACACGCAGATAACGCTGCGGAACGGCGTGTAGTACTCCCCGGGGCCGTACGTGTTGAACAGGCGGACACGGACGGTCTCGGTCCCGTGACGCGCGGCGGAGTTGAGGACCTGCAGCTCGTTCACCCACTTGGAGGTCGCGTAGTCGTTCATCTGCTTGATCGGATGCTCGTCGAGGACCTCTTCGGTCATCAGCTCGGGCCAGTCCCCATAGACCTCGCTGCTCGAGAAGACGATCATCCGGAACCGCTTCTTCTCCTGCAGACGGATCAGGTGCTTCGTCCCGATCGCGTTGGTGCGCCAGAGCGTCTCGTAGTAGCCCTCGCCGTTGTTGCGCCCGAACTCGGCCGCGGCGTGGTAGACGTAGTCGAACGCGTGGGCCTCGAAGAGACTCTCGATCTGGCGGTAGTCGCCGATGTCGGCGCGGTCGTAGTTCTTCCGGTCGCTGTGCCGCAGGTCGCAGCCGCGCACCTCGTGGCCGCGCTTCGACAGAAGCTCCCAGAGCGGGGTTCCCACCGCGCCCAGGGCGCCGGTGATCAGGATTCGACTCATGCGGACGGATCTCCCTGGGAAGCCGAGGCCATGCGCTCGACCTCCCGGATGAAGGCGCCGGTGACGGCGCGGCGCGAGAAATGCTGAACGGCGTACGTGCGGCCCCGGTCCCCCATCTCGGCGCACAGGGCCGGATCCCTCGCCAGGCGGCGTACTGCGTCCGCCAGCGCCGCGGGGTCCTCCGAAGGGACGGTGATCCCGCACCCCGACGTCCGTACGAGGGACGCGGCTTCGCCTCCGACAGCCATCAGGATCGGTCTGCCCATCGCCATATACTCATACGTCTTCGAGGGGATCGTTGCACGGTAGAGCGGAATATCCCTCAGATGGACCAGAAATGCGTCCGCGATCGCGAGCCAGGAGGGCATTCTGTCGTGGCTCTGCGGCCCGACGAAGCGGACCTGGCCGAGTCCCCTCGCCCGGCACTCTTCCTCGAGCGCCGCCCGGCGCAGTCCCCCGCCGAGCAGCACGAAAACGATGCCGGGATCGTCCGCCAGCATCGCCATGGCCTCGGGGAGCACGCGGTCCAGTCCCTGCGCTAGGCCCATCGTCCCGGCGAAGAGCACGACGAACTTCCCCTCGACGCCCAGGCTCGCGCGCTGCGCCGCGTGATCCTCGGGGCGCGGACGGAACCGTTCCTCGTCCACCCAGTTGGGGAAGGTACGGATCCGCGCCTCGGGGATGCCGCGCGACGCCAGGGAAGTCCGAAAGCCCTCCGAGATGACGCCCAGGAGGGACGCGTGGCGGTGGACGAAATCGGCGAACGCCCGCGCCGCAGCGACCAGCCCGGGATTGCGCAGATAGCCCAGCTCGATCGCGGTCTCCGGATAGAGATCCTGGATCAGGAAGGCGTAGGGAATACGCAGCCTGCGCCCGGCTCTCCAGGCCGCGAATCCCGTCGTCAGGGGCGGGCAGATCGCCACGATCGCGTCCGCCTCGATCCCCTGGCGCCGGACCGCCCGCGGCGCCGCGAGCATGTAGGAGACGAAGGAGGCCGCGCGGTTGGCGATCGTGCGCCTGCGCGGCAGGTAGGTCGGGACGCGGACGACGCGAACGCCGTCGATCTCCTCGATGCGGAGCGTCTGCTTGCCTTGCGGAGCCGTGGCGGTCCCCACCGTATAGTGGGGGTGCGTTGTGACCACGGTGACCTCGTGGCCTGCCGACCGGAAATCGAGCGCAAGATCGGTCATGATCCGGGCGTTCGCACCGATGTCGGGGGCGTAGAGGGTAGTTAGGAAGAGCGCCTTCATCCGAAGCGCGCGAAGCTAGCATCCGCACGAAGGAAGCGTCAAGGCGAGGCCGGACCCGCGCGCCCTCACCGGCATGCCGTACCGGCGCCTGCCGCGGCCCCTGGCCTCCTCCGGAACCGTCACGTATAGTTTACGGTTCGGGCTCCGTCGTCCGTTCCGCGGCAGAGCCGGGAAGATCTCGCAGGAGGCATCGGGATGTGCGGCATCGCTGGGATGGTCCGGCTGGACGGGGGAAGCGTCGATTCGCGCCGGATCGGGGAGCTTTGCGATGCCATCGTGCATCGGGGCCCCGACGACGGCGGCGTCTTCGTGGATGGACCCGTGGGGCTGGGGGTCCGCCGGCTGAAGATCCTCGACCTGTCCCCCGCCGGCCACATGCCGATGGGCAACGAAGATGGGTCGGTCCAGATCGTCTACAACGGCGAGATCTACAACTTCAAGGACCTCCGCAAGGAGCTGGCCGCGAAGGGCCATGTCTTCCGTTCGTCGGGCGACACCGAGGTGGTCGTCCACGGGTATGAAGAGTGGGGACCGGACGTCGTCACCCGCCTCAACGGAATCTTCGCGTTCGCCTTGTGGGACAGCCGGCGCCGGCGCGCGCTCATCGCGCGCGACCATCTGGGCGTCAAGCCCCTCTACTATCACCGCAACGCCCAACGGCTCGCGTTCGCGTCGGAGATCAAGGCGCTGTGCCGGCTCGAGGACGTCCCCCGCGTCCCTAACCGGGACGCCCTGTTCGAGTACCTCACGTTCCGCTACGTCGCCGGCGAAACGACGCTCCTGAAGGACGTCTTCAGCCTCCTCCCCGGACACCGCCTCGTCATCGAGGGCGGGAGCGTGCGGGACGAATGCTACTGGGACGTCGATCCCGACTGGGAGACGGAGAGCGGCGACGAGGCGCGCGTGCTCGACCAGCTCTCCGAGCACGTCGCCCGCAGCGTGGAGATGCAGCTCGTCAGCGACGTCCCTCTCGGCGTGCAGCTGAGCGGTGGCGTGGACTCCAGTCTCCTCACCGCCGTCGCGTCGCGCTACCGCGATCAGCTCGGCACCTACACCATCAGCGTCGGGGACCCGAAGCTGGACGAATGGCCCTATGCCCGGCTCGTGGCCGAGCGCTACGGCACCGACGTGCACCTCTTTCCGTTGACGCCCGAGACCCTGGCAGAGCGTCTCCCGCTGCTCGTCTGGCACCTCGACGAGCCGCTCAACCATCCCAATTCCGTCGGGATCTACGAACTGGCGCGCGGCGCCAAGAGCACGGTCACGGTCCTGGTGTCGGGTGAGGGCGGTGACGAGATCCTCGGCGGCTACTGGCATTACCAGCGCGCCCTCGCAACCAGACGCATGCGCCCCATCGCCCCGATCGCGCGCTGGCTCGCCCGGCGGCCCGGGATCCTGGACACCTTGCCACGCCGCCTGCGAAGCGCCGCACGGCTCGCAGGGCGCTCGGACGACGAGGATGCGATCGCGCTGTACGCCACGGCCTTCACGCAGCCGGAGCGGGTATCGCGGCTGTTCGATCTGCGGGAGGACCGCGCCCTGGGCTGGAGGCGCGCGGAGCTCTCTCGCTTCCGCCGCCTGCCTCTCCTCGAGCGGATGATGTTCCTCGACATGAAGACCTACCTCGTGTCGCTGCTGGTCCGCCAGGACAAGATGAGCATGGCCGCGAGCGTCGAGACGCGCGTACCGCTCCTCGACAGGGAGCTCGTCCGCTTCGCGCTGCCGATCCCCGGATCGCTCAAGCAGCGCAACGGCGAGAGCAAGTACCTGCTGAAGAAGATCGCCGAGCCGCTTCTCCCGCGCGAGCTCCTCTATCGCCCGAAGATGGGATTCGGGTTACCTGTCGGAGCCTGGCTCTCCGATGCGAGCGCCCTAGGCCGGTATCTCCCCCTGCTGACGGGCAAGGACGCGATCCTTCCCACCCTTCTCGATCCCCGGGGAGTCGCCCAGACCATTGCCTCCCATGGGTCCGCCCAGGACGACTCGGGCGAGGGCCTCCTGTGGAGTCTCATCAACCTCGAGATCTGGGCCCGGACGTTCCTCGTGTCCCGGCCCGCACCACTCTCCGCCGTCGAGGTCGGGTCGAAGGCCCTCTGGAGCCAGCCGCCAGGAGCGCCGCAGCGCCAGCCCGTGGGTGCTTCCGGGCCGGAGACTCGCCCTTCGGGGGCATAGGGCCGCCGCTTCCGCATGTCGGAAACCCGTCTCGTCTTTGCGATGACCGGCGCTCTCGGGATACCCGGGGGCATCGCGTCCTCGAGCCTCAACGTCCTCCACGCCCTGCAAGATCTCGCGGTGCACCGACACTGGACTGGGCTCAGCCCCTGCTCTAGCGGCTAGGGGGCGGGCCTTCGGACCACCATCGGGGTCTTCCCCGCGATCGATCGCTCGAGCGCGACGACTCTCTCGAGCGAGACCTTGCCCAGCTCCGGGTGGACCTTCAGAAGGCGCGTTCGGATCTCCTCCTCGCGTTGCCCGCTCAGCCGCTCGGGAGACAGATAGTGGATTCGGAGATCAGTGCCCGCCTGCACCACCTGATACGCAGCCACCTCGGGACACGCGCGCACCGCGTGGGTGAAGACCTCCGAGTGGATCACGGCGCCGTCGGAGAGGATGACGGAGTCGTTGCAGCGTCCGACGACCCGGGCGAACTCCGCGATCCCCACCGCTTCACGGGCCGGGACCGTCAGTTCCAGCTCATCTCCCGTGTCGTAGCGCACGAGAGGGAACTTGCGCGGGTAGAGGCTGGTGACGAGCGTCCGCATTCCCGTGGGGCCCGGAACGGACTCCAGAAGGTAGGTCCTCCAGAATGCACGGTAGCCTCCCTCGGGCCTGCCGTGCGCCATCAGACCCGTCTCCACCGCCCCGTACTCCATCGTCGCCGGACAGCCGAACAGATCCGCGAGCCGCGCGGCGCTGTCGGGCGCGGGAAAGCTCTCGGCCGTCGCGATCACGGCGCGCAGGCCCAGTGCGCGAAGGTCCGCGGCGTGATCCGCGTTGGCTCGCGCGAAGAGGTCCAGCGCGACACTGTATCCGATCATGTAGACAGGGCGATGCTCCAGGATCGCGTGGGCAGCCTCCCGCAGCTTCTCGTGGTGCAGGTCGTAGGCCGAGAAGCGCCGATAGCCCAGGAGACGGTCCGAGGCGATCACCTTCAGCCGCCGCAGCCGCCCGGAGAAGCCCGTTCCGAGCAGATGCGAGTGACCCCAGAGAAGAAAGAGGCGCGAGGACGGGCCGATCCCGAACCAGCTCCGTCCGAGCCACATGTCGGGGCGCGTCTGCACGTACTCCGAATTCCACGACGGAAGCTGCACGGGCTGGGCCGTCGAGCCGCCCGTCATCCGGAAGAAGTCCGCCTTGGGTCCGTCGCTGGTCATTGCCGCGCCGTGCTCCCGCACCTCCGGCCGGCCGACGACCGGAACCGTCCCGGCGAACTCGTTGAGCGAGCCGAAGACCGTGGGCAGGCTCCCGCTCGCACGCAGCCGCGCGTAATACGGGACCACGCGTGTGAGTCGCGCCCACTCGCGGTTGAGGAGATCGAGCTGGATCCGAGCGCGCCCCTCCGCATCGGCGGGCGAAGCGGCGTAAGCCTCGGCGCGGCTCCGGATGTCGGGCTCGTACCGCCGTTTCCTCAGCTCTGCGATGAGGGCCATGGGGGCGAGGGAAAGGCCGAGGGCTAGCTCTCTCCGCCCTTCCGGATCGCGGTGATCAGCGCGCTCGTGGAGCGGCCCCGGACGAGCGGAATGGTCTCGACGACTCCGCCCCAGCCCTGGACGAGCTCGTGGCCGACGATGGTTTCCGTGGTGTAGTCCCCGCCCTTGACGAGGACGTCGGGACGGACCGCGCGAATGGCCTCGATCGGGGTGTCCTCGTCGAAGACCAGGACCAGGTCCACCGCGTCGAGAGCCGCCAGGATCTTCACCCGGTCCGCCTCGCCCACCAGGGGACGTCCCTCGCCCTTCAGGCGGGTCACCGAGGCATCGCTGTTGATCGCGACGACGAGGAAATCGCCCCGCTCGGCCGCCTGCTCGAGGAGATGCACATGGCCCGCGTGCAGGATGTCGAAGCACCCGTTCGTGAAGACGACGCGCCGGCCCCGGGCGCGCTCGCGATCGGCGCGATCGGCGGCCTCGTGCCGATCCACGACCTTGCGCAGGGTCGCGGACGAGCCGATCAGCGAGGCGACGATGTCGGCCCCGGAGACCATGGTGGTGCCCACCCTGCCCACGCCGATCCCCGCGGCGAGGTTGGACAGCGCCGCGGCTTCGACCGGAGGAAGGCCGGCCGATACACCGAGGCCGAAATAGGCGAGCACGGTGTCCCCCGCGCCCGTCACGTCGTAGACCTCGCGGGCCTTCGTCGCGACGAGGTGCAGCGAATCCGGACCGTCGGAGAGGGCCATCCCCTTCTCGCCGCGCGTGATCAGGACCCAGCGCGCTCCGCAAGCCGCGCGCATCCGGCCGGCGGCTTCGCGCAGATCCTCCTCGGAGCCGATCGCGAGGCGGGCGGCGATCTCGGACTCGCGCTGATTGGGGGTGATCCCGCGGCAGCCGCGATAGCGCGTAAAGTCGGGCGACTTGGGATCGACGATGACGGGGATCGAACGGCCCGCGCGGAGCGCCATCGCGACGATTTCCGGAACCAGGTTCTCGTCGACGATTCCCTTGGCGTAGTCGGAGACGAAGATGGCGTCACACCGGTCGAGCCCGCCGCCCAGCGACTCGAGCAGTCGCCCGCGCGCGGCGGGCGCGAGAGGCGCGCGGACCTCCTCGTCCATGCGCAGGAGGTGCTGATTGCGCGCCACGACGCGGGTCTTGACGGTGGTCGGGCGCCCCGTCTCGACGGTCAGATGCGCCGCGTCCACACCGGCGGCTCCCACGAGCCCGCGCAGCGTCCCGCCCGCGGCGTCCTCCCCGATCACGCCGAACAGAACGGCCTCGGCTCCCGCTCCGGCCACGTTCAGCGCCACGTTCGCGGCCCCGCCCGCAGCGCGCGTCCGCCGCCGCACCTCGACGACCTGGACCGGCGCATCGGGCGAGATGCGCGACACCTCCCCCCAGACGTACTCGTCCAGCATCAGGTCCCCGACGACCGCCACGCGCAGACCTGCGATCTTCGCGAGCGCCGTCTCGATGGACTCGGGCGTCACGCGGGATCCGCCGCCAGCTCCGCCTCGACCAGGTCGCAGATGATGTGGATCATCGCGATGTGCGCTTCCTGGATCCTGGGAGTCTCCGACGAGGGCGCGATGAGCGCGAGATCGGCCAGCTCCCGCATGCGCCCGCCGCTCCCCCCCGCCAGGACGATCGTCACGGCCCCGCGCTGGCGCGCCAGCTCCAGGGCGCGGCACACGTTCTCGGAGTTCCCGCTCGTGGACAGGCCGAACACGACGTCGCCCTGCCGGACGTGCGCTTCGATCTGTCTGCGGAAGACGTCCGCGAACGAGTAGTCGTTCGCGACGGCGGTCAGGATGGAGGTGTCCGTCGTGAGCGCCAGCGCGGGCAGCGCGCGCCGCTCGCGACGGTAGCGTCCCACGAGCTCCGCTGCGAAGTGCTGGGAGTCGGCGGCGCTGCCGCCGTTTCCCATGACCAGGACCTTGCCCCCCGCGCGGTAGCACGCCACGACACGGCGCGCGGCGTCCTCGATGGGCCCGGCGAAGTCCTCGCGCAGCCGCCCGGCGACCCGCGCGTGCTCGTCGAGGGCGCTCTCGATCGTGGTCTTCATCGGCGGCACCGCGTCTTCCTCCTCCACGCGCTGAGGCATGGGCCTCCTATTGTGCCACGCGGACTCAGACCGCCGAACCGCCCCCGTCGCTCTCTCTTGCGCGAAGCAGCGCGGCGGCCAGGAGCGGAACGAGGATCTCGTGATGGCCCGTCAGGGACAGCCCCCTACCATCCCCGGCCACGGGCCGCCGCACGACGTTCGTCAGCGGGCGGTAGTGCTGCACGAAGTCCAGGTTGGCCGTGGTGAACCCGCCCAGGGGCATGCCGAGGTTGCGCACGGCCGCCACCGCCTTGAGGAAGACCTCGGGGAGCAGCACCGCGGAGCCGAGATTGACGTAGACCCCGCCCTTGTCCAGTCCGGAGACGAGGGCGGCGAAGAGACGGAAATCCGTGAAGGAGGCGGCTCCGATGGCGGACCCGTCCGCAGAGGGATGGATGTGAGAGACATCGGTTCCGATGGCGACGTGCACCGTCGCCGGAACCTTGTGCCGCCAGCACGCCGCCAGCAAGGAATGGGCTGTCGTGGGCCCGTCGATGCCGGCGATCAGCCTTCCCACGGCCTCGCCGAGACCGATCCCCTCGGCAGCCGCTTCGCGAGCAGCCCGATTGAGGCTCTCCCCGGTTTCGCGGGCGACCCCGAAGCGTCCGCCCGGGAGGGACGCATCGACATCCTCCGAGGTGGATCCGCAAGCCGCGATCTCGAAGTCGTGGATGATACCCGCACCGTTGAAGGCGATGCCGTCGATGAAGCGGCCTTCGACGAGCTGGATCAGCAAAGGAGACAGCCCGACCTTCAGGACGTGCGCGCCGATCCCGAAGAGCACCCGCCTTCGCGATCGATTGGCCTCGGTGATGGCGGTCACGAGGGCCCGCAGGTCGGACGCGCCGAGTACGTCGGGCATCCGGTCGAGCAGGGCCGCATCGCCGGCGCAAACCGGTCGCGCGAAGCTCTGGGTGGAGACCTTGCCGGGACGCGACGCGAGCGGGACGGTGACGAGATTCCCGAAGTCGAGAGGAGCGACTTCGTAGCGGCTCATGGAGTAGAAACGGCCTGCTGAACACGCTGGCCTGCGGCTCGACGCTCCCCTATCCCCTGGAGGGCCACGAGGCCTCTCTCGATGATGAAGTACACAAAGAGCATGCGGCCCACCGACCCGATCAGTGCTCCGATCTCACCCTCTCCCTGGAGGGCGGCGACGTACATCAGGGGGACGTAGAGGGCCAGTCTGATGGGACTGGCGGCACCAGGACCGAAGCGCTCGTAGATGACGCGCAAGAAGATCCCGAAGACGAGCGTTCCGAGGATGATCCCCGGCACGTGGAACTGCCAGTACAGCTCGCCCACCATACTCATGGACACCGCCGAAAAGTTTCCGAAACTGGTCATGCGGAAGATCTTTCCGAACTCCGTGCAGACGTTCGTCGTCGGCTTGTTGGGCCAGAAGAGGCGGGGGATCGCGAGGAGCACGACGCCGTCCCACAGCGTCTTCCCCATCTGGTACTCGACCCGGTTTCCGCAGTCCCGGACCACGACGGCAGTTGAATTGATGATCGCGAGCCTCCGGGCAACCGTCTTGAGGCTCTCTTTCCCGTACGTGCTGGCTTCCTGTCTCTGAAGCATCTCGATCGAGCGCGCCACGCGCATCTCGCGAGAGTAGTAGGTGCCATGGATCGACCTGAACGCGTAATAGACGGGGAACACCACGAATACGATGACGCACAGCGTCGCGATGAGGCTCTTCCAGGGTATCTGCCGACGTGCATACCAGTAGGCGATCAAAGGCAGCCCCAGGATGTACATGAGAGCGCTCTTGTTGCCGAAGCGAAGAAAGAGCGACATCACCTGCAAAGGGACCATGTATCCGAACAGGAGAACCTTCAGTCCGAGCGTGCCTCGATCCAGGAAGAGCATGTATAGGATGTAGAACATGCTGAACATCGTCAGCCATGAAACCTGCTGGAGCAGGGTTGCGAAGCCTGAGATGGAGATCTCGCGGCCGAGAGGAATGTATTCCAGGTTCGCGCGGATGAGTTCCCCGGCGTAGCCCAGGTTGAACAGAACGAAGAGCGCGAACCAACCCATCGAAGGACCCGCGCCGCCGCTGTAGGTCGGCACGAATCGTCCCGCCAGCGAATAGCCGATCATCGCGCAGGCGAACCCGAGCGTGCAGTAGGCCACGGCGATGTCCACGTAATCCCGGATTCCGGGATCGAGGGCGATCCCATCCACGAAGAGCATGAACAGCGCGCCGGCGCCGTAGAAGAGGAAGTACATCGCGAAGTAAGGGACGATCACTTCGAACAGGTCGAACTGACCTCTCCAGATCCGCGCGATGAGCGGTATCCATCCGATCACGAACATGAGCGGGATGAGGATCAGGAGGGCGATATGGTCGAACTGATCGAAGAGAACGACCAGGCCCATTCCAAGCAGGGCCGCTGTCAGGACGAGCAGGGCCGCGAGGAGCTTACCGCTACGTTCCATGGCTCAGCGACCCTCGACCTGCGAGGACAGGAAGTTCCCGACGGCCCGACCAACCCTTTGGACCTGCTCCTGGCGCAGCTCGGGGAAGATGGGAAGGGAGACGATCTCGGACGCAAGCCGCTCCGTGACCGGGAACTGTCCTCTGCTGTACCCGAGTCCGGCGAGGGCCGGCTGGAGATGAAGAGGGATGGGATAGTGGATCAGCGTGTCTATTCCCTGCTCCTTGAGCGCGGCCTGGAAGGCATCCCGCCGGGGAACTCGAATGACGAAGAGGTGATACACGTGCCGAACGTCGGGACGTTCTTCAGGCAGCCCGACCGGAAGCCCGGCAAGGGACTCGCGGTACCAGCCGGCCACGCGCCGGCGCGCATCGTTCCAGCCGTCGAGATGCGGCAGCTTCACGCCCAGCACGGCTCCCTGAAGGCCTTCGAGGCGGTAGTTGTGCCCCATCAGGGCGTGCTCGTACTTGCGGCTCTGCCCGTGGTCCCGGAGCATGCGGGCCTTCGCTGCGATCGCAGGGTCGTCGGTGACGATCGCTCCTCCCTCGCCGTAGGCTCCCAGGTTCTTGCCGGGGTAGAAGCTGAATGCGGCCGCTCGGCCGAAGGTTCCGGCCGACCGCCCCTTGTAGCGCGCCCCGTGCGCCTGACATGCGTCCTCGAGGAGAAACAGACCATGACGGTCGGCGAAAGCCTGGATCTCGTCCAGCCGCGCCGGCTGGCCATAGAGGTCGACCGGGATGATGCCGCGGGTGCGCGGCGTCACGGCGGCCTCGAGGGCCCCGGGGGCCATGTTGAAGTCGTCTTCGCTCACGTCGACAAGGACCGGCTTGCCGCCGGCCCAGACAACGGCCTCCGCGGTCGCGATGAACGTGTTCGCGGGGATGATGACCTCATCGCCCGGCTCGAGCCCGATCGCCATCAGGCCCAGTTGGAGAGCCGCTGTGCCCGAGTTCATGCAAACGGCTTCCTTCACACCGACATAGGAAGCGAACGCATTTTCGAAGCTGGTTACTGCGGGGCCGAGCACGAACATCCCGCTCTCAACGACGCTCTTCATGGCCGCGTCGACGTCGTGCCGAATCGTCTCGTACTGCGCCCGGAGATCCAGGAAAGGGACCCGTGCCTGGGCGGGGACGGACGCGACGGGGACGCCGGACGGAGCCCGATCAGCGGGCGGCGTGGGCGGATGTGCCAATGGGAACCTCCTGGCCGTTGGCCATCATGGAGCGTTGCGCCGCCTCGAGCACCCGCACGACGCGCAATCCCGAAGCGCCGTCGGTGCGTGGTTTCTTCCCCGTGCGAACGCACTCGAGAAAATGTCCGCATTCCACCTTCAACGGCTCGACGAGGTCGATCTTGGGGGAGTGGATGTCCCCGGCGTTGTAGATCAACTTGAACTCTCCGAACGTGTCGTAATAGGGCTGCTTGGTGATCCCCTTGTCGAAGATCATCAAGGGCTGCATGGCGTCGAGGTCGTCGTAGACCGCCATCTTCTTGTCTCCGACGACAGTCGTGCGGCGCATTTTGCAAGGATCCAGCCACGACAAGTGGAGATGGGCGATGACGTTGCCCGGATAGCGCAGGAAGAGGAATGCGATGTCCTCGCGGCCCTGCTGATAGTTGGCCGAGCCATGGGCTCCGACCGCCTCGGGCTCCTGCCAGAGCAGATAATTGATGATGGAGATGTCGTGGGGCGCAAGATCCCAGACGACGTTGATGTCAGGCTGGAAGAGGCCCAGGTTCAGCCTCTGCATGGATATGTAGAAAACCCGGCCCAGCTCCCCCGACGCGATCACATCCCGCAGCCGGTTGACGGGCGCGGAGTACTCGAAGGTGTGCCCCACCATGAGGATGCGATTGTGCTTTTCGGCGAGGGCGATCAGGGCCTCGGCCTGCGTCACGGTCTCGGTCAGCGGTTTCTCGATGAGGACGTGCTTGCCCGCCTCGAGCGCCTCGGTCGCCAGAGCGAAGTGCGTGCGAACCGGTGTCGCGATGACAACCGCCTGGACGCGTGGGTCCTCGAGGAGCGGTCTGTGGTCGGTGCCCGTCTCCAATCCCGGATAGAGCCCCCGCAGGTGCTTCAGCCGCTCTTCCCGCATATCCGCGACGCGCACCACCTGGGCCTCGGGCAGCCCGACGAAGTTGCGAATGAGGTTCGGCCCCCAGTATCCGCAACCGATCACACCGATACCGATCTTCGATTCCATTCACGCTCCGGGAAAAGCGAGATAGAGGAAGTTACAGCGTCGCCCAAGGGCTGTCAAATGGAGAAACTACTAAAGTTAGGCCGGTTCCCGGCTGGATCCGAGCGATTCTGGCTCGCTCTTCGAAGAATCCTCGCTCGCGCCGCGGCCGGCCGCCCGCTCGAGGACACTCAGGGTCCGGATCGCGGTGCTCTCCCACGAAAAGTCAGCCGCCCGCTTGCGCGATCCCTCCGACATCCTTCGTGCCCGCTCCTCGTCGCTCAGTACGGTGACCATCGCCTCGCCGATCGATTCGATGCTCCAAGGGTCGAAGTAGAGTCCTGCTTCGCCGACGATCTCCGGATTGGAGGTGGCGTTCGAAGCGATGACCGGGAGACCGGTGGCCATCGCCTCCACGAGCGGATGTCCGAACGTCTCCAGGAGCGAGGGGAGCACGAACAGGCTCGCTCCCGCGTACCAGGACGGAAGCTCGGCGCGCCCTACGGCCCCCGGCAGGTGGACTCGCGACCCGAGACCGCTCCGGGTAAGGACCTCCGTGATCCTGCGCCTCGTCCACTCGTCCTCCATGGCCCCCAGGATGACGAGATCGTAGCCTCTCAGATCATCCTCCGCCCGCGAGACGAACGCTTCCACCAGGCGGGTGTAGTTCTTCGCACGGCGGATCAGCGAGACCGAGAGGATGTACGGCCGGGTGATCGCCGCGACCGGTGCCCCCTGCCCTTGCCGGGCCGCAGGCGCGAAAGAGGGGCTGATCCCGTGGTAGACGACGTCGGTCTTGGAGAGCCGGAGCGGAAGCTTGCGGGAAATGGCTCGCCTCGACTGGTCGGACACGAAGATCACCCGGTCCGCCCGCCAGGCCGAGAGGCGTGCCATCTCACCGAGAGCCATGTTTCGGGACCAGTTGGCAAACCCCAGGCGCCAGCGAAGGAAATACGCGCCCGGATTACGCGCCCGGATTACGCAGCGCC
>Ga0207644_10000441_pt1 | contig 26872 bp, 62 predicted proteins | sample KBSS73metaG_FD_184326 | JGI IMG/M metagenome (GOLD analysis project Ga0207644, IMG submission 184326) | Switchgrass rhizosphere microbial communities from Kellogg Biological Station, Michigan, USA - KBS S7-3 metaG (SPAdes) (version 2) | ecosystem: Host-associated > Plants > Roots > Rhizosphere... | reverse complement strand
AGTAATATCGCTACCTAGTTGTAATTTGTTTTATTGAACAAGGACAAAGGAGTAGCTAGGATGCCGACGAAGTTGACAATTGAAGAAGTTAATGAGATTAGAGAAAGGGCAAGAAATGGGGAAAGTGGGGCGAGTATAGCGAGAAGTATAGGGATGACAGGAGATGCGGTTAGGAGAGTTATTAGGGGCGATTCCTGGATGGAGAATTCAAAGGCGGTGATTGGGAAGAGTGTGGCGAAGAGGTTGAATGTAGATGCTTATGGTAGGGTTGTGAATGAGTTGGATGATGAGAAATTAAAGGAGTTGGGGAGATTGGATTTTGAGAGAAAAGAAAGGGAATATGAGGAAGAGCAAAGGAAGAAGAAAGGGAAAAGATTAGTTAAGAAAGAACATTGGGGAACACCTGATTGGTGGAAACAATGCCCTCAACATAGAGATGATTGGATGAAATGGATGACTTTGGTGGATTTAGGGGAAGTGGAGGGGATATTTTTGGAGACTTGGAAGGCAACAGAGGAGCAAGAAAGATTAATTAGGGAGGATTTAGAAAATGACGCAAAATGAATTGGAAGAAAAGTATAGAAAGACTGTTAAAGATTTAGAGAAGATTGAAGCTTCTTTGGAAGTTTTAGAAAAGAGTAGAAAATTTTTGAAATGTAGAATTGACGTTTTGGAGGATATTTTATTGGAAAGAGTAAAAAAGGAAAATAATGATGGCTAAGAAATTGACACAAGAGCAAGTGGATTGGATTAGGGAGGAGGGAAAGAGGATTGGGAGAGGGGCTGGGGCGGCCATAGCTAGAAGGTTGGGAATGAATGGAGATACTATTAGGAGGATTTTGAGGGGGGATATGTGGAGTGAGGGAGGGAGGGAGAAAAAGTTACCTATAGAAAGGATGGGGGAGGAAGAAATGGAGGAGAAAACAGGGGTGGAGATTATAAGGTTTAAAAAGGATTGGGAGGAAGTGGATGATGGGATTTCTTAATATAGGAAGAACTGAAGAAGAATACGATAGGGATTATGAGAAATTTGGGTATTATAAAGAGGAGATAAGAAGGTTGGAAGGAAAGATTAAGGAGTTGGAGGAAGAGTTGAGATTAGGAAAGGAGGGGAGGAATGAAAAGAAAGTCGATTAAAGAGGAAGCTTGGGAAGAAGTGGTGGCTAGAATGATGGGTCATGGGGATTTGATGGATTTAGTGGGGTGTTTTAGCAAAGTAGAATGGGAGGGATTTAAAAGAGGGTTTTTGGAGCGGGATAAGTTTGTGGTGGGGGATGTGGTAGTAAAAAGTTTTATTAGACAATATGGAGATTGCTTGGTGAGGGAGGAGGAGAGGATTAGGGAGGAGAGGGGAGAGGCAGAGAGGGATAATTATGAGGATATTAAGTATGGGGATAGAAAATGAGTGAATGTGCAAGTAGAGAGGTAGCTGAGGTGGCTCATTTTTTAATGTGGTTTTATGGAGGGGCGGAGTTTATTGTGGCGATGATTGCGGTAATTTTGTTGGTGGTGGTTTTAAAGAAATGAAGGGAACTTTAGGGAGTGGATGGGATCTAAGGAATGGGAATAGTTAATTAAGGAGAATGAGATGGATAAGGTTAATAATGAAGGGTGGATTGAATGGGATGGTGGGGAATGTCCGATTCCTTGGGCTAAGGCTGGGGAGTTTGAGGTTAAGTTTAGAGATGGTTCATTAAATGAAGATAAATGTATGGATGCAATAGATTGGGGTAGTTGCTGGGAAAAAGATAATGTGTGTGATGATATAGTCGCCTACCGATTATTAGATGGATGGATACCTATTGTGGATGAAAAGTGCCCTGATGTGTCGAAGGGATGGAAGTCTGGCGAATATGATATTAAAATTAGCTGTGGTGACACGAAAGATTTCAGCTTTACAAGTGAATTTAAACCTTGGGATATTGTCGCCATTCGAAGGATTGAGAAGAAGAAGGCAACAGATTCAATCAAAGAATCATTAAAAAGAATTGGCGAGGTGCCGTTAGAGTTTTCGGAAGAAAAAGATATAGAAATGCTTAATGAGATTGTGAAGACATGGAAGGCTCAGCCATGGGTTCCTACTCCTGAACCAAAAGAAAAACCTTTCTCAGTGAGTGCGTGTTTGGAGCAAGCGTTGGCGGATGTGAGGGATGGAAAGAGGAAGGATGGGGAGATGTTGGGATGGAAAGGAGAATGGAAATGTTTGAAGGGTTGAAGAGGTGGTGGAAAAGGGTGACTTGTGAGCATCGTTGTTTTAGAGGTATGAATCAAGAAGTTCCCGAGTGCGTTGACTGCGAAATTAGTTTGTACGAATGGAATAAGAAATTGTTAGAACAATATAAGGAAAAGCATTGCAGGTGTAAGTGTGATAATTGAGGAATGGAGGGCATTAAAATGTGGGAATTAGTTATTTGTCTAGGAATTACTTGGGCAGGTTGCGGTAGTTATCAGGATTCTAAATTTCCTAATGAAGAAAGTTGCTATCGAGCACTTAAGGTGATGCAAATGCCAGGGCAGCAGATTATGGAAAGTAAAAATAGGCATGATGTGGTGGCTTATTGTAAGCCTTACGAAGAACGAAAAAAGAAATGAAAGGAGCGTGAGCTTATCTCGTGGGCTGCGGCACGATAATCGCAGATAGTTAACGCATGGAAATTGCACCCCATCCCCCTACGGGTGGTAGGAAGTTTAGGGGCCTAACAAGCAGTCTCCAGCCGTTAATAGTTATTCGAAAGAGTATGTTGAGGGAAAGAGAATGAAAGCAAAAGAAATATTTGATGAGTTAGAAGATAGAGGTTTGTTTAAAGATGTTGACGAAGATGTGCAGGAAGAGATTATGGAGTTTTTGGAGAGGATATTGAGTTCAATTGGTGAGTGGAAACCAATTGATACTTGTCCAGTGGGGAAACAATTTCTTGCAGGCACGATAATACCTAAACATAGATTGATGATTTGTGTGAAGACGAAGGATGGATTGATTCTTGGGGAAGATGCAATGCCTACGGTTTGGCCAATGACGCATTGGGTGGAATTGCCCAAGAAGCCTGAATAGGAGGGAGGGGAGATGTTGGTAGAATTAATGAGATCTTATGCAATAGCTAAGTCTGAAGGTAATCATGAAGCGGCTGAGATGATTTGGCAGACTATTAAGAAATTGATTGAAGGAGAAAAATAATGAGTATTGAGAGTGAGGAGTTTTTGGAAGTGTTATTTGCATGGGCTAATGCGCCATTTAAAGATCGTAATTATAGGTATGAGAATATTGTTTCCTACGTTGACTCCAAAATCAAAGACGCTCGGAGGGAGGAGATGGAACGTGCAGTTAAACATGTTGAGTTGATAGTGTATGCAATAGAGCGTGGTGATGATTTTACTGATGTTGAATACGCAAAGGCATATATTGAAGAAGTGATTGCAGATATCCGCTCCCTTCCTGAGGAGGAGTGATGACTTTAGAGATTAATGTTTACTTAAGTGCATATAAGATAGAAGCTGCTGTTCAGAAATTAAATATAGGGAATGATGTGCATATCTATCAAGCAGTTGGACAGTCTAGTTTTATTTGTTCGGAAAATAATTTTATTAAGATTCTCGCAGAATTATATAAGAAAAATAAAAATTTCTTAATTTCTGTGGAGAGGTTTGATATGGAGGAATAATGCTTAAATGCTGCAATAGTGGATGCATGAAGTGTTTGAAGGAGATTCCAGAGATGACAACAGAGAAGAGTTTGGGGGAAGTAGTAGCAACTGTTCTGGAGGACCTAGCTATTTATTTATCACCAGGAACTTGCAACATGCTTGCCAAAGCAGTTATTAAAGAGTTTTGTGAGAGGAATGGGAAAACGGCTGTAACATGCCATGTGGATTTTGATGGATCTCCTTTATACGAAAGACATATGGTAATACCGCACGGGGCGAAGTTATTCCTCTCCCCTCAACCAATGGTGTTGCCTAGTGTGGAGGAGATTAGAGCGGCATTAGTAGGTACTGTGCAGAAGGGTGATCTTACTACTGATTATGCAGAAGCAATACTTAAGTTATTAAAGGAGAAGAATAAGAATGGTTAAGAGATATGTGTTGATAGATAGTTATCATGAAAGTGGTAAATGGACGCGTAGGATAGAAGAAGGGGAGAATGGATGTTTTGTGCTTTATGATGATTATGAGAAGTTTAAGACTGAAGTAGAACATCTCGAACGAGAGAAAGCTGAGTGGAGAAAGGCTGCGACAAAGCTTGAGGCTGAGAATAGACATTTGAGGGCGAAGAATTCCCAACTGGATTGGGAGCATAAAGAATGCAATAAGCATATTAAAGAACTAGAGAAGAAGCTTGCGGAGACTCAGGAAAAGTTTAGTGATGCGAAAATTAAGCTAGCTCATGCCACAAGTGAACTTGCTCGACTGAGAGAAGAAGCAGGAATTCATCAAATAGCTTGGGATGCATGTCAGAAGCTTATTGAATGGCAGGCAAATGAGCTTGAAGCACATAAAAGCGCGGTCGAGTGTCATGATAGATTGCAAGAAATTATTAATGAGCAAAATGCACAGTTTAAAGCTTTAAAAGAAGCGGTGCCAGGGGAGGTGGAGAAGGCAATAGGCAGAGTTCAACGAGAATCTTATGAAGGAGGGAGGCGAGGTTATCCTGAGCCTTCTAAAGAGGTAGAGAAGCTTATATCCCTCATCAGTTCCCTCATCGAAACGAACAAGGAGAAGCTGCGGGGGATGTTGAAGGAGGCTTGGATTGCGGGTGCGATAAACTATATTGAGCATCATTCTCAAGTTGGTGGAATGGAGGATTCAGCCAAATCCTACGTACAGAAGAAGATTGAGGAGATGGAGGAATGATTATCGCAGAGTCTTTTTTATTAGTAGCTAATTTAATTATTCTAGGTCTGAATCTTAAGTTATATACAGAGGTTCTGAAAGATAACAATATGAATAAGAGGGCTGGAAAATGACAAAAGATCTGATGCCCTTAAATGAAATTGAAGAAGTTAGTTATCAGATTGGGTATGGTGAGTGGCCGTTGGATTCGAAAGTGCAGGCGTTGATTGAGACCGCCCGCGCTGCGCATGAGTTGAGGGAGGAGAATGAGGCTCTGCGGAATATACGTCAACAAATAGTCGATCTACGAGATTCGCATAAGCGAGATACTGGCGAATGTGAAACAAATTGCGATTTTGTAACTGCTTGGAACGATGTAATCGGTATGTTTGATACCGCAATGAAGAGAGGGGGAGATGATGCGGGAAGCTAAAAAAGGCGATATCGCACAATTAAGGGGTAATGATTATATGTGGCTGAAGGTTGAAGATGTTTATAAAGAAAAAGGCGTTACGTATGCAAAGTGTTTAGCGGTGAGTGAGTCGGCATACCCGAAATTTGATTTTGGGTTAATGAAGACTTTTAGGGTTAGTGATTTGGTGAGACGTGGAGGGAGAGGATAAGTGAAATTAACTTTCTACCAACAAAGAGCTTTAGAACACGCAGAGGCTTGGGTGGATGGACGGGTATATCACGATCATATTAATGATGAATGCTGTCCTGATTTTTCATGCTGTTATCCGGAATTATACGAACAAGATAGGTTGAAAAGAGTGGAGAGGTTAAACCATTTAAGAGAATGTTACTGTTTACCAAAGCGATTTAATTAAGAGGGGGGGAGAGAATGAGCAAGCTTAGCGGGGAGAAGAGTTTCGGTGATGTATTAGCAGCAGCGTTCGAGGAGTGCGCTGACGACAACTTCGACAGAGCGAACGAAGCCGCCGCCAAAGCAGTGATCGATGAGTTCGTGCGGAGGGGAGAGGGACCTTTCGGCTATACACATGCAAAAGCAAACGATTCCTTGAATCAGGATCTCCCTGCATCTTTTTTTAAAGTGCGCTCTGCTTTGTACAACATTCCTCTCTTCCTCGCCCCGCAGCAGGTGAAATTGCCGAGTGTGGTTGAGATTGCAATGACAATACGTAAGACTGCATTTCCTACTTCTACTTGGGCGTTTCATGAGTTGGAAACGCACGTGCAACAACTATTGCTAACGCAGGCCGAAGCCATCCTCACTTTGCTGAAGGAATTAAATCATGTTGAGTGAGCGAGAAGAGTTTGAGAAGTGGTACGCATCGTTGCCAGCCTTTGCAGGCAAATGGGATAGTGCAATTGATGGTTATTGGAAGGCTTGGCAATCCCGTGCACTGCTTGCGAAAGAGAGCGAACCGGAGGACTTCGATAAGTGGATGAAAAACCCTTACACAGTTGTTCTGCAAAAAAGCATTGAGGAGGATTACGTACCGAAAGAGAGCGCCGCTGGTGCTGTGCCTGTGGCTTATATTGACGCTATAGATCTAGATCATTTGCGGGAAAATTCAATGCACGAGTGCGTGCTTCACACTGCCTCGGGTTCCAATGATTTCATTCCATTATTTGCTGCCGCCACTACCTCGCCTATAGGTGGTGCTGTGCCTGCTGAAGTGCGAGCAAAAGTTGAGGATCTGTTCGGAGAATATTGGGAGTTGGCTTTCAAAGAAGCCTCGACGGGGATTGCACAAAGCGATGCCGCTAATCTTCTACTACATAAGCTACATCAACTGCTCGCAGCCGCCCCTACCGAAGCCAAGAGCGATGCAATTAGCGAGTTAATAGCCAAACACGAAGAATTGTTGGAGAACAATCCGTATTGCTACTTCGAGCTTGCTTATACAAGGCAAACAGATTGGATGGCATGGATCTGCAGCAAACCGCAAACAGAAGATCCAGAACGTATTGTATTAGCTAGCGGACAAGGGTCTACCCCCGAAGAGGCATGTCATATAGCTCTAAACGCACTTACCCCATTGTTTGAAGCCAAGAGCGAGCCGAGCAAAGAGGAGGAAGATAGTGAGTAAAGTGCAGGAAAATATTAATAAGTTTAAAACAGACATAGAGAATTTCGGAGATGGTGCACCTGACATATATACATCTGATGTTATTGAAATCCTGGAAGCTCTCAAGCTTGCAGAGGAGGCTTTGAGGACGTGCAAATGGAAGAATTACGCTTTTATGGCAGATGAGCAACAATTTGATACTGATAAAATAAAAGAAGCCCTAGAAGCAATAAATAATTTAGAAGAAAGGAAAGAATAAGGTAAAGTAGGGAGATTAATTGACTAAGGAGACTTGAGTGAAAAAGAATGACAAGGAGTTGTTTTGGAAGGTCGTAAAGGAGATGCGGAGGGGGAGGAATAGGAGAGAGATTGAGGATGAGTATGGAGTGAAAGAGAGGACAGCTAGGTTGTGGGTGGTAGAGGCTAGAAGAATGGAAGAAGGAGGAGAAGTTCCAATTAGTGAGAGTCAAGAGAAATTTCATGAAGATTGGGGGCCAAAGGAGTGTATTGAGGAGTTAAGGAGGATTGTTGAGAAGGATACGACAAAGGTAATTTCAAGGAATTATTTTAGGAATGAGAGTCAGATCTCGGAGTCGACGTGGAATAGATATTTTGGGACATTTGAGGAGTTTAAGAGGCAAGCAGGGGTTACATTAAGTAGACATGCTCATCAGATGGAGAGAGAGATAGCGAAGCATGCTTCGAAAGATAAGCAAAGGGAAATGGATAAAGAAAAGAGAGGGTATGAGGGGAAGTGGTTGAGACCAAGTGGAGGAAGATGGCAAACAGTAGTGGTATGTAATGACGTGCATGATGTGGAATGTGATCCTTTTTGGAGGAGAGTGTTTTTAGATGCGATTCGAAGAATTTGTCCAGAGAAATTGATTCTTAATGGAGATATATTTGATCTTCCTGAGTTTGGGAAGTATGGAGTTGATCCTAGGGAATGGGATGTGGTGGGAAGGATTAAATGGGTGCATGAGTGGTTGAGGGAGATTAGGGAGGTGTGTCCTGAGGCAGAGATTGTGTTTGTGGAAGGGAATCATGAGTTTAGGTTATTGAGGCATTTGACGGAGGCGACTCCAGCGCTGAAAGTGGTGTTGAGTGATTTGCATGGATTTACGGTGAGTAAGTTACTTGGGTTGGATGAGTTTGAGGTTAATTATGTGGCAAGGATGGATTTGAAAGCTTTCACTGAGAGGGATGTGAAAGAGGAGTTGAGGAAGAATTACCACGTGATGTGGGGATGTTTGATGGCGCATCATTTTCCAGAAGGGAAAGAGATGGGAGTGCCAGGAATGAATGGACATCATCATAAGTTTAAAGCTGAGGCTATGTACACGAATGAGTTTGGGGCAAGTTATTGGTGGCAGGTGGGGTGTGGGCACAGGAGAGCAGCGAGTTATTGTGCTGGAGAGAAGTGGGGGATGGGGTTTATGGTAGTGCATGTGGATACGGTGGGGAGGAAGGTGGTGTTTGAGCCGGTGGAAGTGAGGGATTATGCGGTGTTGGGTGGGAAGTGGTATTTTAGGGAGGAAGATGAGGGAGGGAATTAAGATGGAAGGGGAGAAATGGTTAGTGAAAAATGGTTTAAGAGAAAAGGAGGATTGTTAAATGGACAATAAAAAACCAAGTGAGATGACAGAAGAGGAAGTGGAGGCTAAGCTGGAGGCTTATTTGTTAGATGCATGGGCAGGGCAGGTGATGGAGGCTTTAGTGAGATTTCTAGTTAAGCAAAGAGAGTTGACTACGGAATGTAAGGCTATGATAGCTCAACATAGTTTTGATATGGCTGAGGTGATGATTGAAGAAAGGAGAAAGAGATATGGAACGGGAAAAAAGAGAGGATAAGGAGGATGAGAGGGTGAAGGTGTTTTGGAGGAAATGGTATGGGACTAGAGGGGAGGAGAGGTGGGAGGAGGGAGGAGAAAAGTTAAAAGAAGATTTTTGGGACGAGTGGGAAAAAGCTGAAGCTGAGTGGAGGGAAGAATGGGAGTGAAGAAAGAAGATGAGAGGTTGGTGGCTATAAGAGCTAAGGCTAAGACAGAGGGATTGACTAAGGAAGATGTAGGGATGGCAGTTGCGATATTGAGAGGGGAGAGATGGGAGGCGATGAGAGTGGCTAAGATTAAAGGGAAGGCTAGGGGGAAGAAGAAGGTTAAGGAAGAAGAGGAGAATGAAAATGCCGTGGGTGAGTAAAAAGGAGTGGGAAGATTTGAAGGTTAGGGTGAGAGAATTGGAAGAAAGGGGGAAGATTAGTTATTATCCTTATGAAGGTTGTCATTGGAGTCATAAGAAAGATGTAGAGATTAAAAAGGTGGTGGAATTGATAATGGAGAAATTAGGGATTAAGTTAAGAAGAGAAGAGGCGATTGAAGAGAGAGTGTATTTGGAAGAGGAGAAGGAAAGTAAAGATGATTAAGATAGAGTTAGAAGAGGAAGAGATTAAGGTGTTAAAGATAATGTTAGGAAATACTTCAGCAAGTAAGTTTGAAAGTTATAAGGATTTTTTGGTGATGTTGAGAGTTTATGAAAAGTTATGGGATGGGGAGAGAGATGATGAAGGTTAAAGTTTATAGTTCGATAATAGATATAGAGATGAGGAAAGAGCAGGCTAAGGTGTTGAAGGATTATTTAATATTTACTTTGAGGGAGATTAGAGAGAAAGGGATGATAGTTGATTCAGCTTACACTGCTTATGTGTTGTTGGATCAATTGAAGGAGGTTGAGGATGAATTGGAGGAGGATTAGGAGATGAAAGAAGGGAGATTAGAGGTTGGAGGGAGAGCTATAGTGGTGGGAGGGGATTGGGCTGCGGAGGCGAATATTGGGAAGATAGTGGATGTAGTGGGTTTTGATGGGGGGCAATGGGAAGCTCCTTGGGAAGTGAAGGGAGAGGGATTGATTGGATTGGATATGTGGACAGGAATGCCAGCGAATACTGATAGATTATGGTGTCCTGAGAAGCATTTGAAGGCTTTGCCGAAGGTTGGGGAAGATGAGAAGGAGGAGGAATATGCCAAAGTTTGAGGAGATTGTGTGGATTGATGGGTTTGGTTTAGATAATTTTAAACAATTATTATTTTTGCATAAGTCGGAAGAAATTTTTTCTCTTGAAATAAAAGGTCTTGCTCCGAAGCGGGAGGTTATTTATGGGGAAGGGAAGGAAGTTTTAAGTAAAAAAGAAGCTGATATTAGGACATTACAAGAGATGTTAAGGGTGTGGATGGAAGAGAATTATAAGGAGGAAGGAGATGAAGCCTGAATTTCCAGAGTTTATTGATTCAACTATGTTGGCGGCATTTAAGAGTTGTCCTCAGAAGATGTGGTGGCAATATGGGGAAGGGTGGGAAGGGCAAGGAGAGAGTGTGGATTTGTTGGCGGGGAAGAGTTTTGCTAGAGGAGTGGAGATGGCGAGACGGGCGTTTTGGGAAGAGGGGAAAGATAAGAAGTATTGTCTTGGGTTGGGGATGGAGGCTGCTGCGAAGGAGTATGGGGATTTTGTGCCTGCTCCTAATAAAATGAATAAAAGCAAAGAGAGAGTGTTGGAAGGGTTGAAGTATTATTTTGAGAATTTTAAGTTGGAAGATAGTAAGGTATTGATGGTGGAAGGGAAGGCGTTGGTGGAAGTGGGGATGTGGAGGGAGACTGAAGTGGAGCATCCTGAGGGGAAGGGGAAAATTAAATATTGCGGAACTCCTGATAGTGTGGAAGAGTATGCGGGAGGAGTGTGGGTGGCGGATGAGAAGACGACTGGGAAAGGGTTTGGGGCAGGTTGGGGGAGAAAGTGGGCATTGAGGGGGCAGTTTACAGGATATGTATGGCTTGCGCAGGGGCAAGAGTGGGGGAGAGAGTGTAAAGGAGCGCTGGTGAGAGGATTAGCATTCCTTCCGAAGAACTATGATGTGGCATTTGAGGCAAGTGGGAGGGCGGGGTATCAGATGGAAGAATGGAAAGAGCAGATGGAGAAGGATTTGAAGAGGATGGTGAAGATGTGGGAGGAGGGAGTGTGGGATAAGAATTTTGGTGATAGTTGTGAAGGGATGACAGGATGGGCTAGTGGGGCTTGTCAGTTTTTGCAAGTTTGTGAGAGTAAGGATAAGGAGACTTGGTTGGAGATTAATTTTAAGAAGGCCAAGTGGGACCCGGTGACTAGGACTAGAGAAGAAGGGAAATAGAAATGTGTGAAATTGGATGGACACCACAAGATGTTAAGGATATTTTATCAGGGGCAGGATTCTTTATTGTTATTATATTGATCCTTTTTGGTTTTTATAAGTTAATAACGTATTAGTAGGTAAAGAAGGGAAGTAGGGATGAAAAAAGGCGACAAGATGCAAGGATATAGGCAGAGTGGGGTAAAGGGAGTGCAGAGGGTGGTGATTAAGGATAGGAAGACAGGGGAGCCAAGGTGGGAGAGATGGAGAGCTAAAGCTGATGGTGGAAGGGATTTATATTATGGGGATAGTTTTGAGGAGGCTATGAGGGTGAGGAAGGAATGGGAAGAAGTGGGGTGTTGGGAAGAGGAGTGGGATGGGAAGGAATATAAGGTTAAAGGGGATGAGTGGAAGGTTGAGAATGGATGGAATTGGAAAAGAATAGATGAAGTTATTCATAAAGAATGGAACGGAGGAAGAGATGAAAGTCTATGTAGTGTTGGTGGATGATTTGGTGAATGGGGTTTTTAAGGAGGAGGAGAAGGCTAAGAGGGCGGTGGAAGAGGCTAGAGGGGAGGATGAATGGGCTAGGATTAGAGTGACGCAGGTGGAGATGGAATAAGGAGATAGGAGTGTTGAAAGAGGTAGAAAGAGAAGTGGAACTTTCAAGGGAAGAAAGAATCTAAAGAGAAAGGGGAGGAATAAAGATGGATAGGATAGAGAAAAAGTTAGAGTTTCTAGAGAAGTATGCAGAACTATGTCGAAAATATGAGATGTTTATTAAATGGGGAAGTCAGGGATCTGTTTTAGAAGAATTTGGGGAAAGGTATGGTTATGATCCCAAGAAGGAATTTGAAGCAGATGTAGAGGTGATAGAAATATTAGTTAGAGAGGGGAGGATGTGATGACTAAAGTTTGGATGAAAATGGAAGCAGAAGTGATGGTTTATGTGTTGTTGGATGGGACGGGGATTTATTCTATTTATAGGTCCAGGAAGAAGGCTGAGAAGATGTTAGAGAAGTTGGAGAGATTAGGGGAGAAGGATTTAAGGATTATTGAGGGGTATTTGGAATGAAAGCAGAGAAAAAAGATAAAGAAAAGAAAATTAAGGTAATGAGAATGGTGACCTATGAGGGGGAAGAAGGTCAGGTGAGGGATAATTTAGAGCATTCTTTGAAGGATGGAAAGTATCATTTTAGGCCAGGAATGAAGATTACAATTGAGACCTTGAAGGGAGAAGAGAGTGAGCAATAAAGGATTGATGGGATTTAGGACATTGTTGTTGGGGGGTCCAGGGAGTGGGAAGAGCTTCGCTATTCGTACGCTAGTGGAAGCAGGAATGACCCCAATGGTGATAATGACTGAGCCTTGTGAAGTGCATGGAGATGTGCCGGAGGATAAGTTGCATTGGAAGTATATTAGTCCAATGAAAACAGGATTGAAGGAGTTTGAGGATCAGATCAAGAAGGTGAGTTCAATGACTCATCAACAGTTATGTGATGCTAATGATATGAATAGGCACACGGATAATAGGATGTTGGAGTTGACTAAGACTTTGAATGAGTTTGAATGTGATAGGACAGGGGAGAAGTTTGGAGCGGTGGATACGTGGGGGACAGATAAGGTTTTGGTGATAGATTCTTTGTCAGGTTTAGTGATGATGGCCTTGAGTGTGGTGGTGGGGAATCGGGTTGCATTGAATATTGCTGATTATGGGAAGTGGCAAGGGTTGGTGGAGAGGGCTACAAATGAGATGGTGTTGAAGTTGAAGTGTCCTATTGTAATGACGGGGCATTTGGAGTTGGAGACGGATGAGATGACTATGCAGAAGAAGGTGATGGCCTCTCTTCCAGGGAAAAAGTTAGCGCAGACCTTTGGACGGTATTTTAGTGATGTAGTTCTTGCGAAGAGAGTGGGGAAGGAGTTTTTCTGGAGTACGATTGAAGGGAATATGGATTTGAAGGCTAGGAATTTGCCTTTTGATGATAAGTTGAAACCAAGTTTTGTGCAGATTGTGGAGAAGTGGAAAGAGCGAGGAGGGGTGATTGGTGATTGAAGGTATTCTTTTCTTAGGAGGGATAGTAGTTGGATTGTTTATTGCTATTGTGTGGTTGGATAAAGTAGTAGAGGAGGTGACAAAGAAGAAGTGAAAGTAAAGATAGAAGTAACAATATTGTAGTAAATTTAATTAATTGATAGTAAGGAAAATAGAGATGGCTAATTTTGAATTTAATGAAGAAGCATTTATTGCAGCGGCAACAACAAGCGAAGTAGGTAGTACGAAAGCTAAGTTACCTCCTGAAGGAGATTATCCTGCTGTTGTGAGTGATTTTCAGGTTAAGAGTGGAGTGATAGGGAAGGGGAAGAATATTGGCAAACCTTGGGTAAGTTTTGTTTACAAGTTGGAATTCACGGATGAACGAGTGACGAGTGTGACGGGGATTAGTCCTACAGTGCGGAGTTATTCGATTTTCCTGGATTTGACCGAAGATTCAACTTTTGAAAACGCTAAGCCTGATTTTCGGGAAGGGCGGAATTTACAATTTCAGCGCTTTCGGGCAGCAGTTGGGTTGAATGAGCCTGGTGTGGAGTTTAACCCACGGATGCCAGTTGGACGGGGACTTTTAGCGAAGATCAGCTGGATTCCTAAGAAAGATGCAACTGATCCTACGGAGAGAGTGGCTGATATTACTGGAGTGGCTAAGTTGCCTAGTTAATAGAGGGAGTAGATTAATGTAGGAATGAGAGGGAGTAGAAATGCTCCCTTTCTTTTTAGGAGGAGAAAAAGATGATTTATGGTAAATATCATTCGCAAGATTGGTCACTTGAGGATTTAGAAAGGGAGGCTGAAAAGAAGAATAATGAATTGGCTTTAGCGTTGATTGAGAGATTTAAGGAGAGGGAGGAGTTAAGGTGGGAAGAGGCTTATGAGGAAGGATGGAGAGAAGGAAATGATTATGGTTTTAGGTTTAGGGAGGAAGAATGAATGATTGGGGAAGAGAAGTAGGGAGTGGGGGAAAGGTTGAGGCTAGTGTGATGGTGGTGGGAGATCATCCTGGGAGAGAGGAGATAGGAAGCGGACAGCCATTTAGTGGGCAAGGAGGGAGACTTCTGGATGAGATGTTAAGGGAGGCAGGGATAGGGAGAGGGGAGTGTTATCTGACGTATGCAGTGAAGGTGATGCCTAAGCGGGGAGTGGAAGAGTGGTTTGCTAGGTCAAAGAAGGCAGTCACAGGAGATCATACAGAGATTCAAGGGAAGATGGTTTTGGAACCTGTGATGAGAGGACTGGAGAAGTTGGAGAAGGAGGTTAGGTTAGTGAAGCCAAAAGTGATCTTAGCTGTAGGGAATGTGGCGATGTGGGCACTAACTGGAAAATGGGGAATAGGAGCATGGAGGGGGAGTTTATTGGAGGATAGGTGGACTGGGGCTAGAGTAGTGCCGACTTATGCTCCTGAGAGTGTTATGAAGCAGATGAAAATGAAAGGTATTGTGGTTCATGATATGAGGAGAGGGAAGTTTGAGTTAGAGAATAGAACCCCTGAGCCTAAGTGGGAGTTCCAGATTGGAACATCGTTTGAGCAGACAATGGGGACATTGGATTGGCTTTGGCAGAAAGCAGAGTTTGATGGGCCATTGACCCTTGGAGTGGATATAGAAACTGCGCAGTGTCATATAACTTCAATAGGAGTGGCTTGGAGTGAGACAGAGATGCTTTGGATTCCTTTCTTGTTGGAAAGAATGAATGTTTACTGGGGAGAAGTGGAAGAGAAAGAGGTGGTTTGGGGATTGTATAAGTTGTTTACTCATAGGAATGTGATTTGTACGGGACATAACTTTGGGTACGATTGTCAATATTTATTGCGCCGGTGGGGTTGGATGCCTAAGAAGGTAGTAGATACTATGCTTTGGAGTCATACGTTGAGTAATTGGGAGAAGAAGTCTCTTGCTTATGTGGCTAGTAAGCATTGCAGTCACTATGAGTTCTGGAAAAATATTCGAGGTGATAAGGAAGAAGCTGAAGGAGAGAGTGATGATGTTGAGTGAGGCGGATCTGTTGGAGGGTAGATACAATGGACTTGACTGTTGCAGAACTTGGGAAGTAGAGAAAAAGCTCCAAGCTCAAATGGAGAGGATGGTGGAGGGATGGCCTAAGTTGCCAGAGGTGATTGAGTTTCAACAGAAATTATTTTGGCCAGTCCTTTGGGCGATGGATAAGGGATTGAGAGTGGATCTTGAGAAGAAGAAAGGATTAAGTAAGGAGTTGGCAAGTAGGACTAGGGAGATGAAGAAGGAGTTGGGGATGATGGTAGGGCATGAGTTGAATGTTAATTCTCCAGCTCAAATGAAGGATTTTTTTTACGGAGATCTTAGGCAACCTTTGATATTTAGCAGAGGAGGAAAGGGGAAGAAAAAGAGTCCAACATTAGGAGAGGAGGCGCTGATCAAGATAGGTGAGAGAGAAGCTCTCCTTAAGCCATTGGTGCAGCATATTCTTCTTCTTCGCTCGGTTGCTAAATTTAAATCATCTTTCATAGACGCAGAGGTGGACGTTGATGGAAAGATGAGGACGAGTTTTAAGATAGCAGGGACTAAGAATTATCGCTTTGCGAGTAGTCAGTCCGCCTGGTGGAATGGGATGAATTTTCAGAATCTTCCCAAAGGAGATGAGGATGGGGAGAGTAAGTTACCGAATGTTAGGGGGATGTTTGTGCCTGACCCTGGGTATGAGTTTTTTGACATTGACCTAGATAGTGCTGATCTTAGGATAGTAGCTTTTGAAAGCAATTGTCTTGAGATGAAACAATGGCTTAGGGAGGGAAAGAAGGTATACGTGGAGGTTGCAAAGGAGTATTATAAAGACCCTAGTATAACTAAAAATCATTGGGCCTACCGGCTGTTCAAATCTCTCTGTCATGGGACAAATTATTTAGGGGAAGCAAAAGGATTGGCTGGACGGTTGGGCTTGTCTGAATTGGAAGTGGTTAAGATTCAGAGGTGGTATTTTGGGAAGTTTCCTGAGATTTTGGAATGGCATGAGAAGGTGAAGGCTCAGGTTAGAGAGAAAAGATTTGTAGAGAATGTGTTTGGCTATAGGATGTGGTATGCAGGGAGGGTGGAGGAAGCTACTTTTAGGGATGCGGTGGCGGCAATTCCTCAGTCTACAGTTGGATGTCTTATTAATAGAGGTTGGATGAATCTGTGGGAAGGGGTTGGGAAGAAAGGAGTAGATGGGGATGTTGAGGTGCTACTTCAAGTACATGATTCTCTCGGAGGACAATTTAAAGAAGAGAAGCAGGAGATGAAAGAAGAAGTGGTAAGAGCTTGTACTGTGCCATTGAAATATGAAGAAGGGGACTGCCTGATCCCTGTTGGATTTTCGTGCAGTAAAGAGAGTTGGGGGGCATGTCGATGATTTATAAGGATAATTTATGAGTAGACACTTTAAGTGCTGGCTAACTGCTTTCGTAGAGCATGGCTCCTACACTGAAGCTTCTCCTCGGATGTTATTTTGGTCAGGGGTTGGGGCTATTGCAGGGGCTCTGAGGAGAAGGGTGTGGATAGATGAAGGAGCTTTCCAGTGGTATCCGAATTTTTATATTCTCTTTGGAGGTCCTCCGGGGAATGGAAAAAGTTCAGCTATCTCTATGGGAATGAAGATGTTGAGGAAAGTGGAGGGGATTAAGTTTGGGGCAGATGATACCACTAGGGCGGCGATGGCAGAGAGTTTTGCTAATGCTGCGGAGGAGGTGTTGATTCCAGGGACTGGGGAAGTGATGACTATCTCTCCATTGATGTTTGAGGCTGCAGAGTTTGGGAACTTGTTTGATCCTCACGATCCTAAGTTGATTAATTTTTTGATTGACCTTTGGGACAATAGGGATAGTTTTAAGAAGGAGACTAAGACTAATGGGAATGATGATATTAAAGGGCCATGTATAAATCTGGTGGCGGGGACTACTCCGGCAGGAGCAGAAATGTTGTTTTCGAAAGGGGCTTTAGGTGGGGGATTTTTAAGTAGATGTGTAGTGGTTTATCAGGCCAAGAAGCATCAGAGGATTGCTTATCCTAGTAGGAGGAAACCTAAGGATCTTAAGGAAATGAGGAGGAAGTTGGAAGAGGATCTTGTGAGGATAAGTGAAGTGGAGCCAGGGGAGTTGAGGTTGACAGAGGAGGCGATGGATTGGGGGGAGAAATGGTATGAAGAGGTGTGTGATCAGTTGGAAAAGGATGGAATGGAGGGAGGATTGATTCAGGGATATTTTGGGAGGAAACAGACTCATGTTCATAAGTTGGCTATTGTGTTGGCTATGTCTAGAGGGAATGAGAAGGTAATAACTAAAGAGATTTTGGAAGAGGCGGCAGGGATTGTGACGGAGTTGGAGGAGGAGGCCGGGACTGTGTTTGCGGGGGTAGGGAAAGATGGAGCTGGAGTGGTGGCAGCTAAGACGATGGAATATTTGAAAGCAAAAGGGGGAGTTTTAGGAATTCAGGAACTTTATGAGAGAGTGCATAGTCTTATGCCTAAGTATAAGGAATTTGAAGAGGTGGTGAATGGGTTAGTGATGAGTGGGCAGGTGATTTGTGGTATGAGTGGAGGGAAGTATGAGGTGAAGGAAATTAAGAAAGAGAGGAAGAAGGATGATTAAAGTTTTAGATAGAGGGGAAGTGAGATTAGTTGATTGGATGGGGGAGGATTTGTCAGTAGTGAGGGCGGCGAGGGTTAGCTATGATGCGGAATGGAGAACAGGGGAAGATGATGGGAAAGATGAGAAGTTGATTGCTTATCTGGTGAGGAATAAGCATACAAGTCCTTTTGAGACCGTGACTTTTACGTTTGAAGTTAAAGCGCCGATTTTTGTGCTTAGGCAATGGATGAGGCATCGTACATGGTCATTTAATGAAGTTAGTGGAAGATATGTTGAGTTGCCGGAGGAGTTTTATGTTCCGGCGGTTGAGCAAATAACGACACAATCTACAAGTAATAAACAAATGAGGACTGATGAGCAACATGTGGCTGCTAAAGAGATAAATTCTTTAATTTATACTTTTTGCAAATTCGCATTTGATGAATATAAAACTCTTTTAAGAGATGGATGCCCTCGTGAATTAGCGCGAACAGTTTTACCTTTAGCTACTTATAGCCATATGTTTGCAACCGTTAATCTTCATAATTTATTTCACTTCTTAAGACTAAGACTTCATGAGCATAGTCAGTATGAGATAAGAGTTTATGCAGAAGCAATGCTTAAGTTAATAGAACCTATTGTCCCTGTGTCTGTGAAGTATTTTAAGGAAACTTTAACATGACTATGATGTCTGAAGCTGAGGAAAAGAGATTTTATGAATGGTGGGGAGAGGCAGCAGGTTGGATGAAGGATGAGATGTTTTATTGTAGGATAATAAGAGATGCGATTGAAGTGGGCCCTGGAGTAGTGTGGCAATGTTGGAAAAGAGAGAAGGTTATGAGTAAAGAGTTGGCGATGAAAGTGGTAGAGAAGAGTGGGTATCAGTGGAAGTTAGTGATTGAAGCGATGATTTAGGGGGATGGGATGGATAAAGAATTTAAAGAGTATGTTGAAGGATTTTTTCTAGGATTAATTGTCGGAGGTTTGCTAACACTTATATTGCTTATCTTCACTGGAGAGGTATGGGCAGGAGGAGTGGCAAAGGCGGAAGTGTTGGGGATACCTTCTTCTCTAAGACCAGTGCCTGAGATTCCATGGAAAGAGAGTGTTAGGTTATTGGATAGTCCTACCACTCAAGGGAGTGGGGTGGTTATCGGAAAGGGGAAAATGTTAACCGCTGCTCATGTGGTGAGTGGAGAGATGTGGGTTAGTGAGGGAGGAAAGAGGAAAGAGATAAAGGTTCTTTGGAAGGATGAAGTGTTGGATTTGGCTTTAGTGGCTGCTGATGTGGATTGTCCTTGCGCGAAGGTGGGAGAAGGGGTGATGGATGGAAGAGGAGTGGTTGCTGTGGGATTTCCAATGGCAGAGCATACTTTTGGATTGAGGTATGTGTTTAGGGGGGAGTTGATGGGGGAAGGAAAGTATACGGATGGGCAAGATTTTCTAGTCTCTACTACTTTAGTGATTCCTGGAATGAGTGGTGGAGGGTTGTTTCAGGAGCAAGGAGGGAGGATGGTGTTGGTGGGGGTGATAAGTGGATATCCTCTGGGGCTAAAGAATAGAGGTTTTGGGGGAGTTATAGGATTGAGTGTGAAGTTAGGGAAAGAAGTGAGTGAAAGGATAGCTAAGGAGATGAAGGAATGAATTATTTACATAAAGTTAGAGTGAAGGTGTTAAATCCTGCGGCTAAGTTGCCAGAGTATAAAACCCCTGGGGCAGCGGGGATGGATTTGAGGATAATAGAAGATATTGGGTTTATGCTGCCTGGGGAAGTGATGAAATTTGGAACAGGGCTGGCAGTGGAAGTGCCAGTTGGATATGTGGGGTTGATTGTTCCGAGGAGTGGGTTGGGAAGTCAAGGTTTGGTGCTTGGGAATTTAGTCGGAACAATTGATTCTGATTATCAAGGGGAGATTTTTCTTACGCTGTGGAATAGAAGTGATAGGAAGATTAAAATTAATGCAGGAGACAGAGTAGCTCAATTGATTATCATTCCTCACGCTGAAGTGGTGAGTTGGGAGCAGGTGGAGGAGTTTGGGGTGAAGACAACAAGAGGTGAGGGTGGGTTTGGAAGCACAGGAGTGGGGTGATAATGGGAGGAGATTTAGAGTTATTGGTTAGACATAAGATTAGGGATTTGGAGAGAGAGATTGAGGGCCTTCGTTTAGCGGAGAAATTTTTCGAAAGAGAGAGGAAAAGAGATGGGAAGAAAGAAAAGTGGGAAGATGATGATTCCAAGAAAAAAGGGAGTTGATGTGCCGGGGACTTTCAGACTAGCAGCTCAAGTGGTGACAGGAGAGAAGAAAGTTAATTTACCTTTTGCTTCTTTGGTGGGAGTGGCTAGGAATAAAGAAGAGAGAAAAGAAGTGAATGAAATTTGGGATCTTTATAGAGATCAAAGTATGTATTATGACCCTGCTTATATGGACCCTGTGGTGGAGAGTTTGTTTTTGTTGAATATTGCGGAGAGTGAGGAGCAGAAGGAAGAGAGAGCGGTGAGGAATATTGACGAAAGAATGAAAAGATTGTTAGAAGAAGAGGAGGAGATTGTTGGAGAAGAAGGAGGAGTGAGTGGGGTAGTGGTAATGTTGGTGGGGCTTATGGTGATATTTGCTGTGTTAAGTGTGATGGTGATGTTGGGGAGAGTGGGATAATGCCTAAATACGTAGTTACTTTTTTCATTGAAGGAACTTATTCAGTAGTGGTGGAGGCGAGAAGTGAATATCACGCAGTGGAGATGGCTGAGGAAGAGAGGATTAAGGAAGTGGTGTGTCCTTGTTGCGGAGTTGAAGTGGGAGAGATTGATGATGAGTCTGTTGTAACTGAGGTTCATTAGGAGGGAAGGATATGGATAGATTATATGTACTAGAAGTGACAACTGATTGTAAAAAATTTCTAGTTAGCATTGGGGCTGGGAATGAGAAAGAAGCTAGGCTACAAGCGATGAAGATTCTTGGGGAAAAGTTAGAGATTGATGACCATGAGAGTGAGAGTTTGGAGTTGAAAGTGTTAGGGAGGATGCAATGAGTGGGAAAATTAACGGAGGTAGTTTTCTTAAAGTGGGGGAAGGCTCAACTATTAAAGGGCCTTCCTCGGGTAATAATTTCGATCATTATTATAAGAATGTTAAAGAATTGGACTTCATCGACATCTACAGAGTCCTAGACCTCTATCAAGTTTATCATCCTTGCATTCAGCATGCGGTGAAGAAACTTCTGGTGGCTGGAGGGAGAGGCCATAAAGACCAAACAGAAGATATCCAAGAAGCTATAACTTCTCTCACTAGATGGTTGGAGATGAGGAGAGAGGATGGAGGGAGAGAAGATTGATTTCTCCTCTCCTTTACTTTACCTCTTAAACAATACTACCTATCGTAGCAACGGTACCAAACTTAGCCTGGAGCGCAAGGATAGCACTCTTGGCATCTTGAAGTTGAATGGCAAGATTGGAGGCTTGGATGGAGTTAACTAAGTCTCTAGTCTTCTGACCATCATCACCAATACGTTCCTTAAGCTCACAACAACATGCAGCCAGGGCAGCTTGAATAGCGGCAGTGTTAGTAGCAGCAGCCAAAGCAGCAGCCGCAGCATTAGTGGTAGCTTGCATGGCAAGATCATGACGAGTATCTGCCAGGCGTAAGTTACTCTTCTCAAACTCTTTAAGCATAGACATATTAGTGTCTTGGAATTTGATGAAGAGATTATCATTGGTGCGGGCAAAACCTTGGCCAATTTCTTCAGCTAATTTAAGACCATATCTTTCAATAGTGTTATGGTTATCTAGTCCAAACCTCTCCGTCCTGGCAGCACTATCTAAACCAAACCGCTGAGCAGTTGCGTCAGTATGAAGACCCACTCTGTCAGTGGCATTGACATTCTCAATTCCGTTTCGATTAACTTCACCTATGATCCCTTGAGTGTTAACTGAAGCTTGGTTGTTAGTCAAAAGAGCCGCTTCTGCTGCATTCCAACCATGGTGGTGATTTCGATCAGCAGAATGATCCACCACAGACCATCCTGGGGTAGTAGCACTACCACATACTTGTACATCAGCCATTGAGATTACCTTTCATGAAATGAAAAACCCGAATGGGTTTTCTTCTTCTAGGATAACTGGATTTCTTTTTCTGAGGAATGAACATTGTTCGTGGAAGAGAGGTCAAAAAAAGCCTAAAACTAAGGATTGGAAAGGAATGGATGGGAGAAGTTATGACGGAAAGTAAGATAAGTGCGGAGATGGTGAAAGGAGCTAGGGAGATGCAAGGAATAACTCAAGAGAAAGCTGCGGAGATTCTGGGAGTAAGTGTGAGAGCTTGGCAATATTGGGAAGCAGGGCAAAGGAGAATGCACCCTGCTTTTTGGGAATTATTTGTGAGGAAAGTTTTTAGTGACTTTTCTCCACTCCTTTGATTTTTTCCATTGTTCGGTAGCCGCCAAGACCAAGAAGGCCAAAGAGAATTTGCATTGTGATGGTGGTGTCAATAGCAGGGTAAGGACCTTGGTAATGATAAAAAACTGTAGCGATAAAACGAGCTAAAGGTTCCAAGATAGCAGCATAGGCTAGGCCAAAGCCTCCAACCCATCCAACCATAGGCCTCCATCCAGCAACAAAGAGAGAAGAAGATTTAGCTTCCTCCTGATTGACAGCAATTTGAGCTTTAGTGATGTCAGTTTCTGCTGCTAATTGTGCTAGCTCCCCTGTTTGCTGGAGTTTGAGAAGTTCAAGTTGAGCAGCGGCTTTCTTCTCAGGATCGGGGAAAATTTTATCAATGACTTTGGAAGCGAAGTCAAAGATTCCTCCAAGGCCAGTTAAGTCTTTTATGTCCATTATTTTATCTCTATAGTTATAGGTTCTGAGCGATCAAAAGCTACTTGGAGCTTTGGGAAAAGTTCATCATAGGCGACTCGGGAAAGAGTGATATCGTTAGCGTTACCTCGGGTTTTGCCTACCAGAATACATCCTTCCGTATTGGCGGGAGTATTTCCGCAATGGATTCTAATTCCCTCAAAACCAGGGACATTAAGAATATGGGCCATAGTTCTTTGGAAACGATTTGAATAATCAAGAGTAATTTGGTAAGTCCCTCTAGGAATAGCTGTTTGACCAGGGATCTTGACTCCTCCTTCTTCTAGTTTTCTGTCCATATCTTCTAGAGTTTCGCATTGATAATTCCCATTGACGAAAAGTTTTCCTCTAGTAGCTTTCCCAAAATCATCTCTAATGAGGAGAAGTTTCATTTATGCCATCCTCCAGCAGTTAGAATCATATACCCCATAGCCACAGCAAAAGCCCCAAGAAGAGTCATAAAAGACCATCTTCCAAAAGAGGCCATGAGGTCATCAAGCCACTCTTTAGCAGCCTCTCGGAAAGCTTCTTTCATTAATGCGCGATCTTCGTCGTTTAGTTTCATTTAGGTCTCTAGGTAAAAATTAAGCAGGTTCAAGTAAAAACCAATTTACAACACTGGTATCAGTGCCGCTGGTGGAGTTGATGGTGAAAGAAGCGCCAGCACTGATTGTATAATCTATAGTGCCTGGAGTTCCTCCAATAGTTTTTCTGCTAAGAAAAATTCTACTATTAGCGGTGACTTTAGTGGTAGTGACAGTGACAGTCCCTGCGACAAGAGTGGCAACTCCTAAGGTTGCAGCAGAGGCTCCTTCTTTGATGTAAATTCCATCACCTTCTCCGGTGAGTTTGAGACTAGATCCTGAGGTGACTAGATTGCCATAGTACGTGACAACCTGAGAACCATTAATATCCATTGCAATTGTGTTATTGGTGAGAAATCGCATGTTGGAATTAGCGGTGTTGTTTAACTCAACTACACTTCCTTTGCCTGTGAAGTTTGTTCCGTAGACATCAATGACAAAAGATGTGGCAGAGGCAGAGGTGCCCCATTGAGAACGACATACAGCAGCGTTGCCAGCGCTTCCGTTACTACTAGCTAAAGTGGTTAAAGTGGTGTTAGCAGTATTAGTTATAGTAGCTGTGCCGCTGACAGAAAGGCTGTTATTGGCAGTGAGTGCAGAAAAAGTTCCTGCAACAGCCGTGGTGCCTCCGATGACATTATTATTAATAGTCCCTCCCGAAATAGTTGGAGAAGTAATGGAGGGAGAGGAACTAAAAACAACATTAGTTGATCCTGTGGTTCCAGAGACAGTAGTTCCTGTTATTTTAGCGACAGTGGTGGCGATAGAACCACTAGAAGCAGCTCCTGTTACATCTCCTGTGAGGGTTATAGTGGGGAGGTCAGAGGAAGAGATGGTGTTCCATGCAGGAGCTCCGCTAGAGACTTGAGTGAGGAACTTATTAGTAGCAGTAGAGTTTGCAGCTAAGGCGCTGATGGTGTTGGAGGCTGAGCCATACCAAAGATCTCCTGTGGAGGCTGTGTTAGGGATTTTGACTGTGCTCCAGGCAGGAGCGGCGTTGGTTCCTGTTGAGCGGAGGTAGGAGCCAGCAGAGACAGCAGCCAGACGAGATAAAGTAGGAGTGATAGCTGAGGCGTAGATGAGGTCACCAACAGCATAGGCAGAAAGACCAGTCCCTCCATAAAGAGCAGGAAGACGTCCAGTAAAACCAACACTTCCGTCATTAGTGAGGTCGATGGCGGACCATAGAATGCCTGTAGGGTCAAGACGAAGAACTTGACCTGAGGCTGTAGCTTGAATATCTGCAACATTACCAATCCCTGAGCCTGCTCTTCCCACAACACTATTAGGAACGGATTGACGAAACTTAGCATTAGTGACTTTATTAGCTCCAATGGTCATGACACCAGAGGAGTCAATAGTAACATCTCCGGAGGTGGGATTGCTGACCCAGGAGGTGCCATTGGCAATGAGAAGGTTGCCTGAGGTGGCAGTTGTAGAACCTAAAGGGACTCCATTTATTTTCACCACTGAGGCAGAGAGGGAAGATCCTGAGGCTGTGCCAGTCACATCTCCTGTGAGGGAAAGATTAGTAGCTGCTGTAGTGAGGCCTTTTCCATTGACTGTGAGAGCAGTGAAGGTGCCAACGTTTGAGTTGACTGTGGCTAGGGTAGCAACTGAACCAGAGGTAGTAAGGTCCCCACTAAGATTAGTAGCAGAGGTAGCTAATCCTTTAGCATTAAAAGTAGCTGCTGCAAAAGTGCCGATGTTAGAATTAACTGTGGCTAAGGTGGTGGTGATGGAAGTAGTACCAGAGCCTGAGACATCTCCAGAAAGAGTTATGGTGGGGCGAGACTGAGTGAGAGTGACAGTGTTAGTAGAACGAGAAGCTACAAGATCTGGGCCCACCACATTAAAAGTATCTGCTGTGCCGGAAGCTCCTAGATTGACCCCTTCATCCTGGAATTGAATAGCTGTTTGGGAAGAAGACGAAATAGGAGCTGTGTTAATTGCTTCTCTGAGTCTCCAAAGCCACTCCTGCCAAGTTGGGTCTGTGGCAGAGGTAACCTGAAGATGGATAGGTTTTCCAGTCGAATCTCTCCCTATCACTTCAACTTTAGCTATAGATTGAAGATTAGGTGGTGGAGGAAGAGAACTGATGGTAGTTGGCATGGATTAAAGTCCTGCGGCTGCGGCCTCAGCTTGTTCTTTGGTCATCCCTCTTTTCATCAAGAGCATGATGAGTTGATTTTGCTGAGTAGGGGTGGAAGCTCCTCTGATGGTGGTGCGAGCAGGTGCGTTACCTTGAGGGGGAGTTTGAGGTGGAAGGACATCCTCAGGAGTAATTTGATTAGCTTGATTTCTCCTCATCATGATTTGATTGGCGACTGAGCCTGGGGAGCGAGCAAAAACTTCTGCTGGATTAGGGCCTTGGGCTAATTGGATAGTCTCCGCAGGAGAGGAGGCTTGCTGAGCTTCTGCTGTGCCCATGAGATATTGTTCCTCAGGAGTAAGATCCTTTCTTCCTTGTTTAGACATAAGGTATTGGAGAAGAGGAGGGATAGAGTTATAAGCCATTATTTATTCCTTTGTTTAAATTGACGTTGTTGGCGTCGTTCGATTTCTCTTTGACGCCGGAGGATTCTTTTCTCTTCCTCGGAGTGACCGTAGATAGGGAAGCCGACGGCTCCAAGGGCTGTGGCTTCAGGAGAGGATTGTTGAGTGGTGATGGGGAGCATGCCTTTGGCAGCATGGGTTAGGCGACCAGGGAGAGAGGTATCTTTCATCGGAGGACCTCCTGAAGTTGTGATGAACTCCTTCCCCATAGCTTGAGAGAGCGCTTCTTTAGGAACATAGCCCATCTTATTAAGGATTGTTTGTCCAGGATGTTGAATCCAATGGAAGGGTTCCATGAAGTGTTTGGAGAGCTGGAGCTTTTGGCCATTACCCATGTCTACATAAGTTGGATCTTGGTTTTCCCAAAGATGGTGACCGGAGAAATGGAGATTGAGGGCGTCTCCGATAGTGGCATAGAGGAGAGCTGAGCCTAAGAAATAAGCTCTGTACATTTGATCAGAGACTGAGAGTTTTTGGCCTGGAATGAAAGTCTTAGCAAGAGCTTTCATGCCTTTATAGCCTGAACGAGCTGTGGCGACTGTCCAATCAGGGGCGAGCATGGCGACTCGTTGGACACGAAGACCGGATGGATTAGTAAGGGAAGAAGTTAGACCATGGAGGTATTTATTCTGCACTTCATCACTAACTCGTCTCCAATTGATGCCTCCATAGAGATCATTAGTAGCATCAGCTATTTCACGTTGGATTTGAGCCACTGAGGGAACTTTAGCTTGAGGGTTGGCGTTAAGGGCTTTGGAGTTCTGAAGCATCCTTTTCTCAAACATAGCAGAGGCTGCTGCTAGTTTCATAGAAGGATGGAGATATTCCCAAAGGATGAATTGCATGCCTTTGTCTAATTTATCAATGGCTTTAATAGGGAGGGCAGCAGCTTTGCCCACTAGACCCATGCTGTCTAATTTAGTCTCCACAGTCTTCATCATTGATCTAAAGACATCATTGTCCATATCTATCCCTGAGTGGGGGTCAATCTTAAGACCTGCCCTCATCATCTCGTCAGCAAAATCTCCTGCTTTGCCTTCTTTAATCATACGATACATGGAAGGGATTTTGGTTAGAGTCTTGGGGGAGCCCAGGCCAGTAGCCAGACCTGCTGCTACGTCCAAAAGAGATTTAATATGAAAACCTGAGAAAGAAAAGATCCCTCTCTTAGCAGCACTAGAAAGAGCTGTCATGGCTGCTAGATAGGCTGGGACATTATTAGAAGAAAAGACATGACTG